>Ga0247713_1000412_pt1 | contig 27017 bp, 28 predicted proteins | sample 21E_NmetaG_FD_189936 | JGI IMG/M metagenome (GOLD analysis project Ga0247713, IMG submission 189936) | Soil microbial communities from hillslope of Landscape Evolution Observatory, University of Arizona, Oracle, AZ, United States - 2-1-E_N | ecosystem: Engineered > Artificial ecosystem >... | reverse complement strand
GGCCGTCGGCGCCCAACGAGATCAAATAGGTGTAGGCCCGCACGACCATGCCGAAGTTCCCATAAAACCCGTGAACCCGCCCGATCGACTGGGGCCGGTCTTCATCCCAGAAGTACCTGCCGGTGCCCTGGTCCAAGTCGGGAATCGGGCCGGGCAGGAACGGTTCCAGCCGGCTGCTCACGGCCACCGGGCCGGAGCCGGGCCCTCCGCCCCCGTGGGGGGTGGTAAAGGTCTTGTGCATGTTGATATGGACCACGTCGAACCCCATGTCGCCCGGGCGGATGATTCCGACGATCGCGTTCAGGTTCGCTCCGTCGTAGTACAAAAGGCCGCCCTTTGAGTGCACCGCCTTGGCGATCTCCTCGATCTCCCGCTCGAACAAGCCAAGCGTGTTGGGATTCGTGAGCATCAGCCCGGCCACGTTCTCGCTCATCGCGCTACGGACCGCTTCAAGGTCGACCAGGCCCCGGCCGTCGGTGGGTATCTGCTTGACCTTATAGCCGGCGAGCCTGACGGTCGCCGGGTTGGTGCCGTGCGCCGAGTCGGGGATCAGGACCGTGTCGCGAGGACTGCCCTGCGCCCGATGGTACGCCCGCATGATCAGCAGCCCTGTCAACTCGCCTGCCGCACCGGCCGCCGGCTGAAAGGATGCCCGTGCCATTCCGGTGATCTCCACCAGCAGCTGCTCCATCTCGTAGATGAGGGCCAGCGCACCTTGGGCTTGCTCGGCGGGCTGCCAGGGATGAAGCCTGCTGAATCCGGGAAGGGCGGCGGTCTGCTCGTGGATCTTGGGGTTGTACTTCATGGTGCACGAGCCGAGCGGGTAGGCCCCAACCTCAATCGACCAGTTCTTGCGCGACAGGTTCGTGTAATGGCGGACCAGATCCAACTCCGAGACCTCCGGTAGGTGGGGACTGTCGGCCCGAAGCATTCCCGCCGGCAACGAATCGCCGGCGGACGGCAGTCCGGCCTCCTTGGAGGGAATGGTGGACGCCCGCCGGCCGGCGATCGACAGGTCGTAAATCGAACCTTCCTCCAGGGCCGGGCTCGGGTTCTGGCTCATGCGATCACCTGGCCCAAAGACTTGATCATCTGCTCAACCTGGGCAACAGTGCGGCGTTCCGTGGCGGCCACCAGCAGGCAGTTGTCCATGCCGGGGAAAGCCTCCAGGCTCGGACCGGCGAGATAGCCGTCGGCCGCCAGCGCCGAGAGGGCCTCCCGGGCATTGCCCGGCAGCTCCAAAACGAACTCACGGAAAAACGGGGCATCGAACCGGACCCGGCACCCCGGCAGCTGACCGGCAAGATCGGCGGCCAGGTGGGTCAGGCCGACGCAGCGCTCCCCCAGTTCCCGGAGACCGCTGGGGCCCAACCAGGAAAGGTAGACGGATGCCGTTACTGCCATAAGGGTCTGGTCGGTGCATACGTTCGAGGTGGCCTTCTCCCGCCGGATGTGCTGCTCGCGGGTCTGCAGGGTCAGCACGTACCCCGGGTTGCCGTGGACGTCCACGGTGGCCCCGACGATCCGGCCCGGCATCCGCCGGGCGTGCTCCAGCCTGGTGGCGAAGATACCCAGGTAGGGCCCTCCGAAGTTGAGGTCGTTGCCCAGGCACTGCCCTTCGCCCACGACAACATCCGCCCCGAGCGTCCCCGGGCTCTCCAGCAGGCCCACCGACATCGGGTCAAAGTGGACAATCAGAAGCGCTCCGGCACCGTGGGCGAGCTCCGCGGCGGCCCGCACGTCTTCCAGGCAGCCGAAAAAGTTCGGCTGGCCGACCACGATCGCCGCCGCATCGGACACATCGCCGAAGTCGGTGACTCCCCGGCCGGCAGGAGCGGTCACGAACTCGTAATTCAGGCTCTTGCCCAGCGAGTCGAGGACCCGGCGGTAGTTCGGGTTGATGGCCTGGCTCACCACCACCTTCTTTCGTCCGGTCGCCGCCGATGCCAGATGGACGGCCTCGTTGAGGGCGGCCGCCCCGTCGTACAAGCCGGAGCCGGAGATCTCCATGCCGGTGAGCTCACAGATCATGCTCTGGAAATCGAAGACCGCCCCCAGCACTCCCTGCGACAGTTCGGGTTGGTACGGCGTGTAGGAGGTCATGAACTCGCTTCTTCCGGCGCAGGCCCTCACAGCGGCGGGAATGTAGTGGTCGTAGGCACCCCCTCCCGCAAAACAGGTAAGCCGGTCGGTGGCCGTGTTCATTGCTGCCAGGGAGTAGAGCTGGTCGTAGACCTCGCTCTCGCTCTTGGGACCGCCCAGAGCCAGCCGGCGGCCGAGCCGCAGGTTCTGCGGAATCGGGGAGAAAAGATCCTCGATGGTCTCGACACCGATGGCGTCGAGCATCTCGGCTATGTCTTGCTCGGTGTGAGGTGTGTAATCCATTGCTCCGCTTCGTTTCGCTTACCGATCAATCACGCCCGGGGGCGCTAGCTTGCCTTGAAAGGCGGCTTGACAACCTGCACCGGGAGCCGCTTGCCCCGGACGTCGATCTCCAGGCGGGTGCCCGGCTCGGACTGCTCCGGCGGTACAAATGCCAAAGCGATGCCGGCGCCAAGAGTTGGGGAGAAGTTACCGCTGGTCACCTCGCCGACGGGCCGGTCTTCAAAGAATACCTGATGGCCTTGCCGTGGAACCTTGCCCCGGCCCTGTGCCGCCAGCAGCCCGACCAGCTTGCGGGCCGGACCCGATGCGCGAAGCTCCTGCAGGGCCGGCTTTCCCGTGAAGTCCTTCTCCCAGTCGATAACCCATCCCAGGCCGGCCTCTACCGGGTTGATGTCCACCGACAGCTCATGGCCGTGCAGCGGATAGCCCATCTCCAGGCGAAGGGTGTCCCGGGCGCCCAGACCTGCCGGCTTGATCCCCAAGGACTCCCCTGCCTCCAGTAGAAGGTTCCAGACGTCGGGCGATCGATCCCACTCCGGAAGGAATTCGTAGGTGACCTCGCCGGTGTACCCGGTGCGGGCAACGATTACCTCCATTCCTTTGAGCGACATCGGCCGAAAGTCGTGCATCTTGAGCTCCTCGGCCTCGGGGAGGAGCGGGAACAGCACCTCGCGCGACTTGGGGCCCGTCAGCGCCAGGATGCCCCACCGGCCCCGGGCGTCCTCAACCGAAACGTTCTCACCCGGCCGGACCCCAGACCTCAGGAACTCGATCACCGCATCGGTGTTGGAAGCGTTGGGCACTACGAGGAATCCTTCCTCGCGCTTGTAGACGAAGATGTCGTCCACCACACCCCCCTGCGGCGTGAGAACCAGGTTGTAGCCGGCCCGCCAGGGTCTCAGCTTGGCCACCTTGCCCGGAAGGAGGCGATCCAGCACCGCCTCGGCGTCGGAGCCGTCCACGGTGACCTTTCCCAGGTGCGTGACATCGAACAGCCCGACGGCCTCACGTACGTTGGTGTGCTCGGCGACGGTCCCGGTCGGGTACACCAGTGGCATGTTCCACCCGGCGAAGTCAACGAGCTTGGCGCCGGCCGACAGGTGCTCCGCCTTGAGCGGAGAATCCCTGGTCACTGGGACTGCGCTCGGGGAGCGGGCTCCAGAAGGTCGGCTACCGTCCCGGCCGCTTCGCCGGCGGGTCCGGGTTCGCCGGACGATCGGTCCTGGGTGTCCTGGCTCGGTCGTTCCAGGCCGTACTTGATGAGCAGATCCAGGTAGTCGCGCTGGTAGAAGATCTTGCACTTCACGTCCGGGTAAAGCTCTCTCAGCAGACGGACCTTGCGGTTCTTTTTGGTGACAAGCTTCTGGTTCAAGGTAGTGATCTCGATGTAGGTGTCGTACTGGGGCAGGTAGAAGTCGGGTCTGAAGCGTTGATTTGGCTCTCCTTCGCGATCCCAGCCTATGTCGAAGGACCTAGGCTCGTATTCCCACTCAATCTGATAGAAGTCCAGCAGCTTTGCGAACTGGCGCTCCGAATTGTGCGCGAACTTTACTGTCTCGCTGAGAGGTGGGGCGTCGGGCTCGGCTGCGGGAGGCTCTGGACGGTCCGGGATGAGGCTATTCCTCCCCTTGCGCCGCCCGGTGAAAGTCTATGTGCTCGATGTTGTCGCCGGTCTCCGTTGCCGCCGGCTCGGTCCTCCCCCGGAAGGCGGAAACCGAACCTTCGAGCTCTTTGAGAACCGGGTCGATGGCGATCCCGAACACCCCTTGCCCACCCAGCAGCAGGTCGTAGACCTCCTCCGGGGACTTGAGGGCGAAAACGGACTGGCCGTCGCTGACGATCGTCACTCCCGCCGGGTCGTGCCCTAGCTCATGCAGGTAGGTGATGGCCTCGCGAACCCTCTGCAGACTTACGCCGGTTTCCAGAAGGTTCTTGATGAGCTTTAGGTCCACCAGGTCGGCGAACGAGTAGAGACGCTGAGAACCGGACCCCTTGGCGGGCCGCACGCTCGGTTCAACTAGCTTGGTCCGTGCCCAGTAATCGAGCTGGCGATAGCTGATGCCAACGATCTTGCAAACCTGAGGCCCCCTGAAGCCCTCGTCGGTACCGAACTCCACCAGCTGACTCCCTTCGATGTAATTACGTGGGCGTCACGCTATAGGGCCGTATTTGGGGGGTCAAGCTTATAGGGAGGTAATGCACCTCAAGCTGAGGTTTAGAGTTGTGCCTGACCGACGGCAACTTGTCTGAGACTTTCATTTATTGCCGGATCAAGCCCCGAAATCCTCGGGAGATACCTCCTCCAGGAAGGCTCGGAACTTTTCGACCTCGCTCTCCTCTTCATCGTCGCGGATGGTGATGCTCGCCTCCTCCACGACCTCCTCTGCCGCAAATATCGGCACCCCGGTCCGGACGGCCAGAGCAATGGCATCGGATGGGCGGCTGGATATTTCGTAGGTGCTGCCGTTGCGGCTGAGGCGGATTGACGAGTAGAACGTGCCCTCACGAAGCTCCACGATGGAGATCATGTCGACGGCCACGCCGACCTCCTCGAGAATGCTCTTCAACAGGTCGTGGGTCATCGGCCGCTGGGTCTGCACCCCCTGGAGGGCGAACGCGATCGCTGTGGCTTCCACGGCCCCGATCCAGATGGGAAGGTAGCGTTCGCCGTCGCGCTCCTTCAGCAGCACGATCGGCTGATTGGTCGGAAGTTCGACCCGAACACCAACGAGGTTGAGCTCGATCAAAGTGCCTCCCACCTTGCTTTAGGGTCAGCGTAGCATAGGCCAAAGTTCAACAGGTTGGCTCATCAGCCGGCGCAAGAATTCCCCACAGGGCTTCGGGTTTGGCGGCGAGCGCCGGGACGTCTTTCACCCCCACCAGGTAGGGCAGATTCCGGTATCGACGTTGAAAATCCAGGCCGTACCCCACCAGGTACTCGTCGGTTTGAAATCCCACATAATCGATCGACGGCTGCGCGATGCGCCGAATCGGCTTGTCGATGAGGGCGCAGACCTTGAGCGAGCGCGGACCCCGGGTCTGCAGCGTGCGCAGGAGAAAAGACAGGGTGAGGCCGGTATCCACAATCGTCTCCACGACGATCACGTGGCGGTCCTGAATCGAAAGCTCCAGGTCTTTGATGATACGGACGACTCCGCTGCGTGAGGACCCGCCCTCGAACTGCGAGACGATCATGAAATCGATGTCGGCCGGCATTCCCAGGCGCCTGGACAGGTCGGCCATGAAGACGAGGGAGCCCTTCAGGACGGCGACCAGCACGGGGCGCTCCTCTTTCAGGTCGTTTACGATCTGCCCGGCCAGCTCGTCGACCTTGCTCCGGATCTGGTCGGCGGTAAAGCGGACCTCCGCGAAGGCCCCTTTCACGAGACGGCCCGCGGGCAGTTGATCACTTCAGCGCGACGAGCAACGGCGCAAACAGCGAGATCAGGGCCGCTACCGGGCTCCATCGTTTTTGCGGGCGCCCACACGTCTCAGGCGAGCCCGGACAGGTCGCCTGCAGGGGAACCGACAGGCCGCCCTGGACGTCCACCACCAGGTCGCCCTGAGATGGCCGGTACCTCATCCGGGGCTGCGGGGCGGATTCTCCGAGCAGCACCGAAACCTCCTCCTCTGCCATCAGCCGGACACTGGTCCCATCTCCGTAGGTTAGTTGTCCCCAGGGCTCGTTCTTGCCGGCGATAACGAATCGCCGAAATCCGGCAAAGCCGAAGTTCAACAAAGAGCTGGATTCGGCGAATGGATCCGGGCTTCCGAGGACCACCGAGATCCGCTCCTCGGATTCCCGGCTCGCCGATGCCACCAGAGAGCGGCCGGCATTCCTGGTGTTGCCGGTCTTGACGCCGGTAGCCCCCTGGAGCCGGCCGAGAAGCTCGTTGCGGTTGACGAGGTCCCGCGGGGGACCCCCCGCCCTCGGAACCTGGATGCGCGGGGTGGCCACCATCTTGCGGAATTCGGAGTGGGCCATCGCCGCCCGGGTGATCTGGGCGAGGTCGTAAGCGGTCGAGTAGGCCTCCGGATGGTCCAGGCCGTCGGCATTGGCAAAGTTGCTGTCCGTGGCCCCTGCTTGCCGGGCCCGCTCATTCATCATCCGGACGAAGCCCTCGACGCTGCCTCCCACGTGCTCCGCGAGCGCAACGGCGGCGTCGCTGCCCGAAGGCAGCAGGAGCCCGTATAGCATCTGCTCCACGGTCAGCTGCTCGCCCTGCACCAGATGAAGCTGAGTTATGAGAGCATCGTCGGCTCCCACGGCTTCCGCCCGCGCCGACGCAGTGACCAGGTCCTCGGGATCCGCCTCTTCGAGAACCACCAGTGCGGTAAGGATTTTGGTGGTGCTCGCAATCGCCCGGCGGGTCCGAGAGTTGCGTTCCCACAGGATAGAGCCGTCCGAAGCGTCGACCAGGATGCCTGCCGCCGCCCCGATGGCGGGAGCCGGCCGGGAGGTTGATATGACCGCGGGGGCGGGGGGCGCCTCGGGGACCTGGGCCCACGCGGTGGAGGGTCCGGCCAGCAGGACGGCAAGCGTCAGCCAGGCAACTATGACCTTCAAGTCGAGGGAGTGCCGCACACCGCGCGGTGCATTAACTTTCGAGGAATTCCCTAAGCCTTGACTTGAGCATCACCTGCTTGAGCTTGCGGGAAAGCTTGGCCAGGTCGTTCAAGGACTGGTTGACCCCCTTGCGGGTCTCCCCTCCGGCTCGGGACAAGGGGACCACTACCTGCTCGAACAGGCCTGCTTCTTTCTCGGCGAAGTTCTTGTACATCCGAAGATGGCGGGCGTGGATGCCGAACTTGGCGAAGTCCCGGGCGATCTTGGCCACCAGCAGGTCGTCCTCATCGAAATAGGCGCCGCCGGTGTCGAGCGGGTGGGAGTGGATGAGACCGTAATCCTCCAACTCTTTGACCTCCTCCTCCGACATCCCGGTGGCATGCACGAAGTCGCCCAGGCTGAGGCTCAGCCCCCCCTCGAAGCTCTCCAGCTCGTTGTCGTCCTTTGCAACCCGGATCGGGGGCGGCTGGGGCGGCTCGGGGGTCTCGTCCTCCGGCGTCTCGGACGGATCGAAGTGCTCCAGGCGCTTGCGTATGACCTTGAGGGGTACGAAATGGTCTCGCTGCAGCCGCAGGATGTAGCGCAGCTTGGCCAGGTCCTCCTGGTAGAAGCGCCGGTAGCCGGAAGGGGTTCTCTCCGGCTCGATCAGGCCCTCGGCCTCCAGGAACCTCACCTTGGACAGGGTCACATCCGGGAACTCCTCGGCCAGCGTCTTGATGACGTCGCCGATGGTCATGTAGTTGCGATAGCTGCGCTCCGCCTTCACCTGGCCTTGGACCCCTCCGTGAAGATCACGAGCTTGAACTTGCCTATCTGGATCTCATCGCCGTTCTTGAGGGGCGCCTGGTCCACGCGGTTGCGGTTGACGAAGGTGCCGTTGAGGCTGTCGGAGTCGACGATGGTGAACTCGCCGGCTTCCCGGCGGATCTCGGCGTGGCGCCGCGAGACCGTCACGTCGTCGAGAAAGATGTCGCTGGCCGAGTCACGCCCACAGGTCACCACATCCTTTTCCAGGAAGAAGTTCGTGCCCGCCTCCGGTCCCTTTTTGACCACGAGCACCGCCTTGCCCTCCTCGATCTCGTCGACGGGGAAGCTGACGTCCTCGGTCTCGTTGGCCGAAATCTCGGGAATGAACGAGATGGTGGTCTCGGCGGCATCGGCCGGCTGCAGCGTGTTGCCGCAAGCCCCACAGAAGTTGGCTCCGGTGGGATTGCGGGTCCCGCAGTTGTGACAGTACATGTAGAGTCCTCCTCCGCCGTTAAATCTAAAGGGTAACTAGAGGGTTAAGCAAGCACTGGAGACATCCAAGTCCCCGACCGCCGATCCAACTCCCGAGCTCATGCCGGTATGCTCAGACCAACCAACAGGCTCTCCACCGACACCTCCTCGGCCTCCCCCCACCTGCTCTCGAACCCGCGGCGCAGACACACACACAGCTCCTCCTCCGATGTACCCGGGCGCAGATGTTCTAAGCAGGTTGCCCCTATCGGATCGGGATGATCGAGGATCCGGTTTGTGAACGCCCGGTCGTCGCCGATCGGAATCGAGCCGTGTTGGAGAAACCATCCTCTGCGCCTGAGCTGGGCGCTTCCACAGATCTTCGCTCCCCCCACCTGCAGATCTGCTCCGAGAGTAACGGCAAAGCACGCTGCGCGGGCGCCCAGCTGCGGCGCGTGCAAAACCCCCGGGCCCTCGTGGCGTGTTCCGATGCGGGCTTCGATGCCCAGCAACGCCAGACCGGCGATCAGTCCCCCGGCCACCTCGCGATAGGCCTCGAGCACCCCCATGGTGCCATGAGGCGCCACCACCGAGTACGTGAGGTCCTTGCCGTGAAGGACTGCCGCACCACCGGTGGGCCTTTTGACGACCTGCACTCCAAGCTCGGCACAGCGAGCCGCCACCTGCTCGTCAAGGCGCTGGTGAGCACCGAGGGAGAGCGACGGTCCGTCCCACCGATAGAAGCGCAGAACCGGGCGGGTGATCTCGGCGCGCGCTGCGCGCTCGAGAAGAGCGATGTCGATGCTCATGTTCTCCGCCGCCGGCCGGGCGCCGGTGCGAAGAAGGTCGAAGCCGGAGGGGATTAGCCCTCTTCTCCTTCGCCCGCTTCTTCTTCCAGGAACTGCGCGTACTCCTCGGGCGACAGCAGGCCGTCGAATTCGGCAGGGTCGGAAGGGTCCAGGACCATCAGCCAGCCTTCTCCGTACGGGTCCTGGTTGAGCGCAGCGGGGTTCTCCTTGCACTCGACGTTGATCTCCACCACCTTGCCGGTCACCGGTGCGTACAGGTCGGACACCGACTTGGTCGATTCCACCTCGCCCAACGGCTCACCGCCCTCGACGTCGCTGTCCACCTCCGGGAGGTCCAGGAAGACCACATCTCCCAGTTGCTCCTGAGCGAAATCGGTGACCCCGATGGTTACCCTGCCGTCGTCTTCCAGGCGGGCCCATTCGTGCTCGCGCGTATATCGCAGGTCCTGCGGGACAGTGGACATGGTTTCCTCCTTCTACCGAGCCCCTTGACCGGACTGCGATGCGGACATCGTCGGACTACGCTGGCTCTGAATCGGTTTCTTCCGGCACCTCGGGGGCCGGCTCCGGAGCAGGGGCCGGAGCCGGGGCTGGAGCCGGAGCCGGAGCAACCGCCGGACCTGTCCCCCGCTTGATGATCCGCTTCCACGGACGGTACTTGGAGACGAAGTTATCAGAATGGAGCACCTTTCCGCCTGCCATGACCTTTCGGGTCACCGTAACGTCGAATCCGGGCTTGCCCTCCTCGGTCACCCTTTCGGTCCCGGCGGGCAGTGAGGGGTCGTCCAGGTATTTCACCTCGGGGGCCTTGGGGTTGGTCTGCGGCGAGGTGGTCTCGGTGACCGTTCGTCCCAGGGGCGACGAGTAGATGCTCACCGTCATCTCCCGTGCGGAGACCACCGTCCTCAGCAGAAGGCCGTACTCGGTGTCGTTTTTGAATCTAAGGTCCTGGGAACCGTAGTTGACCATCGCGTCCTTACCCGTCGGGTAGCTGGACACGAACAGGCTGTGGTTGCTGCGCTCCACCACCTGCAGCCCGGCCGAGAAAACCGCATTGAACAGTGTCGTGGCCACCTGGCAGACCCCCCCGCCGATTCCCGGGACCAGCTCGCCGTCGACCAGGATGCCGGCCTCCTGGTAGCCGTTGGTCACTGTGCGCTCGCCGGTGGTCTTGTTCAATGAGAAGACCTCTCCCGGCTTGAGCACCGTGCCGTTGATCGCCGAGGCCATGCGGTCGATGTTGCCGACCCGGGGAGCGTTGCGCGCGTCGAACGGGGTGGTGAACGAGGAGATCCGCTGCTTTATCCCGAGCTTGTTTGCCGCTTCGGTGGTGAGGGCGGGAGGCTGCACCACGGTGGGCAGCGGGATGGCCTTCCGCTCACCCGATCCGAGGGCGACCACCGCGGCCGCAGCCGGCCCGGTGTCGATGGTGGCTCCGTTCTCGCTGGGCTGAACCAGAATTCTGTCTCCCGAGAACGAGAAGGTTGCGTCCTTGGAGGGGCGGTTCACGAAGGGGGCGGCGGCGGCAATCTTTTCCTTGAGGATCGCCGGGTCAGCCTGCAGTACCAGGGTGCTGCCCTTCGAGCCATCCTTCTCGTCGACCACGTTCACCTTCAGAGCCGGGGCGATCCTGTCGGCCGCCACCTGAAACGCCTTGCCCTCGTGGATGAAGTCCACCGGGGCGCTGAGAATGGTCTCGGCCTGCTGCTTGACCCGCTCCAGCTCGCGGTTGGTGATGTCCGGTTCCGTCACCTTCGCGGGAAGCTCCACCCGGTCGGAGGTAGTGGGCTTGAGGGCAGCTCGAACCAGGGTTTGGCGGGCGGGTCCCGGCAGCAGCTCGTAGCCCTTCGTAGGGGGCTGCACCTGAACCGTCGACCCGGCAACCGAGAAGTCCCCGTTTGAGGCCTCGCTTCTGGTGAGCGCCTCCAGTTCGGACACTGCCCGGGTCAGCCGGTCCTCGTCGATCTCGAGCACCCACTCCAGGCTCTGCCCACCCGAGCCAAGGCTTCGCATCATCCAGACGAAAGAGTTGCTGCGGCCGGCCATGAGCGCCTGGCGGGCGCTGGCCCTGAGATCTACCGAGATGCCCAGAGCCTCGGGAGAACGGGTCCATTCCCGGTCGCCAACGACCAGCGTCAGCGGCCGCCGCTGTAGCGCAGCAGCCGCGGGAGCCAGACGGCTCATGAGCTGTTTCGCCTCCAGGCCGTCGACCGGCACTCCCCCCACGACGGTTCCGCCGACCACCTCTCCGGCGCTTGCCACCGCGGAACCGGTGACCCAACCGCCGAGAATCATCAGAGTCACCACTCCGGCCACTGCTGCCTTACGCCGGCTTGTACCGATCATGTGACGGTTTCGGCTTTCAGCAACCTGCGAATCTCCTTGATATAGAGCAACCCGGCCATCCAGTACAGGACGGCGCCGGCCACAAGCAGGGCGTGCGAGGCGGGCCTAGCAAAATCCCTCACCGGGTCCAGAACGCTCGCAGCCGCAAATGCCATCCCTGTAAAGATAAGTGCGGTTGCCCACTTACCGGTCCAATTAACCGACAACCTCGGGAAACCTTTTGCCTCCAGGATCGGAAATACGATCGACACGATCAGATCTCTCAGCAGGATCGCCCCGGCCACCGCCAGGGGGACCACGTCACGAAAGACCAGGGCCAGCAGGACGACCACGATAGCCACCCGGTCCGCCACCGGGTCCAGAAGTTTGCCGAGCTTACTGACCTGACCGGTCTTTCGGGCCACGTACCCGTCTACCCAGTCGGTGCAGCCGATGACCACCAGCAGGCCCAACGCAAAAGCGTCCTTGTCTCCGGTGAGAAAAGCCCAGGCGAAAACCGGGATCAGCAGCATCCGGGCGGTGGAGATCATGTTGGGGATGGTGAGCACCCGGTTGAGGACGACCTCTTCCTGCCCTGAGCTCAACGGGGTTCCTCCATTGCCATCAATGCGCCCGGATCGAACACGGGCTTGGCGGCAATTGTAGTGCCGGCCGGCGCTTAATAGGGGTCAGAGAACCAACTCGATGTGGTGAAGAAAAATCTCTGCCAGGGCGACGTGTCCCAGGGTGGACGGGTGGAAGCCGTCCGCGCTGATCAGCACGTCCATCTCCTCGTCCATGCCCTCGGAGGCTGCCTTCAGGTCGACCAGGACCGCCCCGTTGCCCAACACCACCTCGGCGATGGTCGAGTTCCACTCGTAGGTGTAGGCAGCCAGGCGGTCGGGGCTGGCGCTCTGCGCCAGCTCGGGAATTCCGCGCAGGTCTGGAAGGTTGCCGACCAGCACGCGCGGGGCCCGGTCCGTCATTCGGCGAACGATCTCGTCCAGGTGTTTGCGGTAGGCCTCCAGGGGCACCTGGCTTCGGTAGTCGTTGACCGCCAGCCAGATGGTCACCAGATCCGGAAGGGCTACCTCGGCCGTCGGGATCTGCTCGATAAGGGCTTCCTCCGCGGTGCTGCCCGGCACCCCGAGCCGGTGCAGAACCGCGCCGGGGAGGCGGGAATGCACCACAACCGGCCAGGCCTCGGTTTCGGGATTGTCCGCGCCCTCGCCTACGACATCGGAGGCCCCCAACGCGACGTAAACCAGGGCGCCGTCGGCGCCCTGAGTTAGCTGTTCGTTCAATTGCTTGTCTGTATCAGCGTACGAAAGGCTTTTACTTTTCTTCGATCCGCTCACCGATTGACTTCGGCTCTTCATTCATGCTGGCCTCGAAGTTGGCCATGATCCGCGGGTCGCGGGTCTCGGGCCGGTCGGCGTAGGAGTCCAGGATGTGCTTCGCAGCCTTCTCGCGGTCGGGGCTGGGTCCGATCTTCTTGGTGCCCGGCACGTTCATGAAGGTCTCGGACAGCGGCTTGGTGCCCTTCTTTTTAGGAGCTTCTTCCTCAGACATGGTGCCCTCCTCGAATTGGATTCTGCGATCACAACGTATTCTCGCACCCTCACAGCTTTTGTTTTGGCTAACGGGCGCAGAACTAAACCTCCGCGGTGCCCCGGCCGCCGCAAGGCCGGGCAGTGCAGCGGTCGGGACGGCCGGATTTGAACCGACGACCTTCCGGCCCCCAGCCGGATGCGCTACCAAACTACGCTACGTCCCGTAGCATCGATTCTATCGGAAGCGGTACCTACCGGTGGCGATCCTCCCGAGCCCTCTCCCGGATGACGAGTTTCAGGGGATTGCCCATGAAGTCGAACTCCTCACGTAGGCGACGTTCGATAAAGCGCTGCCAGGAAACCGCCAGTGGTCCACTGGTGAACAGCACAAAGGTCGGAGGGGAGGTCTCCGCCTGCGTCGCGTAGAGGACCTTGTTGTGTTTTCCACCGATGCTCGGAGGCGGCGCTTTTTGCTGGGCTTCGTGTACCAGGTCGTTGAGCATTGAGGTCGGTACCCGGCGCACCCGCGCCTCGAGCACCTTGTCGATCTGGGGAAAGATCTTGTTCACTCCCCTGCGGGTCAGGGCCGACGTCCGGATCAAAGTGGCGTAGTCCACGAACTGCAAGCGGTCGGCCACGGTCCTCTCGGTGATCTTTGCCATCTCGGGGTCGTCGATGACATCCCACTTGTTGAGGGCGATGATGCAGCCGACCCCGGCGTCGGCGACCTGCCGGGCAATCCGCTGATCCTGGGCGGTGGCGCCCTCGCCGGCATCGATGACCAGGATCGCCAGGTCCGACCGGTCTATCGCCTGCCTGGTGCGGCTGGCGCTGTAGATCTCCACCTCGTGGGTCTTGGCCCGCCGCCGTATACCGGCCGTGTCCACGAACCGGTAGGTGCGGCCTGCCACCTCGATCAGGCTGTCCACCGAGTCCCGGGTGGTGCCAGGCTCGTCGTGGACGATGCTCCTTTCTTCGCCGATCAGCCGGTTGAACAGAGCGGACTTGCCGACGTTGGGTCTGCCGACGATGGATATGCACGCGATCTCTTCCCGCTCCTCGATCTCGGCCGGCTCGGGAAGCAGGTCGAATAGCCTGTCCAACAGGTCCCCGGTACCCCGCCCGTGGAGAGCCGAGACCGGCATCGGCTCGCCCAGTCCCAGGCTCCACAGCTCGGCGGTCTGCTCCTCCTGGTGGCGGTTCTCCACTTTGTTGGCCACGACGATGAGCGGGGCCTTTACCTTGCGGAGGCGCTTCACCAGCGCCAGTTCGTCAGCGGTCACCCCGGCCTGCCCGTCCACCACGAACAGGACCAGATCGGCCGTGTCCACCGCCCCCAGCGCAGCCGCCGCGACCTTGCCGGTGATCGTCGCGGTGGCGTCGGCTCCCAGTGCCTCTTCTATAAGGCCACCGGTGTCGTTGAGAGTGAACCGGCGCCCCCGCCACTCGGCCTCCACGCTCAACCGGTCCCTGGTGAGCCCGGACATCGGCCCTACTATCGAGTCCATACGTTGCGCCAGCCGGTTGACCAGAGTCGACTTTCCAACGTTCGGACGGCCGACCACCGCCACCCTCGGCAGATTCGGTTCGGTCACGGCTGAAGCCTTTCCCTCATTGCGTTCAAAACGCTCTCCACCGTTTCGTCGATGGAGAGCCTGGTCGTGTCGATGAGCACGGCATCGTCGGCCGGGCGCAGCGGCGAGTAACGGCGGGTCATGTCCCGGGAGTCCCGGCTCGACACCTCCTGCAGAGCCTGCGCCTCCGACGCACCGCGCTGCAGGGATCGCCGGTGAGCCCTCTGTTCCTCGGATGCGGTCAGATAGATCTTGAGGTCGGCGTCGGGCAGGACGACGGTGCCGATGTCCCGGCCCTCGACCACCGCACCCCCGGCGGCTCCGTGGACCACCCGGCGCTGCCGTTCGACCATCCAGTGTCGCACGGGCTGGTGCTCGGCGACCCGGGACGAGGCTGCGGTGACCTCCGGTTCCCGGATCAGCTCCTGGACCTCTTCGCCGTCCAGCACCACCCTGCCATCGGCAACCCAGACGTCGGTCGAGCCCAGCAGCGAGCAGACTCCCGCCTCGTCCCCCGGGGACAGGTCGCTGCGCAGGACTTTGAGCGCCAGGGCCCGATACATGGCGCCGGTGTCGATGTGGCTCACCGAGAGCCGCTCCGCCACTGCAGCGGCGATAGTGCTCTTGCCCGACCCGGCGGGGCCGTCGACTGCGATGATCATCGGGCCACCTCCCGGAGGTCTGACATGAATTGCGGGTAGGAGACCGAAGCGGCCTCCCACCCATTGACGGTCACGCCCTCACGGGCGATCAGACCGGCAACCGCAAAGGTCATTGCCATCCGGTGGTCCCCCGCCGCCTCGACGACTCCCCCCGACAGTGGTGTCGGTCCTTCGATGACCATGCCGTCGGGCCTGTCCTCCACCTTAGCGCCCAAAGTTCGCAGCCCGCGGGCCAGGACTGCTATGCGGTCGGTTTCCTTCACCCGCAGCTCGGCCGCGTCCCGGATCACCGTAACGCCTTCGGCCTGGGTCGCGGCCAGGGCGAGCAGGGGCAGCTCGTCCACCGACCGGGGAACCACCGGTCCGCCGATTTCCACCGCACTGAGCGGTCCCGCTGCCGCCGCCACACTGCCCACCGGCTCGGGCCGGGGCGTGGAGTACGAGACCTGCAGGTCGGCCCCCATGTCCGCCAGGACTTCGAGCACGCCGGTACGGCCGGGGTTCAACCCGACGGAATCGATCCTCACCCGGCCCCCGGGAACCAGGATCGCGGCAACCAGCCAGAATGCGGCGGACGAGAGGTCTCCGGGAATCTCCAGCTCGAACCCCGGGTGGCGGAAAAGCTGGTCGCCGCCGGTTATCGCCACCCGACCCTCCTCCCGCTCGACGGCGCATCCCAGCCAACCGAGCAGCCGCTCGGTGTGGTCGCGTGAGGAGGCGGGTTCCGTCACCGTCGTAGTCCCTTCCGCCTGCATACCGGCCAGCAGGATTGCCGATTTGACCTGCGCGCTGGGCACCGGCAGGCGATAGGAGATCGGCGTGAGGGCGGCTCCCCGCACGGTCAGGGGAGGCAGGCCGTGCCCCGAAGTCTCGATCCCGGCCCCCATCAGACGCAGCGGCTCGGCCACCCGCCGCATAGGACGCCGGGAGAGCGACGCGTCGCCCGACAACGTGAACGTGCCCGGCCGGCCGGCCAGCGCCCCCGAAAGCAGCCGCATGGTGGTGCCGGAGTTGCCGCAGTCCAACGCGGCCTGTGTCGGGACCTCCCAGCCGGTCCCCTGGACGACCAGCACCCCATCCGCCTCGTCGAACGTCCGGGCGCCCAGCAGTTCCATGCACCGGCGGGTGGACGACACGTCCTCGCCGGACAACCGGCCGGAAATCCGGCTCGTTCCGGCGGCCATTCCGGCCAGCAGGAGCGCCCGATGGGCTATGGACTTGTCGGCCGGCATGGCCAGGGCTCCGGACAACCCGGAAGCGGGCGTGAAGGTCCGATCCATCGCTAGTCCAGCTCGGTTTCGTAGCCCTTTTTCGCGAGGGCGCCGGCAGCGGTGCGGGCATCGGCGTCGCCGCTGACCGTCAGATGGATGACTCCGCGACCCCCCTCAACCGAATGGACGATGTTGAGGTCCTCGATGTTCACCCCCGCCTCGCCCACGGTGGTGGTCACCTCGGCAAGGACGCCGGGACGGTCGGGGACGGGAATCAGGACCTCCACCAGATCCCCGGGCCGCAGACCCGGTTTGCCCGGAAGATCGTGGCGAGCCCTGCGAGCCTCCGAGAGCATGCTGCGAAGCCGGTACCAGTCTCCGTTCTCGAGGGCGTCGGCCGCCTCTCCCAGGGTTTCCTGGAACCGGCGTACCAGCGCAGCGAGGGCCGGCTGGTTCTCCCTCACTATGTCCACCCACAAATCGGGAGAACTGGCGGCAATCCGGGTCATGTCGCGAAAGCCGCCCGCGGTCAACAGCGGGAGGCCCTCTCCGCTGTTTGCAACGTCGGCGGCAAAGCCCATGAGAGTGCTCGACAGCAACTGGGGCAAATGGCTGGTCAGGGCGAGCGCCTCGTCGTGCCTGCCCGGGTGAAGAGACAGAACCCGTGCGCCGAGACCGGTGAGGAACCGCATGAGGCCGCCGTAGACCTCGGACGAGGTGGACTCGGTCGGGGTAAGGATCCACAGGCACCCCTCGTAGAGATCGGCGGTTGCCGCCTCGATCCCGTCTTTTTCGGAACCGGCCATCGGGTGCCCTCCGATGAAGTGGATCGAGTCGGGAGCGCTCCGGGAGACGGCATCCACGACACCCCCTTTGGTGCTGCCCACATCGGTCACCACGCAGCCGGCAGGCAGGTGGGGGGCGGCCTCGGCAAAGACCGCGGCTATCGAGCGCACCGGAGTCGCCAGAAACACCAGATCAGCCTCGGCTACCGCAGCAGCCAGGGAGCCGGCCCCTACGGTGATCGCTTTGCGTTCCAGTGCCCGACCGACCGACGACGGGTCCAGGTCGAATCCGACCACCCTCTCGGCCAGCCCGCGCTCGATCGCGGCCATTCCTACGGAACCGCCCATAAGGCCCAGGCCCACGATGGCCAGGGTTCGGACCTTTGGATTTCGTTCGACCATAAAAAGACCTACTGGGGAAGATCGGTGCGGAGCGGCTGGGCGTCACGAAGGTAGACGTGCCGGAGTTCGGACAACTCCCGTTCCGTATAAATATGCATCAAGATTCGGATCACCTTTGGGATGGCCCCTTTAACCCCGATCTCGCACGCGCACAGCAGCGGGATATCAGAGATGCCTATCGACCTCGCCGCCGCCGCGGGGAACTCCGAGGTCAGGTCGGGGGTGGCGGTGAAGATGATAGTGACGATGTCGTCACGGTTTACGCCGTTTCGCTCGATCATGGCCTCGAGCAGCTCGGCGGTGGCCTGGAGTACTTCTTCCGCCGTGTCCTTCCCCACCGTCGTCGCCCCGCGCAGGCCCCTCACTCTGGACATCTGGTCATTTCCTCTCCGGCCGGCCCCCGATCAGAGGTCTACTTCACGATACAGGGCATCCACCTCGTCCTGAGTGAGGTTGCGGTAGGTACCGGATGCCATTCTGCCGAGCGTCAGCGGACCTAACCCCGTCCGCACCAGCCGCAGCACCGGGCGGTCTACCGCCTCCAGCAGCCGGCGCACCAGGTGCTTGGATCCTTCGTGCACCTGAAGCTCCACGACGGTCCGGTTGCCGCCGGGTCCCTTCCGGGAGCCGAGCACCTTGACGGCGTCGGCGACGAATGGCTCGGGATCGCCCAGGTCGACGCCGGTCTCCGTCAGCTTGCGAAGCACTCCCCTGCCGATCATGCCCGCGACTTCGGCCACGTAGGTCTTGGTCACCTCGTACGACGGGTGCGTAAGGCGGTGGGTCAGCTCGCCGTCGTTGGTCAAAAGCAAAAGCCCTTCGGTTGCGATGTCCAGCCGCCCCACGGGGAAGACGCGCTCATCCACCCCGATGATGTCCAGCACTGTGGTACGGCCTTCGGGGTCGCTGGAGGTGGTGATCACCCCGTCGGGCTTGTTCAGCATCAGGTATCGCTTTGCCGGGTCCAGCTGGACCCGGCGGCCGTCCAGCTCGACCCGGTCCGAGGTGGGATCTATACGCTGCCCGAGCTCGGCGAATCTGCCGTTGACCACCACCCGGCCCTGACGAATCATGTCCTCCGCGGCGCGCCGGGAGGCTATGCCGGCCTCGGACAGCACCTTTTGAATTCGGGTGCCCGCAGAGGTCACCTCCGGCAGGGCCGGGGTTGCCGGCCTTCGAGCGCCCGGGGGGCCGGGCCGGCGGGATGCCGCCGGTCCGGCGCCGGATCGGGGCGCGGGAGACCTCCGGTGAACGCTGCGCTTGTCCGAACCCCCGGCCGGCGGGCGCCGCGGCCGCTTCTGCCGGTTGGTCGTCCCGTCCCGGCTCCCGGCGCCGGACCGGGATGCCGAATCGGGCCGTCCGCCGGCGGCGGAACCCGAGGCCGGCCGAGAAGACCGGGTGTCGGGCCGGCCCGAGGACGCCGGGCGTGAAGGGGAACGCTCCCTTCCTTTCGGGTCCCCCGCCCTGCCGGACGAGGGCCTGCGACCTGCAGTTCGGTTGCGGTCCCGGGAGACTTCGCTGCTCCCGCCGGGTGAGTCACGCCGGGCGGAGGCCCGGGGCCCGGAGGCGGCGGAGCTGAGGCCGCCGGAGGCAGCGCCTCCCACCGAGCCCGGCCGGCTCCTGCCGGCCGGCGTGCCCGGCGACGACGCCCGGCCCCGAGCGGCGCCGCGACCTGCGGGCGACGGCCGTTTGGAAGGAGCCGGTCTGCCGGCTGGAGGCTTGCCCGGTCTGCGCGAGGGAGGAGTAGGGTTCATCCCCCCAGACTACAGACCCGGGCCCAATCCGGACTCCATGCGCTCTACCGCCTTGCTGTCCGGCATGAAGTCGGCCAACGAGGGAAGGTCTGCCAGTGAGTCCAGCCCCATACGCTCCAGGAAGACCTGGGACGTTCCGTAGAGGATCGCCTGCCCGGGCCCCGCATCCCGGCCGACCTCCTCGACCACCCCGCGCGAGATAAGGGTCCTCAGCACCCCGTCGCTCGAGACTCCGCGGATCTCTGCCAGCTGGCCCCGTGAGATCGGCTGCCGGTAGGCAACTATCGCCAGGGTCTCCAGGGCGGCCTGGCTTAGGCGGCCGTGGCGCTGCTCCCCCACGAACCGCTCCAGGTAGGGAGCGGAGTCCGGAGATGTTGCAAGTCTCCACCCGCCGGCCACCGCCCGTAGGACGATTCCCCGACCCGCCTGCTCGAGGTCCGACTGCAGCGCCTGAAGAAGCTCCTCCACCCGGTGGGCGGGCATCTCGAACAGCACGGCCAGGTCGGCAGTGGGCACCGGCTCGTCGGCAATGAACAACACGGCTTCCAAATGACGCAGGACAGCGGCGCGGCTTTCCATCAGGCCGCTCCGTGAGCCCGAGGCGTCCACCTGACTGCAATCTCCCCGAACGGGGACTCCTGCTCAACATCCACCGCGTGGTCCTTGAACAGCTCGAGGACCGCCAGCAGGGCGGTCACCACCTCGACGCGGTCCCGAGCCGAGCTGCACAGCTGTCTGAAGGAGCTGAGTTTCTCGTTCTCCAGACGGGCCTTGAGCCGGATAACCATTTCCTCGAGGCTGACGGTGATCCTGGTGATGTGGGAGGTGTCGACCACCGGCCGCTCCGGCGGCGTCAGCGCCCGAACCGCTGCCCGGGCCAGCTTTTCTGCAGTCAGGCTCCGAAAGACGTCCGGCGCCGACGGAGCCAGGTCCTCGGGCAACTCGGCGTACCGGGGGTGGTAGCCGGCATTCTCGGCCAGCCGGGCGCCCAGCCGGATCGCAGCCTGCTTGAAGGTCGCGTAGACCACCAGCCGGTGAAGCAGGCGGTCGCGCTCTTCGAGCAGGAGCCTGAGGTCGGGGTCCACCGCCGTCCGGCTGGGCAGCAGCTTCAAGGACTTGAGCTCCAGCAGAGTCGCCGCGAGAACCAGAAAACTGGAGGCGGTTTCCAGATCCACCTCACCCAGGGCGGCGGTGGCCCTCAGATACTCCTCCGTCACATCGGCGATGCAGACCTCCGCGACGTTTACCCGCTCCTTGGAGATCAGGTGGAGGAGGAGGTCCAAAGGGCCTTCGAAGACGTCCAGCTTTACCGCGTAGGTCACAAGCTCAAGAATAGACAGCGCGCACGCCGTCGCGCCGTCTTTGCGGCACTGCTGGTCAGTCGGCCCGGCGAAGCCCTATGCGCTCCCTCACGAGGCGCATGGTTTCGTGGGCCACCTCCCGGGCGCGAGCGGCGCCCGAGTCCAGGATCTTGTCGAGCTGCGCCGGGTCGTCGAGGATCTCCCGGTACCGGCTCAGGAAGGGATCGAGGAAGTCGACCACCACCTGGGCCAGCCCCTTTTTGAAGTCCCCGTAGCCTTTCCCCTCGTACTCATGCTCAATGTCGGCGATCGGACTACCACTGACTGCGGAGTAGATGGTTAGCAAGTTGCTGAGGGCGGGCTTGTCGGGGCCGGCGGTCACCTCCCGGCCCGAATCGGTCACCGCCCGGGCGATCTTCTTGCGAACCACCTCGGGTGGGTCGTTCATCCAGATCAGGTTGTTCGGCCGGTCGGAGCTCTTGTCCATCTTGCGCGTCGGGTCGTCGAGCGCCATGATCCGGGCACCCTCCGCCGGGATGAATGGGTCGGGTACCGGAAACGTGTCCCCGAAGTCCCGATTGAACCGCTCGGCGATGTTCCGCATCAGCTCGAGGTGCTGGCGCTGGTCGTCGCCGACGGGGACCAGCTCCCCCCGGTAGGCCAGCACATCAGCCGCCATGAGCACGGGGTACATGTACAGCCCGGTCCCTATCGAATCGCCCTCCTGGTTGCGGCTCTTGTCCTTGAACTGGGTCATTCGGCCGAGCTCTCCCATCCGGGCGACGCAGGTAAGGACCCACGCCAGCTCGGTGTGTTCGGGCACCTCGGACTGCAGGAAAAGCACCGAACGTTCGGGGTCGATGCCCGATGCGATGAGGCTGGCGGCGGTCTGCCTGGACCGCTGCCCCAGCAACTTGGGATCCCACGGGACGGTGAGGCTGTGCAGGTCCACCACACAAAAGAAGCACTCATGCTGATTCTGGAGGGAGACCCATTGGCGGAAGGCACCGATGTAGTTGCCGAGGTGGGGAACCTCGGCGGTGGGTTTCACCCCGGAAAAGACTCTTGCCATTCCCAGACTTCCTTTTCTTCCTTGGTGGGCCGTGTTTTGGGCTCTGATCACCTCCGGCCCCGCGGCTCCGCCCAGGCGATGCCCTTATGCTTAGGTTAAGTGCTTCGCTACCTCTTTAGTAACCCGCCGGACATCGCCGGGTTCGTCCTCCTCGCCGTGGTGTTCGTAATTGCCCTCTCGCTTCACGAATACGGGCATGCACTTGCCGCGACCCTGCAGGGAGACCCGACCGCCAAGCTGGCCGGACGGCTGACCATCAATCCTAGATCCCACCTGGATCCCGTGGGGACGTTCATGCTGGTGATGGTTGGTTTCGGATGGGGAAAGCCGGTGCCTTTTTCACCGAACGAACTGAGGAGCCGGCGCTGGGGATCGGCTTTGGTGGGGGCGGCCGGCCCGCTGGTCAACGTCATTCTCGCTCTGATGAGCGCCGCAGCTTTTCTCGCGCTGTTCCGGCGCGCAGGCGGCATGGTGGCGGCCGACGACCTCCTCGGCAGGTTCCTGCTGATCGGCGTCCAACTCAACGTGATCCTCGCCCTGTTCAACCTTCTCCCAATCCCACCACTCGACGGTTCCCGCATTCTCAGCGCATTGCTACCTCCCGAAAAACAACACGTCGTGTTCTTCCTGGACAAGTGGGGGTTCGTGATCCTGATCCTGGTTGCCTTCCTACTCTTTCCCCGCTTCGCCCCACCGATCATCAATGCCGCGACCCGCTTGATCTTCTCGTTGGTGGGAGCTTAAGCCTTAGCCTTCAGCCTTTTCCTACACCCGGAATGTGCCTGGTAGGGCTGAGATTTGGCGACAAGTCGATAAGTTGCCCTGGGCCCATGTTGATGAGTAGCTTAGTCAACACTCTATCTCGGGTTGAGGGTACGTCTCACCCTCAAGTTTCACGTGAGTGTTGAGGGTCGGTTTCCTAGGTCGGGGTGCCTGTGGGACACGCAGAGGAAACAAAGTGACTTGTCTACAAGTGGACCAGGGGTCTAGTCGACTAATCCCCACCGGACCGAAAGCCCTGCTCGGGCGGTCCGGCCGGCCGGGCGACCCGGCGAAGGCCGGGGGTACTGGAGAGCACAACGGCTGGTGCGGTGGCGGGATAAAGCCGGGTCGGGGCAGACGCCCCGGACGGGTCCGGCATTGTAATAGGTCGCGGACGGTGCCGGCGTTGCAATAGGTCGTGTGCCAAGTCTTACGCAGAAGCCCGAGCCGGTGCCGTCCTTCTACTCCGACGACAGCCGCTTGACCAGGGAGGACTCTGCTCCCCTGGCGTCGAAATCGTCGAGGATCTCGGCGATGGCCGCCCGCACTATCCGGCCCCTATCCGAGGCCAGCCGGTGGTCGGCTCGCAGGCTCAGCCTGGCAGCCTCCAGGCGGGTGAGGTCGGAGTCGGTGCAGTAGAAGGTGATCTTCTCCTCGTGGCGGGGACGGGGTGCCTGACCAGCCGATGCCCGGGGTCGGTGCGGCTGAGCCCGAGGTACAGGCGACGATGGGACCACCTGGCCCGATGCGGGTTCCCCCCCTCGGTCAACCGGGCCCGGGGGTGAAGGTGCGGGAGGCGAATGCTTCGACGGAAGCGGCGGAGAGGCTTCGGGCGGGACCGGCGCGGGTGCCGTCCCGGGTAAGCCGGCAGCTGGCTCGTGCGCCGCCCGATCCTTCGCCGGAGGGCTCGCCGGGCTGCCGAACAGCAGGTCTGCTCCAGGCAGACTCGCCCTACGAGGCACGGACCATCACCTCCCGGCCGAGATCGCGGTATTCCTGGGCGCCGTTGGATGACGGGGCATAGGCGAGAATCGGCACTCCGGCGACCGACCCCTCGGAAAACTTGATGGTCTTGTGGATGACCGTCTTGAACAGCTTGTCCCCGAACTTGTCCCCCACCCGGCTGAGAACCTCCCGGCCGTGGATCGTGCGGGCTTCGAGCATGGTCGCGACGATGCCCATCACCTCGAGGTCCGGGTTCAGCCTCTCCTGCACCTTGCCGACTGTGTCCATCAGCAGCGCCATGCCGCGCAGGGCGAAGTACTCGCACTCGAGGGGGATGATTACCGACTGGGCGGCGGTCAGAGCGTTGACCGTCAAAAGGCCGAGCGACGGAGGGCAGTCGATCAGTATGTAGTCGTAGGTTGCCCGGGCCGGCTCGAGGCACCGTTTGAGGAGTTGCTCGCGGGCCACCTCGGAGACAAGCACAACCTCGGCGGCGGATAGGTCGATGTTGGAAGGCACCAGGTCCAGGCCTTTGACCCGGCTGGCGGAAACCACGTCCGGGAGGTGAACCGTGCGATCCAGCAGGAGGTCGTAGACGCTGAGCTCGATCTCGTTCGGGTTCATTCCCAGGCCGACCGATAGGGCCCCCTGGGGGTCGAAGTCCACCAGCAGCACGCGGGCTCCCTGCTCGGCAAGGGCTGCCCCCAGGTTGATGGTGGTGGTGGTCTTGCCCACCCCGCCCTTCTGGTTGACAACCGCCACGATGAGACCCGGACCCGTGCGGGGCCGCTCCCAGGCGTCGTGCCCACCCGTCTCTATGCGCTCGTCGTCCGGCGGGGCCTCCCCGGCGAAAGGCCCGGCCCGGTCCTCCGGTGCGGGCGGCTCGCCCGCGGCAGTCATCGTCCGTGATGCAGGCGAAGGCGGCGCTTTGGGCGCGGGCCGAGCGGGCTCGGCGAACGAACCTGCAGGCGGAGCGTCGCTTGACTCCTCAACCTGTGGTGTCTCCTCGACGGGGTCATCGGGAGGAAAGAGGTCGGAGAGCAGGTTCTGCTGGTACGGGTTTGAATTCATGAATGAATATCCACAAGCCGCCTTGTCGACAATTTGTTCGGGGCGGCAAATACTAAGTCGCGAAAAGGCGCAAGACAACGACCTACGGAGAAGGAGCTAAGTTATTCCGGTCTCAGCCGAGTCCCGCGGGAGCTACCGCTGGGACTGGGACTTGCTCTTGCACGCGATACAAAGGCTGGCGGCGGGGATAGCCTCCAGGCGCTCCGCCGGAATGTCCTTCCCGCAGGCTTCGCACTTACCGTAGGTGCCTTTATCGATCCGTCCGAGCGCCGCCTGCACGTCTTCGAGCCTTTGTTGCAGGCCCTCCGCCAGCGACAGTACCCGGGCACGCTCCGACGTGGTCTGGGCAGCATCGGCGAAACCCTCGTCCAGGTGGATATCGACCTTGCCGTCGGCGGTGAAGCCCAGATCAGCAAGCTCGGCCAGCACGGTGGCTTCCTCTTCTCGGAGCCTCTTTTGCGCTACCTGCAGCTCCTCTTGTAGCACGGCACATTCCTTCCAGTCGATAAGGGCAGGTGAACGGAGATCCACCGGTTGAACCGAGATGCTCCGGGGCGCTTGGCCATCGCCAGTGCCTTTCCACCTTGTGGAAGCATAATGCTTTGTTCAGGCCAGTGGGGAAATTGCCTAAGCTTGCCGTCCTGCGAGGGGCCCGATGCCTGCCGGCGGAGGGCACCCGGCCAGGGGCAATCCCTAGGGGAAGGGGGGCGCCGGCTCGGTCGGCAAAAGGATCTCCATGTTGACGGGGCCCGCCCCGAGGCCGATGGCCTGAGCCGCGGCCTGCGAGAGGTCGAGAACCCGGCCGTGGGCATAAGGGCCCCGGTCGGTGATCACCACCACCACGGCCCTGCCCCCCCGGGTCACCTTGAGGAAGGTCCCGATCGGCAGGATCACGCTGGCCGCCGTCATCTGTGCCGCCCTGAAGGTGGCACCGCTGGCGCTGCGGCACCCGTCGAATCCAGGTCCGTACCACGAGGCATCCCCGGAGGTGATGACGCCGGTGGGGCCGAGCTGGGCGGGCATCAGGCCCTCTCCGCCGGTGGCCGGCGAATACCACGCCAGCACCGCGGCAAGCCTGGCGTCGCGGGCCGGAAGGCCCGGCGTGCACGGACCCGGCGCAGGCTTCTTGATCGCCGCGGCCCGGGCGGCCAGGATCTTCTTCTCGGCATCCATCGCGGCCTGGATGGCTACCTTCAAGTCCTGGAGCGACTTCGTCCGCTGCTCCTTGGAGGTCTTCAAGCTGTCACGTTGCGCGTCCAGCGCCTTGACCCTGGCCTCGAGGTTCTTGACAGTCGCGTTCAGGGCCGCCTTCTCCTCGTCGCGCTGGATCTTCAGCTTGTTGGCCTCGCTGAGAGTTCTGCCGTCTCGCTCCGCCAGGCTCTCCCAGAACATCCCCAGCTTGGACAGGTCGGTCATCGTTGTTGAGGTGAACAGCGGAGCCAGGATGCTTCCCGGGCCGTTCTTGTACATGCGGGCGGCCCGGGCGTTGGCCGAGCTGCGGACGCTGCGAATCTCAGCGTCCAGCTCCCGGATATGCCCCTCCGCGCTGCGTATCCGGGATTCGGCCTGCCCGACCTCCCTTTCGTCCTTGGCGATCGAGCGGTTGACGGAATAGATCTTGCCGTCCAAGGACTTCAGCTCGTTCAGGACGCGGACCGTCTGGGCATTGGAGTCGGCAAGGCGCTTGCGCACCGCGTCAAGATCGTCGCCGGATTGGGCCCGAGCCTCCCCACCCGGCGGAACGACGACATAGGCCGCCAGGAGGATGAGGGTCAAAGAGCAACGCCGCAGCGACGTGAGCGAAGGCTCAGGTCGGGAAATCACGCTCACGACGCTATCAGCGACACCTGGGGCGGTGCAAGAACTGCCGCACCGGAGAACGGCATGACGGCCTGGGTGCCGCAAGCGGCGAACCCGCCGTCGACCCAACTCGGCGAGACGGCGGTTGCACGCCGCCCAGGGCTAAAAAACCTCCCACATCGGCCGGTATTCCAGCCCGTGGGCCTCGGCCACCGGCTCGTTCACCAGGGCCCCGTTCAGCGTGTTCAGGCCCTTCGCCAGCGGGGGGGAGTCCCGGCAGGCCTCGAACAGTCCTTTGTTCGCCAGTTCCAGCGCGTAGGGAAGGGTGGCGTTGGTCAATGCGTAGGTCGAGGTGTGGGGTACCGCACCGGGCATGTTGCCGACGCAGTAATGCACCACGTCGCTCACGACGTAGGTCGGGTCCGAGTGCGTGGTCATGCGCGAGGTCTCGAAGCACCCTCCCTGGTCGACCGAGATATCGATGACGACCGCTCCCGGCTTCATCGCTTCGATGAGCTGTTTGCTCACCAGGTGGGGAGCCAGGGCCCCCGGTATCAAGACTGCCCCGATCACCAGGTCGGCCGCCAGGACAGCCTCCTCGATGGTCGTCTGGTTCGACATCACCGTAAGGATGCGGCCCTTGTGGATGGAGTCGATGTAGCGCAGCCGGTCGATGCTGCGGTCCAGCACCAGGACCTCGGCCTCCATGCCCTGGGCCAGCCAGGCAGCGTTGGCGCCGGCCATCCCGGCCCCCAGCACCACCACCTTGGCGGGGTGTACTCCCGACACCCCTCCCAGAAGAATCCCCCGTCCGCCGTGCT
>Ga0247713_1000411_pt1 | contig 27094 bp, 24 predicted proteins | sample 21E_NmetaG_FD_189936 | JGI IMG/M metagenome (GOLD analysis project Ga0247713, IMG submission 189936) | Soil microbial communities from hillslope of Landscape Evolution Observatory, University of Arizona, Oracle, AZ, United States - 2-1-E_N | ecosystem: Engineered > Artificial ecosystem >... | reverse complement strand
TCTCCCCTCGGCGCAGGAGCGCGTTACCGCCGAGAGCGGCGACGATGCGCACCTCAGCGCCCCAGGGTGGCGACCATGACCGCCTTGATGGTGTGCATCCGGTTCTCTGCCTGGTCGAACACGATCGAGTGCGCGCTCTCGAACACCTCGTCGGTGACCTCGAGCGACTTCATGCCGGTCCGCTGGAAGATGTCCTCGCCGACGACCGTCCCGCGGTCGTGGAAGGCCGGCAGGCAGTGCATGAAGCGCACGTCCGGCCTGCCGGTGGCGCGCAGGACGTCCATGGTCACCTGGTAGTCGCGCAGCAGGGCGATCCGCTCGTCCCAGACCTCCTTCGGCTCACCCATCGAGACCCACACGTCGGTGTAGACGACGTCGGCGCCCTCGACGCCGGCGCGCACGTCGTCGGTCAGCGTCACCCGCCCGCCGGTCTGGGATGCCAGCTGCTCGGCCGCTGTGACGACGTCCGGCTCGTTCCAGAGCTGCTTCGGCGCGACGACGCGCACGTCCATGCCGCTCATCGCCGCGGCGACGAGCAGCGAGTTCCCGACGTTGTTGCGCGCGTCGCCGAGGTAGGCCACGGTCACCGGCCCGTCGACGTGCTCGCGCATCGTCAGGACGTCGCAGAGCGACTGGGTCGGGTGCCACTCGTCGGTGAGCCCGTTCCACACCGGGACGCCGCTGAACTGCGCCAGGACCTCGACGTTGCGCTGCGCCGACCCCCGGTACTGGATCCCGTCGTACATCCGGCCGAGCACCCGGGCGGTGTCCTTCATCGACTCCTTGTGGCCGATCTGCGACCCGGTCGGGTCGAGGTAGGTGACGTGGGCGCCCTGGTCGAACGCGGCCACCTCGAACGCGCACCGGGTGCGGGTGGAGGTCTTCTCGAAGATCAGCGCGACGTTGCGCCCCTCGAGGCGGCGCTCCTCGCGTCCGGCCTTCTTCGCCGCCTTCAGCTGGGCGGACAGGGTCAGCAGCCCCTCCCACTCGGAGGGCGTGAGGTCGAGCTCCTTGAGGAAGCTGCGTCCCTGCAAGGCGGCGGTCATGGGCGGGCTCCTGTCGTCGCGCCCGGGCGGGCGATCCGGAGACTAGGACGGCCGAGCGTCTAGGGTCGCCTGATGAGCGATGGACCGGCCGACCGCCTGGTGTGGATCGACTGCGAGATGACCGGCCTCGACGTCGGCAGCGACCTGCTGATCGAGGTGGCCGCGGTGGTCACCGACTCCGAGCTGAACGTCCTCGGCAAGGGCGTCGACGTGGTCATCGGCGCGACGGCCGACCAGCTGGCCCGCATGCCGGACGTGGTCCGCGACATGCACGCCGCCTCCGGGCTGACCGACGCCGTGCTGGCCTCGACCGTGACGCTCCAGGACGCCGAGCAGCAGGTGCTCGCCTACGTCCGAGAGCACGTGCCCGAGCCGAAGAAGGCGCCGCTGTGCGGCAACTCGATCGGCACGGACCGCGGCTTCCTGGCCCGGGACATGCCCGAGCTGGACGGCTGGCTGCACTACCGGATGGTGGACGTCTCCTCGGTGAAGGAGCTGGCCCGGCGCTGGTACCCGAGGGCGTACTTCAACGCGCCGAAGAAGGGCGGAGGCCACCGGGCCCTGGCCGACATCCAGGAGTCGGTCGTCGAGCTCCGGTACTACCGCTCGGTGGTGTTCGTGCCGCAGCCCGGGCCCACGTCCGAGCAGGCCGCAGCCGCTGCGGCCGCGCTGCTCGACGGTGACCCTGCCGGGGCGTCCCGCACCCCCGCCCCCTCGGAGCGGGTGCCGGACTAGCTGGCCGAAGGGTCCCGCCCGGGCGCCGCGCCGGTATGCTCGTCGCCGCACCATGGTGGGTGTAGCTCAGCTGGTAGAGCACCGGGTTGTGATCCCGGTTGTCGCGGGTTCGAGCCCCGTCACTCACCCCACGAACGCGCAGGTCGCAGGCCCGTAGGGGGCGTGCCCCCCACAGGGCTGGGGGGCACGCCCCCCGGCAGTGATTGCGCGTACTCAGCGGGACAGGAAGTGTCGACCGGTCATCCCCGACCGGAAGGTGCCCGCCCGTGAACGTCGAGAAGCACCGTCAGCGCTGGCGCGTCGTGTGGCGCGACGCCGCCAAGAACAAGCAGCGCGAGCCCTTCGCCACCGAGCGCGAGGCGCTCATGTTCAAGGCGCTGGCCGAGGTCAATACCCCGGAGCTGGCTCGCCGGTTTGTCCGGGGGCAGGTCGACAGCAGCGCGCTCATCTTCCCAACGACCCCACAGGAGGTTCCTAAGACGGCCGCCGCCTCCCCGACGTCGGCCGCGGCGGCGCCTGCTGCGACAGCGCCGGTCTGGCTAGGCAGCCAGGTGCTGTTCAAGCCCTACGCCCGCGCGCACATCGCACAGAAGACCGGTGTCACCGGCCGCACTGAAGCCGACGAGCTGCGGATGCTCGAGAACCACATCTTCCCGTACTGGTGCGCCGACGACCTGACCCTGACCGACTTCCGGCAGAGCGAGAAGGACCGCAACCGCCCCGGCCTGCGCACCGGGCCCGACGGGCAGCCGCTGTGCATCAGCAACTGGATCAAGTGGTTGGAGAAGCGCGAGGGCCTCGGACCACGGGCGCCCCAGCGGCAGAGTGCTGTCGGCCAAGACCATCCGCAACCTGCACGCTCTGCTGTCAGAGATCCTGCAGTCCGCGGTGGACGGTCACGACCAGCTGCTGGGCCGCAACCCGTGCGCCAAGACCAAGCTGCCGAAGGTGCAGCGCGAGGAGCAGGTGTTCCTCGAGCAGCACCAGTTCAGATCACCTCTGGGCCGCCATCGGCGTCCGCGCTGAACACCTCGACCCTTATGTACACGAGGCCAAGGGGGCGGAGGCTTCGACCATCAAGAACGCGGGATTGACTGAGCAGTTGAAGTACCTCACGGCGGGCGCCTCACCAACGGAGGTGGCGACGTGGCTGAACAGCATCTTCGGCGTTGATCCACGGCTGGTCCACCAGGCGCTAGGACAGCAGCACTGTGAGGGTCAGCTTCGCCTCATAGTCTGACCCCGGTGCATCCAGCTGGTGACCGCACTCGCTGGCCCGTTCCTGTCTTGAACGCTGCGGCGCAGAACTGAGAGCGGACCGACCGCTACCTTGAGGCCCGGTCGTCAGTTCAAGGGCACGCGCCGCACCGCCTGCGGCGGTGGGCGGGGCAGGGACCGCCGCCAAGCGCGCACTGGACGGATCCCATCTTTAGGTTGTACAGCGTTCAGTCTGTGACGCTCAGAGCTGGACACGTTCGATGGCGCCCAGTTTCACGGTGGTCTCCGCGGGCTGAATGTGGTTGGACGTCGCGAGGTAGACGACGTCGTCGTCACGGCCATCCACCACCACGTCGACCGCTAGTCGGTCAGGCACCGCGAGTTGGCAGGAGATCTCTCCTCCCTCACTCACCCGCAAGTACTCCGACGTCTGCAGTGCGGAGACCCAGATGCGTCCCTGCGAGTCGACAGCCGTGCCGTCGGTCGTGGTGCCTTCAGGGAGCTTCGCCCACACTCGCCGACGGCTCAACGTCCCATCCTCCTCGATCTCGAAGGCGGTGAGCTCAGGGCGGAACGAGTGCGCGATCACCAACGTCCGGGTACCGGGCAGGATCACCGTGCCGTTGGGGAAGTCGAACCCGTCAGCCGCGAGCGAGACCGATCCGTCCGGCGCGATCCGGTAGACCGCGGCGGGACGCAGTGGCTCGTCGGCGTAGATGTCGTAGCCGAAGCTGCCCAGGAAGGCCTGTCCATCGGTGTCGACCAGCAGCTCGTTGGTCGGATGGTCCTCAAGGTGCGAGAGGTCCGCGTGGACGGTCTGCTCCCCCCCTGGGTGGATACGCAGGACCTGGCGGCGGAACATTGAGCTCACGAGCAGCGACCCGTCACTGAGCCAGCCCAGGCCCGACGGTCGGTCGTCGATGGTGTGCTCCAGCCTGGACGACCCGTCATCGGGATCCATGGAGTGGATGTCGCCGGTGTGCATGTCCGAGAACCAGATCCTGCCCTCGTGGAAGCGCAGGCCCTCTGGGAACGAGAAACCACCACCCAGCAGTGCCTCGGATCGGTCGATGGTGCGTGTGATCATGCTCTGAGTCCTTCTCGAGGCGGTGGCGGGTGAGAGGGTGGACTCCGGCTGGACCGGAGCCGCGTCTCTGCAGGGCTACCTCCCTCGCTGCCGGTGGCGGAGGAGGGCCGTGACGGTCGGCCGCGGTCAGTGAGCCAGGAAGCCGCCGTCCACGGCGAGTTCGGCGCCGGTGATGAAGCCCGACTCCGGTCCGACGAGGAAGGCGATGGCGTTCGCGACGTCTTCGGGTTCACCGAGGCGGTGCCACGGCGTCATGTCGCGCAGCGCCTGCTGGTCGCTGACCTGCCGAGCGAGGGCGGTCATGATGACGCCCGGGTGGATCGAGTTCACCCGCACGTTCTCCTTCGCCCACGCCAGGGCTGCGTTCTTGGTCAGCGTGCGCACCGCGCCCTTGGCCGAGTGGTAGGCCGGGGAGATGCCCATGCCGCCGGACATGCCGTAGATCGAGCTGATGTTCACCACCGAGCCCCGCCCGGACCGCTGCAGCCACGGGTAGCAGTGCTTCATGCCCAAGAAGACGCCCACCTGGTCCACGCCGATCGTGTGCATGTAGGACTCGAGGCTGGTCTCCTGGAGCGGCTCCCAGTCTCCTACGCCTGCGTTGTTGACCAGTGCGTCGATCCCGCCGAACTCAGCCGCCACCGTGGCGACCGCGGCCTCCCACTGCGGCTCGTCGGCCACGTCGAGGTGGACGTAGATCGCTCGACCACCGCCGGCCTCGATCGCCTCGACCACGCGCTGGCCTTCGGCGTCGGTGACATCGGTGACGGCGACCGGGCCGAGCCGAGCGAGGCGGTGCGCAGTCGCCTCCCCGATCCCGGTGGCTGCGCCGGTGACGACACTGATCAATTCGTTCGCCTGGTCCGTCATGCATCCTCATCTCGTTGTCAGGGGTGGTGCTGTTGAGTCAGACAGGTGCCGGGGCCCGCTCGGCCAGTCCCGGGTCAGGCCCGGTCGAGTCCCGGGAAGACGGCGGCCTTGACGACGCCCGGCTCCCTCGCCGACGCGCGGATGGCGTCGGCCGTGTCCGCCAGCCCGTACCGGTGGGTGACCAGGCGCCCCAGTCGCACCCGACGGCTGACGATGTGGTCGACGGCGGCGCGGAAATCGTCGTCGGTGTACGCGAAGGACGTCACCAGCTCGACCGGGCCGACCGGCCAGGGGACGGGCCGGTCGCCGAGCCCGAGGAGCACGGCACGGGCACCCGGCTTGAGCCACTGCAGCGCAGCGACGAGCGCCGCCGGCACACCGGAGGAGTCGACCACTGCGTCGTGGTCCGTGCGCGACAGCCTCTCGCCCGGTGCGACGGCGCGGGCTCCGAGGCTCTCAGCGGCGGCTCGTCGATCGGCTCGTGGCTCCACCAGGGCGACGTCGGCCACACCGGTGGCCAGCCCGGCGGCGACGACGCACAGGCCGACCGAGCCGCCGCCCAGGACCAGCAGCGAGGACAGCCCGCTGCCGCCCGCGCGCGACAGACCCCGCAGGGCGACCGCCAGCGGCTCGGCCCACAGGACCTCCTCGGCGGGCACATCCGCCGGCACCGGCAGCACGTCGGCGCCGACCACTACGTCGCGCACGAGCACGGCGTCCGCGTAGCCGCCGGGAGCGCCATACCCTAGGGTCCGCGCGCGAGACTGGCCGCACAACTGCGGCGCGCCGTCCCGGCAGTAGCTGCAGCGGCCACAGGCGCGCGCCGGGCGGACCGCCACGCGCGTGCCGACCTCCAAAGTGCCCTCACTGGCCAGCTCCGCGCCCATCTCCAGCACGGTCGCGGACATTTCATGGCCGAGGACCTGTCCGGGCTCGACGTAGTGGCCCTGCAGGAGGCTGGCCACGTCGGAGCCGCAGATCCCGCAGGCCTCCACGGCCAGCAGGACGTCGCCGGCGCCCAGCGGGACCGGTTCCGCCTCCCGCAGGCTGAGGCGGTCGACGTCCTCGTAGTGGACGGCGCGCATCAGTGCATCTCCTGCCCGCCGGTGACGTTCATCGCCTCGCCGGTGACGAACGAGGCCTCGGAGGAGGCCAGGAAGGCGACCGCTGCTGCAACCTCCTCCGGTTCGCCGAAGCGGCGCAAGGGAATCTGGCGAGCCAGCCGCTGCCGGTACTCCTCGGGGCTGCGGCCGCCGGAGTAGGCGTCGAAGACGCCGCCCTTCACCGCCAGCAGGGGGGTGTCGATGGTCCCAGGGCACACCGCGTTGACGGTGATCCCGTCAGCTCCCAGCTCACTGGCCAGGCTCTGCGTGAGTCCGATGACGGCGAACTTGGCGGCGCAGTAGGCCGACAGCAGCGGCATCCCGGTCTTGCCCGCTTGAGAGGCAATGGTGATGATCCGGCCGCCGCCGCCCTGGGCGAGCATCGTGCGGGCTGCCTCCCGAGCGACCAGGAATGCGCCTGTGGCCATGACGTCGATGTTCACCTGCCAGTCGGCCAGGGAGAGCTCGACGGCAGGGGTGAGGCCGATCCCGAGCCCCGCGCAGTTGACGACCACGTCGACCCGTCCGAAGCGCTCGCGCGCCTGCACGAACAGGGCCGCGACCTCGTCCTCGTTCGAGACGTCGCAGTCGACACGCTGCAGGCGGTCGCTGCCGCTGGCCGCCTGCAGCTCCTGCAGGTCGTCGGACGGAGCCACCTCGTAGTCCGGGTGGCTCGTCAGTGGACGGCCGACGTCCGAGGCCAGCACCGAGTACCCGTCAGCCAGCAGCCGCTCGATGACCGCGCGCCCGATGCTGCCCCGACGACCAGCGCCGGTGACGACGGCCACGCCGGGGGCGCCGCTGGCGTCCGGGGGGCTCACTTGACGGCCAGGGCGTTGGGCGGCGAGCCGGCGCCACCGCGCAGGTTCAGGGGCGCCGACGTCAGCAGGAACTCGTTCACCCCGTCCTGGGCGCAGTCCGCGGCCAGGTCCTCGAGGAACCACATCTCGCCGATCGGGATGCCCAGCAGGCCGAGCAGCCGGTAGTGCAGGTACCGGTCGACCTCAAGCGGGTGCGGCCACGCCTCGAAGGCGGGGTTGTCCGAGGCGACCGCGGACACGTGCGCGTCCCAGAGGTACTCGGCCATCGACTCGTCGCCGACGACGCCGGGGGTGCGCAGCCTGCTGAGCGAGTCCTCCGCCAGGTCGCGGCGCACGTCCTCCCCTGCTCGCTGGTACCAGTCCATCCAGCCGGTGCGCACCAGCAGGACGTCGCCGACCTCGTACTCGATGCCAGCGGCGCGGCGCGTCGCTTCGAGGTCCTCGACGGTGATCTCGACGGTCTCGCCCCCGTCAAGCGGTCGGCCCGTCGCCGCGAAGTGGCGGGCCACATCGAGCAGCACGCCCCGGCCGACGATGCCCTTGCGCGCCATGTGCTCGATGCCCATCCGGGTGCCGGGCTCGCCGGTGAACTCTTCGTCGCGATGGCCGTTGTAGAAGCCGTGCTCAGGATGACCGACGTGGCACAGCGCGTCCCACTGGCTCGACGCCTGCGTGAAAAAGCTGTCGAGGGAGTCATCCAGGATGGGCTTGCCGGCGATGGGCCGGTCGATGCGGTGTACCGCTGCCTGCCTGCCGTAGAAGGGCGGGTTCGGCTCCTCGACCGCCCAGTTCAGCGCAAAGGTGCGGCCGTGCCGGGCGCAGCCCAGCCCTCGCCGGGCCTGCTCGTCGGTGAGCAGGTTGACGGTGCCGAGCTGGTCGTCCGGGCCCCACACGCCCCAGGAGGACCTGGGGGGCATGCCGTCGACGACCGGCAGTTCAGCGTAGGTGGGCAGCTGCACCAGGGGTCTCCCTGTCGTAGTGCGCGGCGTGCTCCTGACGAAGCACGTTCTTCTGGATCTTGCCGGTCGCGGTGCGCGGGAAGTCGTCGACGACGATCACGGACTTGGGGCGCTTGTACGCCGGCAGGGCGCTCGCGAGTGCGGCGCTGACGTCCTGCGCCGTCAGCGCGTCGTCGTGCGGGATCACCAGCGCCGTCACGGCCTCCACCCAGTCCGGATGCGGCAGTCCGACGACGGCGACCTCCTTGACGCGGGGCTCGGACTCGTAGATCGCCCGCTCCACCTCGAGCGACGCGACGTTCTCGCCGCCGGTCTTGATGACGTCCTTGGAGCGGTCCTCGAACCACAGCACGCCATCGTCGTCGAAGTGGCCGAGGTCGCCGGAGTGGAACCAGCCGTGCGCGACGCTCGCCCGGGTCGCCGACTCGTCGTTCAGGTACTCCTGCAGGGCGTGGGGCCCGCGGTAGACGATCTCGCCGCTGGCGCCGCGCGGCAGCAGCGTCCCGTCCGGGCCCATGATCTCGATCTGGACGTTGACGACCTGCGTGCCTACCGAGCCATGGTGCGACAGCTGCTGCTGGGGCTGGAAGATGGTCGTCATCGGGACCATCTCCGTCTGCCCGAAGCCCAGCGAGAACTCGCACCCGAGGACGTCCATGGCGCGCAGGAGGTCGTTCATCGGCAGCGGCGCCATGGCGTAGCCGGCCCGCCGCAACGAGGACAGGTCCCGGGTCGGGATGCTTGGGTGGTCGATCAGCTCCCGGTACATCTTGGGCAGGGCGAACAGGAACGTCAGGCGCTCCCGCTCGATGGTCGACAGCAGGATCTCGGCGTTGAAGCCGCGCATCAGCACAACTGTCCCGCCGACCATCAGGACCGGTGTCGCGAAGGCGTTGAGCTGCGCGATGTGGAATAGGGGCATCATCCCCGACATCCGGTCGTCGGACGTGAAGCGCATCTCGTGCGCGGCCGTCAGCGAGCCGAGGTACAGCGCCAGGTGGCTGGACACCACGCCCTTAGGGGCGGCGGTCGTCCCGCTGGTGTACATGTAGGACAAGGGGTCGCGGTCGGCGACGTAGACCTCAGCCGGCCGCTCGCTCTGACCTTCGGCCACGGCGGCGAGCGGCGTGTGTCGCGCAGCCACGGACTCCCACGTCCCGGCGTCGGCCGTGCCGCGCGCCACAAGCACGTCGGTGACGTCAGGGGACTCCTCGAGGGCCCCTGCCACGGTGTCGAGCAGCTGCGCTTCGACGACGAGGCCCCGAGCGCGCGAGTGCTGCAGCACGTAGCTCAGCTCCCGCTCCCGCCAGACCAGCGACAGCGGGACGACGACGACCCCGATCTGCGCGCAGGCGAAGTAGGTGATGAGGAACTCGGTGCTGTTTCCCGAGAGGACCGCCAGGCTGTCGTGGCGCCTGTACCCGCGTGCGAGCAGGCCGTGCGCGAGCCGGCTCACCGCCGCGACGAGCTCGACGTAGGTCATCCGCTCCTCGCCGTCCACGATCGCCTCCCGGTCGGGGACGCGTCGCGCCGTGCGGACGAGCGCGTCCGCCATGTTGACCCGCTGCACCAGGTTGAGCTGCAGCGCCGTGGCGTCGGCGGCGGCCGCGCTCACGAGTCCGAGGACCCGGCCGCGTTGCCGGGTGCGGCCGGGCTCCAGACGGCGGTCGTGCCGCCGTCGACGGCGAGGTCCGCGCCGTACACGTATGACGCAGCGTCCGACGCCAGGAAGACGGCCAGCGTCGCGACCTCCTCCGGACGTCCGAGTCGTCCTGCTGGGACGCCGTTCTCGATGACCGCGCGCACCGAGTCGTCGGCGAGTGCGGTGCTGAGGAGGGGGGTCTCGATGGGTCCTGGCGAGATGGAGTTGACACGTATGCCGCGGGCGGACACGTCCGCCGCCAGTCCGCGCACCATGCTCACGAGAGCGCCTTTCGAAGCGGCGTAGACGCTGCCGTTCGGCGACGCCAGCACGGCGTTGCCGGAGGCGATGAAGATGATGGACGCTCCCGCGGTCATCCGCGGGATGACGGCCTGGGTGAGGAAGAACGGCGCACGCACGTTGACGTTCATCACACGGTCGTAGGCGGCCCGAGGGAAGTCCTCTGCGGGATAGGTCTCCAGCACGCCGGCGGAGTTGACGAGGACGTCGATGCCCCCGAACCGAGCGACGGCCGCCTCGACGACGACCGTCGCCGCGTCGTCCCTGGTGATGTCGAGGGGGAGGGCGGCGACGTCGCCGTCGAGCGCCGCCGCCGTGGTCTGCAGCCGCGCCGCGTCGAGATCGACCAGGAGGACCCGCGCTCCGGCGTCGACGTACGCCGCGGCCACTGCTGCGCCGATGCCTGAGGCGGCGCCCGTGACGACGGCCGTACGTCCTTCCAGGGGCTTGCTCACGTGATCCCTCTCAGCTCTGCTCGCGACGGGCGCCGACCATGAACACGGCCAGCAGGACAGGCTCGGACCCGGCGTTGCGCCACACGTGCCGCGTGCCGTTCTGGACCACGGTGTCGCCCGGTCGCAGCAGCGTCTCCACTCCGTCGTCGAGCTGCAGGTACACCTCGCCGCGCAGCACGATCTCGAAGTCGATCGTGTCGGTGGTGTGCATGCCGTCCGGCTCGAGGTGCGCCATCAGCCCCGGCAGGGCCGCCTCGACCTCGGCCTGCGCCCGGTCCTCGTCGATGCCCTCCGGGGCGGCGGTGCCCTCGGGGGGGATGACGGAGAACGAGAACCGGTGGCCCGTGGTGGGCGGGAAGTAGGTGGCCATGGGGGGCTTGTCGCCGGGGCGCGGCAACGACGGGACGTCGTCCTCCCCCCACATGTCGTAGAACTTCCAGCCGGCGAGCGCGTCGAGCTCGAGCGGCTCGACCGCGCTGTCGCTCGCGAAGACGGACTTGCCCTGCTCGTCGAAGCCGGTGACGACACGACGGATGTTCATGTGCACTCCTGACGGCTGTTGTTGTTGCGTCTGCGATCGATGGGGAGATCAGCCGGCCGACGTCGACAAATACGCGTCCTCGATCTCGCCGAGGCGGGCGCGGGCCTCGGTCGCGGAGATAGACATCTCCAGCGTCCCGCGACGCATCACGAGGACCCGGTCGGCGTACTTCAGGGCCTTCTGCGCGTGCTGCTCGACCATGAGCACGCCGGTCCCCGCATCCGCCGCCGCGCGCACGGCCTGCAGGAGGCGATCGACGATCAGCGGTGCCAGTCCCAGCGACAGCTCGTCGGCGAGCAGCAGCTTCGGACGACGGGACAGCGCTCGAGCCAGCGTGAGCATCTGCTGCTCGCCGCCGGACAGCAGTCCAGCGCGCACAGAGATGCGGCTCTCCAGCTCCGGAAAGAGCTCGAGCGCCTGCTCCACGCGGACGCCACCGCAGCGCAGGTTCTCCGCAGTCGTGAGGGACTTGAAGATGGACCGCTCTTCGGTCACGTACGCCAGACCTCGGCGCGCGCGCTTGTGCAGGGGGAGCCGTCCGCTGGTGCCGTCGAAGATTACCTCGCCAGCGAGCAGGGGGAGCTCGCCGCTCACCGCGAGCAGCGTGGAGGTCTTGCCTGCTCCGTTGGGTCCCAGCATGCACACGACCTCGCCTTGAGCGACGTCGAACGTGACGTCGCGCAGAACGGGCATGCCGGCGTAGCCGGTCGCCATGGCACGGACGCTGAGCACGGCGTCGTTCATCGGGTTCCTCCCGGGCTGTTCTCGACGGTCGCGCGGCCGGGCCCCGTGGGGGCGTGCACGTCTTCCTCCTCGACACCTAGGTAGGCGGCGATGACGGCGGGGTCGGCGCGCACTGCCTCAGGCGTGCCCGAGCTGATCATCCGGCCGAAGTCCAGGACGACCAGCTCGTCGCAGACCGACATCACGAAGTTCATGTCGTGCTCGACCAGCAGGATGGCCATGCCGGACTCGTCGGCCAGGCGTCGGACCAGGTGGGCCAGCTCGGCGGTCTCCTTGTCGCCCAAACCTGCCGCCGGCTCATCCAGGAGCAGGACGCTGGGGCCGGCGGCGACGGCTCGGGCGATGGCCAGCAGCCGGCGCTCCCCGTAGGAGAGGTCCTCGACCTGTCGGTTCAGGCTGGACTCGAGCTCGAACTCCCGGATCGCCGAGACGGCGTTCGGCGGCAGAGGCTCGCGGCTGGGCCTCACGAGGTCGCGCAGGTAGGCGAGGCCGTTGGGCTTGTCGGCAGCGACGCGCAGGTTCTCGATGACCGTCGAGTCCTCGAAGAGCTCGAGCGACTGGAAGGAGCGACCGAGCCCCGCTCGCGCACGCCGCACCGGTGACAGCGACGACACGTCCTGCTCGCCCAAGCGGAGCCGACCAGAACTCAGCGGCGCGAACCCGGTGACGGCGTCAATGAAGGAAGTCTTGCCTGCGCCGTTCGGACCGATAAGGCCGACGACCCGACCGGGCTCCACCCGGAGCGACACGCCGTCCACGGCGACCGTCCCTCCGTAGCGGACGGTGACGCCGTCCGCTACGAGGGTCAGGGCCGGCACGCGTCGAGGGGGCGCGTCCGGCAGCTCGATCGGGCTCGCCGGACGCTCGGCCAGTCGCGGGACGCGCCGGCCGAGGCGTGCCCGGACCCAGCGGATCTGGCTGATGGTCTCCTTGGCGATGCCGTTCTGGTTGAGCAGGATCAGCAGGATGATCGCCACGCCGCCGATGAGCGGGACGTAGCGCCCGAAGCCGGTGCCGAACTCGTTGAAGAGCTGGGCGTTGAACCCTCCCGGCGCCATCGTCGCTCCGATGATCGGCCCGACGAGGAAGCCGATGCCGCCGAGCAGGGTGAAGCCGACGGCAGAGATGCTGCTGAAGCTGTCGAAGGTGCCATAGTTGATGGAGGTGCTCTGGTAGGCCAGGAGGACGCCGCCGAGCGCTGCGATGCCAGCCGACAGCGCGAAGGCGTACAGCTTGACACCGATCACGCTGATGCCGAGAGCAGCCGCAGCACGCTCGTTCGTCCGCACAGCGATCATCTGTCTGCCGCTCTGGCCGCGGCGCACGTTCGACACCATCAGCGTGGTCAGGACGAGGAACACCAGGGCCAGCACCCCCCATCGGACCGGCTCGCCGACGGCGCTGATGTCGGCGCCGAACAGCGTCGGCTTGGCAACCTGAGTGCCCGAGACGCCGCCTGTGTAGTCGCGGTTGCGGAAGAGCACGAGCTCCAGCGCCGTGCCCAGCCCGAGCGTGACGATCGCCAGGTTGATCCCGCGCGTCTTGACCGCCGGCAGAGCGAGCAGCACTCCGACAGGAACGGTCGCTGCCACGCCTGCCAGCAGGGCCAGCCAGAAGGAGATGCCGGTCGTCGCCTCCAGCCGACCAGCGACCCAGGCACCGAAGCCCGCCAGGGCGAACTGGGCCAGCGACAGCTGGCCGGTGTACCCGGTCAGGACGACGATCGAGAGCAGGACGATGGCCGTCAGCATCGTCGTCGTGATCGCCGCCACCCATTGGAGGTTGGACGTCGTCAGCAGGACCAGGACGACCGCCACAGCGACCGCGGTCGCGACTCCGTGCACCCGGCCGTTGCCGATGCTGGGCAGACGCTGCAGCACGAAGTCGCGGAGCGGGAGGGCCTGACCGCGCGCGATCAGCCAGACGACGATGAGCACGAAGGGCACGGCCTGCCCGACCCCGGGCGCCGCGACGAAGCGGTTGATCTCCGTCTGGGCGATCCCGATGGCCAGCCCGGCGGCGAACGCGATCGGGAAGGAGTGGAAGCCGGCGACGAGCGCTGCTGCCGTGGCAGCCAGGATCAGGTTGGTCATGACCGTCGGTTGCAGGGTGACGATCGGCGCGATGAGGATGGCGGCCAGGCCCGCCAACCCGCAGCCGAGCGCCCAGTTCACCGCAGCGATGGTGTCCGGAGACCAGCCGAGAGAGGCCGCCGCGCGCTGGTTCTCGGCGACCGCGGTCGTACCGAGTCCGAAGCGGGTGTAGCGGTAGAGAGCCCAGAGGGCCGCACTCACGGCTGCGGCGATGAGCAGCAGCAGCACGCGGTCCGCCGAGATGACGATGCCCTCGCTCAGCCGCCAGGTCGTGGTCGGGAGGTCACTGGAGACCACGATGGCGTTGGAGCCGTATCGCAGGATGGCCAGCGACTGCAGTGTGATGAGCACACCAAGCGTGGCGATCACACGCACGATCGGCGACACCTGCCAGAGCTGACGCATGATCAGCAGGTGCGTGAGGGCGCCGATGGCGGCCGACGTGGCGATCCCGGCGACGGCCGACAGCAAGAACGGGACGTCGTAGTTCGTGTGCAGCTCCCACTGCAGGTACACACCCACCATCCCGATGGCCCCGAGTGCGAAGTTGAGCACCCCCGCACCGCGGTAGATCACGATGAGGCCCTGCGAGGCCAGTGCGTACAGCGCACCGACTCCGAAGCCCAGGAGGGCGAACCGGATCACTTCTTCGAACATGGTTCCTCGATCCTGCGGTCACCGGGGCCGGAGATGCGGATCGGCCGGCCGGGTCTAGGAACCGGCCGGCCGATCCGCGGGGTCAGACGTCGCTCTAGTTGGCGCGTCCCTGGGCGAGGTCTGAGTAGTCCTCAAAGTCCTCGGTCAGCGGGACGACTTCGCCGTTCTCCAGCGTGCTGAAGATCGCCGTGCGGTTGAACAGTCGCTCGTAGCCCTCGAGACCGTCCGTCCACGGCTGGGTGAAGTCCAGGACCGGCACCATCCCGCCGGTGTCGACCTCGTCGGCAGAGCCGGCCGCCTCGAGGAAGGTCGGCGCCGTGATGTCGCCGTCGATGGACTCCGCGACCTGACGGAAGGCCGTGTAGGCCGCCCAGGTGCCGAGACCGGCGAGGCTGTTGTAGTCGGAGTCCTCACCCTCGACGCCGTACTCCTCCATGGCATCGCGGTAGTCGTCCCAGATGGGCAGCGCCAGGTCGGGGTAGGCACCGCCGATCACGGCGCCGTCGAGGAGCTCCTCGAAGCCCTCGGCGACCTCGGCGTCGAGGTTGCCCTGCGGGCCGTACATCTGTGCCTCCGAGCCGGACTGCGCGAAGGGAGGCATGAAGGCCTTGAGCGGGCCTTGGGAAACGATCGCGATGATGGCGTCGGTGCCGCCCGAGGTCACCTCGGCGACCTGGGGGCTGTAGTCCTGCGCCTCGGCCGGCAGGATGACGGTCTTGGTCAGTTCGGTGCCGAGGGCCTCGAGGGCGTTCGCGATCGGCTCCTCGTAGGTCTGTGCGCCGTCGATGAGCAGCAGAGCGATGTTCTCGTGGCCGTCCTCGACGGCGCGCTTTGCGAGCGCCGGGCCGTACATCGGGCCGTTGCCGAGGTTGAACGAGTTGTCGGCGGACAGCTCTGCCACGGAGTTCGGGCAGCAGGTGCCGAAGTAGGCGATGTCGGCCTCGGCGAGGATCGGGATGGTCACGTCACCGGTGAAGCCGTAGGAGCCCACGACTGCCGTGACTTCCTCCTGGACCGCCTGCCGCGCGCACTGCGCGGCGACCGTCGGGTCGCCCCGCTCGTCGCAGACGATGACCTCGAGCGGCCGGCCGCCGATCCCGCCGTTGTCGTTGACCCACTGCTCGTAGAGCTCGGCGGTCTCCGCGATGGCCGGGTAGGTCGGCAGCTCGGAGTTGAGGGGGACGTAGGTCATGGTCTTGACGGGGTCGCCCGACAAACCGTTCTCGGACGAGCCGCCCGAACCGCCCTCCGCACCGCCTCCTGATCCGGCTGTGTCGTCTCCGCCGCCGCAACCGGCGAGCACCAGGGCCAGCGCTGCGCCGAGGGCGATGACGGAAGTCCCGCGGCGGCGCGCCGGCCGCGACTTCGATATGCGTACTCGCAAGAGGTTCTCCAAGATCTGGCCCGGCGAAACCGGAGCTGCTGGGGCTTCCCGACCGACCCGTCGGTCGGGTCGAACTATGGCACGCGTCACAGCCGGGGTCAAGGTCTGTCATGCGGTGGAGATAAAGCCGTGACGGCATGGGATCGACGTGTCGAGCCAGTGCCGTGCGCACGCACGGCACGGCCGTGTGTCCGCCCGCGTGGGGCGCCGTCAGCCGCCGAGCTGCCGCACCGCTTCGTCGATGGCGGCCTGCTTGTCCGGACCGTACGGAGCGTTGTAGGCGTCGATCGCGTCGTCCTCTCCGCGGACGAAGATGCCCCGGGGGTTGGTGAACTCGGTGAAGCCCTCGAAGCCGTGCTGTCGACCGGTGCCGCTGTTCCCTACTCCGCCGAAGCCGAGTGCGGGCAGCGCGCTGTGCATGGCGGCCGCGTTGACGCAGGCACCTCCCGACGACGTCTCGTTCAGGACCCGCTCGGCCTGTGCCTCGTCGTTGCTGTACACGTACAGCGCGAGCGGTCGCTCGCCGTCGTTGATGTAGTCGATCGCCTCGTCCAGCGAGTCGTACGGCTTGATGGGGAGCAGGGGCCCGAAGACCTCTTCCTGCATGACCCGGGCGTGCTCGGCCGGCTCGACGACGAGCGACAGGGGCATCCGCCGCGTCTCCCGGTCTAGGCCACCCTCGAGGTCCAGCTGAACGACGTCCTTCGAGTTCCGCACGGCGTCAGCGTGCACCTCGAGGAGTCGGTCGAGGTGCCTCTCGCTGATGATGCCGGTGCAGTCCGTGGTCGAGGAGTGGTTGGGCATGGTCTCTGCAACCTGCTGCTGGGCGATCTCGACGAACTTCTGGACGCTGTCCCGCGGCACCAGGCAGTAGTCGACGGTGACGCACATCTGGCCGTTCTTGATGGTCTTGATGCCGAGAATGTTGCTCACGGACTTGGCGTCGACAGCGTCAGCTGTGAGCACCGCCGGACACTTGCCGCCCAACTCGAGAGTGACCGGGACCAGGTTGGCCGCAGCCGCCTTCGCGATCTCCTTGCCGATGCCGGGGCTGCCCGTGTACATGAGGTGGTCCCACCGCAGCGTGGGGAACCTGCGCGCGAGGTCGAGGTCGCCGAGCACCACGTCGACGAGGTCGCGGTCGAACGTCTCCGACAGCATGTCCTGCAGGAGCTGCCCCGACGCCGGCGACAGCTCGGACGGCTTGATGATGACGCGGTTCCCGCCGGCGAACATGTCGATGAGCGGTCCGATGCTGAGGTCGAACGGGAAGTTCCACGGCACGATGTTGCCGATGACGCCCTTGGGCTCCCGGCGCAGCTCGGCGTACCCCGTGCCGTAGGTGTCGGGGTTGATGTCACGCCGCTCCGGCGCCATCCAGCGCTCGACGTTGGCAGCCGCGTACTCGGCGCGGGCCACGACCCCGAGCATCTCCACGAGGTCCGCGAACAGGGGCGGGTGCGAGCCGAAGTCCGAGGCCACGGCCTCGCGGATGCGGGCGCGGTTCTTGAGCATCATGGCGCCGACGGCCTCGATCCACTCCTTGCGCTCGGCCGCCGTGGGGTTCGGCTGGCGACGGAACGCTTGGCGCTGCAGAGCGAAGGACTCGTCGAGGCGGCCGATGGCCGCCGCATCGTCGACCAGGCCGGCCGGCTCAATCGTTTGCGTCATGCGGGGTCTCCTCAAGGGCTACACAGAAATGCACGCCCGACCGGTCGGTCGGGTTCGCATAGTGAGCCGCATCACTGGCCGTGTCAACGCCCTCCCAGCCCTGCTCGGGCAGCTGCGCAACCCGCAGGACGATGAGCGTCCGGCGCCCGTGCAGCGGGCGCCTGCGGCGTAACTCGCCTGCGCGCGGCGGTCCTGCGACGCACATCGAGCAGCCGAGGGCGCAGGAGGGGTCCTTCCGACATGTCTGAACTTCTCGCTAGGGTGAGGCGCGCTGACGTCCATGACGTCGCTGTGCATGCCGCGGCGGACATCGCTCACTAGGGCGCCGAGCGCCCCCGACGACGTGGAGGCGCCTCGTGCCGAACCTCGACTTCGCCGTGCTGGCTGTCGCGGCGACTGAAGACGGCGAGACCTTCAACCTGCTGGGAGCAGGGGTAGAGGAAGTACGCGTCGCCCGCCTGCCTTCGGTGGCACTCGTGTACCTGGCTGCGCGCTGGGACTGGGTGGCGGAAGACATCGAGTCCGTGGCTACTGTCGGCGTCGCATGTCGTTGTCTCGAGGACGGTGCGCTCCTGTACGAGAATACCTTCGATGCGCAGGTCGGCAGGAGTGCAGGCTCCTTCCTCCCCGCCAGGCTGATGGTTCCGTTGCCGCTCACGCTCGTGCAGTTCGGGCGGCACGTCGTGGAGCTGACAGTGCGTAGGCAGGTCCTCAAGGACATCGGCTTCGACGTCCTCGCTCAAGAAGCGTGACGACCTTCTCGGGCTTCTGCAGGTCACAGGTAGGGAGGCATCATGAGTGTCCTTGATCGGTTCTCCCTGTCGGGCAAGGTCGCCATCGTCACGGGGGCGTCGTCCGGGCTCGGGGTCCACTTCGCACAGGCGCTGGCTGAGGCGGGGGCAGACGTAGCTCTGGCAGCGCGGAGAGCTGACCGCCTCGAGCGGACCGCCGACGTGGTCCGGGCAGTGGGCCGAAAAGCGCTTGCCGTCGAGGCCGATGTGTCACAGCCGACGGACTGCCAGGTGTTGGTGGACGCGACCGTGTCCCGGTTCGGGAAAGTGGACATCCTGGTGAACAACGCGGGCATCGCGACGGCGGTGCCGGCCACCCGGGAATCTCCCGATCAGTTCCGCCAGGTGATCGACGTCAACCTGAACGGGACCTACTGGATGGCCCAGTCAGCTGCCCGTGCGATGGCACGCGGTGGAAGCATCGTGAACATCAGCAGCGTGCTTGGTCTCACGACCGCGGGCCTGCCACAGGCGGCCTACTCCGCTAGCAAGTCCGCCGTGCTGGGGCTGACGCGTGACCTCGCGCAGCAGTGGTGCACCCGCAAGGGCATCCGCGTCAACGCCATCTCGCCAGGCTTCTTCGCGAGCGAGATGACCGACCAGTACCCGGCCGGCTACATCGAGGAGCAGATGGAGCGCGTCCCCATGGGACGCAAGGGTGAGGCCGAGGAGCTTTCCGCCGCCCTGGTCTTCCTGGCCAGCGAGGCGTCCAGCTACGTCACGGGACAGAACATCGTCGTCGACGGCGGGCTCACCATCGCTTGAGGCCGGCTGCTGCTGCGCCCGCCGGCACGCCCTGCCACCTGCTGCCGGACCCAGTCCCGAGTGCTCCGCCTTGAGCTCGCTCGCCACCTCCGGCGGTAGGTTCCCCGAGCCGAGCCGACCCTGAGGAGACGCATGACCACGCCGACGCCTGCGCTGTTCGACCTGACGGGGAAGCGGGCTGTCGTGACCGGCGGCACCCGCGGCATCGGCATGATGATCGCCCGCGGACTGCTGGACGCCGGTGCGACGGTCGTCATCAGCAGCCGCAAGCAGGACGCCGTGGACGCTGCGGTCGCTGAGCTGCGGTCGCACGGCGACGTTACCGGCGTGGCCGCCGACCTCTCCCGCGAGGACGAGGCGGTGCGCCTGGCAGCTGAGGTTGGCGGACCGCTGCACGTGCTGGTCAACAACGCCGGGGCGACCTGGGGCGAGCCGATCGAGACGTTCCCCGAGTCTGCGTGGGACAAGCTGGTCGCGGTGAACCTCAAGGGCCCGTTCTTCCTCACTCGAGCCCTCCTGCCGGCACTGAAGCAGGCAGCGTCGCCCGACGACCCGGCGAGGGTGATCAACATCGGCTCGATCGACGGCATCCACGTGCCGATGCTCCCGACGTACGCGTATTCGTCCACCAAGGCTGCCGTGCACCAGCTGACCCGGCACCTCGCGAAGGAGCTCGGCCCGCAAGGCATCACGGTCAACGCGGTCGCCCCCGGGCCCTTCCCGTCGAAGATGATGGCCGCCACGCTCGACGCCTTCGGCGACGAAATCGCCGCAGCAGCGCCCCTGCGCCGCATCGGCCGTCCCGACGACATGGCTGGCGTCACGGTCTTCCTCGCCAGCCGGGCCGGCGCGTACGTCACCGGCGCCGTGATCCCGGTCGACGGCGGCATCGCCACGACGAAGTAGCCGCCTAGGAAGGAGGCGGTCGGCCAGCGTCGCCGGCAGCGACGGACGCGCGAGCGCGGCGCAGGGGCTGCGACGTCTCGGAGCCGGTGCGCGGCACGACGAGCGGAGCCTGTCAGCGGCACGACCACGAGCCGCCACGACGCCGAGACTGACAGGCCAGCAGGGCGCACCGGCTGCCTGAAACTGGCCGTCCGAGTGGACGGCGCCGTCGGCTACGTGGCGGGGGGCTGCGCGACGGACTGCGGTTTCGCTCCGAGCCCGTACACGACGTAGTCCCAGAACTGGTACGCGATCTGTCGGGTCCGCAAGCTGCCCCCGGCCTGGTACCACTGGTACGCCCAGTTGCACATGCCGAAGACCGCGAAGGCGGCCAGGTGCACGTCGCCCTTGCGGAAGTCGCCGGCGTCCATGCCGGACTGCAGGACGTCGCGGACCATCTGGCTGTAGCGGTCCCGCCGCTCGAGGATCGTCGCCCTGCCCGGCTCGGGGAGCTCGCGGTGGTGCTCGAAGAACACGCGCACGTGCCCGCGGTGCGACTCCATGAGCTCGAGGATGTCGGCCATGACCTCGAGCAGCAGCTGCGGCGGCGTCAGGCCGGTGGTCAGACGCTGCTCGTGCCGGCTGATGAGCAGGTCGATGAAGGCCTCGTGGACCCAGTAGAGGATCTGGTCCTTGCTCTTGAAGTAGTGGTACAGCGTTGGCTTGGCGATGCCGGCGGCCGCTGCGATGTCGTCCATCGTGACGCGGTCGTAGCCCCGGACGTCGAACAGACCCGCCGCCAGGTCGACGATCTCGCGCCTTCGGACGTCGGCCGTCGCCTGCACTGCCACTGGTCTCCCCCGGTCTGCTCAGGAGTTCGGGAGCCTAGTCCCGACCGTTCGGTCGAGTCCAGCCGACCCGGCGCGTCGAGCCGACCCGCCGTCGCGACGCGCCCTTCTGACTGAGCCGCACCCGACCGTTGACGAGGGTGTGATGCGTGACATACCTTGCGCTCGAGCCGACCGACTCGTCGGTCGGGAGGAGGACAGCCGGTGACCGACGAAGGCTTGACGCTCGCCCTGTCCGTGGCTGCCCGTGGCCGGGGCACGCAGCTCCTCGATACCTCCTGCGGGGCCTGCTCTCGGTGCGACGCGGGCTGGCCGCTGTGGTGCGTGAGCCGGGGCTCACCTCGGCGGGAGGTCGACGTCGACGTCCCGCACACCCGTGCGCAGGCGCTCCTGGCCGCGGTCGTCACCGTCTCCGCGCTCGCCGAGGCCGCCGTCCAGGACCGGGTCGTGGTGGTGCACGACGACCCTGACGGCGCCGTCGCCGCCGCAGCGGCGGCTCTGCGGGCGCGGGCCGTGCTCCGCGCCGGCAGGACCGTGCCCGAGCGCGCCGACGGCGTGGTCGCCGGCACGGACGATGAGGTGCGCGCGCACCTGACCGACCTCACGCCGACCGGCCGTGCTGACGTGGTCGCCATCGCCGGCGGAGATGCACGAAGAGCGCTGCGGACCGTGGTCCGGGGCGGTTGGCTGGCCGTAGGGACAGCCGCTGTTCCCGCAGCCACCGTCACCGAGGTGGTGCAGCGGGAACTGCGCATCGCCGGGCCGAAGGACGTCGTGGGCGTCCTGTCCGGCCCTGCCGGGCCGGACGTCCTGCGTGCCCTGGCGCTCTCCCTGTCGGCCGGGGAGCAGGAGCCCGCATGACGGGGCCGTCACCTGCGCCCGGAGCCACGGGCGCCACCAGCGGCAGCGCGACGAGCGCACACGGCCTCGAGCGGAGCCGACGGCTCGTGCTGGGAGAGGTGCTGGCGCGCAATGCCCGCCGGCAGCCGGACAAGCCCGCCATCGTCTTCGAGGACGAGTCGCTCACCTACTCCGAGCTGGACTCCAGGGTGAACCGGCTCGCGCACGGCCTGCAGAGCCTCGGCGTCGCCGCCGGTGACCGCGTAGCGGTACTCATGTACAACCGCCTCGAGCTGGTCGAGTCCCTCTTCGCGTGCCACAAGCTCGGCGCGTGCCCGGTGCCGGTCAACTTCCGCCTCTCACCGGACGAGGTGGCGTACGTCCTGCGCCACTCCGGGAGCAGGGCCGTCATCACCGACGAGCAGCTCCTGCCGGTCGCTCTCGACGCCGGCGCCGGCGGCCGCCCGATGGTGGTCACGGGTGGGGCCTCCACACCTCACGGGACCAGCTCCTACGACGCGCTCGTCGCCGCCGGCAGCGACCACGAGCCCGACGTCCTGGTCGGCGAGGACGACCTCGCATTCCTGATGTACACGTCAGGCACCACGGGGCTGCCCAAGGGTGCGATGCTGACGCACAAGAACCTGGTCACAAACACCATGAACTGGGTGACCGAGCTCCAGGCCACCGGCGAGGACGTCTGGCTGTCCGGCCTGCCCTTGTTCCACATCGGCGGCATCAACGGGCTGCTGCCCTTCCTTTACCTGGGCGGCACGAGCGTCATCACCCCGTCGACCGGCTTCGACCCGCTGCGCTCCATGCGGCTCATCGCGGAGCACCAGGCCACCTACTGCTACTTCGTCCCGACGCAGTGGCAGCAGATCTGCGCGTTGGACGAGATCGCCGAGATCGACACCTCGCACCTGCGCATCGCGCTCTGGGGTGCCTCACAGGCTCCGCCGTCCACGCTCGAGCAGCTGGTGCGCACCTTCCCGTCCGTCGGGGTCGTCAACGCCTTCGGCATGACGGAGATGTCGTCCAACACGTGCTTCCTCAAGCCCGCCGACGCGGTCCGCAAGATGGGCTCCATCGGCCGGCCCGTGCTGAACGTCGAGGTGCGCGTCGTCGACGAGCAGATGCGCGACGTCCCCCGTGGCACGGTCGGGGAGATCGTGTACCGCGGCCCCACGGTGATGGCGGGCTATTTCGACGACGAGGCGGCGACAGCGGCGGCCTTCGAAGGCGGCTGGTTCCACAGCGGCGACCTCGTCCGCGAGGACGAGGATGGCTTCCTGTACGTCGTCGATCGGGCCAAAGACATGATCATCAGTGGAGGGGAGAACATCTACCCGGCCGAGGTAGAGCGCGCGGTCGAGGCGCACCCGGGCGTTCGCGAGGTCGCCGTCGTCGGCGTCCCGCACCCGCGCTGGATCGAAACGCCGATCGCGGTGGTCGTCTCGGCCGGTGACACGGACCCGACGGCGGACGAGGTGCTCGACTTCGTCAAGGGGAAGCTGGCCAGCTACAAGAAGCCCGCGGCCGTCCTCGTCGTCGACTCGCTCCCCCGCAACGCCTCCGGCAAGATCCTCAAGCGCGAGCTGCGCGAGCGGTACCTCGGGCTGTTCGGCGACGGCGGCACGCAGTGACGGCGCCCCTGCGTGAGGGCCCGCGCGGTCGCGAGTACGACGGCCTGCCGGCCGACACCGTCGAGATGCTCGCGATGACGGCGCAAGCGCATTCCGAGCGCACGGCTCTCGTCGACGCCCGTGAGACCCTCACCTGGGCCGCCGTGCGCGACGAGGTGGAGGCGCTCGCCGGACGGCTGGTCGGGGCCGGCACCGGCAGGGGCGACCGGGTGGCCCTCCTGTTCGGCAACGGGGTCCCGTTCGTCGTCGCGCTCTGGGCGGTCTGGCGCGTCGGAGCGGTCGCTGTGCCGCTCAACCACCGCCAGCGGACGCATGAACTGGTACCGCTGCTGCGGGACGCGAAGCCGTCGCTGCTGCTGGTCGGGCGCGGCCGGGAGGAGCTCGGGCAGGCTCTGAGCGAGCAGGCCGGGATCCGCGCGAGCCACGAGGTCGACGGGCGCAGCCTGTCGGAGCAGAGCAGCCAGCCCGTGCCGCCGCACTCGGCTGCGGCGAACGAGGTCGCGGCGCTCATGTACACCTCGGGGACGACCGGCGAGCCCAAGGGCGTCGTCATCACGCACCGCAACCTGGTCCAGACCGGAGGCACCTGCACGCTGGTGCTCGGGCGCCGGACCGACGACGTCGAGCTCGTCATGGTGCCGCAGTTCAACATCACAGGGCTGGCCGCGCAGACGGTGCCCGTCGTCCTGGCGGGCATGACTGCTGTGCTGCTCGACGGTTTCGACCCTGCGGAGGTCCGGCGTCTGGTCGCGCTCCACCGCGTGACCGTCACTGTAGGGGCGCCCACCATGTGGTGGCGCGTGCTCGAGCACGGCGACGGGCATGCGGGTCCCGTCCCCGAGCTCGCGTCCCTGCGGCTAGCGGCCTACGGCGGAGCGCCGATGCCGGCCGCCCTCCTCTCCCGGATGCGGGACGCCCTGCCGCAGGCCGCCTTCGGCAACGGCTACGGGATGACCGAGACGTGCTCCATGGTCACCTACCTGGGCGGGGAAGAGGCGCTCGTCCGGCCGCACACGGTCGGCGCTCCGCTGCCCATCACCGACGTCAGGGTCGTGCATCCCGGGAGCGCCGACGAGGTGGCCCCCGGCGACGTCGGCGAGCTGCTCGTGCGCGGACCGCAGGTGGCGCTGGGCTACTGGTCGGACGGCGAGGTTGTGCCGAGCGTCGACGAAGACGGCTGGTACCGCACCGGCGACGCGGCGCGCATCGAGGACGGCCACCTCGTCCTGCAGGACCGGCTCAAGGACGTCATCAAGCGCGGCGGCGAGAGCATCTACAGCTTCGACGTCGAAGAGGTGCTCAACGCCCACCCGGCGGTCCGCGCAGTGGCCGTGGTCGGGGTCCCGGACCCGGTCTACGGCGAGCGGGTCATGGCGCACGTGGTCCTGCACCCCGGCGCCGCGTCGACGGAGGACGAGCTGCGCTCCTTCTGCCGCGTCCGGGCCGCGAGCTACAAGACGCCGAGCTTCATCGCCTTTCACACCGAGCTCCCGCGCAACGCCGGCGGCAAGGTGCTCAAGGCGCAGCTCCGTCGTTCGCCCGTCCCGGATCCCTGAGGGCTGCTCACCCCCACGACCGTCGTCGTCGAGCCCCACCCTGCCCGGCGCCACCACCCAGAGAAGAGGAACGCATGACCACCAAGGCGCAGCAGCGAGAGCTGTACCGCCAGATGCTCCGCGTCATCACGTGGGAGCAGCGGCTGTTCCGCTTCATCGAGGAGGGCAAGACCTCCGGCTTCTACCACGCCGGACGAGGGCACGAGGCCGCCACCGTCGGCGCGGTCGCGGCACTGCGGGAGGACGACTACCTCCTGTACGACCACCGGGGCATGGGCCACGTGATCGCCAAGGGGGTCCCGCTCGACAAGCTGTTCGGGGACTTCCTCGGCAATGTGGAGGGCACCACCCGCGGCCTCGGCGCCGGCATCGTCCACATCGCCTGGCCCGACAAGGGGGTCCTCGGCCAGAGCGGGACGCTCGGCGGGGGCTACCCGCTCGCCGCCGGTGCCGGCCTGTCGAGCGTCTACCGCGGCACCGACCAGGTGACGATGAACTTCTTCGGTGACGGCGCCTCGAACCGGGGGACCTTCCACGAGTCGGCGAACGTGGCCGCTCTGTGGAAGCTGCCCGTCGTCTGGCTTTGCATGAACAACGGCTGGGCGGTGTCGGTCTCCGCCACCGAGTCGATCAGCGTGCCGCACGTGGCGGACCGCGCGGCGGCGTACGGCATGCCCGGCGTGATCGTCGACGGCATGGATCCCGTCGCGGTGCACGAGGCCGCGGCCGAGGCCGTCGACCGTGCGCGCAACGGCGGCGGCCCCACGCTCATCGAGGCCGTGACGCAGCGCTTCCGCGGGCACTACGAGGGCGACCCGGAGAGCTACCGCCGCGATGGCGAGTCCGACGGCTACGCCGCTCTCGACCCGCTCGTGACGTTCCCGAAGCGCCTCGTCGAGGAGGGCCACGCCGACGAGGCGTGGCTCGAGCAGGTGCGCGCGGAGGTCCGCGCCGAGATCGAGGCTGCCGCGGACACCGCGGACAGCGGCACCAAGCCGACAGCGGAGCGCCTGCTCCAGTACGTGTACGCCTGAGCGGGGAGAAGAACCATGGCTGTCATGAGTTACGTCCGGGCGATCCGCGAGGCGCTGGCCGAGGAGATGGAGCGCGATGACCGCGTCTTCGTCATGGGACAGGACGTCGGTGCCTACGGCGGCGTGTTCGGCGCCACGAAGGGGCTGCAGGAGCGCTTCGGCAAGCGGCGCGTGTTCGACACCCCCATCTCCGAGAACTTCCTGGCCGGCGGAGGCGTCGGTGCCGCGCTTACCGGCCTGCGGCCGGTGGTCGAGCTGCAGTACGCCGACTTTATCGCCATCGCGATGGACGAGATCTACAACAAGGCGGCCAAGTGGCGCTACATGCACGGTGGGCTTCAGACCGTGCCGCTCGTCGTGCGCGCTCCGGGCGGTGCTGCGGGTGGGTCCGGCCCCGAGCACTCGCAGATGCCGGAGGCGCTGCTCATGAGCGCGTCGGGGCTGCACGTCATCACTCCGTCGACGCCGGCTGACGTGAAGGGACTGCTCAAGAGCGCCATCCGCTCCGACGACCCGGTGATGTTCATCGAGCACAAGGGCCTGTACGGCCTCAAGGGCGAGGTGCCCGACGGTGACCACCTGGTCCCGATCGGCGTTGCCGACGTCAAGCGCGAGGGCACCGACGTGACCGTCGTGGCCTGGACGAGCATGGTGCACAAGGCGCTCGAGGCGGCCGAGGTCCTGGCCGGCGAGGGGATAAGCGTCGAGGTGGTGGACCCCCGGGGCGTGCGACCGCTGGACAAGGACACAATCCTCGCCTCGGTCCGCAAGACCGGACGCCTGGTGATCGCGCACGAGTCACCGGTCGTCGGAGGGGCCGGCGGCGAGGTCGCTGCCATCGTCGCCGAGGAGGCCATCGAGTACCTGGCCGCACCGATCCGCCGCGTCGGTGCGCCGGACATCCCGCTGCCGCAGAACGCGGTGCTGGAGAAGCTCGCCCTGCCGAGCACCGACGACATCGTGTCCGCCATCCGCAGCCAGCTCTGACCGAGGGAATGCTCGATGCACAAGATTCTTCTGCCCCGCCTCGGCCAGACTATGGAGGAGGGCATGCTGCTCCAGTGGCTGTCCGAGGTGGGCGCGGACTACGAGGCCGGTGACGACCTCTACGAGCTCGAGACCGAGAAGGTCACCGTCGAGGTTCAGGCCAACCTTCCTGGCCGGCTGCTGCGCGTGCTCGTGGAGCCCGGCCAGCACGTCGAGGTGGGCACGCTGCTGGCCGTGGCGGCCGACCCCGGCGAAGAGGTCGCCGACGGGGACGTCGACCGCTACCTCGCCGACGCCGTAGTCGTCCTGGACGGCGCACCGGCGTCCGCGCAGGACGTCGATGCCGGACCGGCCGGAGGCGGAGGCGCAGCGCCTGACGCGTCGGCAGCGGCCTCGCCGCCCCAGCGCCTGCGCGG
>Ga0247713_1000410_pt1 | contig 27178 bp, 27 predicted proteins | sample 21E_NmetaG_FD_189936 | JGI IMG/M metagenome (GOLD analysis project Ga0247713, IMG submission 189936) | Soil microbial communities from hillslope of Landscape Evolution Observatory, University of Arizona, Oracle, AZ, United States - 2-1-E_N | ecosystem: Engineered > Artificial ecosystem >... | reverse complement strand
GTCATGCGTCGCATGAAGACCCCGCCGGACTACAAGGAGCTCGAGAACGACCTGTCCCGCGTCCGCAAGGAGAAGGAACAGGCCATCGAGAACCAGAAGTTCGAGCAGGCCGCCAAGCTCCGCGATCAGGAGAAGGCCCTCGAGGAGCGCAAGAAGGAAAAGGAAAAGGAGTGGAAGGCCGAGGGCATCGACCTCTTCGACGAGGTCGACGAGGAAGGAATCGCCGAGGTCCTCGCCCTGTGGACGGGCATCCCCGTCTACAAGCTCACCGAGGAGGAGACGGCGAAGCTCCTGCGCATGGAGGAGGAGCTGCACAAGCGGGTCATCAGCCAGGAGGACGCCATCAAGGCGGTCTCCCAGGCCATCCGTCGCACCCGTGCCGGCCTGAAGGACCCCAAGCGCCCGTCCGGCTCGTTCATCTTCCTGGGCCCGTCCGGAGTCGGGAAGACCGAACTGGCCAAGACCCTCGCCGAGTTCCTGTTCGGCGACGAGAGCCACCTCATCCAGCTCGACATGTCCGAGTACATGGAGAAGCACACCGTCTCACGGCTGGTGGGCTCGCCCCCGGGCTACGTGGGCTACGAGGAGGGTGGCCAGCTCACCGAGGCCGTCCGCCGCAAGCCCTTCTCCGTGGTGCTCTTCGACGAGATCGAGAAGGCCCACCCCGACGTCTTCAACGCCTTGCTCCAGATCCTGGAGGACGGCAGGTTGACCGACGCCCAGGGCCGCACGGTGGACTTCAAGAACACCGTGATCATCATGACGTCGAACCTGGGCACCGCAGACCTGCGGAAGGCCTCCATCGGCTTCCAGAAGTCGAGCGAGGCGGTGACGTACGAGAAGATGAAGGAGAAGGTGGCCGAGGCGCTCAAGCAGCACTTCCGCCCGGAGTTCCTGAACCGGATCGACGACACCATCGTCTTCCACGAGCTGACCCGGCCCGAGGTCACCCAGATCGTCGACCTCATGAGCAAGCGGCTCAAGGACCAGCTGGCCAGCCAGGGGCTCACCCTCGAGCTGACCGACGCAGCCAAGCTGCTGCTGGCCGAGAAGGGCTACGACCCCAGCCTGGGCGCCCGGCCGCTGCGCCGCGCCCTCCAGCGCATGGTCGAGGACAAGATGTCGGAACGGATCCTCTGGAAGGAGTTCCGCGCCGGCGAGACCATCATCGTCGACGCCGAGGACGGCGAGATCGTCTTCCGCTCCATCGAGGGCATCGAACCGCCCCCGGTCGAGCTGGCCGAGACCGGCCCCTCCGACTAGCAGCCGTTCAGCCACGCCACGAACCGGTGACGCCTCCGGGTGTCGCCGGTTCGTCACGTGTGCGCCCAGCGGTTCCGCCACTACCGTCCCCGGCACATGCCCCGCCGCCTGTTCCTTCTTTTCGTCGCGCTCCTGGCCTGGGCGGGTACTGCGTGCCAGGTCACTCTTTCCGCAGGTGTCGACGTCTCCCGGGACGGCACGGGACGGGTCACGGCCGGCCTGGGCCTCGATGCCGACGCCCTGAAGGAGGTCGGCGACCCGGCCACCGCCCTCCGGCTCGACGACGTGCGCCAGGCCGGCTGGGTCGTCGAAGCGCCCCGCCGGGAGGACGACGGGCTCACGTGGTTCCGGGCGTCGAAGCCCTTCTCCGACCCGGACCAGGTGCCGGCCATCGTGGCCGAGCTCAACGGTCCTGACGGCCCCTTCCGTGACTTCCGGGTCGTCCGCACCAAGTCGCTCACCCGCAGCCGCACCACCTTCACCGGCACGCTCGACTTGTCCCACGGCCTGGCCGGACTCGCCGACCCCGAGCTGACGGCCGCGCTGGGCGACTTCGATCTCGGACTCGACGTCGACGGTCTTCGTGGCCGGTTCGGCGACAAGGTGGGCGACACGGTGCAGGTCCGGGTGACGGCCGGCCTGCCCGGAGACGTCACCCACAACGCTCCCGCCACCGAGGGCGGGCGGGCGGTGTGGGCCCCGGAGCTGGGCCAGACCGTCGAGCTTGAGGCGTCGAGCGAAGCGCTCAAGATCCACCCGCTCATCCCCCTCGCCTGCGTGGGCCTGCTCCTCGTCGTCGTGCTGCTTGTTGCCGTCATGCGGAGACGCCGCCACCGGTAACGTCGAGCCCATGTGCCGGAGCATCAAGACGCTGCGGACGGAGGAGACGGTGGAGGACGCCGACATGCGGGCCGCCGCCCTCCAGTACGTCCGCAAGATCAGCGGTTTCCGCTCGCCCTCGAGGGCCAACACCGAGGCCTTCGAACGCGCCGTGGAGGAGATCACCGCCTCGACCGACCGCCTGCTGGCGGCGGTGCGGCGCCCGGCACGCTCGGGTTGATCCGCGGACCTGTCGCAGCCCGTCGGTAGGGTCGGCTCCGATGGCGAGGACACGATCGACGTACCGGTGTGGTGAGTGCGGGGCCGAGGGCCCGCAGTGGACCGGGCGCTGTGGCGGCTGCGGCGCATGGAACACCGTCGTCGAGGAACCGACGCGGGCGACCACGACCACGAACGCCCTCCATGCGCCCAGCCGGGTGCTGCCCATCGCCGACGTCGACAGCGAAGGATGGGCGCCCCGCCCGGTGGGCATCGGGGAGCTCGACCGGGTGCTGGGCGGCGGCCTGGTGGCCGGCTCGGTCACCCTGCTGGGCGGCGAGCCCGGCATCGGCAAGTCGACTCTGCTGCTGCAGGCGTTGGCGGCGCTGGCTCGAAACGGCACCACGTGCCTGCTGGCCTGTGCCGAGGAGTCGGCCCAGCAGGTCCGCATGCGGGCCGCCCGCCTCGGCGCGCTTGAAGCGGGGCTGTGGCTGGTGGCCGAGACCGACCTGTCGGCCATCCTGGCCCACGCAGCGAGCGTCGGTCCCGACGTGCTGGTGGTCGACTCCATCCAGACGGTGTTTGACCCGGAACTCGCCTCGGCGCCCGGTTCGGTGGCCCAGGTGCGCGAGTGCGCCCATCGGCTGGTCCGGGCGGCCAAGGATGCCGGGCGGGCCACCGTGCTGGTGGGCCACGTCACCAAGGACGGCGCAATTGCCGGCCCCCGTGTACTCGAGCACGTGGTCGACACCGTCCTGTCCTTCGAGGGCGAACGCCACCACGCACTGCGCCTGCTGCGGGCCGTGAAGCACCGGTTCGGCCCCACCAGCGAGCTGGGGTTGTTCGAGATGACCGACGACGGCCTGATCGGCGTGCCCGACCCCGGCCGGCTCTTCCTGTCCGACCGGCAGGCCCAGGCGCCGGGCTCGGTGGTGGTTCCCACGCTGGAAGGCCACCGGCCCCTGCTTGTGGAGCTGCAGGCCCTGGTGGCCAAGTCAGGGCTGACCATGCCCCGCCGTTCGGCTCAGGGGCTGGACTCGGGCCGGCTGGCGATGATCTCGGCCGTCCTCGAGGAACGGGTCGGTGTGGTCCTTACCGGGGCCGACGTCTACGCGCTGGCCGTGGGTGGTGTGCGGGTGGTGGAGCCGGGCGCCGACCTGGCCCTCGCCCTGGCCCTGGTTTCCTCCGTCACCGGCACGGCCCTGTCCGGTGACCTGGTGGCCTGCGGCGAGATCGGCCTGTGCGGAGAGCTCCGTCAAGTGGGCCAGACCGGCCGGCGCCTCTCGGAGGCGGCCCGGCTGGGGTTCCGGCGGGCCATCGTTCCGGCATCGGCGCCTGAGCCGCCGGCGGGGATCGAGGTGCTCCGGGCGGCCACGCTGGTCGAGGCGCTGGCCACGTCGGGCCTTCGCGTGGGCGCCAAACCGGTAGGATTTCCGCGTGCCGTTCCGGCGTGACATTGCGATCATCGATGCGCTGACGATGGTCGCTCCCGGTCAGCCTCTCCGCGAGGGGCTCGACCGAATCCTCCAAGCCAACATGGGCGGGCTCATCGTGGTGGGCGACGGGCCCGAGGTCCTGGCCATCTGCTCGGGCGGCTTCCTGCTCGACGCCGAGTTCAGCCCCCAGCGGCTCTCCGAGCTGGCCAAGATGGACGGCGCGATCATCTTGGCGCCCGACGCCAGCCGCATTGCCCGGGCCAACGTCCACCTTGTGCCGAACCCCAACGTGCCCACGTCGGAGACCGGCACCCGGCACCGCACGGCCGAACGGGTGGCCCGGTCCATCGACGTACCGGTGATCTCGGTATCCGAGGACCTGTCGATCATCGCCGTCTACTACGGGTCCATCAAGCACCCCCTCGAGCTCACCGCCCGGCTCCTGAACCGGGCGAACCAGGCCCTGCAGACGCTCGAGCGCTACAAGAACCGCCTCGACGCGGTCGCCGGCACCCTCACCGCCCTCGAGGTGGAGAACCTCGTGACCGTCCGCGACGTGGTCACCGTCCTCCAGCGCATGGAGATGGTGCGTCGGATCGCCGAGGAGATCCACGGCTACATCATCGAGGCCGGCACCGACGGCCGGCTGATCCGCCTCCAGCTCGAAGAGCTCATGGCCGGCGTCGAGGACGACCGCCGCCTGGTGATCAAGGACTACTCCGAGACGGGGGAGAGCTGGAACCCGGGAGAGGCCATGGAGGCCCTCTCCGAGCTCAGCACCGAGGAGATCCTCGACCTGCGGGCGGTCACGTCCGTCCTCCACCTGCCGTCGAGCGGCGCCGAGCTCGACTTCCCGCTCCAGAGCAAGGGCTACCGCCTCCTGCACCGCATCCCCCGCATCCCCGACGCGGTGATCGAGGCCATCGTCGCCCGTTTCGGCACCCTCGACAAGATCCTCGACGCCGATGTGAAGGACCTCGACGACGTCGAAGGAGTGGGCACCGCCCGGGCCCGGGCCATCAAGGAGAACCTCTCCCGCGTCGCCGAAGGCACCGGCTTCGACCGCTTCTGAGCAGCGCCCTTCTGGCAGAACCGGAGGATTCCTGGCACTCTGGAGGAGGTCCGTTGGCGTCTAACCGGGAGTTGTATGGCCTTCGATGTAGGTGACAAGGTCGTCTACCCCCATCACGGAGCGGCGGTCATCGAGCGGCGAGAGCGGCGGGACGCCTTCGGGGCCGACCGTGAGTACCTCGTCCTGCGGCTCGCCTACGGGGATCTCACCCTCATGGTGCCGGCGGACAACACCGACGAGGTCGGCCTGCGCGAGGTCATCAACGACGAAGAGGTCGAGGAGGTGTTCGCGGTCCTTCGCAAGAAGGAGGCGCGCATGCCCACCAACTGGTCCCGACGCTTCAAGAACCACGTGGAGAAGCTGAAGTCGGGCGACATCTACCAGGTCGCCGAAGTGGTCCGGAACCTCTCCATCCGGGAGAAGGACAAGGGCCTCTCCGCGGGCGAGAAGCGCATGCTCACCAAGGCTCGCCAGATCCTGGTTTCGGAGCTGACCTTCGCCCTCAGCGTCACCGAGGAAGAGGCCGAGACGAAGCTCGACGAGGCCCTTCCCTAACCCGACACATGCCGGTCTGGGCCATCGTGGTGGCCGCAGGGAGTGGGTCGCGGTTCGGTGGCCCGAAGCAGTTCCAGGAGCTGGAAGGTCGGCGGGTGGTCGACTGGGCGCTCGCCGCCAGCCGCTCGGTGGCCGACGGCCTGGTTCTGGTCGTCCCGGCTGACCACATCGACGACGAGGCGCCAGCCGCCGACGCCGTGGTGCCCGGGGGGGCCACCCGTTCCGACTCGGTCCGGGCCGGCCTGGCCGCGGTGCCCCTGGAAGCGGACGTGATCGTGGTGCACGACGCGGCCCGGCCCTTCGCCGCACCGGCGCTTTTCGAGGCGGTCGTAGCCGCGGTTCGCGCCGGGGCCGACGGCGCCGTGCCGGCCGTCGCCGTCGCCGATACCATCAAGCGGGTCGCCGGTGTGGAGGTGCTGGCCACGCTCGACCGGGCCGAACTCGTCGCCGTCCAGACGCCGCAGGCGTTCGCCGCCGCCGCACTGCGCCGGGCCCACGCGGACGGCGCCGAGGCCACCGACGACGCCGCCCTGGTCGAGGCGGCCGGCGGCCGCGTGGTTGTCGTTCCCGGCGACCCCGCGAACGCCAAGATAACCCTCCGCGCCGACCTTGGCTGACGGCAGGGCCGTGACCCGGGTCGGCCTCGGGTTCGACGTGCACCCCTTCTCCGACGATCCGTCCCGGCCGCTCGTCCTCGCCGGTGTCCATCTGCCCGGCGAGCGGGGCCTGGCCGGCCACAGCGACGCCGATGTCGTCGCCCATGCGGTTGGCGACGCGCTGCTCGGCGCTTGCGGCCTGGGCGACCTGGGCGAGCACTTCCCGGACACCGACCCCGCCTGGGCGGGCGCCGACAGCCTGGCCATCCTCGCCGGTGTGGTGCGTCTGGCGGGCGATGCGGGATGGTCCGTGGGCAACGTGGACTGCACCGTCGTGCTGGAGGCGCCGAAGCTGGCGCCTCACCGGGCGGAGATGGCTCGCAACCTGACGGGCGTCGTCGGTGCTGACGTCAGCGTGAAGGCCACGCGGGCCGAGGGCCTCGGCGCCATCGGACGGGGAGAGGGGGTGGCGTGTTGGGCCGTCGCCCTGCTCGATCGCAGGTAGGCCGGGAGACCCGCGAGCCCACAACCAAGCGGGGGCTGGGTGGGGAGCAGGTCGAGGGCCGTCAGGCCGTGGCCGAGTTGCTGGCGGCCCGGCGGAGGGCGGTGATCGACGTCTGGATGGCCCTGGAGCTCGATCCAGCTCCGATCCTCGATCGCATCGAGAAGCTGGCCACCGAAGCCCGGGTGCCGCTGCGAAGGGTCAGCCGAAGCCGCCTCGACGCTGCGGCCGCATCCGACGCGCCGCAGGGAGTGCTCGCCCACGCCCGGCCCCTGCCCGAGGCCGACCTCGACGACCTCTGCCGGCCACCTGCCGCTCCCGGAGGCACGAAGCCCTTCCTGCTCGCGGTGGATGGCGTCACCGACCCGCACAACCTCGGCGCCCTGTTGCGCAGCGCGGAGGCCGCGGGGGCCACCGGAGCGGTCCTGCCTCGCCACCGGGCCGTGCACGTGACGCCCACCGTGGCCAAAGCGGCGGCCGGGGCGATCGAGCGGGTGCCCATGACCCTCGTGGCCGGCATCCCCGCCGCTCTGGCCCGGGCCAAGGAGCTTGGTTGCTGGGTGGTGGGACTGGCCGGTGACGGGGACCAGTCGCTGTTCGACGGCCTGCCCGTGGCCGACGAGGCCATCGTCCTGGTGGTCGGGGCCGAGGGGGCGGGACTGTCTCGGCTGGCCCGGGCCCGCTGCGACGTGGTCGTCAGCATCCCCATGCGGGGCCGCCTGCCGTCCCTCAACGTGAGTGCGGCAGGTGCGCTCGCGCTCTTCGAGGTCAGCCGGCGACGTTGAGAGACGGGCCGGCGCTGACAATCCATTGACACACGGCTGTACCGTGGCTAGAAAGTGGCAACTCGCTGTAGTCACTTCTCATCTACTGGTCACACGCTTCAGTCGTCCAAAGACTCGCCACCCTCGCAGTAGCCAGGAGCTCGGATGCCGCAAACAGTCCACTCATCCGACCTCTCGGACGAGGTGCTGGTGCGCCTGTTCCACGAGGGTGACGTCGAGGCCCTCGACCTGCTGCTGGCCCGCTACCGCCGCTTCGCCCGGGCCAAGGCCCGTGGCTACTTCCTCGCCGGGGGGGACATCGACGACATCGAACAGGAGGCCATGATCGGCCTGTTCAAAGCCATCCGTGACTTCCGGCACGGCCAGTCGTCGTTCCGGGCCTTCGCCGAGCTCTGTGTGACCCGGCAGATCATGACGGCCATCAAGACGGCATGTCGGCAGAAGCACCAGCCCCTGAACCGCTACGTCTCCCTGTGGGGCCTACGGGTCATCGACGATCCCTCCGAGCGCCTGGTCGACGAGCTGTTCGACCAGCGGGTGCCCGATCCGGCTGACGAGGTGGTCAGCCTCGAGGGCCAGGCCGCCCTGCGGGACGCGCTGGCCGACCTCCTCTCCGCCCTGGAGGTCGAGGTCCTGCGCCTCCACCTCGACGGCTGCTCCTACCAGGAGATCAGCGACACCCTCGGTCGGCAGGTCAAGGCGGTTGACAACGCGCTTCAGCGCATCAAGCGCAAGCTGGAGGCCCACCTCGCTGCGGCCATGGTCGCCCGGAGCGTGCCTGCAGCGTGAGATGTCGTCGGATGGAGCCGGTGGTCGGATTCGAACCGACGGCCTGACGATTACAAGTCGCCTGCGCTACCGGACTGCGCCACACCGGCGTGGGGACCACGGTAGCCGGGGGTGCTTGACCTGGGTGCCAGTTGCGGGCAGCCTGGCGCGGATGCCTCTCACCGATCGCGACCGGGCGATCCTCGACTTCGAGCGCACCTGGTGGTCGGAGCCGGGCCCGAGCGGCCCCCTGAGCGGGAAACCGGGCCCGAAGGGAGCGGCGATCCAGGCTCGGATCGGTCTCTCACCGGGTCGGTACTACCAATTGCTGGCCGAGCTGATCGGCTCGGCCGACGCGGCCGCCTACGACCCGCTGGTCGTCCGGCGCCTGCGGAAGCTGCAGCGCAACCGGCGGCGGGCCCGCATCGAGGGCGGGCGCACGGCCCAGCCCCGCGGCCGGTGAAGGCGGCGGCCCGGTGAGCCAGCGCAAAATTCCTGGTCGAGGGGCGGCCGGGCCCGGCGGTACCGGCAGCAACCCCGGCACCCGGGGCGCCCTGCTGCTGGGAGTGGCGGTGATCCTCGGGATCGTCCTCCTCCAGCAGTTCGACAACGACATCGACACGGGCGGCCCGGTGGCGGCCCAGTCCGTCCCGGACGACGAGGAGACGACCACCACCACGGTCCGGGTGGGGCTCACCTCTGTGCCTCCTGTGATCCCCACTACCTCCCCGGCCCGGCCGAAGGCCGAGATAAAGGTGCTGGTGGCCAACGGGGCCGGCGTCCGCGGCCTGGGGGCGGCCACCACCAATGCCCTCAAGGCGCTCGGCTACGCCACCCTCACGCCCACTGACGCCACCACCACGATCCCCAAGACCAGCGTTCAGTTCGTCGAGGGCTGGGAGGCCGAAGGCCGGGAAGTGGCCGGCGCCCTTACCCTTCCCCCCGCGGTCGCCACCCCCCTGGCGTCGCCACCGGTCGCCGCCGCCGACATCGGCGACGCCAAGGTCGTCGTCATCCTCGGCCAGGACGTCACCACCACCACGGTGGCCGGCGCCGCGGCCACCACCACCACCCGGCCCTAGGCCTACTTCGCCTCGTCCGGGAGCCGGCGGGTCTGCGACCGGATCTCCACGGTCATGGTGCCGGTCACCGACGACCCGCTCCCCGGTTGGGGCGAAAGCACCAGGTCGTAGGTGCCCCGGGTCACCGAGTTGGTGTCCTGCACCACCCCGTCGGCCACGGCCCGGGTGGCGGTGCTCTCGGTCGTCTCCGTCCCGTTGATGGTGACGGTGGTGTCTCCCAGCCGGCTGGTGCTCGACAGCGGCAGCCGGGTCTGGGCCTTCATCGAGGCGACCCTGCGGCCGCCCGACGTCGTCACCTTCATCAGCCGGCCGGAGCCTTGCAGCCGTACGGATTCGGCACCGGGCAGGGTGGGCGTGGCGTCGATCTTCCACTTCTCGCCAGGCGAAAGGGCCCGGTCCGGCGGAGCGGTGGCGGCCGCCGGCAGGAACTCTGGGAAGCCGACCGGGCCCAGGACCGCGGGGGGCAGACCGTCGACAGCGTCCACCCCGGCGAGTTGGGCGGCCCGGTCGAAGCGGACGAGGAAGGTGCGATCGGGCGACCCCACCCGGCGAAGCTGTACCTGGACCTTGACCTCGCCCGGGGCGGCGGACAGGACGGTGTCCCGTGACTCCAGGGTGACATCGTCGACCGACCGCTCCGGCGGTTCATCCCCCAACAGGGTGGTCGTGACGGACTGCACCTTGATCTCGTAGCGGTAGCTGGCGCCGGGCTCCGGGCGGAAGGCGACATTGACCGCCTCCTTGTCGTCGCAGGCGGTCAGGCCACCGGCCGCCAGGGCGGGGAGGAGCAACACGAAGGGCAGTCGGCGGAGAGCCGCCATTGAACACTGTCGGGGCACGTCGTCCCGAGCGTACAGGGGGACCCGGCGTGGCGATAGGGTCCGGGCGAGTTGGCTTCCTCATTGTCGGTCACCGAACTGCTGGCCCCCTTCCGGGCCGATCCCGCAGGGACGGGTGTGTTCTCCGACTTCGACGGCACGCTCGCCCCCATCGTCGACGACCCCGCCGCGGCCCGGCCGTTGCCCGGGGTGGTCGAGGCCCTTGGGGAGCTGGCCCGGCGGTACGGAAGGGTCGGCGTCATCTCCGGACGACCGGCCGCGTTCCTGAAGGCCCACCTTGGCGGCCAGGGGCTGTTCCTCTCGGGGCTCTACGGCCTGGAGCTCGTCGAGGACGACGGCGACGTCCGAGCCGTGGCCGACGCCGACCGGTGGCGAACCGTCGTGGAGGCCGTGGCCTGCGCGGCCGAGGCCGGCCTGCCGTCGGGCGTGTCTGTCGAGCGCAAGGGGCTGTCAGTGACCGTCCACCACCGCCTCGACCCGTCCCAGGAGCCGGCCTCGAAGGCCTGGGCCGAGGAGCAGGCCGAGGCCACCGGGCTGGTCCTCCATCCGGCCCGGATGTCGTACGAGCTCCGGCCCCCGGTCGAGCGGGACAAGGGCACCGTGCTGGCCGAGGCGGCCGAGGGCCGCCGGCAGGTGTGTTTCCTGGGCGACGACCGGGGTGACCTCGAAGCGTTCGACGCCCTCGACCGGATGGCCGGCGAGGGAGCGACCGTGCTCAAGGTGGCGGTGGACAGCCCCGAGGCGCCGAAGGAGATGCTGGCCCGGGCCGACCTGGTGGTCGACGGCCCGGAGGGCTCCCTCAGCGTCCTTCGTGACCTCCTGAAAGGGTCTTCTTCACGTCGGGCAGACCGGTAGACGACGCGGCCACCTCGAGCATGTCGTCGAACCAGTGGCGGGGCACCCGGGCCGAGGCCGCCTCGGCCAGCGCCTTGGCATGGACCTTGCGCTCGTCGGCGCCCATGGTGAGGGCGGCGGCCAGCACGTCGGCCGTGCCCGAGACGTCGAAGGGGTTCACCTCGAGGGCGACGCCCCCCAGCTCGTCCCACGCCCCGGCCTCCCGGCTGAGCGCGAGCACGCCGTCGTTCGTGTTGAGGACCGGGCCCTCCTTGGCCACCAGGTTGAGGCCGTCACGCACCGGGTTGACCAGCAGTACGTCGTAGCGGACGAGGGAGGCGATCGACCGGGGGAAGTTGTCGGAGGTGTCCAGGACGATCGGTGTCCACCCCGGCGTGGCCCAGCGGTCGTTGACCACCCGAGCCACCGACTCAACCTCCTGGCGGTAGGCCAGGTACTCGGGCAGGCCCTCGCGGGAGGGGTAGACCAGGGCGACGAAGACCACCCGGCCCCGCCACTCTGGACGGGTCTGCAGGAGGTCATCGAAGGCCCAGAACCCCCGCAGAAGGTTCTTCGACGGCTCGATGCGGTCGACCCGCACGATCAGCTTGCGGTCGCCCTTGACCTCGTCGATCCACCCCTGCTCGCGGACGGAGGCGTCCTCGGCCGCCATGGCTCCGATGTCGTCGTAGTGGGGGCTGAGCGGCGAGACGAACGTGGTCGGAGTGAAGCCCAGGACCTCGGTGCAACACGCTTCGAAGTTGGCGGCCCACCGCTTCGAGTGGAACCCGCACGACGCGTGGCTCCCCATGCCGACCAGCAGCTCCTCGGCCACGTCGGAGGGCAGCACCCGCAGCGCCCCCGGCTCGCAGAACGGGATGTGGCTGAAGTGGACGGCCCGCAGGTCCCGCCGTTCCTGGGCCAGCCACGTGCCCACCAGGCCCAGGTGGTAGTCCTGCACCAGCACGATGGCGCCCTCGGGCGCCTCGTCGATCACGGCTCGGGCGAAGGTGTGGTTGACCTCGCGGTACGCGTCCCACGCCTGGCGCCACCTGCGGTCGAGGCGGGGCCGGCGGCTGAGGTCGAACAGGCCGTGGTGGAGGAACCAAAGGGTGCCGTTGGACACCACGTCGTACGCCATCTGGTAGGCCGCCGGGTCGACGGCCAGCGACCGGAACTTGAACCCCTCGGCGTCGATCACACCTTCCTTGGCCGCTTCCACGTCGGCGTCGGTGCTGGCGGCCGCCATCCAGGTGGCGCCCATGTCCCGGACCAGGGGCCCGAGGCTCGACACCAGCCCGCCGCCGCCTCGCTTCGCCACCAGCCCCCCGTCGTTGTCGAAGGAGAACGACACCGGGCCCCGGTTCGAGATGATGAGGACCGGGGCAGCCACCTTTGCCAACATAATCCGCATGCTCGTCGTGGCCGCCCCCGACAAGTTCCGGGGCACGGCGAGCGCGGCCGAGGTCGCCGCCGCGGTGGCCCGGGCAGTCGAGTCGGCGGGCGGGTCGTGCGACGTGGCGCCGGTCGCCGACGGCGGGGAGGGCACGCTCGATGCCCTGGGGGGGTCGGTGCGGGTGACAACCGTCCGGGGGCCGCTGGGCGAACCGGTGGAGGCCCGATGGCGGATGCAGGGCGACGGTAGGGCAGTGGTTGAGATGGCCCAGGCGTCCGGGCTCACCCTGGTGGGCGGGCCGGAGGGCAACGACCCGTTGCGGGCGTCCACCGCGGGCACCGGGGAGCTGATCGCCGCCGCCCTGGATGCCGGCGCCTCGCGGGTCTTGGTCGGCGCCGGCGGCTCGGCGTCGACCGACGGCGGGCTGGCCGCCCTGACTGCGCTGAAACCCCGTCGCCGCCTCCACGCCGCGGTCGAGGTCGTGGTCGCGTGCGACGTGGAGACGTTGTTCGTGGACGCCGCCGAGGCCTTCGCGGCCCAGAAGGGGGCGACACCCGCGCAGGTCGCGCTGTTGCGCCGCCGCCTGGAGCGCCTGGCTCAGATCTACCTGCGGGACTACGGGGTCGACGTGCGCCGCCAGCCGGGGTCGGGAGCGGCCGGCGGGTTGGCGGGGGGCCTGGCCGCGGCGGGCGCCCTGCTCGTGCCCGGCTTCGACGTGGTGGCCGAGGCCCTCTCCCTCGCCGAGCGGATGTCGATCGCCGACCTGGTGGTCACCGGCGAGGCCATCCTCGACGCCGAGTCGTTCGAGGGCAGGGCGGTCGGAGGCGTCATCCACCTGGCCGACGCCGCCGGCGTGCCGGTCCTCGTCGTGGCCGGCGAGGTGCTCGCCGCCGAGCTTCCCGAGCTGCCGCCTTCGGTCCACGTCGTGTCGCTGACGACCCGTTTCGGCCGGGAGCGGGCGCTGACCGATGTCGCCGGCTGCATCCAGGAGGTGGTCGGAACCGAGATCCGTCGACGTGCGCCTTGACGTATCATGGCACCTTCATCCAGAGCGGTCGAGGGACCGGGCCCGCAGAAGCCGCGACAACCAGCCGTCACCGAAGAGTTCGGAGGCGACCAGGTGCCAATGCCCGGAGCGATGAGGAGGAGCAATGTCGTTCGTGCAAGGGCCGGGCTTTCTGGAAGGGCTGAGGTGTCGGGAGTGCGGTCACGCCTTTCCGGCCGAGGCGCTCCACGTCTGTGAGTGGTGCTTCGGCCCGCTCGAGGTCGTCTACGACTACGAGAAGATCGCGGCGGCCACGTCCCGCGAGACCATCGCCGCCGGGCCCACGTCGATCTGGCGCTACGCCAACCTGCTGCCGGCGGTCAACGACGGCGCCGTCGACCTCGGCGCCGGCTTCACCCCGCTGGTCCGGGCCGACCGCCTGGCCGCCGAGCTGGGCCTCGGGGAGCTGTGGCTCAAGAACGACACGCTCAACCCCACCGGCTCCTTCAAGGACCGGGTGGTGGCCGTGGCCCTCGCCCGGGCCCGGGCCATGGGCTTCAAGGTGGCGGCCTGCGCCTCCACGGGCAACTTGGCCAACTCCGTCGCCGCCCACGCGGCCCGGGCCGGGATGCGCCATGTCGTGTTCATCCCCGCCGACCTGGAGGCGGGCAAGGTGGTCACCACGGCCGTGTACGGGCCGAGCCTGATCGCGGTCGACGGCAGCTACGACGACGTCAACCGCCTGTGCGCCGAGCTGGCATCGGAGCAGCCCACGTGGGCGTTCGTCAACGTCAACCTGCGCACCTACTACGCCGAGGGCTCCAAGACGCTGGCCTTCGAGACCGCCGAGCAGCTCGGCTGGGAGGCCCCGGACCACGTCGTGGTGCCGGTGGCGTCCGGCTCGCAGCTAACCAAGATCGCCAAGGGCTTCCGGGAGCTGCACCAGGTCGGCCTGCTCACCGACGAGCCCCATGTGCGGGTGTCGGGCGCCCAGGCCGAGGGTTGCTCCCCGGTGGCCACCGCCTTCAACGACGGCCACGACTACATCCGACCGGTGAAGCCATCCACGATCGCCAAGTCGCTGGCCATCGGCAACCCGGCCGACGGCCCGTACGCGCTCGACGAGGTGCGCCGCAGCGGCGGTGGCCTGGAAGCGGTGAGCGACCAGGAGATCGTCGACGCCATGCTGCTGCTGGCCCGCACCGAAGGGATCTTCGCCGAGACGGCCGGCGGCGTCACCGTGGCCACGCTGGCCCGGCTGGCGGCCAAGGGCGTGGTGCGCTCCGACGAACGGGTGGTCGCCTACATCACCGGCGCCGGCCTCAAAACCATCGAGGCCGTGGCCCCCGTCTGCCGTCCGACGGCCACCATCGCCCCCACCATGGACGCCTTCGCCGCTGCCTTCGAGGGAATTGAGGCTTAGACGCTCATGGCCACCGTCCGCATCCCCACCCAGCTCCGCACCCTGTCCGGCGGCTCGGCGGAGGTCTCCGTCGACGGCGCCACGGTGGGGGAGGTCCTGGCCGCCCTGGACACCGCCCACCCCGGCTTCTCGGCTCGCCTCTTCGACGACGCCGGAGGCCTGCGCCGCTTCGTCAACGTCTTCGTCGCCGACGAGGACGTCCGCTTCGCCGACGGCCTCGACACCAAGGTGGGGCCCGGCCAAACCGTATCGATCATTCCGGCCGTCGCCGGGGGGTAGCGTCGTCCTGCTCCCCCAAGGGGCAGGCGAGGAGCTCACATGACACCGACGCGACGCAACGGGCTCGCGGTCCTGATCGTCCTTCTGCTGGCCGGAGGCATCGCCTCGGCCCTGCTGTACGAGGACGACGACGACGGCACCGAGACTGCGGCACAGGGACAGTCGGCCACCACTACGACGACGGCCACCACCACGACGACGGCCACCACCGCCCCCGGTGGTCCGGTGCCCACCGCACCGCCCAGCGCCGACTCCTCTTCACCGGCGGCCACCACCTCGACCAACATGGCTTCTGCCACCACCAGCATCGCCCCCGCCCCGACCGAGCCGCTCACCGACCATCCTGACACCGGGGCATCCGACACCTTCCTGGTCGGCCTGGTCCTGCTCGCGGCCGGTTTTCTGGGAATCCTCGTCCTGCGTGCGGTTGCACATCCCCGCCGTACGTGGTTTGCTGGTTAGCACTCGACAGTAGAGAGTGCTAACGGCCCGGTGCCCGGGTCGAAGAGGAGGAAGCACACGTATGCCGAAGATGATCGCGTTCGACGAGAGCGCACGCCGGGCCCTGGAGAGCGGGATGAACCAGCTGGCCGACGCAGTACGAGTAACGCTCGGTCCCAAGGGCCGCAACGTGGTGCTCGACAAGAAGTGGGGTGCACCCACGATCACCAACGACGGTGTCTCCATCGCCAAGGAGATCGACCTCGAAGACCCCTACGAGCGCATCGGCGCCGAGCTGGTCAAGGAAGTAGCCAAGAAGACCGACGACGTTGCCGGTGACGGTACGACTACCGCCACCGTGCTGGCCTGGGCCATGGTGAAGGAAGGCCTGCGCAACGTCGCGGCCGGCGCCAACCCCATGTCGCTCAAGAAGGGCATCGAGGCGGCCGTGGTCCGGGCCCTCGAGGGCATCAAGGAGATCTCGGTCGAGATCGAGTCCAAGGAGCAGGTCGCCCAGGTAGCGTCCATCTCCGCCGCCGACCCCGAGATCGGCGACACCATCTCCGAGGCCATCGACAAGGTGGGCAAGGACGGCGTGATCACCGTCGAGGAGTCGCAGACCTTCGGCATGGAGATGGAGCTGGTCGAGGGCATGCGCCTCGACAAGGGCTACATCTCGCCCTACTTCGTCACCGACCCGGAGCGCATGGAGGCCGACCTCGACGAGCCCTACATCCTCCTCGCCGGCTCCAAGATCTCCGCCGTCCGCGACCTGCTGCCCGTCCTCGAGAAGGTCATGCAGTCCGGCAAGGCCCTGCTGATCGTGACCGAGGATGTCGAGGGCGAGGCCCTGGCCACCCTGGTCGTCAACAAGATCCGCGGCACCTTCAAGTCGGTCGCCATCAAGGCCCCCGGCTTCGGCGAGCGCCGCAAGGCCATGCTGCAGGACCTCGCCATCCTCACCGGCGGCCAGGTCATCACCGAGGACGTAGGCCTCAAGCTCGAGAACGTCACGCTCGACATGCTGGGCCGGGCCCGCAAGGTCACCGTCACCAAGGACGAGACCACCATCGTCGAGGGCGCCGGCTCCGCCGAGGAGATCAAGGGCCGGGTCAACCAGCTCAAGGCCGAGATGGAGAACACCGACTCCGACTACGACCGGGAGAAGATCCAGGAGCGCCTGGCCAAGCTCTCCGGTGGTGTCGCCATCATCAAGGTCGGCGCCGCCACCGAGGTCGAGCTGCGTGAGAAGAAGCACCGCATCGAGGACGCGGTCAGCACCACCAAGGCTGCGGTCGAGGAGGGTGTCGTGCCCGGCGGTGGGGTGGCCCTCCTCCGTGCCCAGACCAAGGTCAACGAGCTGGCCCTCACCCTGCACGGCGACGAGGCCACCGGTGCCCGCATCGTGGGCCGGTCGCTCGAGGAGCCCCTCAAGCAGATTGCGGTCAACGCCGGCATGGAGGGTGGTGTCGTCGTCGAGCGGGTGCGCAACCTCGACGGTCCCACCGGCCTCAACGCCGCCACCGGTGACTACGAGGACCTGTTCAAGGCCGGCGTCATCGACGCCGCCAAGGTCACCCGGTCGGCCCTGCAGAACGCGGCGTCCATCGCCGCCCTGTTCCTGACCACCGAGTGCGTCATCGTCGACAAGCCCGAGAAGGAGTCGGCGGGCGCCGGTGCGGGCGGCGGCATGGAAGGCATGGGAGGCATGGGCGACTTCTAGTCGCCACGCATCTAGGTGCTGTTCACAGCCCCGGCCCTATGGGTCGGGGCTGCTTCGCGCTACGATCCGGCCGTGACCGTCTCAAAAGCTCGACTTTGTCTCGTCGCACCCTTCGTCGCTGTCCTCGCAAGTGCCTGTACCGCCAGTGACGACTTGTCGGGCGCCAAAGCGGCCTACGTGGCCCAGGTGGACCCGATCTGCGCCGAGCTGCAGGACAAGATCGGCCAGTTGGGTGACAACCCCGAGCAGCAGGCGGCCGACGTCGAGGCCGCAGTGGCGCGGATCAAGGAAGCCAACAAGCCGAGGGACGACAGTTCCATCGCCGACCTGCACATCGCGGCCTTGGAGAACCTCTACCTGTCGCTGCAGGACGTCGACCAGTCTCGCCGCGTCAACGACGAGCCCCGGGCCCAGAGGGCCTTGGAGACTGCGCAGATCAACAACCAGAAGGCGGCGGACGCCGCCGAGAGCTACGGCATGGTGGTCTGCGCCCGGGAGCTGTGACGCCTGAGCCGGTGACCTCTGCCGCCGGGTGGGGTGTGCTGCACCTGTTCTGCGACTTTGGGCCGACGACCGACAAAGAGGCCGTCACGGTCGCCGTCAAGGCCGCCCACGAGGGCGACCATCAGGTCGTCACCTTCGCCGTGCTGGGCCACAAGGCCGAGGTCGGCTTTCTGGCTCTGGGCCCCGACCTGTGGCGCCTGCGCCGGCTGCAAGCCGACCTGACTGCCGCCGGGCTGGCCGTGGTCGACTCGTACGTGTCCATGACCGAGGTGTCGGAGTACGCCCAGGGAGTGCCGCCGGAGCGCCTGGAGCCCCGCCTGCATCCGCGGCTGCCACCGGAGGGCAAGCGCGTCATCTGCTTCTATCCCATGTCGAAGCGGCGCAGCGTGGCCGGCAACTGGTACATGCTCCCCTACGAGGAGCGGCGCGACCTGATGGAGAGCCATGGCCGCAAGGGGCGGGAGTTCGCCGGCCGCGTCGTCCAGCTCGTCACCGGATCCACCGGCCTCGACGACTGGGAGTGGGGCGTGACCCTGTTCGCCGCCGACCCCGCCGATCTCAAGGCGTGCGTCTACGAGATGCGCTTCGACCCGGCATCAGCCGTCTACGCCGAGTTCGGTGCGTTCATAACCGGGTTGGTCGCGCCCGTGGAGGAAGTACTCGGAGAGGTCTCTCGGAGCTAGAAGAGGTCGGGCGTCGTCCTGAGCGTCGCTCCTGCTCCCGGTACCGTTGAACCCATGTCCGACCTGGCCGCCCTCCGCGCCCGCCTGCGAGAGCTCGACCGGGTGGCGGTGGCCTTCAGCGGCGGCGCCGACTCCGCCTTCCTGGCCTGGGTGGCCCACGACACCCTCGGGCCGGAACGGGTCCTCGCCGTCACTGCGGTGTCGCCGTCGCTGGCCCCCGAGGAGGCGGACGACTGCGCGGCCCTGGCCGGCGAGTGGGGCCTGCGCTGGTCGCCGGTGCCCACGGCCGAGCTCGACCGGCCCGACTACGTGGCCAACGGCACCGACCGCTGTTTCCACTGCAAGGCCGAGCTGATGGACGTCATGGGCCCGCTCGCCACCGCCGAGGGCGCCACCGTGGTGCTGGGAGTCAACGTCGACGACCTGGACGACCATCGGCCCGGCCAGCAGGCGGCGGGCGAACGGGGAGCGGTCTTCCCCCTCGTCGATGCCGGCTTCACCAAGGCCGCGGTGCGTGAAACCTCACGTCGACTCGGCCTGCGCACCTGGGACAAGCCGGCCGCCGCCTGCCTGGCCTCCCGGATCCCCTACGGCACCCCGGTGAGCCTGCTGACCCTCGACGGGGTGGGCCGAGCCGAGGCCGGCCTCCACCGCCTGGGCTTTCGCCAGGTCCGGGTCCGCCACCACGGGGACGTGGCCCGGGTCGAGCTCGAGCTCGGCGACCTGGCCGAGGCCGTCGCCCGGCGGGAAGAGGTCGTCGCGGCCGTCAAGGCGGCGGGCTACCGGTGGGTCGCCGTCGACCTCGACGGCTTCCGCTCCGGCAATCTCAACCCGTAGCGGCCAGCCAGCAGCGGTGCTCAGGCCCCGTACTTGGCCAGGCGCCCGGCCACGTTGAGCATGATCGGCATCAGCTCGCGGGCCGGCCGCCGGCCGAGGGCGCCCTGGAGGCAGAACCGCTCGCCGAACTGGGACACCTGATCCCGACCGACCTGGTCACCGTGCAGCAGGACGGGCACGGAGTGCCAGGAGTGGGCGGCCATCTGGCTGGGAGTGGCGTGGTCGCCCGTGACGGCCACCACGTCGGGGGACATGGCCATCAGCTGGGGCACCACCGCGTCGAGGGCTTCGATAGCCGCTACCTTGCCCTCGAAGTTGCCGTCCTCCCCGGCGGAGTCGGAGGGCTTGTGGTGGAAGAAGAACAGGTCGTAGTCGTCCCAGTGCTCCTTCAGGAGGACGATCTGCTCGTCGATGGTGGCCGGCGGCCCGACTGGGTCCATGCCCACCAGTCGACCGATGCCGCGGTACATCGGGTAGACGGCGATGGCTGCTGCCCGCAGGCCGTAGCGCTCCTGGACGGTGGGGAGCTGGCGCTGGGAGTCGAGGCCCCGCAGCAGCAGGGCGTTGGCCCTGGGCTGGTCGGCGAGGATGGTGCGGGCCTGACGGTCGATCTCTGCCACCACCTCGGCGGTGTGGGTGGCCGCCCGGGTCTGGGCCATGGGGTGTAGCGGCGGGACGCCCGTGACCTGGGGGTCGGTGTCATCGACGTGGGGGTCGAGGTCGTTGCCTCGGAGCACGACCAGCACGCGGTGCTGCGCCTCGTGGACGAACACCACCTCGACGTCGGGGATGGAAACGCCCGCGTTGAGCAGGCGGACCACCTCGAGCGCCTCCAGATCGGGCAGCCGCCCGGCCCGGCGGTCGGTGATCACGCCCTCGTCGTCGATGGTGGCCAGGTTGCCCCGGGCGGCCACGTCGCCCGGATCGAGGTGGACGTCGAGGCCGGCCGCCGAAAGAGCGCCCCGGCCGAGGTGGTAGTCGAAGGGGTCGTAGCCGAACAGCGAGAGGTGGGCCGGGCCCGAGCCGGGAGTGATCCCAGGGCCGACGGGGTCGAGCAGCCCGTTCAGGCCGGCCGCAGCCAGCTCGTCGAGGTTGGGAGTCTCGGCCTCTTCCAGCTCGGTGCCCCGCTGGGCCGTCGCGTAGCCCGCGAGGCCGTCGAGGACGACGAGCAGGATCTTGCTGGTCGCAGGTTGGACGAGGGTGGCCAGGTCGAACGTCATAGTGCCCCCAGCGTAGGGCGTCTCAGGCAAGCCCTTCTCGGCCGCACGCAGGTGCGGACTCCAAGAGGTACCCCCGCGACCGCACGGTGCGGATGACCAGGCCCACTGCGGTGAGGCGACGGCGCAAGCGCAGCACGTGCACGTCGAGGGCGTTGCGGCCGGGAGCACCGGCGGGCCACCCGGCCCGGATCAGCAGGTCGCGACTCGTCACCGCGCCCAACCGCTCGAGCAGGGCCTGGGCCAGCCGGGCCTCCAACGGCGGCAGGGCAACCCAGGAACCGTTCACCCGCAGCACCCCGAAGTCGTCGAGCACCGGGCCGGTCGAGGGGTGACCGTTGTGGCCGTTCGTTGTGTGGGCCTGACTGCGTACGGCGAGGGCATCGACTCGCGCTTTCACCTCGTTCTCGTCCGCCGGCACCCGGATCCAGTCCTCCAGGCAGTCCGACACCGGTGGTGGCTCTTGCCCGTCGGCCACCAGAAGCAGGCGGGGCCCTCCCGCCTCGCTGATGCGCGATCGCCGGCTCTCCTCCTCCGGCCACCTGAGCAGGACGACGTCCATCGCTGACGACGATAGAGACGCAAGATTGCAGCGATGTTTCGCGGCGGTGAACTACTGGAGCTTCGGACGTCGCCGGTCGCCAGAGGTAAGGTGGAGTACGCACGCGGGCGTAGTTCAGAGGCAGAACATCAGCTTCCCAAGCTGAGAACGCGAGTTCGATTCTCGTCGCCCGCTCTCCACAAAGGCCCAGGTCAGGCAGGCGAAGAGCGCCTGCCGAGCCGGGGCCTTCCTTGCGCCCCGGGCCCATCGTGACCTAACCGTGACCTAACGATCGGCCGCCATCCGGCCGATCTCGCTTGATCAGCTTGGAGATTCCGTCCGCGATGCCCCGGTCCCGTCGCTGGCTGGCGTGCTGGTACCGGAGCGCTGCCTGCGGCGACGAGTGCCCGATGCGGTACATGATCTCCTTCACGCCGGCGCCGGTCTCCGCGGCGAGCGTGGCGGCCACGTGGCGGAGGTCGTGGAAATGGAGATCCGGCAGACCGACGGCCTCGCGCGCTCGCGACCATTCGTGCTGCCACACCGCCTCACGCAGCGGACCGCCCTTCTCGCCGGTGAACACCCACGCCGAGGACGCGGGCTCGACGAACTGGTCAAGGTGCGCCTGGAGGACGGCGAACACCTCCAGCGGAAGAGCCACCGTTCGGACTCCCGCGTCCGACTTCGGCGGACCGACGATGTGCGCCCCGCTCGACAACTGCTGTCGCTGCTGCTCGACGGTGACGGTGCCGAGATCGATGTTGACCTGCTCGCGGCGAAGACCGAACAGTTCGCCACGCCGAAGGCCACTGAACGCGGCGGCTAGCACCAGGGCGTGGTACCGCGGCTTGACGGAATCGGCCAGTTCGAATACCTGCTCCAGCGTCGGTAGCTTCCGCTCCGCCGACTTCTCCGCCCCTGCGCCGCGGATGGAGCAAGGGTTGGAAGCAAGGAGGCCGTCGTCGACTGCGGTGTTCAGGATCGCGCGCAACAGCCGGTAGCACTTCGCCACCGTGCTCGCTCCCGGGCCACGCTCGAGGAGTGCTGCATACCAAGCCCTCACTTTTGCTGGCCGGAGCCGACCGACCGGGATCCGGCCGAGCGATGGAAGGATGTGCAGTCGTAGCTCACCCTCGTAGAGCTCGCGGACGCGCGGCCGCAGCGGAGTGCCGTTTCTTCCCAAGCGAGAGGCCAGCCACTGCCGGGCGTACTCGTCCAACAGCACGCTCCCAGCGTCGGGTCGAACCCATTGCCCTCGGCCCTGGTCGGCAATCGCCTTCGCCAGCGCTTGCTCAGCGTCGGCCTTGCTGACGAAGGTCCCGAGACTGACGCGCTCTCCGCTGGCCTCATCGGTGACACGAACGCGGTATCGACCCGATTGGAGTCGGTCGACTCCTCCCAACTGCCGGCGCTTCCTAGGCACGCCCGTCTCCCTCCTGCACCTCGCGGTGCGGATAGGTGATAGGCGGCCAGAGCCGCAAGTCGCCCGAGCGGGCGGGCGATGCCCACACGATACCGCCGGCGTGTGACGATCAGGCCGGCCGCCCCGGGCGGCGGCGGTAGCCGTCGAGCCAGGCCTCGATCTCGGCGGGGTCGAAGCGCAGCAGGTGGCCCCACTTGAGGAACGGGATGCGCCGCTCGGCGACCAGTCGGCGCACGTGGCGCTGGTTGACGTTCAGGCGTTCGGCGACACCCGGGAGGTCGAGAAGCGGAAGATCGCCGGTGGCTGTCCTGGCTGGCATGGTGAAGTCCTCCTTGGCTGACTGTCACCTCCACTAGGCCGCTGGAGACGCCGCGATCTCGCGCCCATGGCGGGGATTCCCTGCTCAGCGGGACAGGCTGCGCCGACGGCTCGGGACCGCCAGCTGATCGAGCCGGCGGGCCATCCGTCGGGCCGGGTCGTCTTCCACCACCGCCTCGGGTGGCGTCGCGCCGAGACGGTCGGCCATGGCGTGAGCGCTGAGGGCGCTGGCCGGGCGGGCGATGGCCGAGGCCAGCGTCTCTTCGGCGTCGGCCAGACCGGTGCGGTCGACGATCCAAGCCAGGTTGCGGTCCCGGCCCCTGGTCATGGCCACGTAGATGCCGGCCCTGGTGCTGGATGGCTCCACCACGGCGATGGCGTGGTCGGTGGTCATGCCCTGCGTCCCGTAGCCGGTGACGGCCCAGCCCAGCTCCACATGGCGGGCTGCGTAAGACGCCGGCAGCCGAACCGACCCCCGATCAGCGTCGGCCAACTGCAACGAACCGTCCTGGCCCACCGCGGTGACCGTCCAGGTCTGGCGGTTGCGCACTGGCACATCGGTGTCCGTCGTCAGGCAGACGTTGCGCCGGGTGGCCACCCGGTCGCCGACGAAGGCGCTGGTCCCGTCGGCCAGGACGATACCGACGCCTGTGCGGCCGGGGTTGCGCCGGCGCTGGATCTCGACGTTGATGGCCCGGGCCGTGCCCGACGAGGCGGTGGTGATGGCCACCGCGTGGGCCCGCTCCGCCAGGCGCTCGAACTGGCGGGCCACCCGGTCGGCGACCAGCGCGGGGTGGACGGTGGCCAGCCGATGGTGGGCGGCGTAGGTCGCCGCCGCGGCCGGGTCGCCTCGGCGCAGGGCGAGGCTGGCGGTGGCCTGCCAGTCATCGGCGAAGCGCCGGACCTCCTCCAGCCTGTGGGCGGCCAGGCGCTCGCACCACAGGGCGAACATCCCGCCCCGGCCCACTGTCGGCAGTTGGGCCGGATCGCCCACGCAGACCAGCCGCCAGCGGTGGCGCTCGACTAGGCCGACCAGGGCGTCGAGGTCCTCAGTCGAGGCCATGGACGCCTCGTCGAGCACCACGGTGGTGCCGGCCGCCAGGCGCCAGGCCGGCTCCGGACCATCCGGTCGGGCGTGCTCGTGCAGCAGCTTGGCCACCGTGGTGGCTCCCCAGCCGGTCTCGGTGGCCAGCACGTCGGCCGCCTTGCCCGACGGTGCCAGCCCGATGGCGGGGCGTCCCTGGGCGCCAAGCAGCCGGGCCGCCTGACCCAGGGTCGTCGTCTTGCCCGCGCCGGCCGGGCCGACCACCAGCACCACGCGCTGCTCGCCGGCCACCGCCCGGGCCACCGCCGCCTGCGCGTCCACGGGCGCGGCCGGAGCCGCTGGCCCGACCGAGGCCGTGGCCCAGGCCAGCAGGCGGGCCTCCTGGTGCCACACCGCGGGGATAGTGAGCTGGCGGTCCACCACGTGCTCGGCGAGGGGACGCCCGTCACGACGAGAGGGCGCTCCCGGCGGTGGCGGCCGGTGCAGCTCCACGCATCGCCCGGCCGCCTCGGTCGCCAGCTCCTCGACCAGGGCCACCACCTCGGCCGCCGAGGCGGCCGCCTCGGGCGGGACCAGGGTGGCGATCTCCCGGGCCAGGTCGGCGGCCAGCCAGCTCGACGCCGAGGCGCCCACCTGTTGGAGGGCCCCGGCGATGATCGCCTCCCGGTCCAGGGTGGCGGTGCCCGGCCGCGATGGCTGGGCGGCCGGCAGATCGAGGACCTCGACGCCGAGCTCAGCGCCCCGCCGCCACCACGACGCCCGCAGGGCCTCGGCGTCGCCGATGGGCTCCTTGTCCGGCCGGCTGTCCAGCACGGCCGTGCGCTCCAGGCGGTAGAGGGTGCGGGGATCGGCCTCGGCGCCGTCGTGGGCGTCGGTCCAGTCGGCCACCAGCTCGGCGAGGCGGGCCTCCACCTGCTCGGAGCGCTTGGAGAACTCCTTCAGCAGGCTGGCCGAGACGCCGTCGATGTCGCCGTGGCCCTCGGTCACCGGTGCCCAGGACAGGCCCAGGCGGGCAGTCAGTTCGCTACGCAGGGCCGAGGCGTAGATCCAGCCGATGGAGCGTTGCTGGCGCTTGAGGAACCGGGCGTCGAGGGACAGCCACTTGCCGGTGGGATCCTGGACCTTGGCGGCCACGATGGCGTGGGTGTGCAGCTGGGGATCGCCGCTGCGGCTGGTGTGCTGGCGGAACAGCGCGCCGGCGACTCCCAGGGTGTCGACCTGGTCGATGCCGTCCTTGCCGCGGCGGGTGACCGCCCCGTGGCGCTCGAACCAGTCCAGAGCGGCCACCACCGCCGCGTCGTGGGCGGCCAGGACCTCGGTCCGCACGAAGACATCGGCCGACAGCGCCCACAGCACCGACACGCTCTTGGGCGCCGAGAAGGTGGCGTCGAAGGCCCGGGCCGACTTGGCCCCGAACCCTCGGCCCAGGCGATCGCCGGTGCTCGGATGGCGAGCCGTGAGCAGCGCCTCGAGCTGTTCGGCCCGCACCTCCTCGCCGAGGCCGAGGGCGCCGCAGCCGTGTCCCCACCACCGACCGGGGGGCTCGGCCGGGTCGAGGTAGTAGTCGACCGGTCCCCGAGCCACGCCGTCGCGGTGGGACTGGTCCTCGGCCAGGCCGGCGTAATAGGCCAGCAGCCCGTCCAGGCTGGCGGGGGACGCCTTGAGGGTGGTGGCCCGCATCACGGCCGGCATCCCGCGGGACGCAATGCACTCGTCTGTGCGTGGTAGGGGTCGATACCTCAACTAGGCCGAAATGGGGTCGGCAATCTCGCGAGAGACGAGGACTTTCTGGAACGAGCAGCGGGGGTGAGATGCGGAGGAGGTGTCCGCAGGGTGGGTAGATCGCTCGGCACGCCATGGCCTCGAGGCGCTGGAGTGGAACGGGCTGTGATACCTGGCCGGGGGCGAAGACCAGCGTCCCCGAGGTGCAGATGTCGTCCTGCCTGGGTGGCCGAGTCGTCCTCGGTGCTGTAGTCGACGGTAATAGGCTCAGTGGGCGGTCGGGCGGTCGTGTCGACGCTGGTGGCTCCGAAGGTGATGGCGAAAGAGTGGTCCGATCACGCCGGCGAGCGACGATGGGTGTGGCTGTCGTTCGCCTTGCAGCCCCGGCCAGCGCGCAGAAGCAGTGACACGAGGAGCCGGTTATACACGAACCTGCGGTACCCTCTACATCAGCAGTGACGGGGCCCGGGCGTGCCTCCTCTGGCGGCGGACAGAAAGGTGGCTCACGTGGACTCGTTTCCCGACCTCCCGGAGGGACGGACGCAACCGTCCTTGTGTCGCCGCTCTCCGACAGCGACCGTGCGGATCGGCACCGTACGTCAACGGCGCCGTGGAGGGGCCGGGCGTCCTCGGCTGCTCAGCGCCTCCCTGGCTGTGCTGGTCCTGGCTGTCGGCCAGGCCGCCACAGCGGCCCCGACGCGCGCCCAAGCCAAGCCCAAGCCGCCCGTCGAGCTGCCTGCTCTGCCCTCCGAGCCGGCCAACGCCCGCCCCGAGGTCCCCGTTGGCGACTTCCGCAACCCGCCCGATCCGTCGGCCCCACCCACAGCGGGGGCGGGCCAATCGTCGTTCGACCCCACCCGCTCGAGGCCCGTCGACGCCGAGACCACCCCGACCAGGCGCGTCTATGGAACCCCGACGGCTCCCGCACCATCGAGGCCAGCGCCCGCCCCGTGCGCTACAAGGACAGCGCCGGGGTCTGGCGCGAGCTGGACCTCACGCTGGTGCCCGACGCCGGCGGCCTGGCGGTCCGGGGGGCGCCCGAAGCGGCCCGCCTCGCCGCGGTGGCCCAGGGCGCGCTGGCCACGGTGGAGACGACGGCCGGGCCGGTGGTGCTGCGCCAGCCCGACGCCTCCCCGGTTCCGGCGCGATCGGACGAGGACCGGGCCACCTTCGCCAAGGCGCTTCCCGGTGGACGGGACCTGGTCCTGGCGGTCACGCCGGACGGGTTCAAGCAGAGCGTGATCCTCCCCGACGCCGCCGCCTCCTCCACCTACCGCAGCGAGTTCCTCCTGCCGCCGGGCGTGACCGCCCGCGACGGCGCCGCCGGGGTGGAGTTCGTGGACGCCACCGGGGCGGTGGTGGGCCGCTTCGGGGGCGGGGTGGCCTACGACGACACCTTCCCCGCCTCCGGCCCCCAGGCGACGGCCCCAGTGAGCGTCCGACTGGTCTCCGAGGCGGAAGGACCGTCGGTGGTGACGGTGGAGATGTCCGTCGCCCCGGAGTGGGTGGCCCGGCCGGGCCGGGCCTTCCCCGTGACGATCGACCCCACCTTCTCCCAGCCCACCCGCTCGGTCGGCTACGGCTTCGACACCTGGGTCTACAACCAGGAGTACGCCGACACCGCCTTCGCCTCCCATCCCTGGCTGGTCGTGGGGAGCCCCGACAACGGCTTCCATGTGGCCCGCACGATGTTCTACTTCGACCTCACCACCCTGCCCACCGGCCCCGACGTCTACGTGTCGGAGTCCCACCTGGAGCTGTGGAACTGGTACACCCTCAGCTGCACCCCCCGCTCGCTGAACGTGAGCGGCCTGTGGACCCCGCCCCACATCGCCGACACCACCACCTGGAACACCCAGCCTCCCCTCGAC
>Ga0247713_1000409_pt1 | contig 27239 bp, 18 predicted proteins | sample 21E_NmetaG_FD_189936 | JGI IMG/M metagenome (GOLD analysis project Ga0247713, IMG submission 189936) | Soil microbial communities from hillslope of Landscape Evolution Observatory, University of Arizona, Oracle, AZ, United States - 2-1-E_N | ecosystem: Engineered > Artificial ecosystem >... | reverse complement strand
GGCCTGCGCGCCGTGCCTGGCCGTCGCGCAGGCCATCGGCCGGTTCGGCAACTGGTTCAACCAGGAGCTGTTCGGCCGCCCGACGACGCTGCCGTGGGGCCTCGAGATCGACCCTGACAACCCCGACGCCGTGGCGGGCGCCGAGGCCTACCACCCGACGTTCCTGTACGAGGCGTCCTGGAACGTGCTGCTCGCCGCAGCCCTCGTCTGGGCCGACCGCCGCTTCCGCCTCGGCGGCGGCCGTGTCTTCGCGCTGTACGTCGGCGGCTACGCGATCGGTCGGTTCTGGGTCGAGGGCTTCCGCATCGACGACAGCGAGACGTTCGTCGGACTGCGGCTGAACCAGCTGGTGGCGGTCGTCGCCCTGGTCGGTGCCCTGGCGTTCCTGACCTACCGCCGCGGCGCCGGTCGTGAGCTCGAGGTCGAGCCCCTCGCGAGCGACGAGGCCGGCTCGACGACCGACAGCCGGACGCCGTGACCGACCGCGGCGGCGCGAGCGGAGCGGAGATCCACCACTCCCACCGCGACGTCACGGGCGGGTGGCTGCGCCCGTCGGTCTTCGGCGTCATGGACGGGCTGGTGAGCAACACGGCCCTGATCGCCGGCGTCGCCGCGGGCGGGGTCTCGGACGACACCGTGGTCCTCGCCGGCCTCGCCGGGCTGGTCGCCGGCGCCCTGTCGATGGGGACCGGCGAGTACACCTCGGTGGCTTCCCAGTCCGAGCTCGCCCGCGCCGAGATCGAGATCGAGAAGCGCGAGATCGCCCGCGTCCCGGACGCCGAGCAGGCCGAGCTCGCTGCCCTCTACCGCTCGCGCGGGGTCGACGAGAAGACCGCCCGCGAGGTCGCCCGGCAGCTGTCTTCGAACCCCGAGCAGGCGCTGCGGGTGCACGCCCGGGAGGAGCTCGGCGTCGACCTGGACGACCTGCCGTCGCCGTCGACCGCGGCCGCCTCGTCCTTCGCGGCGTTCTCCGTCGGGGCGCTCGTCCCGGTGCTGCCGTTCCTGCTCGGAGCGACGTCCCTGGCCCTCGCCGTCGGCCTGGCGCTGCTGGCGCTGTTCCTGTCCGGCGCGCTGGTCAGCCGGTTCACCTCGCGGGGTGCGCTCTACAGCGGCACCCGGCAGCTCCTGCTCGGCGGCGGCGCGACGGCGGCGACCTACCTGATCGGCAGCGCGGTCGGCGCGGGCGTGTAGCTGGTCGCGCCGGCGGCCTGGAGCCGGACCTCGACGGTGACCCATCCGCCGTCGGTGCGCACGCCGACGCGGCCGCCGTGCACCTCGACCAGGCGGCGCACGACGTACAGGCCCATCCCGAGGCCCTCGCGGTGCCGGGTCGCACTGCTGTCGGCCTGGGTGAACGGCTCGAACAGGCGCGCGGCCGCCTCCGGGTCGAGGTCGCTGCCGTCGTTGCTGACGGTGAGCCAGACACCGGCGGCGTCGGCGCCGCCGGCGACGATCGGCACGGCGCCGCGGCTGCCGTGCTGCTGGGCGTTGTCGATGAGGTTCGCCAGCACCTGGTGCAGCGCCTGCCGGTCGATGCGGGCCGTGGTGCCCGGCTCCACGAGCACCTGCACCTCACCGCCGGACGGGCGCGCGGCCACCGCCAGCATCGCCACCTCGGCCGCGACGGCGTCGACCTCCGCGACCGCGGCTGGGTCAGCGGTGGTGGCCTCGGCCGCGGTGAGCATGTTCTCGAGCAGGCGCGACAGCCGCTCCTGCTGGTCGAGCACGGCGTGCAGCAGCCGGCGGCGCCCGTCGACGTCGAGCCGGTCACCCCGCTTGAGCAGCGTCAGCGACGCCCCCCGGATGCCGGTGAGCGGGGTGCGGAACTCGTGGCTGACGGTCGCGATGAGGTCGGCCCGGATGCGGTCGGCCTCGGCGAGGCGGGCGCGGACGCTGTCGCTGCCCTCGACGAGGGCCTGGCGCAGGCGCTCCTCCTCCAGGCGCGACTGCTCGCTGGCGTGCCAGAACAGGATGAGCACCGCCGACTCGGCGAGGACGAACCCGGCGTGCACGAGCGCCCAGACCCACGGGTCGCCGTGGGGGAAGACCGAGTCAGGACGCAGCGCGCCCATGATCCCGTGCTGCAGCGCGACGAAGGCGATGGCCAGGGCGTAGATGGCCCAGTCCTGGTACAGGGCGACGATCGCGACCACCACGAAGTAGTGGAAGTGCGCCTCCACCGAGCCCTCGAACAGGTGCACGAGCACGGCGGAGCAGGCCAGCAGCCCCGTCGACGAGGCGAAGGCCCGCACCCGGCGGGGCGCGGCCGGTGCGAGGGCGAGGGCGAGCAGCGCGGCCAGCGGCAGGACCTCGAGCACGCCGTGCCATCGGCCGTCCCCGGCCAGAGCGGCGAGGAGCAGCAGCAGCGGCAGGTGCGCCGCGAGCACGCCGCACACCACCCGGTGGCGCCAGCGGAAGTCGGCCGCCGCCAGCTCGCGGCCGCGTGGCAGCCACCCGGCGCGCCGTGGAGCGGCGGACGGGCCGGCGGGGGACGGGACGCGCACACCTCGAGCCTGCCCTGTCGTCGCATCCAGCACCATGCCTCGAACGGGTCATCTCGGGACCATCAGGACGGACGGACTCCACCGGCTGGGCCGGTGTACCGTCGTCGTCATCTGCAGCAGGGCCGCCGACGTCCCGGGTGAGCAGACCAGCAGCACCGTTCCAGCACCCGACGGAGGCCTTCGTGACCCTGCCCTCGCCCCCTCAGGCCCAGGGCCTGTACGACCCGGCGAACGAGCACGACGCCTGCGGCGTGGCCTTCGTCGTGGACATCGCCGGCCGGGTGTCGCACGACATCGTCGAGCAGGGGCTGACGGCGCTGCGCAACCTCGAGCACCGCGGCGCCTCCGGCAGCGAGCCCGACACCGGTGACGGCGCCGGCATCCTCACCCAGGTCCCCGACGCGCTGCTGCGCGAGGTGCTCGACGGCGTCGCGCTGCCGCCGGCCGGCCGCTACGCCGTCGGGACCGCCTTCCTGCCGGTCGACGCGGCCGACGCCGACCGGGCCCGGACGGCGATCGACGCGATCGCGGCCGAGGAGGGCTTGCGCACGATCACCTGGCGCTCGCTGCCCGTCGACCCCGAGGGCGCCGGCGTCGGCCGGACCGCCCGGTCGGTGATGCCCCGCTTCGACCAGCTCGTGCTCGCCGCCGCCGACGAGTCGATGGAGCCGTACGCGCTCGAGCGCCGCGCCTACGTCACCCGCAAGCGGGCCGAGCACGAGACCGGCACCTACTTCGCGTCCCTGTCGAGCCGCACCCTCGTCTACAAGGGCATGCTCACCACCGGGCAGCTGCAGCCGTTCTTCCCCGACCTGTCCGACCCGCGGTACGCCAGCGCGCTGGCCCTGGTGCACAGCCGGTTCTCCACGAACACGTTCCCGAGCTGGCCGCTGGCCCACCCGTACCGCTACATCGCGCACAACGGCGAGATCAACACCGTCAAGGGCAACCGCAACTGGATGCGGGCGCGGGAGGCGCTGCTGCGCGGCCCGCACGAGCTGCCCGACGACCTGTCGCGGCTGTTCCCCGTCTGCACCCCTGGCGCCTCCGACAGCGCGAGCTTCGACGAGGTGCTCGAGCTGCTGCACATGGCCGGCCGGTCGCTGCCGCACGCCGTCCTGATGATGGTGCCGGAGGCGTGGGAGAACGCCCCGGACATGGACGAGGCCAAGCGGGCCTTCTACGAGTTCCACGCCTCGGTCATGGAGCCCTGGGACGGGCCGGCCTGCGTCACCTTCACCGACGGCACCGTCATCGGCGCGGTGCTCGACCGCAACGGGCTGCGGCCCTCTCGCTGGTGGCAGACCGCCGACGGCCGGATCGTGCTGGCCAGCGAGGTCGGCGTGCTCGACGTCGAGCCGTCGCAGGTCGTGCGCAAGGGGCGGCTGCAGCCCGGCAGGATGTTCCTGGTCGACACCGCGAAGGGCCGCGTCGTCGACGACGAGGAGGTCAAGGCCGAGCTCGCCGCCGAGCACCCCTACGGCGAGTGGCTGCACGCCGGGCAGGTCCGCCTGGCCGACCTCCCCGCCCGCGAGCACGTCGTCTACAGCCACGAGTCGGTGCTGCGCCGCCAGCAGGTGTTCGGATACACCGAGGAGGAGCTGCGCATCCTGCTCTCGCCGATGGCGCGCACCGGTGCCGAGCCGATCGGGTCGATGGGCACCGACACCCCCGTGGCCGTCCTGTCGGAGCGTCCCCGGCTGCTGTTCGACTACTTCAGCCAGCTGTTCGCGCAGGTCACCAACCCGCCGCTCGACGCCATCCGCGAGGAGCTGGTCACCTCGCTGGCCGGCTCCGTCGGCCCGGAGCAGAACCTGCTCGAGCCCTCGCCTGCGTCGTGCCGCCAGCTGGTGCTGCCGTTCCCCGTCATCGACAACGACGAGCTCGCCACGATCCTGCACATCAACGAGGACGGCGACATGCCGGGGTTCTCGGCGGTGAAGGTGCACGGGCTCTACCCCGTGAACGGCGGGGGAGAGGCGCTGCGCGACGCGCTCGACCGCGTGCGGCGCGAGGTGTCGACGGCGATCGCCGCCGGCGCCCGCATCATCGTGCTGTCCGACCGCGACTCCACCGAGCACATGGCGCCGATCCCGTCGCTGCTGCTCACCAGCGCGGTGCACCACCACCTCATCCGCGAGAAGACCCGGACGCAGGTCGGGCTCGTCGTCGAGGCCGGTGACTGCCGCGAGGTGCACCACGTCGCCCTGCTCGTCGGCTACGGCGCCGCTGCCGTCAACCCCTACCTGGCCTTCGAGTCGGTCGAGGACCTCATCGCCGCCGGCGCGCTGCCCGGCGTCGACCCCCAGGAGGCGGTCAAGAAGTACATCCAGGCCGCCGGCAAGGGCGTGCTCAAGGTGATGAGCAAGATGGGCATCTCCACCATCGCGTCGTACACCGGCGCGCAGGTCTTCGAGGCGCTCGGCCTGTCGCAGGAGCTCGTCGACGAGTACTTCACCGGCACGACGTCGCGGCTCGGCGGGATCGGCCTCGAGGTCGTCGCCGAGGAGGTCGCCGCCCGGCACCGCAAGGCCTACCCGGAGAACGCCACCGAGCGCGCGCACCGCAGGCTCGAGATCGGCGGGGAGTACCAGTGGCGCCGCGAGGGCGAGGTGCACCTGTTCAACCCCGACACGGTGTTCCGGCTGCAGCACGCGACCCGCGCCGGCAGGTACGACGTGTTCCAGGAGTACACGGCCAAGGTCGACGAGCTCTCGGCGCGGGCCGGGACGCTGCGCGGGCTGTTCCAGCTCAAGACCGGCGTGCGGCCGCCCGTGCCCATCGACGAGGTCGAGCCGGCGAGCGAGATCGTGAAGCGCTTCAACACCGGCGCCATGTCGCTCGGCTCCATCTCGCCCGAGGCGCACGAGACGCTCGCCATCGCCATGAACCGCCTCGGCGGCCGCTCGAACACCGGCGAGGGAGGCGAGGACCCGGAGCGGCTCTACGACCCCGCGCGGCGCAGCGCGATCAAGCAGGTCGCCAGCGGCCGCTTCGGCGTCACCAGCGAGTACCTGGTCAACAGCGACGACATCCAGATCAAGATGGCGCAGGGCGCCAAGCCGGGCGAGGGCGGCCAGCTGCCCGGCCCGAAGGTCAACCCCTACATCGCCAGGACGCGGCACTCGACGCCCGGCGTCGGCCTCATCTCGCCGCCGCCGCACCACGACATCTACTCCATCGAGGACCTCGCCCAGCTCATCCACGACCTCAAGAACGCCAACCGGCACGCCCGGATCCACGTCAAGCTGGTGGCCGAGGTCGGCGTCGGCACGGTCGCGGCCGGCGTGTCCAAGGCGCATGCCGACGTCGTGCTGATCTCCGGGCACGACGGCGGCACCGGCGCATCTCCGCTGACGTCGCTCAAGCACGCCGGCTCGCCGTGGGAGCTCGGTCTGGCCGAGACCCAGCAGACGCTGCTGCTGAACGGCCTGCGCGACCGCATCGTCGTGCAGGTCGACGGCCAGCTGAAGACCGGCCGGGACGTGGTCATCGGCGCGCTGCTGGGTGCCGAGGAGTACGGCTTCGCGACCGCCCCGCTCGTGGTCAGCGGCTGCATCATGATGCGGGTCTGCCACCTCGACACCTGCCCGGTCGGCATCGCCACGCAGCGGTCCGAGCTGCGCGCGAAGTACTCCGGGAAGGCCGAGTACCTCATCACCTTCTTCGAGTACATCGCGCAGGAGGTGCGCGAGCTGCTCGCCGAGCTCGGCTTCCGCTCGCTCGAGGAGGCCATCGGTCACACCGAGGTCCTCGACACCCGCCGCGCCGTCGAGCACTGGAAGGCCGCGGGCCTCGACCTGGCGCCGATCCTGCACCAGCCGGAGCTGCCGGAGGGCACGTCGCGTACCCGGGTCGTCGAGCAGGACCACGGCCTCGACAACGCCCTCGACAACCGGCTGATCGAGCTGTCGGAGAAGGCCCTCACCGACGGGCTGCACGTGACCGTCGACGGCTCCGTGCGCAACGTCAACCGCACCGTCGGCACCATGCTGGGCGCCGAGGTGACCAGGCGCTACGGCAGCGCGGGCCTGCCCGAGGGCACCATCGAGATCGACCTGTTCGGGTCGGCCGGCCAGTCCTTCGGCGCCTTCCTGCCGCGCGGCATCCTGCTGCGCCTCCACGGCGACGCGAACGACTACGTCGGCAAGGGGCTGTCCGGCGGGCGCATCGTCGTGCGCCCGGACGAGGCCGCCACCTTCGCCGCCGAGGACAACGTCATCGCCGGCAACACGCTGCTCTACGGCGCGACCGGTGGGTCGCTGTTCGTGCGGGGTCGGGTCGGCGAGCGCTTCTGCGTCCGCAACTCGGGGGCGACCGCCGTCGTCGAAGGCGTCGGCGACCACGCCTGCGAGTACATGACCGGCGGCCGGGTCGCCATCCTCGGTCCGACCGGTCGCAACGTCGCCGCCGGGATGAGCGGCGGCGTGGCCTACCTGCTCGACCTCGACGCCGCCAAGGTCAACGGCGAGATGGTCGACCTCGAGCCGCTGGCCGACGGCGACGTCGAGCCGCTGCGCGAGATGCTCACCGAGCACGCCGCCGAGACCGGGTCGGCGGTCGCGCAGGCGCTGCTCGCCACCGACGGCTGGCCCCTGCGCTTCACCAAGGTGATGCCGCGCGACTACAAGCGGGTCCTCGCTGCGATGGAGAAGGCGCGCGAGGCCGGCACCGACGTGGACGAGGCCGTCATGGCCGCCGCCTCCGGCAAGGGCTGAGGAGAGACGACATGGCCGACCCCACCGGCTTCCTGCGGCACGAGCGGGCGGTGCCGACCCGCCGTCCCGTCGACGTGCGCATCCGCGACTGGAAGGAGGTCTACGAGGACTTCCCGAAGGACCACCTGCACGACCAGGCCGCGCGATGCATGGACTGCGGCATCCCGTTCTGCCACAACGGCTGCCCGCTCGGGAACCTCATCCCGGAGTGGAACGACCTGGTCTGGAAGGACGACTGGACCGAGGCGTCGGAGCGGCTGCACGCCACCAACAACTTCCCGGAGTTCACCGGCCGGCTGTGCCCGGCGCCGTGCGAGACCGCGTGCGTCCTCGGCATCAACGACGACCCGGTCACGATCAAGCAGGTCGAGGTCGAGATCGGCGACCGGGCCTGGGAGGACGGCCTCGTCCGCCCGCAGCCGCCGGCGCACAGGACCGGCAAGAAGGTCGCCGTGGTCGGCTCCGGCCCGGCCGGGCTCGCTGCCGCCCAGCAGCTGACCCGGGCCGGGCACGACGTCGTCGTGCTCGAGCGGGCCGATCGCATCGGTGGCCTGCTGCGCTACGGCATCCCCGAGTTCAAGATGGAGAAGCGGGTCCTCGACCGGCGGCTCGAGCAGATGCGCGCCGAGGGCACCGAGTTCCGCACCGCGGTCGACGTCGGCGTCGACGTTCCCGTGCAGCAGCTGCGCGCGGAGCACGACGCGGTGCTGCTCGCCGGCGGCTCGACGCTCGGCCGCGACCTGCCGGCTCCCGGGCGCGAGCTCGGCGGCATCCACCTGGCCATGGAGTACCTCGTCCCGGCGAACCGGGTGCAGGAGGGCGACCTGCAGGCTCCGCCGATCAGCGCCGAGGGCAAGGACGTCGTCATCATCGGCGGTGGCGACACCGGCGCCGACTGCCTGGGCACCGCCATCCGCCAAGGCGCGCGGTCGATCACCCAGCTCGAGATCATGCCGCGCCCGCCAGAGGAGCGCCCCGACTCGACGCCGTGGCCGACCTGGCCGCTGATCTACCGCACGAGCAGCGCGCACGAGGAGGGCGGCGAGCGGCTGTTCTCGGTGAGCACCTCGCGCTTCCTCGGCGAGGGCACGGTCGAGGGGATCGAGCTCGTCGACGTGGAGATGAAGGACGGCCGGTTCGAGCCGGTCGAGGGCACGACGCGCGTGCTGCCGGCGCAGCTGGTCCTGCTGGCCATGGGCTTCACCGGCCCGCAGCGCACCGGGCTGCTCGAGGCGCTCGGCGTCGAGCTCGACGGCCGCGGCAACGTGGCCCGCGACGCCGACTGGGCGACCAGCGTCCCGGGCGTGTACGTCGCCGGCGACATGGGACGCGGCCAGTCGCTCATCGTCTGGGCCATCGCCGAGGGCCGATCGGCCGCCGCCGCCGTGGACCGGTTCCTGTGCGGCGACAGCCTGCTCCCGACTCCTGTAACGCCCACGTCCCGGTGACCGTGCGTCCCGGGCCGGACGGCGCTCGACCTACTGTGTCCGGGTGAAGCGCCGAGCGAAGATCGTCTGCACCCTGGGCCCGGCCACCGGTACGTACGAGGGTGTGCGGGCACTGGTCTACGCCGGCATGGACGTCGCCCGGCTGAACTTCTCGCACGGCGCCCACGCGCACCACCAGCAGGCGTACACCTGGGTGCGGCAGGCCTCCGACGAGTCCGGTCGCGGCGTCGGTGTGCTGGTCGACCTGCAGGGGCCCAAGATCCGGCTGGGCACGTTCGTCGACGGGCCGGTGGTCTGGGCGACCGGCGAGACGGTCACCATCACCACCGACGACGTCGAGGGCACGCACGACCGCGTGTCCACCACCTATCAGGGCCTCGCGGGCGACGTCGACGTGGACGACCGCCTGCTGGTCGACGACGGGCGGGTCGGCCTGAAGGTCGTCGGTGTCGAGGGCAACGACGTGCACCTGCTCGTCACCGAGGGCGGTCCGGTCTCGAACAACAAGGGCCTGTCGCTGCCCGGCGTCGCCGTCAGCGTGCCGGCCCTGACCGAGAAGGACGAGGCCGATCTGCGCTTCGCGCTGACGCTTCGCGCCGACATGATCGCGCTGTCGTTCGTGCGGAGCGCCGCGGACATCGAGCCGGTGCACAAGATCATGGACGAGGTCGGCGTCCGGCTTCCCGTGCTCGCCAAGCTCGAGAAGCCGCAGGCCGTCGAGAACCTGCAGGAGATCGTCGAGACCTTCGACGGCGTGATGGTCGCCCGCGGCGACCTCGGCGTGGAGATGCCGCTGGAGAAGGTGCCGCTGGTCCAGAAGCGGGCCGTGCAGGCCGCCCGCGAGCTGGCCAAGCCGGTCATCGTCGCCACCCAGATGCTCGACTCCATGGTCGGTGCCTCGCGTCCGACCCGGGCCGAGGCCAGCGACGTCGCGAACGCCGTTCTCGACGGCGCCGACGCGCTGATGCTCTCCGGCGAGACGAGCGTCGGCAGCTACCCCGTCGAGTCCGTGGCCACGATGGCGCGCATCATCAGCGCGGCCGAGGAGGACCTCGCCCGCGTCCCGCGGGTCGAGACCGAGCTGCCCGGCATCGGCGGGGCGATCGCCGCAGCCGCCGCCGAGGTCGGCCGGCGGGTCGGGGCCAAGGCGCTCGTCGCGTTCACCCAGAGCGGCGACACCGCGCGGCGCCTGGCGGAGTACCGGTCGCCGATCCCGCTGCTCGCCTTCACCCCCATCGCCGACGTCCGCAGCCAGCTCGCGCTCACCTGGGGGGTCGAGACCTTCCTCGTGCCGGCTGTCGAGCACACCGACGAGATGGTCCGGCAGGTCGACTCGGCGATGCTCGGGCTCGGCCGCATGCAGCCGGGGGAGCTCGTGACCATCGTCGCCGGCAGCCCGCCGTCGACGGCCGGCTCCACCAACGCCATGCGCGTGCACCGGCTCGGCACGAACGTCCCGGCCGTGCGCACCGTGGAGGATCCGCCGGGCCCTGCCTCGCCGTAGGCTCCGCGAACCTCGCCCTCGTCGCTCAACTGGCAGAAGCACGGCGCTCAAACCGTCGACAGTGTGGGTTCGAATCCCACCGAGGGCACCACGATGATGTCGCGCGTCGGCGGACGAGCCCTTCGATAGGTTCACCGGGTGACCGCCGTCCCGCCCCTGCGCGTGCTCGTCGCCGAGGACGAGGCGCTGATCCGCCTCGACCTCGTCGAGATGCTCCGCGAGGAGGGCTACGAGGTCTGCGGCGAGGCCGCGGACGGGCGGACCGCCGTCGAGCTGGCGACCTCCCTGCGGCCGGACGTCGTCGTCATGGACATCAAGATGCCGGTGCTCGACGGGCTCGGTGCGGCCGAGCAGCTGGCCGCGGCCCGGATCGCCCCGGTGGTGGTGCTGACCGCGTTCAGCCAGCGGGACCTCGTCGAGCGGGCTCGCGAGGCGGGTGCCATGGCCTACCTGGTGAAGCCGTTCCAGAAGAAGGACCTCGTGCCGGCCGTCGAGATGGCCGTGTCCCGCTTCACCGAGCTGGTGGCCCTCGAGCAGGAGGTCGCCGACCTGCACGGCCGGCTCGAGACCCGCAAGCTCGTCGAGCGGGCCAAGGGCGTCCTGCAGGCCGAGCACGGCATGACCGAGCCGGCGGCCTTCCGCTGGATCCAGCGGCGCTCCATGGACGCCAGGCTCTCGATGCGCTCGGTGGCCGAGGACGTGCTCGCCGGTCGTGCGGTGCCGCAGCCCACCGCCGACGGCGGCTGAGCGCCAACGGGGCACAGGGGACGAAACGGCCCCGGCCGCATCCACCCGCAGGTCACAGCCCTGCAACGACACCGTTCCGACGCGGCAAGGACCGTCGCGCGCGGCGTGCGCCTCGGTTACGTTCCGTCCATCTCGAAGACGCACCGCACACGCGGTGCCCCACCTCATACCCAAGGAGACGGTGGATGAAGTCCCCCGTACGTACCTGGCGCACTGTCGCCGTCATCGCCGCCGGCAGCCTCGTGCTCGCCGCCTGCGGCGGTGGTGACGACACCGAGACCGACCCCGGTGCCGGCGCCGACCCGACCGCTGAGGCCACCGGCGACGCCAACGCCCCGCAGAACGAGGCCGACGGCCAGCTCAAGCTCGGCAGCCTGCTGCCGCAGACGGGCTCGCTGGCCTCCCTCGGCCCGCCCGAGATCGCCGGCATCGACCTCGCCGTGCAGGAGATCAACGAGGCCGGCGGTGTTCTCGGTCAGGACGTGACCATCGAGCACGCCGACTCCGGTGACACCTCCACCAACATCGCCTCGCAGTCGGTCGACCGCCTGCTCAGCCAGGGTGTGGACGCCATCATCGGCGCCGCGTCCTCGGGTGTGTCCAAGACGGTCATCGACAAGATCACCGGCGCGGGCGTCGTCCAGATGTCGCCGGCGAACACCTCGCCCGACTTCACCGACTACCCCGACCGTGGCCTCTACTGGCGCACCGCTCCGTCGGACGTCCTCCAGGGCCGCATCCTCGGTGACCTCATCATCGAGGAGGGCAACGCCACCGTCGGCATCCTGGCCCTCCAGGACGCGTACGGCACGGGTCTGGCGGAGAACGTCGAGCAGGCCGTCACCGGCGGCAACGGCGAGGTCGTCGAGACGGTCATCTACGACCCGAAGGCCGCTGAGTACTCGGCCGAGGTCGGCCAGATCCAGGCGGCCGACCCCGACGCCATCGTCCTGATCGGCTTCGAGGAGTCCGGCAAGATCGTCCAGGAGCTGGTCAGCGCCGGCATCGGCCCGCAGCAGGGCAAGCAGCTGTTCCTCGTCGACGGCAACGTCGGCCAGGCCTCGCTCGCGGAGCTGCCGGCCGGCACGCTCGAGGGAGTCAAGGGCACCGTGCCCGGCGCCGAGACGGCCAGCGACTTCCGTGACCGCCTCCTGCAGGTCGACGACACGCTCGAGGTCTTCAGCTACGCCGCCGAGTCCTACGACGCGACGATGCTGCTCGCCCTCGCCGCGATCGCGGCCGAGAGCGACGCCGGCACCGACATCGCCGAGAACCTCGAGGCGGTCAGCAAGGACGGCACCGAGTGCTCGACCTTCGCCGAGTGCAAGGAGCTGCTCGAGGCCGGCGAGGACATCGACTACCAGGGTGTCTCCGGTCCGATCGAGTTCGACGAGAACGGCGACGTCACCGCCGCCAGCGTCGGCATCTTCGAGTACGACGCGGAGAACGCCGTTCCGGCCGTGGCGCAGGAGTACCGCAGCGGCGAGCTGTAGGTCGCAGCACCAGCACGACGCACCACCGCACCACGGAGGGCCCGGCCACACGGCCGGGCCCTCCGGCGTTGCCGGGCCCCCGGACCAGCGTCCTCCTCGAACAGCACGGAGCCCGGCCCCCGAGGGGCCGGGCTCCGGTGCGTCGTGCTGGCTACTTCTTGGTGGCCAGCGTCCCGAGGTAGAGCTCGACGACCTTGGGGTCGTTGATGAGGTTGCGGCCCTCGGCGGTGTAGGCGTTCCGGCCCTGGTCGAGGACGTAGCCGCGGTCGCAGATCTGCAGGCAGCGGCGCGCGTTCTGCTCGACCATGACGACCGAGACACCGGTGCGGTTGATCTGCTTGACGCGGATGAACACCTCGTCCTGCAGCGCCGGCGAGAGGCCGGCGGAGGGCTCGTCGAGCAGCAGCACCGACGGCTCCATCATGAGCGCGCGGCCCATGGCGACCATCTGGCGCTCACCACCGGACAGCGACCCGGCCCGCTGCTTGCGCCGCTCGCCGAGCGCCGGGAACAGCCCGGTCACGTAGTCGAAGCGCTCGGAGAACTTCTTCGGGGCCTGGAACAGGCCCATCTGCAGGTTCTCCTCGATGGTCAGGCTCGGAAAGACGTTCTCGGTCTGCGGCACGAAGCCGACGCCCTGGCGCACGAGGGCGTGCGCCTTGAGGTTGGTGATGTTCTGGCCGCGAAGCGTCACCGCGCCTGTGCGGATCTTGACCAGGCCGAACATGGCCTTGAGCAGCGTCGACTTGCCGGCGCCGTTCGGGCCGATGATGCCGACGAGCTCGCCCTCCTGCACGTACAGGTCGCAGCCGTTGAGGATGTTGACGCCGGGGATGTAGCCGGCGACCACCTCGTCGGCGCGCAGCAGCGCGCCCTCGGCCTTGGCCAGGTGCTCGGACCGGTCGGCGACGTCGCCGCGGACGGTGGCGTCGGCGGCGACGGCGTCCCGGTCGACCTCGTAGGCGTCCTTGTCGGTCTCGACGGCCTTCAGCGCGGTGTTCTGCTCCTCGCCGGCGGGCGTGGTCATCGGCCCTGCTCCTTGCTCTCGCGCAGCTCGGCTTCGGCGGCCGCGATCTGCGCCTCCTCCTCCTCGAGGGACAGGGGCGCGTCGTGGTGGCCGCCCAGGTAGGCGTCGATCACGGCGTCGTTGGCCATGATCTCGTCCGGCGGGCCCTCGGCGATGAGGCGTCCCTGCGCCATGACCATGACCCAGTCGCTGATGTCGCGGACCATGTCCATGTCGTGCTCGACGAACAGCACCGTCATGCCGTCCTCGCGCAGGTCCTTCACGTGGTGCAGCAGGCTCTGGGTCAGCGCCGGGTTCACGCCGGCCATCGGCTCGTCGAGCATGACCATCTCGGGGCCGACCATGAGGGCGCGGGCCATCTCGAGCAGCTTGCGCTGACCGCCGGACATGGTGCCGGCGAAGTCGTCGCGCTTCTTGTCGAGCTTGAAGCGGCGCAGCAGCTCCTCCGCCCGCTCGGTGTTCGCCTTCTCCTGCGAGCGCCACAGCGGCGGGATGATGGCCGAGAGGAACCCTTCGCCCCTCTGGCCGGTCGCGCCCAGCAGCATGTTCTGGATCACGGTCAGGCGGCTGAGCGCCTTGGTGAGCTGGAAGGTGCGCACCATCCCGCGCCGGGCGACCTTGTGCGAGGCGACACCGGCGAGGGACTGGCCGTTGAAGCTCCAGGTGCCCTCGTCGGGCTTGTCGAAGCCGGTGAGCAGGTTGAAGAAGGTGCTCTTGCCGGCTCCGTTCGGGCCGATGAGCGCGGTGATGGAGCCGCGCTGGATCTCGACGTGCTCGACGTCGACGGCGGTGAGGCCGCCGAAGCGCCGGACCACACCGTCGGCGACGAGGATGGGGTCGGGCTTCTTCGAACCCGGGACCGGGTCGACGTCGCGCAGGGCGGCCGTGGCGGCCGCCTTCTTCGCCGTGCGCTGGGTCAGCGGGGCGTCGTCGGCGACCTCGACCGACTCGGGAGTCGGGGCGGCGTGCTTCGCGCCGGGGGCGGCGTCAGCGGGCATCGAGCTGCAACTCCTTGCGGTCGCCGAACAGGCCCTGCGGCCTGAAGATGATCAGAGCCATGATCCCGGCGCCGACGAGCATGATGCGGACCGCGCCGCGCTCGAAGGTGGACAGGATCGCGGGGGAGATGTACCCGGCCGACTGGGCCTGGGCCAGTGCGTTGTCGGCGAACGACAGCAGCGCCCAGAAGATCATCGCGCCGACGACCGGTCCGAGCACGCGGGCGGCGCCGCCGAGGATGACGATGGCGTAGCAGAAGAAGGTCGTCTCGGTGCCGAAGAAGTCCGGCTGGACCGCGGCGTTGCCCCAGGCGTAGATGAAGCCGCCGAGCGAGCCGATGACGCCGCCGAGCACCAGGCTCTGCATCTTGTAGGCGTAGACGTTCTTGCCGAGGCTGCGCACGGCGTCCTCGTCCTCGCGGATCGCCTTGAGCACGCGGCCCCACGGGCTGCGCATCAGCAGCCAGATGAGCAGGCAGGACAGCGCCACGAGGATCCAGCCGACGGTGATCGCCCAGAACACGCGCTCGTTGAAGTCGACCGGCCCGATGCCGTACCGGCCGGGGCCGTAGGGGTTGACCGAGTAGAAGCCCTCGGCGAAACGGCCGAGGCCGTCCGAGCCGCCGGTGTACTCCGACAGGGTCACCGACCGGAACAGCAGCCGGACGATCTCCGCTGCCGCGATCGTCACGATCGCCAGGTAGTCCGCGCGCAACCGCAGCGTCGGGATGCCGAGCAGCAGCGCGAGCACGACCGCGCCGAGCAGGCCGATCGCGACGCCGACCAGGGTGGGCAGCTGGAACTGGGCCACCGAGATCGCCAGGCCGTAGCCGGCGACCCCCAGGAAGGCCGACTGCCCGAAGTTCAGCAGGCCGGTGTAGCCGAAGTGCACGTTGAGGCCGATGGCGGCGAGTCCGAAGATCACCGCTTCCAGGCCGACCGCCGCCCGGAGGGCGTTGGTGATGATCAGTCCCCAGTCCATGCCGTCTGCTCCCTGGACTCGGTCAGCCGACCCGCTCCGCGCGGCCCAGGATGCCCTGGGGCCGCACGAGCAGGATCACGATGAGGATGGCGAGCGCGCCGGCGTTCTTGAGCTCGCTCGGGATGACAAGCGTCGAGACCTGCAGGAAGACGCCGACGACGAGGCTGCCGACGAGCGCACCGAAGGCTGTGCCCAGCCCGCCGAGCGTGACGGCGGCGAAGGTCAGCAGCAGGATCTGGAAGCCCAGCTGGAAGTTCACCTGCTGGGCCAGCCCCAGCAGGATGCCGGCCAGGCCGGCCAGCGCGGCGCCGGCGACCCAGACCACCGAGATCACGCGGTCGACGTCGATGCCCGACGAGGCGGCCAGGTTCGGGTTGTCGGCGACGGCTCGGGTCGCCTTGCCGATGCGCGTCTTGAGCAGCGCCAGGGCGACCAGCAGGAGCACGGTCGTCGCGATCGCCATGCTCCACATCGCCCGTGGCGTGAGGCTGAACAGGCCCAGGTCGATGCCGGCCTGCGTGGTGTAGGCCGGGAAGGAGCGGCTGCCGGCGCCGAACTGGTACTGGAAGAACGCGCGCACCAGCAGGGCCAGTCCGATCGTGACGATCATCATCGCGATCAGACCGGTGCCCGCCTTGCGCAGCGGCCGCCACAGGACCCGGTCCTGGACGCCGCCGAGGGCGCCGGCGATGACCACGGCGATCGGTGCGGCCAGGAGGAACGGCAGGCCCAGGCCCGCGCTCAGGTAGTAGGCGGTGATCGCGCCGAGCGTGACGAGCTCGCCGTGCGAGAAGTTCACCAGCCCGGTGGTGCCGAAGATCAGCGACAGTCCGACAGCGGCCAGCGCGATGATCAGGCCGAACTGCAGGCCCTCCACCGTCAGCTGGATGAAGCGGTCCAGGGTGCCGGAGACCTGCCGACCGCCCTCTCCCAGCGGGAAGAGCACGTTGCGTGCCTGGCCGGGGTTCACCGTCACGGTGAGGTCGGCCCGGGTGCCCTCGCGGACCGAGACGTCCTCGGGCAGCGAGTCCTCGTCGAGGGTCACGACGTAGTCGCCGGGGCCGGGGACCGGCACGCGCCAGGAGCCCTCGTCGTCGGTCTCGACCGCCTCGATCTCGTCGCCGTCGGGTGTGCTGACGGTGATGACGGCGCCCTCGACCGGCTCGTTCTCGAAGCGGAGCCGGCCCTGGAGGGCCTCGGGGCCCTCGGCCTCACCGGCGTCGGCGGGCTCGTCCCCGCCGACCGCGGGCTCGCCCGAGGGCGCCGGCACCGGCTCGGCCTGGGTCGGTTCCTGCTCGATGCCGGGTACCGGCGGGGCCTCACCGCTGGCCTGGGCTGCTGAGGCCAGCAGCGGCAGGACCAGCGCGGTGAGCAGCGCGAGGAGGCACGCCCAGACAGCGGCCCCCAGCGTTGCTCGCACGGACTGGCGCACGCGCGTCTCCATGTCGTCACGGTCGGTGGCGGGTCGCGCCGTCGCGCCCGGTGTGCTGGGCGCAGCGACGTCCGGCAGACGCGGAGCGTCGCGGTCCTCCGAGGAGGTCCGGCCGGTCCTCCGTCGGAGCGCAGGGTGTGCGCCCGTCCGGAAGGCTGCAGAAGCATAGCGTCGTCAGGTGTGACGGCGCGCACCCGGAGGGGTAGGCCATTCGAGTTGTCCCCGGACAAAACCCCCGTGTCGGCGAAACTGTGATGTCGCCGTGACCCGATCGGGGGTCGCGGTCACCAGACGGCCAGCAGCGCGCCGGTGAGCACGGGCGCCACGACCAGGGCGGGCAGCAGGTCGCCCACCGGCACGAGCTTGACCGCCAGCAGGCGCAGCCCCACTCCGAGGAGCAGCACGCCGCCGGTGGCCGTGATCGACGCGACCAGCGCCGGCGGCAGGAGGTCCCCGAGCAGCGCCCCGAGCAGCGTGAGGGCCCCCTGCACCACGCCGACCGACAGGGCCGACGCCGCCACGCCCCAGCCGAGAGAGGCGGCGAAGGCCAGGGAGGCGAACCCGTCGAGCACGCTCTTGAGGGCGAGCTCGTCGATGCCGCGGCCGAGCCCGTCGGACAGCGATCCGAGCACGGCAAGGGGGCCGATGACGAAGACCAACGACGCGCTGACGTAGCCCTCGACGAACCGCGCGCGAGCCTCCCCACCGGACCCCTTGCCGCCCAGGCGCTGCTGCAGCCACGCGCCGGTGGACTCGAGCCGGTCCTCGAGCCGCAGCAGCGACCCGGTGATGCCGCCCACGAGGAGGGCGCCGAGCACGACCAGCAGGGTGCCCCCGTTCCCGACGGCCGCGACGAAGTCGACGTCGGCGAGCGCCGCGAGGTTCAGCCCGCCGATGACGAGGGTGACCAGCCCGAGCGCGTCGGTGACCGTGGAGCGGGTCCGCTCGGGCAGCCGCCCGCGCAGTGCCACCCCGATCCCGGACCCGACGAGGATCGCCGCCATGTTCAGCAGCGTCCCGGCACCGCGCACGTTCGACCGACCTCCCCCGTCCGGGCGTTCTCCGGGCCGTCCGCCGGGGCTACGCTTCTCCGCCGGAGGAGCCTAGGTGCTGTCCCGGCCGTCGCCGGATGCCCCTGCACGTCCCCGTCCGTCCTCCCGTCTCGAGCGTCAGGAGCCGTCGGTGCACAGAAGCGCGCTGCACGTGCGCGAGGCCCTGGAGAGCGACCTCCCGGCGCTCGTCGAGCTCGGCGCCGAGCTGCTGCCTGCCGAGGCAGGCATGCGCCCGACCACCCCCTCTGGCCGGCTGGCCTTCGAGCAGCGCCTGCGCGAGGCGCTCGACTCGCCCGACCGGCGACTGGTGCTCGTCGTCGGTGAGCGTGATCAGCCGCTCGGCATGGCGCTGTTCACGGTCTGCTCGGTGAACGCGCTGTTCGACTCCCCGGCGCTGCACATGTCGCACGCGGTCGTGGACGACCGGCACCGCCGCCGCGGCGCCGGCCGGGCCCTCGTGGCCGCCGCGGCCGCCTACGCCGAGGAGAAGGGGCTCGACCAGGTCGTGGTCTCGGTCCGGCCCGGCTCGCGGGACGCGAACCGGTTCTTCGCCCGAGTCGGCTTCGCGCCGCTCGCGGTCCGGCGTGCGGCGTCGGTGGTCACCATCCGTCGCGGCCTGGCGCAGGGCGAGCTGGCGCTCGGCGGCGTCGGCCGCCGCCGCGGCCGGCGGACGCTCGCCGCGGCGGGCCTGCCCGGCGGCGGGCCGGTGCAGGTGCAGCTGTCGTCCGCGGCCCCGGACGCCTGAGCGCTCCTAGACTCCCCGGCGTGGCAGCCCCGGAGACCCCGACCGACCGCTCGCGCCTGCTGCTGCTGGACGGCCACTCGCTGGCCTACCGCGCGTTCTTCGCGCTGCCGGTCGAGAACTTCAGCACCACGACGGGCCAGCCGACCAACGCCGTCTACGGGTTCACGGCGATGCTCATCAACGTCCTCCGCGACGAGAAGCCGACCCACATCGCGGTCGCCTTCGACGAGAGCGGACCGACCTTCCGCCACGAGGCCTACGCCGAGTACAAGGCGACGCGCAGCGAGAGCCCGACCGACTTCCGCGGCCAGGTCAGCCTGGTGAAGGAGGTGCTCGAGGCGCTGCGCGTGCCGACGGTGAGCAAGGCCGGATTCGAGGCCGACGACGTCATCGCCACGCTCGCCACCCAGGCCGAGGCCGACGGCATGGACGTGCTCGTCGTCACCGGCGACCGGGACGCCTTCCAGCTGGTGAGCGAGCGGGTGACCGTCCTCTACAACAGCCGCGGCGTCTCGGACATGCGGCGCATGACACCGGAGGCCGTGCAGGACAAGTACGGCCTGACGCCCGCGCAGTACCCCGAGTTCGCCGCGCTGCGCGGCGACCCGAGCGACAACCTGCCGAACGTGCCCGGGCTCGGTGAGAAGACCGCCACCAAGCTCATCCAGCAGTACGGCGACGTCGCCTCGCTCATCGACGCCGTCGACGAGGTCAAGGGCAAGGTCGGCGACAACCTGCGCGCCGCGGCGAGCAGCGTGCTGCGCAACCGCCAGCTCACGGAGCTCGACCGCGACGTGCCGCTCGAGCTCGGGCCGCACGACCTGCGCCTCGGGCAGTGGGACCGCGACGAGGTGCACCGCGTCTTCGACGCGCTGCAGTTCCGCGTCCTGCGCGAGCGGCTCTACGCGACGCTGCAGAGCGTCGAGCCCGAGGCCGACCAGGGCTTCGAGGTCGAGGCCAGGGTGCTCGGGACCGGCGAGGTCCGCACGTTCCTCGCCGGGCTGCCGGCGGGCGTCCGCGTCGGCCTGCACGTGCGGGGCGTCGCCCGGCCCGGGTCGGCGGAGCCGGTCGGCGCGACGATGCTCGGCATCGCTGCCGAGTCGGCCGAGGCGGGAGAGGGGGCGCGCGAGGGCGACGCCGCCACCGTCCTGCTGGAGCAGACCGACCAGGACGACGACGCCGCGCTCGCCGCGTGGCTGGCCGACGCGTCGGTGCCCAAGGCGCTGCACGACCTCAAGCCGCAGCTGCTGGCTCTCGCCGAGCGCGGCCTCGCGCTCGCCGGTGTCACCAGCGACACGGCGCTGGCGGCCTACCTGGCGCTGCCCGGCCAGGGCACGTTCGACCTGGCCGACCTGTCGCTGCGCTACCTGCGCACCGAGCTGCGCAAGGAGGCCGCCGACGACGGCCAGCTCACCCTCGACGGCACCGGCGAAGACCTGGACGAGCAGCACGCCGCCGACGTCGTCCTGCGGGCCCGGGCCGCCGCCGACCTCGCCGTCGCGCTCGACGCCGACCTCGAGCGCCGCGGCGGCACGTCGTTGCTGCGCGACCTCGAGCTGCCGCTGGTGCAGGTGCTCGCCGACTGCGAGCGCACCGGCATCGCCGTCGACGCCGACCACCTGGCCGCGCTCGAGGCCAAGCTGCGCGGCTACGTCAAGCAGGCCGCGGAGGAGGCGTACGCGACGGTCGGCCACGAGTTCCACCTCGGGTCGCCCAAGCAGCTGCAGGCCCTGCTGTTCGACGAGCTGGGCCTGCCGAAGACCAAGAAGATCAAGACCGGGTACACCACGGACGCCGACGCCCTGCAGAACCTGCTCGGCACGCACCCGGTGATCGAGAAGCTGCTGCACCACCGGGAGATGACCCGGCTGCTCATGGTCGTCGAGAAGCAGCTGCTGCCGACGGTGGCCGACGACGGACGCATCCACACGACGTTCAAGCAGATGGTCGCGGCCACCGGGCGGCTCTCGAGCGACAACCCCAACCTGCAGAACGTGCCGATCCGCACCCAGCAGGGGCGCGAGATCCGCCAGGGCTTCGTGCCAGGGCCGGGGTTCGAGGCCCTCATGACGGCCGACTACAGCCAGATCGAGATGCGGATCATGGCGCACCTGTCCGACGACGCCGGGCTCAAGGAGGCCTTCTCGACCGGCGAGGACCTGCACACCTTCGTGGCCTCGCGGGCCTTCGGCGTGCCGGTCGACCAGGTCGACCCCGAGCTGCGCCGCCGCGTCAAGGCCATGTCGTACGGCCTGGCCTACGGGCTGTCCGCCTTCGGCCTCGCCGGGCAGCTCCGCATCCCGGTCGACGAGGCCAAGGAGCAGATGGCCGCCTACTTCGAGCGCTTCGGCGGCATCCGCGACTACCTGCGCGACGTCGTCGCCCAGGCGCGCAAGGACGGCTACACCTCCACGATCCTCGACCGGCGGCGGTACCTGCCGGACCTCACCAGCGACAACGGGCAGCGGCGGCAGATGGCCGAGCGGATGGCGCTCAACGCCCCGATCCAGGGCAGCGCCGCCGACATCATCAAGCTGGCGATGCTCGGCGTCGCCCGCGCCCTCACCGCCGAGGGCCTGCGGTCGCGGCTCCTGCTGCAGGTGCACGACGAGCTCGTGCTCGAGGTCGCCCCGGGCGAGCGGGAGGCGCTCGAGGCGCTGGTGCGGCGCGAGATGGGGTCGGCCTACGAGCTGTCGGTGCCGCTCGACGTCAGCGTCGGCGTCGGCCCGAACTGGGACTCGGCCGGCCACTGACCTCGTGCAGCTCACTCCTTCTGTGCGGCGGCCTTCACGAGCTCGGCCAGGCTGTCCTCGAGGTGAGCGGCCAGCTCGTCGAGGTCGGGGAAGGCGTCGGCATCGGCCAGCAGGCCGTAGGTCACCTGCCCGTCGTAGCTGATGATCGCGATCGCCAGCAGGTGCTCGGGGGCGAGGAAGGCCAGCGGCGCGAGCTCCTGCAGCCGGCGGCCCATCAGGTAGATCGGCTGCTGCGGCCCGGGCACGTTCGTGACGAGCAGGTTGTACAGCCGGCTGCTGAACCCGAGCCGGGACGCGCGGGCGAGGATCGCCGGCGGGAGCACGTTCTCGATCGACGTCATGACGGCGGCGCCCTGCGCCTGCCGCGACTGCTTCAGGTGCTGCATGGACTGGCGCACCAGCGACAGGCGGCGCAGCGGGTCGGCGATGCCGACCGGCAGCGGTGCCGCCATGATCGTGATCTCGTTGCCCGCGGCGCCGGCTTTGTCCTGCGTGCGCACCGACACCGGGACGCAGGCTCGCAGCTGCTGCCCGGCGACGTCGACGCCCCGCTCGGCCTGGAAGCGGGCCAGTGCCCCGGCGACCGCGGACAGGACGACGTCGTTGACCGTGGCGCCGGTGGCCCGCTTGACCGCCTTGTAGTCCGCCAGGCGAGTGCGCACGACCTGCACCGAGCGGTGCGGCCCGGGCGTGCCGTTGAAGATGCTCGGGGGCGCGCCGTTGACCAGCGGGGTGGCGGCTGCGGCGAGCGCCGCCGCGGTCTGCAGGCCCTCGCGCAGGGCCTGGTCCGGGTGGAGGGCCAGCGACAGGCCGCGCCGGGCCAGCCCGATCGCCTGCCGCGAGCCCGAACGGGCCGCAGCACTGAGCAGGCCGACCGCACCGGGCGTCGGCCGCGGGACCCAGCCGTCGTCCTCCACCGCGGTCGGCTCCGGCGACAGGTCGAGCAGTGCGGTGAGCAGGTCCACGCCGCCGACGCCGTCGATCATGGCGTGGTGGGTCTTGCCGATGATCGCCCAGCGGCCCTGCTCGAGGCCCTCGACCAGCCACATCTCCCACAGCGGCTTGGTGCGGTCGAGCCGCTGCGAGAGCACCCTCGAGGCGAGCGCCAGCAGCTGCGCCTCGCTGCCTGGCGAGGGCAGCGCCGTGTGCCGGACGTGGTAGCCGATCCGGAACGCCGGATCGTCGGCCCACAGCGGCCGGCCGGTGCCGAGCGGCATCTCGACGATGCGCTGGCGGTAGCGCGGCACGAGCGACAGCCGGCTCTCGAGGTGGTCGCGGAACTCCTCGCCCGTCGGTACCGGTCCGTCGAAGACCCCCAGGCCACCGATGTGCATGTGCGCCCCGCCGTCCTCCTGGTGGAGGAACCCGGCGTCGACGCTCGTCAGGCGGTCCAGGTGGGACTGCGGCACGGGGCGTCCTCTCGCAAGTGGTGTCACGACGGCGAGCAGGATGTCACGCGTGGCCGGCGTGCGACCGGGGCGGACGCCACGAAGATCGCGGTGCCGGGCATCAGCGCCCCGCGCAGCGGGCTCCACTGGCCCCACTCGCGGGTGTGGCCCTCCGGCCACTCCGGCTCGAGCACGTCGAGCAGCACCAGCCCGGCGGCCACCAGCTCGCGCACCCGGTCGCCGAGCGTGCGGTGGTGCTCGACGTAGGACGGCGTCCCGTCCTCGTCCACCTCGACGTAGGGCGTGCGGTCGAAGTAGGACTGCTGCACGGTCAGGCCCCCCGGCCCCGGGTCGTCGGGGAAGGCCCACCGGGTCGGGTGGGTCACCGAGAACGCGAAGCGGCCGCCCGGACGCAGCACCCGGGCCACCTCCCGCATCGCCCGGGCCGAGTCCGCGACGAACGGGATGCCGCCGAAGGCCGAGCAGACGACGTCGAAGGCGTCGTCGCGGAACGGCAGCCGCTGGGCATCGGCCTGCACCAGGCGCTCGACGGCGACGCCGGAGCGCCCGTCGAGCTTGCGGGACTCGAGCAGCTGACCCGCGCTGACGTCGAAGGCGGTCACTTGGGCCCCCTGGGTCACCAGCCAGCGGGCGCACTGCGCGGCACCACAGCCGATCTCGAGCACGTCCCTGCCACGCACGTCGCCGAGCAGCCGGGCGTCCTCCTCGCGCAGGCCCTCAGGGCACCAGAGGAAGTCGGCGTCGCCGAGGAACGCCCCGTGCTCGACCTGGTAGGCCGCCGCCTCGGCATCCCACCAGCGCCGGTTGGCCCGGGCGCTCTCGGCAGGTCCGACCGGGCGGGACACCACCGCAGCGGAGGGCGACGGAGCCCGCGCGGGGAGCGGGGTCGACTGCTCAGGGTGCATGGGCGTATTCTGGCCGGACGCGCTGCGGGCGCGGACGTCAGCCATGCGCTCCTCCAGGCACGGCAGAGGTGCGTCCCCGCGCTCGTCCCCGTCCGTCGAACCGCTTGTCCCTGCGCTGCAGGGCGACTGTCCGCCAGGCACCGACGACCACCGGCTCGCACGTCTCCGGCCCGCTGCGCCAGTCCTTCGCTCGAGGGACGTCCACGCCGACCCGCCCACCCGGGGCAGGTCACGAACCCACCGCAGCCGGAGCCGACTCCTTGACCAGCACTCTCGCCACACTCTCTCCGACAGAGGGTCCGTCCACCACGCCGCAGGTCGCCGTCAACGACATCGGCAGCATGGAGGACTTCCTCGCCGCGATCGACGCGACGATCAAGTACTTCAACGACGGCGACATCGTCGAAGGCACCATCGTCAAGGTCGACCGGGACGAGGTCCTGCTCGACATCGGCTACAAGACCGAGGGCGTCATCCCCTCGCGCGAGCTGAGCATCAAGCACGACGTCGACCCCAACGAGGTGGTCGCCGTCGGCGACCAGGTCGAGGCGCTCGTCCTCCAGAAGGAGGACAAGGACGGTCGGCTCATCCTGTCCAAGAAGCGCGCCCAGTACGAGCGCGCCTGGGGCACGATCGAGCAGATCAAGGAGGAGGACGGCATCGTCACCGGCACGGTGATCGAGGTCGTCAAGGGCGGTCTGATCCTCGACATCGGCCTGCGCGGCTTCCTGCCGGCGTCGCTGGTCGAGATGCGCCGCGTCCGAGACCTCCAGCCCTACGTGGGCAAGGAGCTCGAGGCCAAGATCATCGAGCTGGACAAGAACCGCAACAACGTCGTGCTGTCGCGCCGCCAGTGGCTCGAGCAGACGCAGAGCGAGGTCCGCTCCACCTTCCTCGCCACGCTGCAGAAGTCCCAGGTCCGCTCCGGCGTCGTCTCCTCGATCGTCAACTTCGGCGCCTTCGTCGACCTCGGCGGCGTCGACGGCCTGGTGCACGTCTCCGAGCTGTCCTGGAAGCACATCGACCACCCGAGCGAGGTCGTCGAGGTGGGCCAGGAGGTCACCGTCGAGGTGCTCGACGTCGACCTCGACCGCGAGCGGGTCTCGCTGTCGCTCAAGGCGACGCAGGAGGACCCCTGGCAGCAGTTCGCCCGCACCCACGCCATCGGCCAGGTCGTGCCGGGCAAGGTCACCAAGCTCGTCCCGTTCGGTGCGTTCGTGCGCGTCGACGAGGGCATCGAGGGCCTGGTGCACATCTCCGAGCTGGCTGAGCGCCACGTCGAGATCCCCGAGCAGGTCGTCAACGTCGGCGACGAGCTGCTGGTCAAGGTCATCGACATCGACCTCGAGCGCCGCCGCATCTCGCTGTCGCTGAAGCAGGCGAACGAGAACGGCGTCGTCGCGGTCGAGCACTTCGACCCGGCCCAGTACGGCATGGCGGCGCAGTACGACGAGACCGGCAACTACATCTACCCGGAGGGCTTCGACGTCGACACGGGCGAGTGGCTGCCCGGCTTCGAGACCCAGCAGGCCGAGTGGGAGCGTCAGTACGAGGAGGCGCGCAAGCGCTTCGAGGCGCACCAGGAGCAGATCAAGCGGATGGCCCAGGCCGACGCCGAGGCCGCTCTGCCCTCGTCCTACACCTCCGCCACCGACGGCGAGGCTGCCGAGGGCGGCGACGAGGCCCCGGCCGACGAGGCCGCTCCGCGCCCGACCCCGGCGGCGACCGGCGGAACGCTGGCCTCCGACGAGGCCCTGCAGGCGCTGCGCGAGAAGCTCTCGGGCGGCGCGTCCTAGCACCACCCGCACTCCCGAGGAGGCCCTCACCGCGCGCGGTGGGGGCCTCCTCGCGTCTGCGCTCCGCGACCGTCGGACGGTTTGGAACGGCGACCCTCCACCTGGCCGGCATGCCCCCGCCGGGCTGCCGTGCGGGCGGGTCCAGCTGCCGAGGTGGAGGGTCAGGGTTCCACCGCGGCTCGTCCACAGGTCGGGCGCGGCCGCACACATCCGGGCCGGAGTGCCCCAGGTTGCCCTCATGGACCTGCTCGCGCTCCTCGCTGCCACCTCGGCGCTCACCCAAGGCCTCGCCACGCACGCGGGCCTGCTGCGCAACGGGGTGTCGCGGGCCTCCCTCAGCCGGGCCGTCGCGAGCGGGTCGGTCGTGCGCGTGCGACGTCGCGTCTACTCCTCCGCTCCGCTGCCCGCTGTGCCGCAGTTCGTCGTGACGGACACCGGTGTCGCCCCGGAGTACGTCGCGCACGTGCGGGCCGTGCTGCTCAGCCTGGGTGCCGGGGCGACGGCGTGCCTTCGGACCGCTGCCGCCCTCTACGGCTGGGGGATGCTGGTCGAGCCGTCACGGACCGTGGAGGTCGCGGTCGGGCACGGGCGCGGCGCGGTCGTGGCGCCCGGCGTCCGGGCCTACCAGCGGCGGGGCGTCTCCGCGACGCGCCACCACGTCCTCGACGCCACGGCGCCACTGCGCCTCACGTCTGCCGTGCAGACCGTCGTCGACTGCGCCCTGGCGCTCCCGCTGATCCAGGCCGTCGTCCTGTGCGACAGCGCGTTGCGTTCGGGAGACGTGACGGTCGACAGCCTGGCCGACGCCGCGCGGTCCCTTCCGGGGCGCAAGGACGCAGCCCGCGTGCGGCGGGTGATCGCGCTGTGCGACCCGCAGGCGGGCTCGGTCCTCGAGTCCGTGCTGCGGGTGCGGCTGGTTCTGGCCGGGGTCACCGGATTCACCACGCAGGCGTTGCTCCGGAACCTCCCGGGCCAGCAGATCCGGGTCGACTTCTGCTTCCCGGACGTCGGCCTCGTCGTCGAGGTCGACGGGGCCAAGTGGCATCAGGACCCTGCGCGGGACCGCGCGCGGGACAACGCACTGGGAGCGCTCGGCTGGCGGGTCCTGCGCTACACCTGGGCCGACGTCGTGCACGACCACGAGCCGGTCCTGGCGGAGATCCGCGCGGCCGTGGCGGGTGGAACGCCGACCATCCAGGTCGCGGCGACCGTCACGGCAGAGGCCGCGTGAGCACCGTGGACCGCGCAGGTGGAGGGCGCGCGTTCCACGCCCGAGGCTCCACCGGTGGCGGCAGATAGCGTGGCGGGGTGCTGTGGGTGGGGCTGACCGGGGGCATCGGCGCGGGCAAGTCAGCGGTCAGCCGGCGACTGGTGGAGCACGGCGCCGCGCTCGTCGACGCTGACGTGGTCGCGCGCGAGGTGGTGCGGCCGGGCACGCCGGGGCTCGCTGAGGTGGTCGCAGCCTTCGGCGAGGGCGTCCTCGGCCCGGACGGCGGGCTCGACCGGCAGGCCCTCGGGAAGATCGTCTTCGGGGACGACGAGGCGCGGGCCCGCCTCAACGCGATCGTGCACCCCGAGGTGGGGGAGCGGACTCTCGCGCTCGCCACGCAGGCTCAGGCGGCCGGAGCGCAGGTGCTGGTCCACGACGTGCCGCTGCTGGTGGAGAACGGGCTCGCGCCGAGCTACCACCTCGTCGTGGTGGTGGAGGCGCCGGTGTCCGCCCGGC
>Ga0247713_1000408_pt1 | contig 27335 bp, 30 predicted proteins | sample 21E_NmetaG_FD_189936 | JGI IMG/M metagenome (GOLD analysis project Ga0247713, IMG submission 189936) | Soil microbial communities from hillslope of Landscape Evolution Observatory, University of Arizona, Oracle, AZ, United States - 2-1-E_N | ecosystem: Engineered > Artificial ecosystem >... | reverse complement strand
CGTCGTCGCTGGGGCCGGGCTTCTGGTCGGCGTTGTCTTCGGCTTTGCCGGTGGTAGACGCCGGCTTCTTCGCCGGGGCCTTGGCGGTTTGTGACTTCGTCACGGGCTTCTTCGCCGGGGCCTTGGCCGTTGGCCCCTTGGCTCTCCTGGTCGTAGCCGCCGGCTTTTTCGCCGTTTCAGCCTTTGCCGTTGACGCCTTGGCTCCCCTGGTGGTTGACGCCGGTTTCTTGTCCGTGGCCTCGGCCGTCGTCGGTTTCGCCGGCGCCTTCTTCGCCGGGGCTCTCTTCGCCGGGGCCTCGGCGGTCTGCGCTTTGGCTTTGGGCTTGGCAGGCTTCGCCGGTTTCTTCTCCGTGGCCTCAGGCTTGCCGGCAGCGGCCTTCGAGGGCTCTTTTCCCGCACTTTCGGGCTTTTGGGCGGAGAAGATGCCCGAAATCCACAAGTTCCGGTTACGCGCCCTCCACTGCAGCCGGGCGCTCACGATGTTGCGGTGCAGGACATCGCTTCGCAGTTTGAGCAGCTTGCCCAGGTAGGCTCCGGGAAACAGGGCGACGGTCATGCCGTAGAGCCGGCGGACCGAACGGACAATGTGCGGCGTGATGTCGTCCAGCTTCGCATTCGCGAATCCGGCTGCCGTTGCATCGGCCACCACCTCGTCTTTGGTCGCCAGGTCGTCGATGGCCCATCCCTGCAGCCATTCCCGGTACATGGCCTCGTCGGCCGGGTGATAGGGGCGGTGGGGGCGGAACCAGTCTTCGATTACCAGGCGCCCGCCCGGCTTGAGAAGCCGGAACATCTCCTTCATCCAGGCGCCCTTGTCCATGGCGTGGCAGAAGCTTTCCTGGGCCCAGACTATGTCGAAGCTCTCGTCCGGGAAGGTGGTGGCCACGAAGTCCTGGACCTCGAAGCTGCATTGGGCTTGTAGCCCGCGCTCCTTGGCGTACCGGCGGGCGCGCTCGAGCTCCTTTTCGGACAGGCTTATCCCGACGGTGTTGAGGCCGAAGGTCCGGGCAAGCCAGATGGAGCTTCCTCCGACTCCGCAGCCCGCGTCGAGAACCCGCTCACCCGGCTTGGGGTCGACTCTCGCCGCCACCTGCTTGTTCATATTCAGCAGCGACTCGGCGTGGTTGCGGATGTGGGGCTCCCAATAGCCGAAGTGCTTGGCCAGCGTTCCCTTGTTCAACCAGACGACCCGGTAGTCGAACCAGGATCCGTCGTAGTACTCAACAATCTGTTTGCGCGTCTTTGCGTCGGTTCCGGCCTTGCCCATCAGCTTGCCGGCACCGGCTCTGGGTTGGACTCGGCGAACCGGGCAGCGGGCTGCACTTCCCCCTGCTCGGCGGGCTTGTGAGCCACCACGATGCCGGCAATCCAAAGGTTGCGGACGTGGGCTCTCCACTGTCCCCGGGCGGCTCTGAGGTTGTTGTGGAGCACCCTGGTCCGGAGGCGTAGCGCCCGCAGGAGAAACGCCCCGGGGTAAAGCGTCGAGGTCACCAGGTAGAGATGGCGGGCGGAGCGGAGCATGTACGGGGTGACGTCGTCGAACCGCACGTCGGTGAACCCGGCATCGGCGCAATAGCCGGTGATCTCTTCCCGGGTTGGGATGTCCGGAATGGCCCAGCAGCCGAGGAAGTGGTGGATCAGTTTTTCGTCGGCGGGGTGGTAGGGACGCCCGGTGCGGTACCAGTCCTCGATCACCAGCCGGCCGCCGGGCTTCAACACCCGGAACGCCTCCTTGACAAACAGGTCCTTGTGAGGGCTGTGGCACGAGCTCTCCTGGGCCCAGACGATATCGAAGCTGTTGTCGGGAAAGCTGGTGTGGATGTAGTCCTGCTGCTCGAAGGTGCACTGAGCCTCGAGACCCCGCTTGCGGGTGTATTTGCGGGCCCGCTCTATTTCCTTGGCAGAGATGCTGATTCCGACGGTGTCCACGCCGTAGTTGCGGGCCAGCCACATCGAAGAGCCGCCGACGCCGCATCCGGCGTCCAGGACGCGCTCGCCGGGTTTGGGGTCGACCCTAAGAGCGGTCTGGCGGTTCATGTTGAGAAGTGATTCCGCTTGGGACCTGGTGTCCGGCTCCCAGTAGCCGAAATGCTTGCCGAGGTTGTCGCCGTTCAGCCAGATCAACCGGTAGTCGAACCAGGATCCGTCGTAGTAGTCGACCACCCATCGTTTGGTTGCCGAGTCGGTTTGCGTTTTGGCCATGTGCAGAAAATCCTCGGGTTGGAGAAGTGTCCAAGTAAACACTAACCCCCACCCTCTAACTGCGAAGGTGGGGGTTAGTTGGAGAGAAGCGGAAACTACCTACGGTAAGCGGCGGGCTCCGAGTTGATCTTGTGGGCTGCCCACTTCACGGCCTTGACGATGTTCTGGTAACCGGTGCAACGACACAGGTTGCCGGAGATGGCCCAGCGGATCTCGTCTTCGGTCGGGTTCGGGTTCTCGTCGAGCAGTGCCTTGGAGACGAGCATCATGCCCGGGGTGCAGAAACCGCACTGCAGGCCGTGCTCTTCGTGGAAGCCCTGCTGGACCGGGTGAAGCTCGGATGCCAGGGCCATGCCCTCGACCGTCATTACCTCGTGACCGTCGGCCATCACTGCGAAGTACGTGCAGGACTTGATGGGCAGTCCGTCGAGCAGAACGGTGCAGCAGCCGCAGCTGGTGGTGTCGCAACCCATGTGGGTTCCGGTGAGACCCAGGACTTCACGAATGAAGTGGGTCAACAGGAGCCGGGGCTCAATCTCCGTGGTGTAGGTCTCGCCGTTCACGGTGACCGATACTTGCTTTACTTGCACACTGACCTCCCTTGAATTTTGAGCGTGAGTTCTATTCTCTCAGCGCCGGAGCTTTAGGCTGCCCGCAGGCCGGCTGCGGCGCTCAGTGCCCGCACGGTGAAGACGCGGACGATCTCACGCTTGTACTCACCGCTACCGCGGTGGTCACTCTTGGGGTCGCAGGAGCTGGCTGCCTGGCGAGCCGCCTCCTCGATGGTCCCCTGGTTGAGGCTGCTGCCCATGAGGACGGACTCAGCGCTGGTGGCCTTGATGTTGGCTGCTCCAACACCGGTGAGGGCGATACCTGCGTGGCTGATGGATCCGCCGGTCCAGCCGATGGATACCGCTACACCTGCAGTGGCGAAGTCCCCGACCTTGCGCTCGAGCTTGAGGTATTTGCCGAAGCTGCGCTCACCCTGGTTCGGGATCCGTGCCTCGACACCGATCTCGCCCGGGTTCAGGCTGTTCTGGAAGGGACCGACGATGAACTGGTCCACCGGGATCTCACGGTCGCCGTTGGCGGCGCTGCGGGCGATGACCGAGCCGTTCATGGCCAGCATGACCGCGCCCCAGTCTCCCTGAGGGTCGGCGTGGCAGAGCGAGCCAACCAGTGTGCCGCGGTTGCGGACGACCGGATCGGCCACCTGCGGCGCGCAGTCGGCGGCGCACTGGTAACGCTGCTTCAAAAGGTCGGAGCGAACCAGTGTCCGATAGCGCACGAGGGCGCCGACTCTCAGTCCCCCGCCTTCCTCGTTCAGGTAGTCGAGGCCCTGGATGCGGTTGATGTCGACGATGACCTCGGGGCTGGCGAAACGGAGCTTCATAAGAGGAATGAGGCTCATGCCGCCGGAGAGGACCTTGCAGTCGTCGCCGTACTGGGCGACGATCTGGAGCGCTTCCTCAATGGTGTCGGGTGCGATGTACTCGAACGGTGGGGGATACATGCATTCCTCCTAGATCAAACAACACGAAGCTTGCGGGAACAGCCAAAAAAAACCACATCAAAAATTAAGGGGTATCGGTGAGGGCCGTTGTCGGAACTGGCGGCGATCGCTTGTAGCTCACGCTTCGGGCGCCGGTTCTCTCCCTCCTGCTGTGCTGCCATCCAAAAGGAAGTTGGATCGCCGGTAAATTTATCTACTCACGGGGTCCGATGTCAAACGTGGACGACCCCGTCCGGCCCCCCGGGGCCTATTCTCGTGATCCTACTAACATTGGGGGAGCGGCGGCCCTTGGGCGTGTCGGGAAATGTTTGCGACGCTACGGGCGTTGAGTACCTTTGTACGGGAATTTGTGTTCAAAAGCTCGGCTGTCGGAGCTGCCTAAGGCGCCCCGGAGCCGGCTCGGGCCGGGAGGCAGAAATGTACGAAGTCTTGGACACGGTTGACCAGTGGTTGTCCGACGGCAAGCAGGTGGCGGTAGCCACCCTTATCGAGACCGAACGTTCGGCCCCCCGTGATCCCGGCGCCGTGCTTGCGGTCTCCGACAAGATGGAGGTGGCCGGATCGGTGTCGGGTGGCTGCGTTGAGCCGGCAGTCATCGAAAAGGCCATGGAGGTCATCGAGTCCGGTGTTCCGGCTCGAGTCGTTCACGGCATCACCGACGAGGAAGCCTGCGCGGTGGGGCTCACCTGCGGAGGAACGGTCCACCTGTTTGTCGAACGCCTCGACTACTGATGGGAGAGATCTACGACTCCCTGAATCGGGCAATCCGGGAAGAGGATGCCGTGGCCCTGGTCACCCAGGTCCAGGGGTCGAAGCCCGGGGCAAAGATGCTGGCCTCGGAGGACCGGACGCTGGGCACTCTCGGGGATCCCGACCTGGACCGGGTGGCGTCGGCCAAGGCGCTGAACATGCTCCAGCACGGCGCGATCTCAACTGTGCACTACGGTCCCAAGGGTGAGGAGGACGGCTCCGAGGTTGAACTCTTCATCCAGTCGTTTGCTCCGCCGCCGCTCATGTACGTGTTCGGGGCGGTCAACCTGGCGTCGGCCGTCGTGCGAATCGGCAAATTTCTCGGCTACCGGGTTACGGTTTGTGACGCCCGGAAGGTCTTCGCCACCAAGGAGCGCTTTCCCGAAGCCGACGAGATCGTCGTCCAGTGGCCCAACGAGTTTCTGGAGACGGCGAAGGTGGACCGGAGGACGGCCATCTGCATCCTGACCCACGATCCAAAGTTCGACATCCCGCTTCTTCAGGTCGCGCTCAAGACCAAGGCCGGCTACATAGGGGCCATGGGGAGCCGGCGCACCCACCAAAAGAGGGTGGCCAACTTGCTGGAGGTGGGGGTTACCGAGGAGGAGCTGGACCGCATCATGGCTCCGCTCGGTCTGGACATCGGAGCTTCTCAGCCAGAGGAGGTGGCGGTCGCGGTGGCCGCCCAGATCATCGCCAACCGCTATGGCAGGCCCGGGGGTTCTCTCAAGCACTCGGATGGGCGGATTCACGCCAAGCCGGAGCCGGAGAAGGTTCCGGGCTAGGACTTCTCTTTCAGTCAAACGGGCCGCTCGCAGCGGCCCGTTTGTTTTCCGTCATCTTTTCGGCGGCCACCAAAGGGTGGCGATCCGGTGCTGGGGCGGGGAGGCAGACCACAGTCCGTCGCGCACGGCAAGGCGCTCGCCCAGCGCTTCGGCAAGCTCTTCGTCCTGTTCGGGCCTAAGGCACACTCGTTTACGGACGAGGGCAATCGCGTCGGCCCTGTTTGTAAAGCCGCTCATGACCGGGGGGCCCGAGTGGACCTCGTGCTCCACCGGGTACCCCAGCTCGGCCACCACCTCGATTGCGTCGGTATAAGCCGGGCCTTGCGGACGTTCGAGGTGGTGAAAGCGCATCCACAAGTCGTTCATCCATGCCAGCGGATGCTCCGGCGTCAACTCCACCACCACCCGCTCTCCCGCCTTCTCGGTGAGCGCATCCACAAAGGGGACCAGGTCTGCAACGTTGTAGAAGACGTGATGGCACACGACGACGTCGGCCGGCTGGACCTGCGCCGCCACCTCGGGCCAGGTGCCGGCCACCACCGCGGCCGTCACGCCCGCCCGCTCTGCCGCCTCTTTGAACGAGCTGAGCATGCCCTGAGACGAGTCCACTCCCGTGATTCGGGCGGCCTTGTGGGCCAGGGGGAGGCTGCCGGCACCCCCGCCGACGCCGACATCCAGGACGCAGCCGTGCTCGGGCAGGGCCTCCAGGGCCCGAAGGTTGGATGGCGAGAGTCCCCGGCTTACCGCTGACGCCGCCCGATCCGCGAAAAGCTTGGTCGGGAATCCCCAGGGAGATTCGGGCGCGGCGGCCACGATCTCATCGGGTATGGCCCAGGCCAGCAGGTCCTTTCTCCACCGCTCGGCGGCATCTCCCATCGTGCGTTCTCCCAAAACAAAGATCCCGGCGCCTTGGTGGCACCGGGATCCTTTGTTGAATCGATGCGGCTACTCGCCGACGTTGAGGTCCTTGAGCGAGCCGCCCTTCCAGACGACGCCGGTGGTGCGGGCCTTCTCGAAGGCGTCCAGGTCCCGGTAGCCGAGCCTGTCGGCTGCCTGCTGGGGGGTTTCGTCCGGGCGCTGTTCCGGCGCTGCCGAACCACCGCCGCGACGGTAGGTCAAAGGAGCGTTGGGGTCGTCGCCGCGCTTGCGGGCGATGTCCCGCTCCTCCTGTGCCGGCTCTGCAACTGCCTGGGGCTCTGCACTGCCGAGCTCCGGGTCGGGACGTGCCTCCTGGTGGGGAGGCCAAGGGCCGGGAACCGGCTGCCCGGCGATCTTGAGGAAATCGGTAACCTCGGGCCAGGCCCACACCGAGTTGTCCCCCCCGGGACGGTGCTGGTTGTTCTTGCCGGGTGCGTCCTGGATCAGCTCGTAGATCCGGGGGCTACCGGGACTCGCTTCAAAATCATCGTCGGCCATTCCAACTCCTTTCAAAGCGTTGAGGGCCTTTTGGTGCTGCGGACAGAAAGAGACCGGGAGACAGACTAGCACCCCGGCTATTTTGGTTCTTCGTGTGCTCCTCTCGGCGCAAGTGGTCCGGTCAGGCTGGAGGTGTAGTCACCCAGCCAGGTGTCGTCCCACGCGTTGTCGTATTTGTCGTCGTTGCAGATGGGATTGTACTTGGCGATCAGCTCTATTTGTATTTGCCTCAGGGTGCCCTCCAGCGACTGCGAGTCCGGGACGTGGTAGGAGGCGACATGAAGCTTCCACGGAGACCCCGCTCGCTCGGCCCAGCAGGATGCCGCCGGGTGCCGCTTGGGCAGGCCTGCCTTGGACAGGTCGAGGGCGTATCCCACGTAGATCACCGCGTAGGACTCGGGCTTTTTGACCGGGTCCGCCTTGTACATGATGGCGTAGACGCCTGGCTTCTTGGGCGGATTCCAGCCGCCCAGGAGAAGCGGTCCTTCGAACGAATACCCTGCGAGACTACCCAATCTGATCATGCAGCCCTCCTAAAAATGCCACTCTTCCAGGACCCTTCAGACACGGCAACCTCCAAGGGCACAAGTGCGTTTTAAACCCTGTGGCCGACCATGCGAAGCAAACAACACACGTTAATCTTAGACTCATCGAGGGACTACCTACACCCCGTCAAAGGTTCTCCACCTCCGGGCTCTGCAGTGTGGTGGGCCACCCTGCAGACGGGGGTGGCTCAAAGGCCCGGCGCAGGCTGTGGAGAAGTCCACCAACAGCAGGAAGAAGGTAAAGATTGCCCACAGGAAGGCGAGCCGCCGTACTCACCATCAGCGACGGTGTCTTCCACGGAACCCGGACCGACGACTCGGGCCGGGTACTGGCCGAGGCGCTGGCCGGCGCCGGCTTTGACGTGGCAACCCGCAGGGTGGTGCAGGACGACCGGCGCGACATCGAACCGGCGATCGTCGAGCTCTGCGTAGACCACGACCTGGTCCTGACCACGGGAGGAACCGGACTGGGCCCTCGCGACGTCACCCCCGAAGCCACCCTTGCAGTCATCGAGCGCCACGCCCCCGGATTTGCCGAAGCCATGAGAGCCGATGGCCGCGCCAAGACCCCGATGGCGATCCTGTCCCGCGGGATCAGCGGGGTGCTGAACGATGCCCTGGTGGTTAACTTCCCCGGCAGTCCGAAGGCCTGTCGTGAGGGCCTCGAGGTCATCCTGCCCCTGTTCGGCCATGCCCTGGACCTGATCACCGGACATACCCAGCACAAAGATGGCCCCCCGCAACCGTCGGAGCGCCCCGGCGAGACCGACCTCGAAGCGAAGAAGAATCAGGCCCCCGGCCATGCGCACGATCATCGGGCCGGCGGTGGCGGCTCCCGAGAATCCGGTTCGGCCGCCGGCGACGAGGCTGGGAACCGGGCCGATCCGGCCTGGGACGTGACCAGCACCCTCGCGCGGCGGATTGAGCAGGGCGAGGACAGCCTGCTCGCCACAGCGATCAAGCGAGAAGGCTCGCCTCCGTGTTCGGTGGGACAGAAGATGCTGTTGGGACCCGGGGGACCGCTGGCCGGAACGCTGGGGTGCTCGGACTTCGACACCGCCGTCGCGAACGAGGCTGCTCAGCTGCTGGCGGGTGGGGTGTCGGCGGTGCGGACCCTCAAGCACGACCTGGGCACCATCGAGGTCTACCTCGAGCCGTACACCCAGCGGCCCCGCCTGGTGGTTATCGGTGCGACTCCGGTGGCCCTGTGGTTGCTGCGGTGGGGGCGGGACCTCGGTTACGAGCCGGTCCTGGTCGAGGATCGCAAGAATTGGGTCACCCCGGAGCATCGGGAGGCGGCCGCCCGCGTAGAGGCCTCTGCCGATGTCATTGCCGGCGGCAGCCCGATGGACGTCATCCACACCGACCACGAGTCTCCGTCGGTTCCGGACCAGATAGCCTCTTTGCTGCCCCGGGAACCGCGCTTCGTCGGCATCATCGGCAGTGCCCGCCATACCGGCCCCCACATTCAGCAGTTGAAGGACCATGGGCTTGACCCTGCGCAAATCGACCGGATCCAGTCGCCGGTGGGCCTCAATCTCGGGTCGAAGACGCCGCCCGAGATAGCGCTGTCCATCCTGGCCGGCCTGATGAGGTACCGGACCGGGCGCTCGGGCGAGTGGCTGGACGGCAGGTTCGAGAAAGCCGGTGTCAGTGGTGGGTAGGGTCGGTATTTGGCTGGAGGTCGACAATGAAAGTTAGGGTTCGGATGTTTGGCGGGCTCGCGGAGCGGGGCCGGGCGGAGGAGGTGTTGGACGTGCCGGAGAACTCGTCCACCGCCGACCTGATGGCGCTCTTGTACCAGCGGTATCCGGATGTCGGCCGTCTCTCGGGACAGATCCGGACTGCGGTCAACAAGGAGATAGCCACCGGCGACCAGATCCTCTCCGACGATGACGAGGTGGCACTGCTGCCACCGGTGGCGGGGGGCGCGAACATCGTCACCGGCCTCCGTGAGGGGGGGATTTCGATCCAGGAGGCGATGGACGCGGTGACCGCCCCCGACGCCGGCGGCATCGTCCTGTTCGTCGGGACCGTCCGCAACCACGCTGACGAGTGGGGCGAGGTGGATCGCCTCGAGTACTCGGCCTACCGTGACATGGCAGAAGCCGTGCTTCTCCAGGTTGCACAGGAGGCGGCCGAGAAATGGCCGCTGGCCGGTGTGGCAATCCTTCACGGCCTGGGCGAGCTGGGGATCGGCGACCACACGGTGGTGGTTGCCTGCTCGTCCGCCCATCGGGGCGAGGCGTTCGAAGCCGCCCGCTATGGGATTGACGAGGTCAAGGTTCGCTGCCCGGTATGGAAGAAGGAGGGGCGGGGCGAGGACCACCGGTGGGTGGGTTTGGAGGAAGCCGCTCCTCCTGGCGACGCCGAGGGCCTCCCCGACCAGGACGGGAGCTGACGGAGTTGGGTTACAGCATGAGAACCGTCGCCGAGGTCAGGTCGGACATCCTTGGCGCAGTGAAGCCGCTGGACCCCGTGACGGTCCCGCTGCTGGACGCCTGGGGCTGTGTGCTGGCAGAGGACGCCCTTGCGCCCTACGACATCCCCACCTTCGCCTCCTCTGCCATGGATGGTTATGCAGTGCGTTCCGAGGATGTCGGCGAAGCCGGGCAGTCCGGCGTGGTGCTGAAGCGCGTGGGAAGCGCCCTGATCGGCAAGACCCCCGACGGCGAGGTTGGACCGGGCCAGACTATGTGGATTGCCACCGGAGCGCCGGTTCCCCCCGGGGCGGACTGTATCGCTCCCAAGGAGGACGTGAGCGCGGAGCCGGACTCGATAACAGTCCACAAGACGTTCACCGCCGGCCAGTTCGTGAGGCCTCCCGGGCAGGATTTGAAGGAAGGCGACGTCGTTGTGCCCGCAGGAAAGGTGCTGGCCGGCCCCGAGCTGGGCAATTTGTCCACCGCTGGGTTTGCCGAGGTCACGGTTTATCCGAGAGTGCGGGTCTGCGTGGTTTCGACCGGCGACGAGCTGATTGAGCCCGGGTCCAAGCCCTCTTTCGGGCAGCTTCCGGATGGCAACGGATACACGATCTCTGGCTGCCTCAAGGAGTTGGGGATCTCACCCGTGCGGCCCCCGATCGTACCCGACGACGAAGAGGTTTTGCGGGAGGTGTTCGTTTCGGGGGCACCGGAAGTGGATGTCTTCATCTCCTCGGGTGGAATGTCCGTGGGTGATCTGGACGTGGTTCGCAAGGTGGTGGAGGAGCTCGGTCAGATTGACGCCTACAAGGTGGCTATGCAGCCGGGCATGCCCCAGGCCTTCGGGACGGTGGAGGGGAGGACGTACTTTGGCCTGCCCGGTAATCCGGTTTCGGTGTTCGTCTCGTTCGAGTTGTTCATCCGGCCGGCTCTGCTGAAGATGATGGGAAGGGCGGACCTGGACCGGCCGGTCCTGGAGGCGGCCATCGACGACGAGATGGAGGGCTTGCCGGAGAAAACCCGTTACTCGCGGGTGTTTGTCTACCGCAAAGACGGCGAGCTGCGCGCCCGTTCCACCGGCCCCGCGGCGTCCAACCTGCTGGGGACGGTGGTCAAGGGCAACGGCCTTGCGGTGATCCCGCCGAGCGAGGTCCCGGTGAAGGCGGGGGAGCGGGTGAGGGTACAGATGTACCGGCCGCTGGAGCACGTCGAAGGCTTCGGCCTATGAGTCAGCCCTGCCAAGCGAGGGTAGGACTGAAGACAACGGCCTCTATACTTTGGCCGCGACTTTCAAGACACTAGGGGGAAATATGGCTTACGAATTACCGCCGCTGCCTTATGCGTACGATGCTCTGGAACCGCATATCGATGCAAGGACCATGGAGATCCACCACACCAAGCACCACCAGACCTACATCGACAAGCTGAACGCCGCCCTGGCCGACAAGCCCGACCTTTCTGCGAAGCCTATCGACGACCTGATGAAGGACTTCGCCTCGGTGCCCTCCGAGTTGAGCACGCCGGTACGCAACCACGGCGGCGGGCACGCCAACCACTCTCTGTTCTGGCAGATCCTCTCGCCCGACGGGGGCGGCGAGCCCACGGGGCCTCTCGCCGAAGCCATCAACACCTCCTTCGGATCATTTGATCAGTTGAAGACTGCGATCACCAATGCTGCCATCAACCAGTTCGGCAGTGGATGGGCCTGGCTGGTGGTCGCCGACGGCCAGCTCGTCCCATACGGTCTTCCCAACCAGGACTCACCGCTTGCGGCGGGAGAGATCCCGATCCTCGGGATCGACGTCTGGGAGCACGCTTACTACCTCAAGTACCAGAACCGCCGGCCCGACTATGTATCCGCGTTCTGGAACGTCGTGAACTGGGAAGAGGTAGGCCGCCGCTACAGCGAGGCCACCGGCTAGCACCTTCACAGCCCAGAAAAATGGCCGCCCGGGAGGCGGCCATTTTGATTTCGGGCTTGGGGCTACAGAGCGGCGCGGCACTCCTGCATGGCCGCGGCAACGCCGTCTGGATGACGGAACAACGCGGAACCCACCACGAAGTGATCGGCACCCGCTTTGGCGGCGCCTGCGATCGTGTCCTTGGTGACTCCTCCGTCCACTTCGAGAGCGATTTCCCGGCCGGTGGCGTCGATCATCGCGCGGGCCTCCTGGATCTTCGCCTCCATATCGGCGATGTAGGCCTGGCCTCCGAAGCCCGGGTTCACGGTCATTACCAGCAGGTGGTCTATCGACCCCATCACATGACGAATGACCTCTAGCGGGGTCGCGGGATTGAGGGCCACGCCGGACTTCGCTCCCATCCGCCTGATCTCCTCGAGACAGCGGTGCAGGTGGGTGATGGCCTCAGGGTGAACGATTACCGTCTCGCATCCCGCCTTTACGTAGTCCTCCACCCACCTTTCTCCGTCCGTGATCATCAGGTGCGCTTCGTAGGGAATGTGGGTCAGGTCCCGGCACTGCTTGATCACCTCGGCGCCGAAGGTGAGATTGGGTACGAAGTGTCCGTCCATCACGTCCCACTGGATTGCGTCGGCGCCGCCCTCGGCAAGCCGGGTTACGTCTTCGCCGAGCCGTGCCAGGTTGGCGTTGAGCACTGAGGGAACGATTCTGCCCTGGGTCACTGGAACCTTCCTTTTCGCTTTTGTTCCGGGGCGGTTTCCGCCGGGTGTCAGTGGAATCTCCGGCCGCTGCATTGGGGCCGGGCGTTGGATTATGGACGGTATCACGCACCAGCTTGCGCTTGGGCGCCGGGATTGACGGAGCCGGGCACCGGCGCCTGAGCAGGATGGGCGACGATATGAGTAAACTACGGCATGGCCACTAGGACATCCTCCCTACCTAACCGCGCTCCCAACGGGCAGCGCCCCATCATGCTCGGCGTCGTCGGGGACTCCGCCACGGGCAAGACCACCCTGACCGCAGGCATTGCCGGCATCCTCGGCAAAGACCGAGTCACGACCATCTGTACCGACGACTACCACAAGTACGACCGGGCCGAGCGCAAAGAGCTTCCCTTCACGCCGTTGCATCCTGACTGCAACTACATGGAGATCATCGAGCAGCACCTGAAGCTGCTGGCGGACGGAGAACCCATCCTCAAGCCCATCTACAACCACAGCCACGGGACCCTGGACCGTCCCGTGCTGGTGACTCCCCAGGAGTACATGGTCGTCGAGGGCCTGTTCGGGTTCTACACCAAGCCCATGCGGGACTGCTTCGATGTGAAGGTTTTCCTTGACCCCCCGGAGGACGTGCGCCGCGCCTGGAAGATCAAGCGGGATGTCGGCAAGCGCAATTACACCGAGGAGCAGGTGGACGCCGACCTGGCCAAGCGGGAGCCGGAGTCCGAAGCGTACATCCGCCCTCAGCGTGCCCACGCCGACATCGTCGTTCGTTTCTACCCGCCCGGACCGGAAACGGACGTGGACGCCAGCAACTACAACGTGAAGCTTGTCCTTCGCCCAACCCTGCCCCACCCGTACCTGGCGGAGATCGCCTCGGCCACCCGAACCGCCAAATACGAGCCCATCAGGTTCGCCCTTGCCCGGGACCGCGGGCAGCCGGTCGACGTTCTGGAGATCGACGGCACCGTTCCCATGCAGGTTGCCCGGGAGGCCGAGCAGATCATCTGGGAGAAGATGCACAAGGACGAGATTTTGGATGCCGATGCGATCGGCCTGTTCGCCGAGGGAGACGAGCAGCGTGCTTCAGGGCCACTGGGCCTTACCCAGTTGCTTATCGTGTTCCAGCTTCAGTCTGCGCGAGCGGGCTTCACCTTCGGCTAAGGGCCGGCGGCCTTCCTCACGTTCGGGGTATTTTCACGACCGCTCAGGCTGCTGGAAGGCTCTAGTAGAGGAACTCCCGCGATTTTCCGAACCAGTCGTCCACCGCCTGCTTTGTCTTGCGGGTCCGCAGCAACTGCAGAAATGCCTCGGCACTGGGGGAATGGTCGGTCTGACTCCGATACAGCACGTGCCAGGAGCGCACCAGTGGCGTTCCGATGACTTCGAGCCGGGCCAGCGTTCCGGCCGCCAGCTCGCCGGCCACCGCGTGGGTGGATATCAGGGTGACGCCAAGCCCGGCGGATGCCGCCTGCTTGACCGCCCCGTTGCTGCCCAGCGTCATGAACGGGGGCGCATCGATTCCGGACTCGGTGAAGAATTCCTCGGTGTTGCTACGGGTGCCGGATCCTCCTTCCCGCAACAGCCAGGTCTCCCTGGCGAGTCTGGAAGCTTCCACCGGGCCGGCATTGGCAAGCCGGTGCTCGGGAGAGCCCACCACCACCAGCCGGTTGTCGAGAAAGGGCTCGCCCGAAATCTCGCCGTCGTCGGGAGGACGGCCTCCGATGCCCAGGTCAACCTGATAGGACAGAAGGCTGTCGAAGACGCCCTGGAGGTTGCCCACCTCCATCCACAGCTCAACCCCGTCCTGTCCCTGCCGGAACAGCTTGAGGATGGGCGCCATCAACGACTCGCCGGCGGTGGTGACGGCCGACAGCCTAAGCTGCGCCGTCTGTCCCGCCTTTTCCCGGGCGCGGCGGGCAGCCTTCTCGTACAGACCGAGAATCTGGGAAGCGTAGCCGGCGAACTCCTGCCCGGCCGGCGTTACCCTGATGCCACGACCCTGGCGCTCGACAAGCGCGACCCCCAGCTCTCTCTGCAAGGAGGCGACTCCGGCAGAAACGGAAGGTTCGGTGACGGTCAGGCTCGCGGCCGCGGCTCGAATGGATCCGTGGCGAACCACTTCCAGGAATGTTTTCAACTGGCCGAACGTCATCGATCTATATTAGAGAACTACCTATGAAAGGTCAACAAAAGTTCAATTGCATTCTTATTAACGAAGGTCTATTCTGATTGGGAAGATCCGGCGGCAGTGACCGGACTGGTTTTGAAATAGGGATGGAGGAGTAGCTATGGCCGAAACAACCGAACCGCGGCCGCGCTGGCTTGCAGGGGTAATGCCCTACAAGGAAATGGGTTACTGGAAGCCTGATTACGAGCCGGAAGACAGCGACATCATCGCCGCCTTCCGCATCACCCCGCAGGATGGAGTCGAGCCGGAGGAGGCTGCAGCAGCCGTCGCCGGAGAATCCTCCACCGCAACCTGGACCGTGGTCTGGACCGACCGTCTGACCGCACACGACAACTACCAGGCCAAGGCCTACAAAGTGATCCCGGTCCCCAACTCCAGCCCTCCGCAGTACATTGCTTACATCGCCTACAAGCACGACCTCTTCGAGGAGGGCTCCATCGCGAACCTCACCTCGTCGATCATCGGCAACGTGTTCGGGTTCAAGGCCCTGAAGGCCCTGCGCCTCGAGGACATGCACATCCCTCGGGAGTACATCAAGACCTACCAGGGCCCCCCGCACGGCATCATCACCGAGCGCGAGATGATCAACAAGTACGGCCGTCCCCTGCTCGGAGCCACCACCAAGCCGAAGCTGGGCCTGTCGCCCCGCAACTACGGACGAGTGGTGTACGAGGCACTGCGCGGCGGTCTGGACTTCGTGAAGGACGACGAGAACATCAACTCGCAGAACTTCAACCGCTGGCGTGACCGCTACCTGTACTGCATGGAAGCCGTCCACCGCGCGCAAGAGGTAACCGGCGAGGTCAAGGGTCACTACCTGAACGTAACGGCCGCCACGATGGAGGACATGTACGAGCGGGCGGAGTTCGCCAAGGAGCTGGGCTCGGTCATCATCATGATCGACCTCACCATTGGCTTCACCGCAATGACCTCTATGAGTCACTGGGCGCGTGCCAACGGCCTCATCCTGCACCTTCACCGTGCCGGTTACGCCACTTACGCCCGTCAGAAGAACCACGGCGTGAACTTTAGGGTTCTATCCAAGTGGTGCCGTCTGCTGGGTGTGGACCACATCCACGCCGGAACCGTCGTCGGCAAGCTGGAAGGTGACCCGAACGCAATCAAGGGTTACTACAACACCCTGCGTGAGGACAAGGTCCCGGCCAACCCGGTGCAGGGCATCTACTTCGACCAGGACTGGGCGCACCTGCCTGGTGTCATGCCGGTGGCATCCGGTGGTATCCACGCCGGCCAGATGCACCAGCTGCTGCACTACCTGGGCGAGGACGTGGTCCTGCAGTTCGGTGGAGGCACCATCGGTCACCCGATGGGCGTTGCCGCCGGCGCCGAGGCGAACCGGGTCGCAGTCGAGGCCATGATCAAGGCTCGCAACGAAGGCCGGGATTACTTCAAGGAAGGTCCCGACATCCTCAAGACCGCTGCGAAGAGCTGTTCGCCGCTGGCGTCTGCCCTCGAGGTCTGGGGAGACATCACCTTCGAATTCGAGTCCACCGACGTGCCCGACGTGCTGGAGCTTCCGACCCCGGTCCGCTAGGCGGAACGAGACTGGACTTCGCAAGCAGGCACTCACGGAAAAGACATTCAGGAGAACAAGACAATGGGAACTGGACTGAAAGTAAGACAAGGGACGTTCTCGACTCTTCCGGAGCTAACGGACGACGAGATCAGGGCCCAGATCCAGTACGGAATCGACAACGGCTGGGCCGTGTCGATCGAGTACACGGACGACCCGCACCCCCGTAACGTGTACTGGGACATGTGGGGCATGCCGATGTTCGACCTCAAAGACGCTGCAGGTGGCCTTTTCGAGGTCAACAAGTGCCGGGAGGCCTTCCCCAACAGCTACGTAAAGGTCAGCCTGTACAACGCCAAGCTGACCAAGCAGACCATCGCACTGCAGTTCATGGTGCAGAGGCCGAAGCATGAGCCCGGCTTCCGGCTGGTCCGGTCCGAGGCCAACGACCGGCGGATCCAGTACACGCTGGAGTCGTACGCGGCGAACGATCCTCACGGCGATCGGTACGCGGACTAGAAGCAGCGAACGTTTCAAGCTTGCAGGTCGGAGGAAGCGAGTTTTCGCTTCCTCCGACCTGTCAATGGGTATAAGCGAGCGAAGAAGATAGACCTATGGGGAGGATCCAGTGGCACAGGGAATTACACCCGAAAAGCTGATCTCACCGCCGTCTCAGGGAACGGGGATGTACAAGGGCGGGAGCAACATCGATGACCGCTTTGGCGCCGACACGCCGGCCGAGGAGTTTGCGGAGCTTTCAGACCCGCTTCGCGATATTCCCGACGACCTGGAGGTCGACGCTCAAAAGCTGATCCAGGACACCAAAGTCAAAGAGGTTCTACACCAGCTCAACACCGAGTTGGTGGCGCTGGAGAACGTGAAGGAGCGCATCTCCGAGATTGCGCACCTGCTGCTTGTCGACCGTCTTCGCCGCAGTATCGGGTTGGAGGCAGAGCCGCCCACCCTTCATATGAGCTTCACCGGGAACCCGGGAACCGGCAAGACCACGGTCGCCAGCAAGATGGGCCAGATCCTGTGGAAGCTGGGGTACGTCCGCAAGGGTCACGTGGTCACCGCCAGCCGGGACGACCTGGTTGGCCAGTACGTCGGTCACACGGCTCCCAAGACCCGTGAGGTCATCAAGCGCGCCATGGGCGGCGTCCTGTTCATCGACGAGGCCTACAACATCTACCGGCTGGACAACGAGCGTGACTACGGCCAGGAAACCGTCGAGATGCTGCTGGAGGTCATGGAAAACGACCGCCAGGACCTCGTGGTCGTTATGGCCGGATACCGGGACAAGATGGATCGGTTCTTCTCCGACGTTCCGGGTATCTCGTCGCGTATCGCCCATCACGTCGACTTCCCGGACTACAGCGCCGAAGAGTTGCTCGACATCGGCCGCATGATGCTGGATTCCCAGCGTTACCAGTTCTCCGGCGACGCCGAGAAGGCGTTCCAGGATTATCTGCAGATCCGGCTGACCAGGCCGCACTTCGCCAACGGTCGGTCGGTTCGAAACGCTTTGGACCGCGCCCGCATGCGCCAGGCCATTCGCTTGTACGACTCGGTCGAGAAGGGCCGCAAGCTCACCAAGAAGGACCTGGTGACCATCGAGGCGGAGGACATCCTCCAGAGCCGGGTGTTCGACGACCTGCACCAGACCGGCTCGGACAACGGCGAGGCCAAGGCCAACTCCAAGCCGAGAGCCAAAGCCGGTGCCGGCAAGGGCAAGAAGTAGACGGCGATGGGCGTTGACGACTGGGGAGGCGGCCTCAACCAAAAGGTGGTGCTGGGACGCAGGGACCCGTTGAGCTGGGTGGGGTTTCAGTGGACCGGGGAGGAGCCTGAGGGATTGAACGACCCCAAACAGGCGGTCGCCCTCGGGGCCGAGTGGGAAGGCGATGAGCTGGTCACCTACAACAAGCCGTCGTTCGACCACAACTTCTCCCGGGTTCGCGACGGCTGGATGGAGGACTCGGACTGACCCACTCCTAAGCTTCGTGCCGGCAAGCCCGGCAGATGGAGAGCCCAACCTTGTGGCTTGGCAGGCACGATCCAAGTAGTCGGGTTTGCTAGATCGGGTACCTCCGCTGGTACACTTTGAGAACTGAGCTTGAGGAACCGTTAACAGCTTCGCGGAATTTCTTTAGGAATCAGCCCCTTCGTAGCGTAGTATTTGCCGACCCCTTGCTCTTTGGACTCTGACGGGAAACCAGAATCTCCGATTTGGCCGTCAGGGTCTTTTTCGCTCCACCCTTTTGTTGGATCTTGGTTACGGCCAGGCAGATCTGGAGGTGATAAATGTCCCCGGTTGAGGAGACGATGAGTCGTGCGGTCTTGAAAGTCCGGCCCGAGGACACGTTGGAACAGGGCGCTCAGGCGATGATCGAACGGAGAACCGGCTCGGCGGTCGTCACCGATGGAGGGACGCTGGTCGGCATCGTCACCGAGCGGGATGTTCTGCGCGCCGTAGCCAACGGCCGGATCCCCTGGAGCACCAAGATCGCCGATGTAATGACCCACGACCCGGTCTCCGTGCCTCCCGACACCGACACCAGCGAGGCCATACAGATCATGCTGAAGGGAGGGTTTCGCCACCTGCCAATCTGCGTGGAAGGAAATCTGGTGGGATTGGTGTCGTTAAGAGAGCTGCTCAGAGCGCAGGCTCTGCCCCTGATCGGGTCGACGATCGCCGGCTCGGGAACCTCGCTTAACACCTGAGTTTTTTGCTAGGCGCCCAGTGTTCGGATAGTGTGCCCGTATGAGTATTAATCCAGGAACATACGAGTTCGGCCCGCAAAACGGAAAGATGGTGGTACGAGTTTTTCGCGAAGGCATGGCCAAGAAGGCTGGTCATGACCTGATCATCGATGTAAATAGCTGGAACGCGACCGTAACTGTCGCCGAGAATCCGGCCGAGTCCATTTTCTCGGCTACTGCGGACGCAGGCTCAATGACAGTTCGTGAAGGGGTGGGAGGCGTCAAGCCTCTGTCCGAGGGCGACAAGGCAGACATCAAGAAGAACATCACCCAGAAAATCCTCACCAAACCCGAGATCTCCTTCAAGTCCACCTCGGTACAGCCCAACGGCGATGCCGCGACCGTTACCGGTGACATGACGATCATGGGACGTTCCAACCCGGCCACTGTCAAGCTGGCCCAGGAGGGAAGCAGGATCAAAGGAAACCTGTCGGTCGTCCAGTCCAAGTGGGGCATCAAGCCTTTCCAGGCGATGATGGGCGCCCTGAAGGTCAAGGACCAGGTCGACATCGAGCTCGAGGCCGATCTGCCTTCCTAGATTCAAGGCAAAACATGGGCGCCCTCCGGGGCGCCTTTTTGCTGCGGGGCTGCCCGGCTCAGGCGCCGCTGCGAACGAACCTCATCGTCAACGCGAGAGTCTCGGCGGGCGAGGGCTCCTTGCCGAAAAGAACATAGCGAATCTGCAGCTTCAACAGATCCAACTGGGCCAGCGGAGCCTGGCTTCCCAGTCGTTTTTGGCGCCGGCCGAACCACCTGGCGTAGCTGGTGGGCTTCTCCTTGCGGAACCGATGCCGGCGAACCTCCAGCCACCCCAGGTACCAAAGGAGGCAGCCGCCGAAGACGGTTCCGGTGATCGCCAGGGGAACCGGGCTGCTCAAAGCTTTGTGGCCGTCGGCGTTGGGAAGGGCCAGGAGCATGAGTACCGGAAGAACAAGCCCGGAAACGAAGAAAACCAGCTGGCCGATTCGGGTCGGGACCGAACTCCGAACCAGGTACTTGAAAAGGTCGTCTACGTAGTCAGGCAGGCCGCTGTCGTTCACGCCGTAATTCTATGCATTGACGCGACTTGTGTGACTGGAAACAGCGGCTCAGGATTCGGGTTCAGTACCGGGTGGGCCCACCGACCAGATCGGTGAAGGAATCCCCCTCCGATGAACCGAAGACGGCGTCGAACTCGTCGTCGAGCCGCAGATGCCACCGGGCTCCGATGATTCCTCCCCAGATCCCCCCGGCAAGCAGGGCAACCGCCACACCGGCTACCACAGCAATCCCCAGTGGCGAGAAGTTCGCATCGAGCGGGAGGTTGCCGACGCCGAAGGGAAAGTTGAATCTGTCGGCGCCTTGAACGCCGACCCTCAAGGCAGCCAAAGCGCCGGTGACCAACAGGGCGATGCCGGGCACCAGCCCGCCGTTCAGGGCACCGGCCCCCGCTCCCATTCTGCCTGCCGTGTAACCGCCCCAGAGAAACGACAGGAATACAGCCACCACGAATGCCGTTCCCGCCCCCGGGCTTGCCCAGGGAGTCCGCCCCATAACCACCCTGTGCAGGTTGTGACCCTGTGACTGCAGGACGGCCCCGGTGAGCACTGCGAACAGGAAAGTGGACGACAGGGCCACCATGAGGCCGGTGAGGCTGCCGCCCAGCGAAACCCGGCCGCGGCTGCTGCTTGCGGCGCCCGGGTCGGACCACTCCTCCCTTTGGGCAACCCTCGAAGAACCGTTGCCACGGCGTCTCGCTCCCGATCGTCGCCACATAGGCCGCTCCTTCCGCTCGTTCCCAAAGGGGAGTGGGGCTCCGGGCTCCAAGTCTATGTTCGGTTCGCCGGATCTTCGGGGATTCCGGGACAAGGCATACCGGAGCAATCGAAGGTTCAGGGGGTGCGTTCGGGAGGGCGGCTCTGGTTCTGGCAGACTTTGCGGATGCGGCAGTTGAGATACGGAGTGGCCGGCCTGCGCGATCCCAAAGATCTCCCGGGCTCGATCGAGCACCTGGTCCGGCACGGGTTTGCCCACTGCGAGGTGCAGTTTGTGAAGGAGTTCACTTTGAAGGAGCCCGAGGCCAAACGCCTCGGTGAGATGGCCCGGGACAACGGCATCGGCCTGTCGGTTCACGCACCCTACTTCGCTCAGCTGACCACCCGGGAGCCCGAGCGGCTCAAACTGCATCTAGGCGGCTTGCATCATGCCTGCAAGCTGGCGTGCGCGATGGGCGCATCCGTGGTGGTGTGCCACCCGGGAAGCCACCACGGCGCCTCTCCGGACGAGCTGCACGAGAGGGTGAACGCCAACCTGGACGGCCTTGGCCCCCGGATCCGGGATCTGGGTGTAAAGCTGGGCCTCGAAACCTGCGGGAAAAGGTCCCAGTTCGGCTCGCTCGGCGACATTGCCCTGCTGGTCAAGGAGCACTCGTTTACCACGGTGGTGATCGACTACGCCCATATCCACGCGCTCTCCAACGGGTCCCTGAACAGCTCCCCGGCAATGGAGGCACTTTTCGCCTATATCTCCGAGCAGTTCCCCTTCGAGCACTTGTGGCCGCTGCACACCCACTTCAGCGACAACGAATACGGACCGGGAGGCGAGATCCGTCACGTTCCTTACGGGAAAGGGACCCTGCGCATCGGTCACGTGGTGGAGGGAGCGAGCAAGTACGACCTGGCGCTAACGGTGGTCTCGGAAGAAAAAGATCCCGGGTCGCACGTGGCGATACTCGACGAGTTGAAGGCAACCGGGGCGCCGTTGGTCTTCCCCGCAAAGCGGGAGGTGGTCGGGCTGGAGCGGGAAGGTTTGTGGTTCCCCCATCCAATTCCACTGGAGCGGAAGCAGCAAGCCCACACCTTTCGCCATGGAGCGCGCGAGGTTCGCATCACCAACAAGGACAAGGTGTACTTCCCGGAGGGCGAGATCACCAAGGGGGACCTGGTGAACTATTACTACAACGTCGCCCCCATGATGCTGCCGTTCCTGCGCGACCGGCCCATCGCGATGCAGCGGCTGCCGGAAGGCATCTACGGTGAGGCCTTTTACGAGAAGCAGCTGCCCAAGGGCGCCCCGAAGTGGGTCCGCAGCGTACCGGTCTCCGCCGAGGGAGGCAGCCGGACCATCGACTTCATCGTCGTCGAGGATGTCGCTACCCTGGTCTGGCTCGCGCAGATCGCCAGCGTGGAGGTCCACGCCTGGACCAGCCGCTGGCCGAACCTGGACGAGCCGGACTTCGCCGTCCTCGACCTGGATCCCCATGAACCCATCGAGTTCGAGGACGTCCGGGCGGTCGCCCGCCTGGTAAGGGTGGTCCTGGAGGGGCTGGGGCTGCGGGCGTTTCCGAAGACCTCGGGCGGTTCGGGCCTGCAGATATTCATTCCGATCACCGCCGGGCATAGCTACCCCGAGGTCCGCGAGTTCTGCACCGCGGTCGGCGGGATGCTGCGGGCCGCCTACCCGGAGAAGGTTACGCTGGAGTTCGCAAAGCCCAAAAGAGCCGGCAAGGTCTACGTCGACGCAGGCCAGAACGCCAAGGGCCAGACACTTGTGGCGCCATATTCGGTTCGTCCCTACCCGGGGGCGCCGGTATCCGCACCGCTGTCATGGGACGAGCTGGACCACGAGATCTATCCGGAGATGTTCAACCTCTGTTCGCTCTTCGAGCGAATCGAGCAGGTGGGAGACCTGTTTGCCGATGCGATGAAGTTCCGGCAGGATCTGCATCCTGCGTTGAAGAGGCTGAGCGGCTGAAGCCGGCCGCCGGGCAGGAAGGAATCCAAAAGTGACCGAACAAGCAGCAGGCCACACCTGGCCACAGATACTGGGTACCGTGCTGTCCGGCGCCTCGTTGGACCGTGCCCAGGCCGCCTGGGCGATGGGCCAGATTATGGAGGGCCGCGCTGCGCCGTCCCAACTGGGAGCCCTTCTTGCCGCGCTGCGGGTAAAGGGAGAGTCGGTCGACGAGCTGGTCGGCCTGGTAGAGACCATGCGCTCGTTTTCCCAGAAGGTCGAGGTGGACTACCCGGTGGTGGACACCTGCGGAACCGGCGGCGACCGTTCGGGTTCCATCAACGTCTCGACGATGGCCGCGATGATCGTGGCCGGCGCCGGGGCCAAGGTTGCCAAGCACGGCAACCGGGCAGCGTCCAGCCGGTGCGGCTCCGCCGACGTCCTGGAAGCCCTCGGCGTGAAGGTGGACCTCGGTCCGGAGGGCGTGCGCCGATGTATCGACGAAGCGGGCATAGGGTTCTGCTTCGCCCCTGTTTTTCATCCCTCGATGCGCCACGTCGGCCCGATACGCAAGGAACTGGGTGTTCCTACGGTTTTTAACTTCCTGGGGCCTTTGACCAATCCGGCCGGCGCACGAAACCAGGCTCTCGGGGTGTCGGACAAGGCGATGGCCCCGAAGATGCTGGAGGTGCTGATCGCGCTCGGCAGCGAGCGGGTGCTGGTCTTCAGGGGCTTTGACGGACTGGACGAGCTGTCCACAACCGGTCCCTCGAACCTGTGGGAGCTGAAATCGGGAAACGTTACCGAGTCGGTGGTGGATCCCCTGGAGTACGGCATCCCCAGAGCCGCCCCATCGGCCCTGGCCGGAGGCAGCGCCGAGAACAACGCCCGGGTGGTGCGAGAGGTTCTGGACGGCAGGGAGGGTCCCGACAGAGACGTTGCGGTCTTCAACTCGGCGGCGGGAATCATCGCGGCAGGTCTTGCGGACGACTTCACTGAAGGTATCGGTCTGGCCAGGCAATCCATCGACTCCGGTCGGGCCCGGGCGGCTCTCGAAAGCCTGGTGAAGGTTTCAACCTCCTAGATTCCGCTATGCCGGCCGTGCAGGCCGGGGTCGCAATTGGAGTATCTTGGAGACATGAAATGGCTGCTCAGGCTTCTGGGAATCGAAAGCTCGCCCCAGCCCGGCGAGTCCAAGGAGCTGACGGTCAAGGAGCGCCGGGCCGAGCCTGATCCGGTAGCCCTCGCAGCGGCTGCCTCGGGAGAGCCCCGCCCGAAGCCGGGCCTCGACCTCGAACGCCTGAAAGCCCTGCCGTCCTCCGCCTACCAACCCTTGACCGAGTATCTGACGTACATCCAGGTGAAAAGGGGTGAGACCGAGAGCCTGGTTTTCGTTCGGGCATCGGACATCGACGCTCTGGCTGCCCTTACCGGCGAATCGCGGGACAACTTCGTCAAGGAGTTCAAGCGCCTGGGTGTCCTGATTTCGATGAACTGAGCTCCACCCCCACGGCAAACTTTTCTCACTTTTTTAACCGGCCCCCCGAGGCCGGTCTTTTTTGTCATACCCGGTGCCTATCGTTCTTGTTGTCGAACAAGCCGTCGTTCCTCTGGGAGCGGGAGATAGGAGAGAAATCATGGATAACTTCGGATCCTGTGATCCGGGTGCGGCGTCGGAACGTTCCGCCGGCGAGATCCTGGAGTGGGGCAGCCGGCTTGCGTCGGAATTGGACCCAAGGCTGGCGGACGTTTGGTCGTGCGTGTTCAGTATCGACGCCGAGCCCACGCTCGAGCAGCTCGGATGGTTTCTCAGGATGGCGTACCTGAACGGGTACGAGGACGGGATCACCGAGACCACCCGGGGCAAGCTGCTGGAGGAGCTAGGGATGACCGCGCCCAGCCGCAATCCATCCACCTCGAAAGGAGCAAGCCGCCAGTGATCATCGACTGCAAGGAGTGCGAGATGTATCAGAGCAGCCACTGCCAGGACTGCTTCGTCATGGCGGTGCTGACCAGGGAAAAAGGTGAGCCTCTGGTTATTGATGCGGATCAGGAACCGGCAATCGTAAGGCTTCAGGAGGCCGGGCTGGCTCCGGTTCTGAGGTTCAGGAAGAAGGCGGGATAGCTCCGATTTCGCGCATTTGCACCCGATTGGGGGTCTGCGGAGGGGCCGTTCAGGTTAATTCGGGGTCGGCACGTCGCTATCCTTTATTCTTCGAGGTTCATAGGGCTTGGAGAATATGGTCAGACTGCATCTGGTTGGTTTCACCACCGACCTGAAAAACCTCATCTTTGCCGACGAGCGGGGAGCAACCAGCGGCGGATACGTCGTAAGCGTCGACGGCCGGCTTCGGCACACCCTCGAGGAGGTGGCGCGGCTTGAGGACATCCAGGAGGAAGAAGGCCTGGAGGCCGAAGAAGCCGTAGAGGCCGAGGCTCCCGCTCCCCGGGTTGTCTCAAAGCTGACCCCCAAGGAGATCCAAAGCTTGCTGCGGGCGGGAAAAACCGAGGAGCAGGTTGCTCGTCTGGCCGGCACCGAGGTCGACTGGATTCGCCGATTCTCATTCGCCATCCTCGCCGAGCGGCGGGATGTGATCGATGCGGTCAGGTCGGCAACCCTTTCCAAGCCTCGCCTGGGGCCTTCGGGTCTCAACATCGGCGATGCCGTCGAAGAGAATCTAGGCGCCAAGCGCCTGAGGATGGGTCCGGAGGCCATCGAGCAGGCCTGGAAGGCCATGCGGAAGAACGGCCGCTGGCAGGTGAGTTTCGAATACGAGTCCCGCGGACAAAAACGGCTCGCGCGGTACTCGTTCGACCCGAACACGCGGCAAGTGGAACCGCTAAACGATATTGCCCTCGAGCTCGGATGGCGGGCGGACTCCAGGAACAAAGGCGCAGCTCCCCGGTCTTCCACAGCGGCCCCCAAGATCGTCTCCGGCGTGCGGCCCGGCACCGGACGGGGGGCGGCGGCCGGAAAGGCCGGCCAGGCGAAGCCGCCTTCCACGGCGCGTTCGGCTGCGGGGAGGGGAGGAGGTGCGGATCGTCAGACGGCGGGGAACCGTCCTGCCGGCAAACCCGCCTCGCCGGTGTCCCGGCGCAGCGCCGCAGCGGCCCGGACCAAGGAGGCAGCCGGTGAGCAGGAACCGCAGGTTCCGCGCCGCCGGCTGGTGCCGCCGCCCGAGGAGGAGCCCGAGAGCCGCCGTCCGGAACCTGATCCCGATCCCACCGGCGACGAGTTCATTATTCAGCGGCCCCGAAACCCCGAGCGAAGTCAGTACGGCTCCCTGCCAACCGTCTGGCGGCCGTCTCGCCGCAATTAACTGCGTACTCGCAGCTGATCCATTTGCGGTATGTTAAGAAACTAACCAGCTTGGGAAGAGTACGCGTCAGCCACCAATTCCCTCACGCAAAGCGCCCAGGCACTGCCGGCCGCTTATCCACAAGGCTCAAGGAGGAGTAGCCATGACCACGCGCATCGCCATCAACGGTTTCGGACGAATTGGCCGGCAGGTGTTGAGGCAGATCGCGATGGGCGAACCGGACCTCGAGGTCGTCGCGGTCAACTCCTCCCGTACCACCCCCCAGGCCGCCGAGCACATGTTCAAGTACGACTCTGTCTTCGGGCGCTACAAGGGCAAGGTGGAAAGCGACAAGCAGAACCTGATTGTCGACGGCCGTCCGATCCGCATCACCGACCAGCGGGACCCGTTGCTTTGTCCCTGGCACGCGTTCGAGGTTGACATCGTCGTCGAGGCCACCGGTCACTTCAACCACCGGGAGGCGGCCGCCAAGCATCTGAAGGCCGGCGCCGGCAAGGTGGTTCTGACCGCCCCGGGTCAATACGAAGACTGCACTCTCGTCATGGGTGTCAACGACCAGATCTACGACCACGACCGCCACTGGATCATCTCGGCCGCCTCTTGCACCACCAACTGCCTGGCTCCGATGCTCAAGGTTCTCCACAACGAGTTCGGCATCGAGGGTGCCCTCATGACCACCATTCACGCTTTCACCCGAGACCAGCAGCTGCTCGACGGAACCCACAGCGACCCTCGCAGAGCCCGGGCCGCCACGCTCAACATGACGCCCACGAAGACCGGCGCTGCGAAGGCCATCGACAAGGTCATGCCCGAGCTTGCCGGACGAATTGTCGGAATAGCGGTAAGGGTGCCGGTGCCCGATGTCTCCTTGGTGGACCTCAGTGTCACGCTGGACCGGGGCACTACCACCCAGGAGATCAACGACGCATTCCGGGCCTACGCGATCGGCCCGATGGCGCGGGTGCTCGACGTTACCGACGAGCCCCTGGTGTCGAGCGATTTCCACGGCGACACCCACTCGACGGTTATGGACCTGGCCTCCACCCGCCGGGGACCGGGCACGCAGGCCAAGGTATTGGCGTGGTACGACAACGAGGCCGGGTACTCGGCTCGTGTGGTGGATGTATGCAAGTTGATCGCTCACCACAACAACCAGGGTGCGCAGGCCAAGGGTGAGGAGACCAAGGCGGCAGGCGGCTCGCCGGCCGAGGGCGGCGACGCCGAAGCCAGGGAGCCGGCCAAAGCCAAGTAGCCCGCCCCGAGTTGACTTGAAAAGACCCAACGATAGCTGCCGGGTCTATTCCATTGGATCTACCGGATCCGGGCCCGCGCCGGCATATCTACGCCCCCGAAACCTGCCGGTAGACCTCTACCGTCTTGCCGGCCGCAGCCGTCCAGCTGAAGCGTTCGACCGCCAGCACCCGCCCGGCCCGGCCCATCCGGCGGGCGAGTTCGGGATCCTGCAGCAACCGGTTCACCGCCCGGGCGAGGGCCAAGGCAAATGCTTCAGGATCGTCCGGCTCGCCCGTGACCGGATC
>Ga0247713_1000407_pt1 | contig 27398 bp, 31 predicted proteins | sample 21E_NmetaG_FD_189936 | JGI IMG/M metagenome (GOLD analysis project Ga0247713, IMG submission 189936) | Soil microbial communities from hillslope of Landscape Evolution Observatory, University of Arizona, Oracle, AZ, United States - 2-1-E_N | ecosystem: Engineered > Artificial ecosystem >... | reverse complement strand
GGCAGGGGGAGGTAGACGATCGACGCCAGCGCGGTGCCGGCGGTCACCAGGGGGATGGCGATGGCGACGACGAGGAACGTGGCGACTGCTTTCGCCACCCTGACAGGGTCGAAGTTCCAGTCCAAGAGTGCCTAGCTTCGCGCGGAGCGAGGCCGACGGTCCTGTCGCCGCCCTATCGTCTGAGCCTGATGCCGGATCGTCCGCCCTCGGTCGACACACTGGCCCGCGAGCTGGCCGACGTGGGGCTGCCCCACCCGCTGCTGGTGGACGCGGCCAGGTCGGCCATCGCCGCCGGCGACCCCTCCTCGGCCCGCGCTCGGGCCGAGGCGGTGGCGGCGGCCCTACTGCGCCCGGTGATCAACGCCACCGGGGTCATCCTGCACACCAACCTGGGGCGGGCACCGCTGCCGGCGCTGCCCCTTGTCGAGGCCCGCCGGTACTCGAACCTCGAGTTCGACCTGGCCGGCGGGAAGCGGGCCTCACGGAGCGATCATGCGGCGCGGCTCATCGCCCGGGCCGTGGGCGCCGAGGCGGCGCTGGTCGTGAACAACGGTGCCTCGGCGCTGTTGCTGGTGCTGGCGGCCCTGGCTCGGGGACGGTCGGTGGTCGTGTCCCGGGGCGAGCTGGTCGAGATCGGCGGCGGCTTCCGGGTCCCCGAGGTCATGGTCCAATCGGGGTGCCAGCTGATCGAGGTGGGCACGACGAACCGCACCCGGCTGGCCGACTACCGGGCCGCCGTCGACGAGTCGGTGGGCCTCGTGCTGAAGGTCCACCAGTCGAACTACCGGATGGTCGGGTTCACCGAGGACGTGGGCGTCGCCGCGCTGGCCTCGCTGGGCGGGCCGCCGGTCGTGGCCGACATCGGCTCGGGGCTGCTCGACGCCTCGACGCCGTGGTTGTCCGCCGGCCCGCCGGCGTGGCTGGCGGGAGAGCCGGCCGCCCGCCAGACGCTGGCCGCCGGCGCCGGCCTCGTCACCTTCTCGGGCGACAAGCTCATGGGCGGCCCCCAGGCCGGGATCATCGCCGGCCGGGCCGACCTGGTGGCCTTGTGCGCCCGGCACCCGCTGAACCGGGCCCTGCGGCCGGGCGGGCTGGTGCTCGCCGCCCTGCAGGAGACGGTGCTGGCCTACCTGCGCCGCGACGGCGACGCCATCCCGTTCTGGCGCATGGCCGCGGCGCCGGTCGAGGGCCTGCGGGCCCGGGCCGAGGCCCTGGGCGTCGGCAAGGTGGTCGACACCGTGGCCGTCGCCGGCGGCGGGTCGGTGCCCGGCCAGGATGTGCCCTCGGCCGGCGTGGCCCTCGACGGCGACTTCGCCGCCCGCCTCCGGCGGCACGACCCGCCGATCGTCGCCCGGGTCCACGAGGGTATGACGGTCTGCGACCTGCGCACCGTCGACCCCCTCGACGACCCGGTGCTGGCCCGCGCCCTCCGCTCTCGAACTGGTGACGATCTCCGGGGTCAGGACCCCGGAGATCGTCACCAGTTCGGGTAGGCGGCGCTCCACATGCACGTCGTCGCGACCGCCGGCCACGTCGACCACGGCAAGTCGACGCTGGTCCTGGCCCTCACCGGCATGGACCCCGACCGCTTCGCCGAGGAGAAGGCCCGGGGCCTCACCATCGACCTCGGGTTCGCCTGGGCCACCCTGCCGTCGGGCCGGGAGCTGGCGTTCATCGACGTCCCGGGCCACGTGCGCTTCCTGAAGAACATGCTGGCCGGCGTGGGCGCGGTCGACGCCTGCCTCTTCGTGGTGGCCGCCACCGAGGGCTGGAAGCCACAGTCCGAGGAGCACCTCCGCATCCTCCAGCTGCTGGGCGTCTCCCACGGGATCGTCGCCCTGACCAAGGTCGGCCTGGTCGACGACGACTGGCGGGAGCTGACCCGCATGGAGCTCGAGGACCAGGTGGCCGGCACCTTCCTCGACGGCGCGCCCATCGTGGAGGTCGACGTGCCCGGCGGCCGCGGGGTCGACGACCTGCGGGCCGCCCTCGACGAGCTGCTGGCCACCACGCCGGCCTCGGTCGACCGCCGGCGCCCCCGCCTCTGGGTCGACCGGGTGTTCGCGGCCAAGGGCTCGGGCACCGTCGTCACCGGCACCCTCGCCGGCGGCTCGCTGGCGCTCGAAGACGAGCTGGTCGTCCTGCCCTCGATGAAGAAGGCGCGGGTGCGCGGGCTGCAGAGCCTCCAGCGCCAGCGGGAGACGGCCGAGCCCGGCAGCCGGGTGGCGGTCAATCTGTCCGGCGTCTCCCACGACGAGCTGGCCCGGGGCAACGCGGTGGTGAAGCCCAACCAGTGGCGCCCCACCCGCACGTTCGACGCCTCCCTGCGGGTGCTGGAGGGGCTCGACCACCCGGTGAGCCGGCGGGGCGCCTACCAGGCCTATCTCGGCTCGGGCGAGCATGCGGTGCGCCTCCGGGTGCTGGGGGAGGAGGCCATCGCGCCCGGGAAGGTGGGCGCCATCCGCCTCCACCTGCCGGTGGCCGTGCCCCTTCTGCCCGGCGACCGGTTCATCCTCCGGGAGAGCGGGCGGGACGAGACCGTGGGCGGCGGCGAGGTGCTCGACGTGGCGCCGGTGCGGGCGGCGTCGAAGGCCCGGCCGTCGCGGTCGGTGGACCGGGTGATCGAGGAGCGGGGCTGGGTGTCGGCCGACGACCTGGAGCGGATGACCGGTGAGCGGCGGGAGCCCAACGTCGGCCGGTGGGTGGTGTCGCCGCCGGCGCTGGACGCCGCCCTCACCGAGCTCAAGGACGCGATCGACACCGCAGGCCCCCTGGGCGTCGACCGGGCCGGGCTCACCGACCGTCAGCGGGCCGTCCTGCCCCTGCTGGACGGCATCACCACCGAGGGCGGGCGGATCAGGCCGGCGGCCGCGGTCGATCCCCTCGCCGACCACCCTTTCGTCGCCGCCCTGGAGGCGTCACCGTGGGCCCCGCCCGAGCCGTCGGGGGTCAACCGGGCCGAGCTGGCCGAGCTGGTCCGCCGGGGGCTGGTCGTCGAGCGGGAAGGGGTCTACTTCGGGCCCAAGGCGGTCGACGCCGCCGCCCGCCGGGTGGCCGAGATGCTCGTCGAGAGCCCCGAGGGCGTCACCGTCGCCCAGGTGCGCGATGGCCTGGGCACCACTCGCAAGCACGCCCTCCCGCTCCTTGCCCACTTCGACGCCACCGGCGTCACCCGCCGCCGGGGCGACCTGCGTATCGGCGGCCCCCGCCTGCCGGCGCTCTAGCCGGCCCGGGCGCTCAGCTGCTTGCGCTCGAGTTCGTTCAACCCGCCCCAGATGCCGTGCGGTTCACGGATGGCGATCGCGTAGTCGAGGCACGGACGCCGAACCGGACACAGTCCGCAAATCTCCTTGGCCCGGGCCTCCCGAGCCTCCCGCTCGTCTTTCCGCTCAACTTGGGATGGCGGAAAAAAGACTGCGGACTGTGGGCCCTTGCAGGCCGCACGCTGCTGCCACAGCTCCTCGACGCGTTGGCTACTCAACGACGTCCCCCTTTCCTCCCGGCGGACCACCGTACGCCTCTCGCCCGCGTTCAACAAGGGGTCCTTTTGCACATAGTGGCTGGTCGCAAGGGCGGAGGCCCGAAATAGGCCTGCGGGCAAATGCCTAGTGGCCCGCATCCTTGGCCCCGCCGGTCTCCGGTTCGACCTCCAGCAGCAGGCCGTCGATGGCGACGACGCGTACCCGCTCGCCGGCCGGAATGGGGGTGGCCCGGTTGGTGCGGGCCCGCCACGTACCGCCCCTCAGGTCGACCATGCCCTCGGGGTCGATGCCCGTCGTCGCTTCCCCCATCTGGCCGATCATCGACTCACGCCCGATGGTGGGCGTGGAGAACCGGGCCCGCAGCATGGAGGTCATGCCCGAGAGCATGAACAGGGCCACGCCGGCGGAGATCAGCAGGATGACCCACCACGGCACCGACAGGTCGCCGGGGAACAGCCGCCACGACCCGATGGCCAGGGCCACGGCCCCGATGCCCGTCCACGCCCGGGGCGCGCCCGACTGCACGTCGACCGAATACCCGAACACCGCCAGCCCGATCAGGGCCAGGCCGAGCGGGTTCGTCGGCAGGACCGCCAGCCCGTACGTCGACAGGATCAGCGACGCCGCGCCGGTCACCCCGGCCACCCCCACGCCGGCGGTGAAGAACTCGAACACGATGAGCAGCAGGCCGACCATGAGCAGCAGGTAGGCGACCGACGGCTGGGTGGTGAGGTGCAGGAGCCGGGCCGTCAGGCCGAGCTTCTCGAAGCGCACCTCGCCTGCCTGCTGGCGGCGGGGGACGTCGCCGTCGGTGACCACCCGGGCGGTGTGCAGCACCTTGCCGCCGGCGTCCTTGCCGTCGAGGCCGACCACGAAGTCGCCCAAGGTTGGGTCGGTGGTGGCCACCAGGCCGCGGGCGGCGGCGTCGTCCGGCCCCAGGCCGGCGACCTTGGTCCCCGGCGCCATGCCGGCGATGGCTGCGCCGGCCAGCATGGCCGCGGTCGGCCCCGAGGCCTCAGCGCCCGTCGGCCCCACCCAGATGGCCACCGGCACGGGCGAAACCCGTATCTCCTCGACCAGTCGGGCGAAGTCCGATGCGCCGATGAGCACGCCGGGCGAGTCCAGCTGGATGACCAGCACCTCGCTCTCGGCCCGGTCGGCCCGGGTGATGGCTCGGCGGATGAAGTCGGCGACGATCGGGTCGATCCGGCCCTTGACCTCCACGACGTCGACCGTCGCCGCCTCTTGCGCGCCGGCGGGGACCGGGGCGACCAGGGCGACAGCGACGAGCGCCAGCATGGAGAAGAGCAGTTTGCGGATGGTCCACGCTACTTGGAGCGCACGGAAGGGCTCCTGGCGGGTAAGGACACCGATGTGACAGACACCCGCACCGACGACGATCTCGCGCGGGCCGTCGGAGCGCTGGCCGGCGGTGGGGCCCATGGCGGCAACCTGGCCCGGGCGGCCAGGCTGGCGGCCAAGTCGATGAAGGCTGCCGGCGCCAGGTCGGTGGCGACGGGGGCCTGGCTGGCGGAGACCATGCTCGACGCCGTCCCCCACATCCCCGTCCGCGACGCGGCCACGCTCAGCGCCCACCACCGCTACCTCACCGGCGACCGGCTGGCCGCCGAGATGGTGCGCGCCGCCAGCCACACCACCGCCGGCCTCGGTGCGGTCGCCGGCGGCCTGGCCGGCGCCCACCAGCTGGCCCCGCCCACATGGGCCGCCATCCCGGCCGAGCTGCTGGTGGAGACGCTGGTCGTGGTCGCCGTGGAGATGAAGCTGGTGGCCGAGCTGCAGGAGATCTACGGCATGCCGGTCACCGGCACGCCCAGCCAGCGCAGCTGGGCCATCGTGCTGGCGTGGGCCGAGAGTCGGGGCATCACGCCGGCAGCGGTGTTGCGGCCCGGCGGTCTGGCCCAGGTCCTCGGCCGGGGCTCCCGCCGGGAGCTGGCCCACATGCTCCAGCGCCGGCTGGCCCGCCGGGCCATGCGCAACCTGTCGGCCCTCGCTCCGCTGATGGCGGGGGCGGTCGCCGGCGCCGAGTTGAACCGCCGGGCCACCCGGGCCCTGGGCGAAAAGGTCACCCGTGATCTGTCGGACATGCAAAGGACGGTGACCGAATGACGACGTTCGACTTGCACCAGCAGCTCCGAATCGGCAACCAGATCTAACGTCCAACGGTGGACCCCCGCACGTTCTGCTGCCAGTCGCGCCTGGTCGTGGTGGCGGGCAAGGGTGGGGTGGGCAAGACGACGGTGACCGCGGCCATGGCTCGCATGGCCGCCGGCCTGGGGCTGTCGGTGCTGATCGTCGAGGTCGAGGGCAAGACCGGCCTGGCCGCTGCCTTCGGCGCCGACGACCTCGAGTACGACGAGCGGGAGCTGGCCCCGGGCATCCGGGCGCGGTCGCTCACCCCCGACGTCGCCCTTGTTGAGTACCTGGAGGAACACGGCCTGCGCCGCATTTCCAAGCGGCTGGTCAAAGGCGGCCTGGTGGAGGTGGTGTCCACCGCCGTCCCGGGCATCAAGGACATCCTCGTCCTGGGCAAGGTGAAGCAGCTGGAGCGGGCGGGCGTGGCCGACCTGATCCTGCTCGATGCGCCGGCCGCCGGCCACGCCGTTTCCTTCCTGATGTCAGCCCGTGGCCTGCGCGACATCGTGCGGGCCGGGCCTCTGCAGGGCCAGTCCGACGAGGTGCTGTCCATGCTCACCGATCCGGCGCGGTGCCGGGTGATGCTCGTCACGCTGGCCGAGGAGACACCGGTGAACGAGGTGGTGGAGACGGCCTTCGCCCTGGAGGACAGGGTCGGCGTCGACCTCGCCCCTGTCGTGGTGAACGGCCTGTACCCGGTGCTGGACGGCCTCGACGCCGACCCCTCGCCGGCCGGCGCCGACGCCCCGGTGCTGGCCGAGGCGGCGGAGTTCCGCCGGCGGCGCCAGGAGCTCCAGCAGGCGCAGGTGGCCCGGCTGGCCGCAGAGCTTCCCCTGCCCCAGCTCCACCTGCCGTCGGTGTTCAGCGTCGACCTGGGGCCGGCGGACATCGACGCCCTGGCGTCGGCGCTGGCGTCGGCCATCGAGGCCCTTCCCGTGCGGGTCGGCTGAGGATGGACGACCTCGTCACCCAGCGGGAGATCGTGGTCTGCTGCGGGCCGGGCGGCGTCGGCAAGACGACGGTGGCCGCGGCCATGGCCGTGGAGGGGGCCCGCCGGGGCCGGCGGACGGTGGTCGTCACCATCGACCCGGCCAAGCGGTTGGCCGACGCCCTGGGCCTGGAGGAGCTGACCGACACGCCGCACCGCATCGAGGGCGACTGGCCCGGCGAGCTGTGGGCCCTCATGCTCGACCCCCGCAGCACCTTCGACGGCCTGGTCGTCAAGTACGCGCCGGAGCCGGGACAGGCGGAGACGATCCTGGCCAACCGCTTCTACCGGAACATCGCCGGGGCGCTGTCGGGCACCCAGGAGTACATGGCCATGGAGAAGCTGTTCGAGCTCCACAGCGACGAGCGTTTCGACCTGGTCGTCGTCGACACTCCCCCCACCCGCAACGCCCTCGACTTCGTCGACGCGCCCCGGCGGCTGACACGGCTGCTCGACAACCGCCTGTTCCGGCTGCTGATGATGCCGGCCCGCACCGGCATCCGGGCGGTCAACATCGCCACCCAGGCCTTCCTGCGGACCATCGGCAAGGTGGTGGGCTCCGAGGTGGTGTCGGACGCGGTCACGTTCTTCCAGGCCTTCGAGGGCATGGAGGACGGCTTTCGCCAGCGGGCCCAGCGGGTGCTGGAGCTACTGGCCGACCCCTGTACCGCTTTCGTCCTGGTCACTTCGCCCCGCCGGGACGCCGCACGGGAGGCCGAGTTCTTCGCCGAGAAGCTGAGCGAGCACGGTATCGACGTCGACGCCCTGGTCGTCAACCGCATGCACCCCCGCTTCGATGTGGTGGCGAGCGACGGGCCGGCGCTGGCGTCGCTCTACCGGAATGTGGCCGAGCTGCAACGACTGGCCGCCGGCGAGGAGGCCCACGTCGCCGCGCTCTCCGAGCGCGTGGGCGCGCCGGCGCGGTGCGTGCCCGAGTTGGAGACCGATGTCCACGACCTCCCGGGCCTGGCCCGGGTGGCGGCGTACGTGTTCGCCTAGGTGCGGGTCTCGGCCACTATGTCGTTTGACGGCTGTCTGCCGTCGAGTCGTCGCCGCTGGTCAGGGACTCGGCAGCCTCGGCGACGGTGTCGGTGACGGTGACGATCCGGTCGAAACCGGTGGTGTGAAGCAAGCGGACGAGAGTGGGACGGTTGCAGCACACGGCCACGTCGCCCCCGGCCTCCCGGGCCCGGCGGATGCCACCGATAAGCGCGCCCAGGCCGGCCGAGTCCACGAACGGGACCTCCGACATGTCGATGAGGAGCTTGGGCTCGGACGCCAGCTCGCCGAGGGCCTCACGGAACTGGCCCACGGTGTAGGCGTCCAGCTCCCCAACAGGACGGCAGATGGTGTAGTCCTCACGCTTTTCAAGCTCTATGTGAAGCACGGCCACGATGCTACCCATGGGTTGGGCGCACTACCCTCCTCGACATGCCCGAGGTGCTCGTGGTCAGCGACTCCGCCCGTGTCCGTGAAGAGGTCATCGCCTCCCTCCCCGACGCCGGCATCACCGTGCGGGAGCTGACCCGAGGCGCCGACGTGCTGCCGGCGGTCGTGGCCAAGAAACCCGACCTGATCGTCCTCGACCAGCAGATCGGCCGCATGGGCGGCATGGCGACGACTTTGGACCTCCATCTCGAGGCCGGCGCCGGCCGTGTGCCCCACGTCCCGGTACTCCAGCTCCTGGACCGCCGGGCCGACGTGTTCCTCGCCCGACGGTCGGAGGCCGAAGGCTGGGTGGTCAAGCCGATCGACCCCCTCCGCCTGGGTCGGGCCATCTCCACGCTGCTGGCCGGCGGCACCTACGAGGACACGGCCTACCGTCCTCCCACCGTCCCCGTCCACTGAAGTAGGCTGAGGGTTTCCGGGAAGTGGCGCAGCTTGGTAGCGCGCAGCGTTCGGGACGCTGAGGCCGCGGGTTCAAGTCCCGCCTTCCCGACGGGTAAAAGTGCTGGTCAGGGCGTTGTAGCCCTGGCCGGCCGGCGGCTCAGGAGGCGCCCAGGCCACGAGCAGGCCACGGGAACTTCATGAACCGCGTCCCGAGCTGCTCGGCCGCCGCTGCGTTCGCGGCGTTCGACGCCTGCGCGTAAACGCTTAGGATGAGGCGCGGATCGCGTGCCCCAGCCGAGGCGTCCCCTACACGATCCACACGAACTCCGTCGCGCCGACGCTGACTGGATCGATCGCGGCGCGTGGATCGACAGCGCCAACACGCCGAAGAGCGACGAACCTCGGCGCACCATCGTCCACCTGTCCACCTCCGACGACGTCGGTGACCCGGCGGCGTCCGCCCAGCACGTCCAGGCTTACTGGACGACCAAGCGGACCCGTGGCCGGCGCCGCCGACGCCCTGGCCCCGGCGGTCCTGCCTCTACTGGCGGCCCACGCTGCCAACGCCGTCCACTCCGCCGCCTTCCGTCGACTCGCTGGCGCCCCGCCCCACGATCATCGGCGGGTGCTGGCCCTCGTAGGCCACTCGATCCCCAACTGCAGCCGGATCGTGTCGCGCACCCAGCCTGCGTACCGGTCGATCGACCACCCTCTCTCGATCACGAGGTTCCGGAAGGTGCCCAGGGAGTTGAGTCCCCAGAGCATGTCGGCGAACGTGCCGGCGCTCATCCCTGAGGGCAGATTGTGCTCCTTCTTGAGCCATCGTCCGAGGCGCACAAGCTCCTGGTAGCGCTCGTCCTCGCGGGGGCGCAGCGTCTCGTCGACCTCCGGGAAGTGCCGGCGGGCCACGACGAGGGCCTCGTGGATCACCCACACCTTCGATGCCACCTCGGCGCCGACGGCGATCGCCGCATCCAGCGCCGCGAGGGCGGTGGGCTGCGTCCAGATCGGGTTGTGCTCGAGAGCGGGGACGACGTCGGTCTCGTAAATGCGCAGGTGGAGCTCGGTCAACAGAGCGCCCTTGGACGCGAAATGGAGGTAGATCGCCTGACGGGAGACCCCGGCCTTCTTCGCCACCGCCTCGAGACCGGCACCGAAGTACCCCTGCTGCTCGAACAGCGTTCGGGCGGAGTCGAGGATCGCGACCCGAGTGTCATGACGTCCACTTGACATGCTGTAAAGCATACCCTACTTTACAACCTGTCAATGAACCCCCGAACGGAGGATACGAGATGGCTCGGTACCTGATTGTGACGTGGGACGGCTCGGGGAATCTCGTGCCGACGCTGGGGATCGCCCGGACGCTCGTCGCCGATGGGCACGACGTCCGGATGATGGGTCACAGGAAGATCGTCGACCGATGCGGGGACGTCGGAACCCGGTTCATCCCGCTGAGCCAGCCCGACGACTGGGACCACATGGAAAATCCGGACGATTTCGAGGCTGAGATGGCGCTGATGATCAACGACCTGTGCTGCAGCGCGCCGATCGCCGACGACGTCGCCGCCGAGCTCGACCGCGAGCGGGCGGATGCGGTGCTCGTCGACTGCCTGCTCTTCTCGGCCACGAACGTGGCGCTGGCGTCGGGGATCCCGACGGCGACGCTGTTCCACGCGCCGTACTCGATCTTCCGCGGGGGTCCGCTGGTCGAGATGTTCACGCCGGCGATCACGCTCCTGAACACCCAGCGCGTAGATCTGGGCCTTCCTCCCATCGCCAGCCTTGCGGACGTGCACGATGCCTGCGACGCCGCCCTCGTGGCGCTTCCAGCGGAGTTCGAACCGGACGCGGGCGACGCGCCGAACGTGGTCCGCTTCGGCCCGGTGCTCGACGCCCCGCCGCTCGCCAGGCCCGCCGGGGCGGTGGACGTTCGCGACGGATCGGTGCCGGTCGTCCTCGTAAGCCTGAGCACCAGCCAGCAAGGCCAGGCCGATCTCCTGCAACGGTGCGCCGACGCGGTTGCCGGACTGCCGGTGCGGGCGATCGTGACGACGGGACCTTCGATCGATCCGGCGACGGTCCGGCGCGGCGAGAACACACAAGTGGTGTCGTACGTCCCGCACGTCGACCTGCTTCCGAACATCTCGCTGGTGATCACCCATGCCGGCCTGGGGACCGTGATGGCCGCGCTCGGGGCCGGCGTCCCGCTCCTGTGCGTACCGATGGGTCGCGATCAGTTCTTCAACGCCGAGCGCACCGAAGCGCTGGGCGCCGGCCGGATGCTCCCGCCCGACGCCGGTGTTTCGATGATCGCAGCGGCGGCAACGGAGATCCTCGGCGACGGGACGTTCACCGATGCCGCGAAGCGAATGAGCGCCACGATCGGGTCATACGACGGCGCACGGGGCGCGACGGACGCGCTGGCGTCGCTGGCACGGGGCTGAGGAACCGGCCCCAGCGCCGGCCCCCGGCCGGAAGACACCGCACAGTGGCGGCGCTTACAGCGCCAGGAGCGGCAGGGTCGGGTCCAGGCGGCGAAGGTCGTCTGCGTCTGAGGTCGCGACTTGCTGTCGCGCACGCCGGGCACAGACCACGACGTGGGCATCCACGATGTCGGCCGTCCCGCTTGCCGCGAGCAATCGCCCGACGCTGGTGGCGTCGACACGGTCGAGAACGACGACGTCAGTCGTCGGCTGGCGGAGGAGACGGGCGAGCCGCGCCTGTCGCGTCGGGGATCGGATCGCCTGCGCCAGCGCACTCGCCGGCACGGTGACGGTGGCGCCGGTCTCTCGAGCTCTGGCGAGCAGGACGACGATGCGCCGGTCGTCCCGGTCCACCGCGATGAGCGCGCCGGCGTCCATGGTCAGCCCCGGCATCACGCCCCCGAGGTCGTCGGCCCGTCAACGCCCAGGATGACATCGGCCCAGGCCCTCTCTTGGTCCGAGAGCGGTCCGCCGGTCTCCCGCAGGGCCTCGGCCAGAAGCGCGCCCCAACCGGCGACGTCGTCGAGGGCGACGGACACCGCATGCTGCACGAACCCCGACACGCTCGCCGCAGAGCCGGCCTCGACGAGGGCCCGGATCCGCTGCAGCTGCGTCTCGTCAAGGGTAACGGTTACCTTCTTCGTCGCCATACCGAACACCATACCAACGCGGCGTGCTCCAAGGGTCAGGTGACCGCCAAACACTGAGCGTCGGAGGAGGAAGGTCGAGGACCAGCACAACGGCTCCGGCTTCGAGCTGGTGGTGGTCCTCCAGAAGCTCAGTGGCGGCCGTCTCTGCAGGGTGGCCAACGGCTGTCGCTCGTTTCATGTGTCTGGCAAGCCATAGCGCGCCGGCGCGCTCACGCCGCGACTGGCTCAGCTTCGGTCGCGTGTATCCAGCGCACGAGCAGGGCGAGAGCAACGCCCAGGTAGACGAGGCCGGCCGGGATCCACATGATCACCCCGGCCAACTGCTGGTCGGCCAGCGGGTCGAGGCGCCAGGCGGCCGTCGTCGACTCGTAGCCGGAGTACCACGGGGACGACGCGAAGGTGAGCAGGGCCGAAAGGAACACGCTCTGCATGGCCATGGTGAACACCAGCAGGATCCCGAACCCGTTCGACACCGCCCCGCGGGCCCCGAGAACCACCCGCCAGAACGCCAGCCCGGTGAGAAGGAAGCTGGCGTGCTCGGTCACGTGGATGACGTGGCTGTCGAGGGCGGCGTCGTAGGGCACGGCCGCATGCCAGAACCAGATGGTCGCCACGTGCAGGGCCCACACCGCCGCCGGGTTGCCGAGCGGGCGGAGGCGCCGTCGCCACCGGCCCGTGGCGCGGCGGACGGCCGGAGGCGCCCCCCGGAGCAGCGTGGTGCCCGGCGCGCTCAGGGCCAGCAACGGGGCGGCGACGAGGAGCAGCAGCACGTGCTGGACCATGTGGGCCGAGGCGAGGACGCCGGACAGGGCGTCGAGCGGTGAGACCAGGGCGACGGCCACCACCGCCAGGGCGCCGGCGAAACACCGTGCCTGCCAGGTCTCGGACGCGCCGCGGGTCCTTATCCGGCCTCGGGCGTACGTCCATGCGCTGAGGGCGAGCCCTCCCACGAGGAGGACGTCGACGTTCCACGCTCCCCAGAGGTCGTGGGGAGCGAGGGGCCGGCCGCCGTGGGCGAGGACTTCCATCAGCATTCGAAGACGAAGGCAGGCAGGCCCACGAAGAGCACGGCCACGAAGGAGAAGAGGGCGAGGAGGATGCCGGCGAAGTCCATGGTGCCCCCGCGATCGCGATCCGGAAGGGGCCCGGAAAGGTCGGTGGCGTCGTCGGCCGCCCCGCCCTCGATGGCGGCCCGCCAACGCCGGTACGACCAGCCGGCGACGGCCAGGCAGACCAGGGCGGCCACCGCGGTCGCAGCCAGGGTGACCGTGGCGGGGACCGGCGGGTCGAGCGCCTCAAGACCCCTGCCGTCCCCGCTGCACCCGGCCTCGACCACGAGGTAGACCAGCATGAAGTGGGCGATCCACGTGACCGGCCCGCCCAGGAACGCCACCCATGCCATGCGCGCCGGCCGGTCTCGCGACACGTCGACGGCGACCGGCGTGCCCTCCGCCCCCGTCCGCGCCCCCGCCTGGTCGCTCATGTGAGGTAGGGCCCGAGGTAGAGAGTGCCGAAGCCGGCGAGCCAGACAACGACGGCCGCGGTCCAGAAGCGGGCGACGTTGGCCACGGTGGCGTGGCGGCGGACGGTGTACTGGCCACGGACGGCCCAGAACGTCGACATGGCCAGCATGGCCATGCCGCCGGCGGTCATCACGCCGACGAACCAGGCGAGGGTGTGGAAGATGGACCCGTACGCGTGGGTGGTTGCCCCGAACGCCAAGGTGAGGACCTCGCGGAATTGGATGACGAAGGCGCTCAGGCCCAGAGCGAGGGCGGCGACGAGCCCGATGATGAAACCGATCTGGTCACCCGCCCGCACCCGCCGTAGAGCGGCGTAGACGGTCGGACCGCTGATGGCCAGCAGGACGGCGGCCAAAGTTGCTCGGGCCAGCCCCGGCTCGTCGATGCCCGGGGGAGGCCAGACAGGGTTCTCCAGACGAAGGTAGAAGTACGACAGGAGGAGGGCGGAGAAGGCGATGCCGGCGAACAGGATGGCCAGGCCCATGCCCCACGTTGCGACGACGACGCTTCCGCCTGCGTTGACCGCCACGCCGTGCTCACGCTCGAAAGCGTCCTCCTCCTCCACGGTCATCGGCGGTTCCTCCGGCCAGTTCCAACCGATCAGCGCCACGACGACGGTCGCCACGGCGATGACGATGATCCAGCGGAGCTTGATGAGCTCGGCGATGAAGATCAGCACCACCCCGCAGGCGGCGACCAGCGGCCAGATCGACGGATGGGCGACCCGGAACACCTCCTGGGGCCGGGCGTCGGCCGTGCCCACAATGACCGCCGCCCGCCACCGCAACGGCCATTGGCCAAAGGCACGGACGAACCGCTCGAGCCGTTCGTCGCCCTTGTGCAGCTCGTCCTGGTCCCACATGGGGTGGCGGCTGCGGACGATGGGCAGCACGGTCCAGCCGTGCTCCGCCGGAGGTGAGGTGGTCGCCCACTCGAGGGTGTCGCCACCCCATGGGTTGTTCCCCGCCGGTTCACCCCGGCGCAGGCTGCGGACGACGTTCCAGATAAAGACGGCGATGCCGGGCACGATCATCGACACCACGCCGATGGTGGAGATCATGTTGTAGACGCCCCACCCCAGGCCGTCGCTGTAGGTGTAGACCCGGCGGGGCATGCCCATGAGGCCGACGATGTGCATCGGGAAGAACGTGACGTTCACCCCGAGGAACAGCAGCCAGAAGTTCCACCGGCCAAGTCGCTCGTCGAGCATCTTGCCGGCGAACTTGGGGAACCAGTAGTAGACGCCGGCGAAGATCGGGAAGGCGACCCCACCGATGAGCACGTAGTGGAAGTGGCCGACGACGAAGTACGAGTCGTGGGCCTGCAGGTCGAACGGCACGGCCGCCACCATCACCCCCGTGATCCCCCCGATGACGAAGATGACGAGGAAGCCGACGACGAAGAGCAGGGGGGTCTTCCACTGGGCACGGCCGGCCCAGATCGTCGCCAGCCACCCGACGAACTGCACCCCGGCGGGCACGGCGATCAGCATGCTGGCCGCAGCGAAGAAGCTGAGCACCAGGGGCGGCAGGCCCACGGCGAACATGTGGTGGGCCCACAGCCCGAAGGACAGGAAACCGATGGCCACCAGGGCTCCGACCAACCAGGTGTAGCCGACCAGCCGCTTGCGCATGAGGACGGGCAGGATCATCGACACCACACCTGAGGCCGGGACGAACTGGATGTAGACCTCGGGGTGGCCGAAGATCCAGAACAGGTGTTGCCACAGCAGCGAGCTGCCTCCCTGTACGGGGTTGAAGAACTGCGTCCCGAAGCCCCGGTCGAGCTCGAGGAGCAGGCTCCCGATGATGAGCGGGGTGAAGGCGAAAACGATCATGAACGAGAAGACGAGCAGCGCCCAGGCCAGGATCGGGAGGCGGCTGAGCGTCATCCCCGGGGCCCGCATCTTCAGGACGCCGATGATGATCTCGATGGCCGCGGCGATGGCCCCGACCTCGGCCACCCCGAGGCCGAGCACCCAGAAGTCCAGGGCCAGGTCGGGGGAATAGACCGGACCGCTGAGCGGCGTGTAAGCGAACCACCCGGCGTCGGGGACGAGCTGGAACAGCGTGCTGCTGTAGTACAGCAGCCCGCCGAAGAGCACGGTCCAGTAGGAGAAGGCCCCCAGCCGTGGGAAAGGCATCTCCCGGGTGCCGAGGATCAGGGGCAGCAGCAGGATGGCGAAACCCTCGAAGATCGGGAGGATCACGAGGAACATCACGACCGTGCCGTGGTTGGTGAACAGCTCGTTGTACGTCTCGGCGCCGACCAGGTTGTTCTCGGCGATGGCCAGCTGCAGGCGCATCACCACCGAGTCGACGCTCCCTCCGAGCAGCAGGAAGAAGAAGCCGGTGAGCAGGAGGCGGGTTCCGAGCTTGTCGTTCTGGACGCCGGTCAGCTGGCCCCACAGCCCGGGGGGATCGGCGAAAAGGGCGTTGAGCTCGTCGTGCGTGAGCGGCTCCTCGACCGCCGGGCCGGCACCCTGCAGCGGTTCCGGGCCGGCGCTCACCGCAGCCCGTCCAGGTATGCCACCAGGTCGGCCAGCTCCCCACTGCTGAGGTCGGCGGGGGGCATGGCCACGCCCCGTTTGATGGTGTGGGGGTCAGACACCCACCGCGCCCGCTGCTCCGCCGTGTTGGGCACGGCGGCGGCACCCAGGCTCGCCCGACTGGCGACATGGGTGAGCTCGGGCCCGCGAGTCGCGGCGGCCACGGTTCCCCTGACCGCGTGGCACGACGCGCAGCCTCCGGAGCCGAGAAAGACGTCGAGCCCGCGCCGGGCGTTGGCACCTGCCGGCTCGGCGGCCGGCAACTGCCGGCTGGCCACCCAGGCGGCGAAGCCCTCCGGCGGTTCGGCGACCACGTCCATGCCCATCAGCGTGTGCTGGAGGCCGCAGAATTCGGCGCAGCGGTTGACGTGCCGTCCCGGCTCGTCGGCCTGGAGAACCAGGGTGTTGACCTTGTCCGGCAAGAGGTCGAGCTTCCCGCCGAGGGCAGGCACCCAGAAGCTGTGAATCACGTCGGCCGAGCTGAGTCGGAGGGCGACAGGGCGACCGACGGGGATGTGCATCTCGTTGGCGGTGGTGATCCCTTCGGCGGGGTACCGCACCTCCCACCACCACTGGTGGCCAACGATCTCTACGACGAGAGCGCCGTCGGGCGCGGTGGTCGGCACGTCCCGCATGGCGTCCACCGTGGCGGCGAAGACAACGGTGATGACGATCAGAGGGAGGGCGACCCCGCCTCCCACGAGCCAGGGGCCGAAGCGGTCGGGGGGCTGGGGGCCGGCCTCCGGTGCGTCCCCGGGACGGGAGCGGAACAGGCCGACGACCAGCACGACCCCGACGACGAGAAACACGGCGACACCCAGCGCGAGCATCAGCCACCAGAGGCCGGCGGCCGAGTCGGCGACCGGGCCCTCGGGGTCGAGCGCCTGGGCCAGCAGAGTGATCACACTGGGCCCTGCTGCACGTGCCCCTCCGCCAAGCCGCCCCTTCCGCACCTGTCCCGGACAGTCTCCGTGCCGCCGCCGACTGACGTCAACACCCGGTTCTACGCGCCGAGCGAATCGACCCGTTGATCGAGGCCGTCGGCCAAGCCGGTGAGCAGCTCCGCTTCCGAGGCGCCGGAGATCTCCACCGCCCGGGCTCGTGCGTCGGCGGCCACGCCTCGGAGCTCGTTCAGGACCAGGGCCTTGAAGGCGGAGAAGTCGTTGTCGGCCTCCGAGCGGAGGTTGCGGATGGCGCGGCCGGTCGGGCTGGTGATCGAGGGGGCCCGTCCGTTGATCCGCTCCTCCGCTTCGGAGAGGACGACGAGCTGTTCTCCGAGGAAGCCCTTCAGGTCGGTCAAGGCCGCCCGCTTCTCGGGCGTCGACGCCGACCACACGGCCTGCTTGGTCGCCTGGATCGCCGAGATCACCTGATCGATCACCGCGGCCAGATGCCGGTCAACGCTCTCTTCGTCTGCCATGCCTGTGCCTCCTCGGTCTGTCCCCCGCCGGCGGCGGAAGAGGATTGGCGGCGCCTTTCGTCGGGGGCTCGTGGCTAGGACCCCTGCTCAGCCGCGGGGAACAGCTTCTCCCACAGCTTTAGGTCTCCGAAGGTCGCTCGAACGGTCCGCTTCGTCTTAGGTTTCATGTGCGTTCCTTTCTGCGTCGTTCTTGCCGTCCGCCCTCAGCTCTCCAGGACGATGTCGACGAGGTCCAGCTCCTGCTCGGGGGGCGGAGGAGGGACGTTGCGGACGCCGACAGCGGCGAACACCCTTCCGAGCGCGGGGATGAGACGCTCGGAACGGAACCGCTCCCAGTCCTCCTTGGACTCCCACACGCCGATGTGGCGCAACCCCCCGTCGCACTTGACGACGAGATGAGCGACGACACCCTTGGGCCGCTCGTCGCCGATCTCGGCAGCCACCCGCCGGTAGAACTGTGCGTCGGCGGGGACGTCGTACTGGAATGCGTAAGCCATGGTTCACTCCTGGTCGCTATTCTGATACAATCATCTGTAACTGATATAGGAGTATGTATTGAATGTCTGACGGTGTCAAGCCTCGCCGTCGCTACGACTCGAGCCGGCGGCAGGAGCAGGCCGGCGAGAACCGCCGGGCCATGCTCGAGGCGGCGCGCCACATGTTCTTGGCGCGCGGCTACGCGGCGACGACCGTGAGCGCCATCGCCGGCGAGGCGGGGGTGTCAGTGGAGACCGTCTACAAGGCGTTCGGGAACAAGCCGGGGCTGGTGAAGGCCGTCGTGGACGTCGCCATCGTGGGCGACGACGACTCCGTGCCCATGGTCCAGCGGGAGCTCGTCCGGCGGATCGAAGCCGAGACCGACCCTCGACGAAAGTTCGCCATCTACGGAGAGCACCTCAGTCTGAGCGCCCCGCGCCGGGTGCCGGTCGAGCTCCTCGTCCGGGCTGCCGCCGCCAGTGACCCTGGCGCCGCGGGGGTCCGGGAGCAACTGGAAGGCGAGCGGCTCACGGGCATGGGGTTGTTCGCCCAACACCTCGATGAGGGAGGCCACCTGCGGCCGGGCGTCTCGGTCGAGGAAGCGCAGGACGTGCTGTGGGCGTGCAACTCCGCCGAGCTCTACGACCTGCTCGTCCTCCGGCGAGGGTGGAGCCCGGAGCGCTACGGCCGCTGGGTCGCTGACACCTTGTCCGCCGCGTTGCTGCCGATGAGCTGATGACCTGACGTCCCCGAGTCGACCCCTGTCACATCGATCGCGCCACCTGGTCGATGAGACGCAGGAACTGGTCGGGGTCGAGGCTCGCCCTCCCGGCGCCGACGCCGTCGAGCACGTCAAGCCGAGCCAGGGCGTCGACGTTGTCGTCGTTCACGCTTCCGCCGTAGAGGATCTCCGGCTCCGTCGCACCCATGTCGGCCAGCACACCCTTGAGATAGGTGACGGACCGGCTTATGTGCGAGGTCGATGCGGTCTCCTCGGTGCCGATGGCCCAGGTCGGCTCGTAGACGACCACGACAGGCTGCCTGCTCAGGTCGACGCCGGACAGCCCGTGGCGCAGCCGTTGCTCGCTGGTGAGGATGGCGTCTTCACCGGGATCGTCCTCGCCGACGAGGAGGATCGGCGTCAGCCCATGCCCGGCGACCGCGGCGACCTTCCACCCGACCTGCTCGTCGGTTTCCCCTGCCGCTCGCCGCTCGCTGTGGCCCACGAGGACGTAGTCCACCAGCCCCTGAAGCATGCGGGGCGAGATCTCGCCGGTGTAGGGACCCTCCGCTTTCCAATGGCAGTTCTGCGCCCCTAATGAAAGGACGCGGTGGTCGACGAGGGTGGCGAAGGGCACCAACGACAGGAAGGGCGGGCAGAGAATCACCCGCGGGAGCACGGCCCCACGCTGCGCTCGCTCCTGGAGCCCACGCTGGATGCCCTCGAACGACGCCTGGGCCTGGTCGAGGGTGGGGTACATCTTCCAACTCGAGAGGACGTATTTCATGCCGACATAGCTCCCTGTCCCGTCCACTCTGCCAGCCCTACCGGCCGCGGCGGACTGACCCCGTCCCCGCCGTGCTCTAATCGCTCATCGTGGAGGAGCCCGCCGGCATCCCTGATGCCTACCGGTCGCACGGGCCGACGTTCGACGTGCTGTGGTCGGAGCCGTGGGCGCCGGCGGAGAGCGAGCTGGTCGCCGTCGAGACTGCGCTGCATGCCACCCTGCGGGACCTGCCCGATGCAGTCACCGACGTGCGGTGGCCCTACGGGTGGACCGGCGTCGGTGGGGCGGCGGCGGCCGACCTCCAGGATCTGCTCTTCCTGCTCCTCGGTTCGGGATCGCTCGTCGACGGCACCGCGGTGCGCCGGCTGCTGCACGCCCTCGATCCGTGGCGTACCGAGCCCTACGGGCGGAACGACCTGGGCTTTCTCGGCCGCCACATTCACCTGCGCCCGCCGGACACGATCGTCTTCCAGGGGCTGGCCAGCAGCCGGCGGGGGCGCTCCCTCGCCATCGACCTGTTCATCGCCCAGTGCCAGGCCTGGGCCACTGTGCCCCCGCTGGCCGCCAAGGCCAACGGCCTCGCCGCCCTGGCGCTTGCCCAGCGGCAGGCGCCGGCGGCGGGCGACGTCGCCGTCAACGGCGGCGAGCTTGCTCGGCTGTGGGCCGCGGCCGCCGACCCGGCCACGCTCGAAGCGGTGCCCGAGCTCTACGGCATGGCGGGCTACATCGAGTGGTGCCTGCGCCGGCTCGACGAGCTGAGCGTCACCGCCGCCGGCGTGCTGGGAGAGCCGGTCGACGATGTCGACGTCGAGGTCGCCGTCCAGGTCAAGCGACTCGGCTTCGACGAGGTGCCGGCGATGCTCGAAGCGGCCCTCGACCGGACCCGGCCCGGCCGGGCCGCCCAGGTCGCAGGCAAGATTCGCGCTCTCGACCAGGCCAGCCTCTCCACCCGCGACGTCCTCCTCCTCGGGCACGCCGGCCGCCTGCTTCTGCGGGGCCGGCTGGACGTGGCCCGGGCGATCATCGACACCCGCTCTCGGCTCAGTGTCGCCGTCGGCCTGGCTTCCTCGGCGGCCAACGAGTGGGCGGTATCCAACGCGCTGACGTGGGTGGCCGACCGCCTTCGGGACCAGGCCCGCGCCCTCGTCGTCTACCCGCGGCCGCCGGCGACCCGGCAGCCCCCCACGACCCCGACCGGCGCCGGCGCTCCTCCCACGCCGGCCAACGACGACCCCTTCGCCAGCATCGACGGGCAGCCCGAGCTGGTCGAGGAGCTGCGGGCGTGCGTCCAGATCGCCCGCCACAGCCGTCGGCCGCACGGGCCGCACGTCCTCCTCGCCGGCCCCGCCGGCACCGGACAACGCCCCGCCGCCCGCGCCTACGCCCGGGCGCTGGCCGCCGCCGGCGTCGGGTCGGGCTACGTCCACGCGGTCACCGCCACCGAGCTCGTCGGGTCCTCGTCCTGGCAGCTGAACCCACTGGTCAAGGTGGCCGACGCCTTCGAGCGGGCCGGCGCCGGCGTGTTGCTCCTCGAGGGCCTCGACCGGCTCACCGTCGCCGACGCCGGCCAGGACGCACTCGAAGTCATTCGGCGGCGCCTTTCCGACTCGCGCTCGCCGGTCACTCTCGTCGCCACCGCCGGCCCCGAGGGCACCGGCCCGCTGGCGGCGGCGAACGCCGACCTGATGCGCCGGTTCCGGGTCGCCCGCACCGTCGACCTCGACAGCGCCGGCCTGACCGCGCTGTTCGCCCGCCTGGCGGCCAAGGCCGGCGTGCAGCTCGACGACGAGGGCCGGGCGGCGGCGAGTGAGGTGCTGGGATCCGCCAAGCCGTCGGGCGCGTTCCGCAACGCCCGCATCGCCGAGGCCGTGCTCGAACGAGCCCTCGCCGAGCGGGCCCGCCGGCCCCAGCCGGGCCCGCTCCTCGAAGCCGACGACATCCGCAACGGCGGGCTTCCCAAGCTGGCCACCGGCTCGGCGCCGGCGGCCGATGACGTCATGGCCGAGCTCGACGACCTCATCGGCCTCACCGACGTCAAGGCCGAGCTGCGGCGCATGATCGCCGAAGCGGCCCTCGCCGGCCCCCGGTCCAGAGCCGGCCTGCGCCTGGCCAGCCCCACCCGCCACATGGTCTTCATCGGCAACCCGGGCACGGCCAAGACCACCATCGCCCGCCTGCTCTCCCAGGCCATGGCCGCGTACGGGCTGCTGGCCACCGGCCAGCTCGTCGAGGTCACCCGGGCGGACCTCGTCGCCCGCTACATCGGCCAGACCGCGCCCCGGGTGCAGGCCGTCGTCGAGCGGGCCATCGGCGGCGTGCTGTTCATCGACGAGGCGTACAGCCTGGTGCAGGGGGCCAGCAGCGACTACGGCTACGAGGCCGTGGCCATGCTGCTGAAGCTCATGGAGGACCATCGCGACGAGCTGGTCGTGATCGTCGCCGGCTACCCCAACGAGATGGGCCGCTTCCTGGACAGCAACCCGGGGTTCGCGTCCCGCTTCGCCCGCACGCTCTCCTTCCCCGACTACGACGCCGGCGAGTTGCTGGCCATCTTCGACCTGTTCAGCCGGCGGGCCGGCGCCATCGTCGAGCCGGGGGCGCGCGAGCAGGTGGCCAAGTACCTCAACCACCTGCCCCGCGACCGTTCCTTCGCCAACGGCCGCACCGTGCGGAACCTCTTCGAGCGGTTGCTGGCCGCCCAGGCCGCCCGGCTCCACGGCATCGCCCGCCCGACCGATGACGAGCTCCGCACACTGGTCGAGGCCGACGTCGCCGCCTCGCTGACCGTGGCGTCGTCCGACGCCCACTACCCGGGCTACGTCTGAGTGGTGGAGACCGTCGTCGAACTGGTGGGCGCGGCCCTGATCCTCTCCGGTTTCGTGCTGGCCCAGACGGGCCGGCTGGCCACCGCCTCCATGACCTACCTGGTACTCAACTTCTTCGGCGCCGGCATCCTCGCCGCTACTGCCGCGGTCGACGGCGACCTCGGCTTCCTGCTCCTGGAGGGAGTCTGGGCGACGGTCTCCGCCTTCTCCATCGTGCGAAGTGTGAGCCGCGGCCGTCCGGGAAGGAAGGGCGGATGAGCGATCAGCAGGCAACCGGTACCAGCGACCCCACCTACAACGTCATCGCCGTGGTGTACCACGCCCTCCAGGGTGCGGAGACGATCCAGAAGTACCTGGACGACCAGGGCACCGACGACGAGCTGCGCCAGTTCTTCCAGCAGGTGCAGCAGGGCTACCGGCGAGCGGCCGACATGGGCAAGGGCCTGCTCATCCAGCGCATCGAGCACGAGCACTAAGCGCGGGCCGGCGTCAGCCTCACCACAGGGATGGGCCGGGTGGTCTTGGCCTGGTAGCCGTCGTAGCGGCCCCGGTTGACCTCGTTGACCAGCCGCCACAGCCGGGGGTGGTCCGGCTCGTCTCGCTCCACCACCGTGCCCAGGGCAGGGAACCGCCGGCGCCCGACCTGCACGCCCACATGGGGCTCGGCGCGGACGTTGTGGAGCCACGCCGGCGGGCGGTTCGACCCACCCAGCGACGCCACGACGACGTAGTCGTCGCCGTCGAGCGCATACACCAGCGCCGAGGTGCGGGTCTTGCCGGTGCGCCGGCCGGTGGTGCGCAGCAGCAGGCACGGCACGCCGAGCAGGCGGTGCCCCACCCGCCCGTCGCTCAGGTCGTAGAGCGCCTGGTGGAGGTGGAGGAGCCAGAGGACGACCTGGGTCAGGCCGGCCCGATCTTGCGCCCGTGGACGTCGCGCTCGATGGCGAAGAGCAGCGGAGCTTGGGCCTCGGTCAGCGGGGAGAAGAGGTCGTGGGCGACGAAGCGGGCGGCGATGGCGTCGATCTCGGCCGGGTCGGCCCGGTAGCCGACGTTGAAGAACCGCTCCTGGCGGATCAACGACCGGTCGACGCCCATGCCGGACAGGGCCAGCTCCATCTCCTCGCACATGGCCCCGTTGCCCGACAGGTAGTAGCGCTTGCCTCCGAGTGTCTCCAGCAGCGGCGGCACGGTCTCGGTCAATCGCCCCCGCAGCCCGGTCCAATCCTCCGACGGTTGGGACAGGGAGATGGCGTAGCTGAAGTTCCGGTGCGCTCCGGCCAGGGCGTCGAGCTCGTGGGTCAGGCAGATGTCCTCTTCCATCCGCAGCCCCCAGAACAGCCGGATGCGCCGGCCGTCGCCCTCCCGCAGCAGGTGGACGATCACCGAGTGCAGCGGGCTGATGCCGACACCGGTGGCCAGCATGACCAGCTCTGAGTCGACGTCGTCGTCCTTGGGCAGCATCGACCGTCCCGACGGCCCCCGGAAGGCCAGCGGCGTGCCCGGCTTCATGGAGGCCATGTAGTGCGACAGGGGCCCTTCCGGGAACACCCGGATGAGCATGGCGAAGCTGCGGTCCGGCGCCGGCGGCAGGAACATGCAGTACGGGCTGCGCTGGATGCCGACCCCCGGCACGTCCTCCTGAAAGGCCAGGAACTGGCCCGGCTTGTACTCGAAGGGGCGGTCGTCGGTGACCCGGGCGCGGATCAGCACCGTGCCGGTGGCCGTCAGCCGGTCGACGGCGACCACCTCGGCTCGGCGCCCGAACCGGGACTCCTGCTCCCACATGCGGTCACCGCTGGACCGGGGATCGACGGTGGCCATGGCCTTTCCCTCCCGTCTTCGGCCCGCAATCCTAGGTCGTAGCGGACCGGCGACAGGAATTCACGTAGAATGCACGGGACGAGGAAGTCAGTGGGGCTTCGCTCTGACGAAGAGAAGAGATCAGTGTGGCAACAGGAACGGTAAAGTTTTTCAACGCAGAGAAGGGCTACGGCTTCATCTCTCGCGAGCAGGGCGAGGACGTCTTCGTCCACTACTCGAACATCGAAGGCCGCGGCTACCGCTCCCTCGAAGAGGGCCAGAAGGTCGAGTTCGACGTGGCACCCGGCCGGAAAGGTGAGGAAGCCCAGAACGTACGGGCCATCTGAGCCCGCAGTTCTTTGAATGAGCCGCCGGCCACGGTCGGCGGCTTTCTGCTTACCCACCGGCCCTAAGGAGATCAGATGGGCGGTCAGCGCACCAGCTTCAGCAAGCTTCAACGCGATCGAGACAAGAAGGCAAAGGCAGCCGCAAAGCGGGAGAAGCGCCAAGAGCGCGCCGCCGGCGGCGATGGTGGTGAGACGGTCGACGTGCTGGTTGACGACGACGGCAAGAGCGAGTTGTCAGCCGACGACCTGCTCAAGCTGATCGAGTCGATCCACCAGCGCTACGACGCCGGCACCATGACGCTCGAGGAGTTCGAGGAGCAGAAGGTCGACCTCTTGGGTCGGCTGCCTGTCGACTAGGTCTGGGGCTTACGCCCCCAGTTCCTCGGAGAGCTCCAACCAGCGTTCTTCCGCCGCGCCCAGAGCCGCCTCGGCGTCGGCAAGGGCCTGTGCGGTCGTGGTGAGGGCGACGTGGTCGGAGGGATCCAGCGCCGCCAGCTCGGCGGCCAGCTCGTCGCGGGTCGTTTCGGCCTCGGCCATGGCCCGCTCGGCGACGCCGATGAGCCGGCGCAGGGTGCTCGGCGACCGCAGCTTGGGCGTGGCCGCCGGCCCCGGCGTGCCCTTGGCCGGCGCCGGCTTTGCCGCGCCTGCGGGCCTGGGCTTCGAGCGCTCGGACACATAGCCGGCGTAGCCGTTGAGGGCCATGGTGGCCTTGCCCCGCCCGTCGAGCACCAGCACGTCTTCGACCGTGCGCTCCAGCAGGGCCCGGTCGTGGCTGACGACCACCAGGGAGCCCGGCCAGCTCTCCAGGTGGTCCTCCAGGGCCCGGAGGGTGTCGAGGTCGAGGTCGTTGGTCGGCTCGTCCAGCAGGAGGACGTTGGGCATGCGGGTCAGGACGAGCAGGAGCTGGAGCCGCCGGCGCTCTCCGCCCGAAAGGGTGGCGATAGGCGCTTGCTGGATGTCGTTGTCGAACAGGAACCGCTCCATGAGCCGGGCCTGCTCCCAGTTCGGTTGGGCGGCGGGGGCGGCGACCGCCTCCCGTACCCGCTGGGCGGGGTCGAGCTCCACGCCGGCCTGGCGGTAGTAGCCCAGCTGCACGGTGGCGGCGGTGCGGACCGCGCCGTCCGCCGGCGCCAGCCGCCCCTCGATGATCTCCAGCAGCGTGGTCTTGCCCGACCCGTTGGGACCCAAGATGCCGAGTCGCCCGCCTGGCTCGAGGTCGAGGTCGACGCCCTGGAACAGCCACGGGCTGTCGTCGCCCCAGCGGTGGCCGACCCCGGTGAGGGTGATGACCAGGTCGCCCAGGCGGGGCGTGGTCACCCCCCGGGACGCGGCGGCCAGCTCCGGCGCCGCGGCCCGGGCCGGCGCCGGCCCGCCCTCCACCACGGCGGTGGCGGCGGCGATGCGGGCCTTGGGCTTGCGGGTCCGGGCCGGCGCCCCCCGGCGCAGCCAGGCCAGCTCGGACTTGGCCAGGTTCCGGCGCACGGCCTCGGTCGAGGCGTCCCGCGCCGCCCGCTCGGCCTGGTTGGCCAGGTAGCTGGCGTAGCCGCCGTCGTGGACGTACCCGGCGGTGCCTTCGATCTCCAGGATCCGGGTGGTGACCCGGTCGAGCACGTGGCGGTCGTGGGTGACGAGCACCAGGCCGCCCCGGAAGGTGGCCAGCCGGGCCTCCAGCCAGGCGATGGCCTCGACGTCGAGGTGGTTGGTGGGCTCGTCGAGCACCAGCAGGTCGACCTCCTCGACCAGCACCCGGGCCAGGGCCACCCGCTTGGTCTGGCCGCCGGAGAGGGTCGACACGTCGTCGCCGGCCACCGCCGCCATGCCCAGGTGGTCGAGGATGGCCGCCGCCTCCCAGCTGTGTTCCCCGCTCAAGGGGCCGCTCGGTCCCTGGCCCACCGAGTCCCGGACGGTGCCCGCCGGCAGCGCCGGCTCCTGGTCGAGGTAGCCCACGCGCACGTCGCGGCCCCGGCGGACGACGCCCTCCTCCGGCTCGCCGGCGCCGGCCAGGATGCGCAGCAGCGTCGACTTCCCGCTGCCGTTGCGCCCGACGACGCCCAGGCGGTCCCCGGCGCGCACGGTCACCGACAGGTTCTCGAACAGCGGGCAGTCGGGCCGGCGGACCGTCGCCTTCTCGACGTCGACCAGGATCATCCCGCCGCCAGACGCGCAGCTACCAGACCACGTCGTGACACTCGCACTGGCACCCCAGCCCGGCCGCCGCCGGCCCGAGTGGGGCGAGCCACCATTCCCGGCACGCGTCGTGGTCGCCGCCGGCGCAGGCCGAGCTGATCGGCTTGGCAGCCACCATCACCGCCCCCCCCAGGGCGGCCATGAGGGAGGCCACGGCCGAGACGAGCAGGCGGCTCTTGCCCTTGGCCAGGCAGTCCTCGTCGGCCCGGATGAAGCTGGTCGGCGGCGCCTCGTTCTTGTTCTGGGCCCCGAAGAGAGGCGCCTCGCAGTCGACCACGTTGGCGAAGTTGAACGGGACCATCGCCCACACGAGGGCCAGGGCCATGATGACGAGGACGCCGATGGGGACGAACTTCTGCTGGCGCGTCACCGGGTGAACCGGCCACGGGCCACGAGGGCCTCGGCCACCTGCACTGCATTGAGTGCGGCGCCCTTGCGCAGGTTGTCGCCGCAGACGAAGAGGGCCAGCCCGTTGGGGGCGCCCGGGTCACGCCGGATGCGACCGACGTAGGAGGGGTCGTTGCCGGCGGCCGCCAGCGGGGTGGGCACGTCGGTGACCATCACGCCCGGAGCCGATTGCAGGAGCTCTGTCGCCCGCTCGACGGACAAAGGTCGCTCGAACTCGACGTTCAGCGCCACTGAGTGGCCGGCGTAGACCGGCACCCGCACGCAGGTGCAGGAGACGGCCAGGTCGGGGATCTCCAGGATCTTCTGGCTCTCATGGCGGAACTTGTGCTCCTCGTCGGTCTCGTCGTCGACCAGCTTGCCGGCGAGGGGGATCACGTTGAAGGCGATGGGGGCGGCGAAGGCCTCGTGGGGAGGGTAGGCCACCGCCCCGCCGTCGTAGGTCAGCTCGGCCGACTTGGGCGCCACCTCGACGGCTTGGCGTTCCAGCTCGCCGACGCCCTTGAGGCCGGCGCCGGAGACGGACTGGTAGGTGCTGACCACGATGCGGCGCAGCCCGGCTTCCTCGTGGAGGGGCTTCAGAACGGGCATGGCCACCATCGTCGTGCAGTTGGGGTTGGCGACGATGCCCTTGGGGATGGAGGCCAGGGCGTGGGCGTTGACCTCGGCCACCACCAGGGGGACGTCGACGTCGTGGCGCCAGCCCGAGGAGTTGTCGACCACGGTGGCGCCGGCGGCGGCCACCTTGGGGGCCAGCTCCTTCGACAGGGT
>Ga0247713_1000406_pt1 | contig 27419 bp, 27 predicted proteins | sample 21E_NmetaG_FD_189936 | JGI IMG/M metagenome (GOLD analysis project Ga0247713, IMG submission 189936) | Soil microbial communities from hillslope of Landscape Evolution Observatory, University of Arizona, Oracle, AZ, United States - 2-1-E_N | ecosystem: Engineered > Artificial ecosystem >... | reverse complement strand
GGTGCGGCGCGCCTGTGGATCACAAGTCCAACAGCCTGTGGATTACGCCCGGCCCGGCGCGCCGCACCCGCCCCGCACCCCACCCACATCCAGATGTTTTAAGCGCCCACGCGCGTGCTCAACACGCGTCTGGGCGTTTAAAACGTCAGGATGCACGTTGGGGCGGACCGGGGAGTCGGCGCCCGGGGGCGGAGGCGTGGGAGCGATTCGGGTTCGGGCTCAGACGGCGGGCCTGATTCCGGCGGCGATCAAGCGCCGGGCCCGTTCGATCGCCCGCTCCAGTTCGATGAGGAATCGAAGCGGCCGCTCCGCGTCCCGGGCCGTAAACCGCAGCACGATCCAGCCGTGGCTCACGAGGCCGTTCTGCCGAGCCCGATCGTCGAGGAACCGGATCTTGCTCCGGTGCGAATCCCATCCGTCTGCTTCGATGCAGATCCCGAGCGACGGGTAGCCGAGGTCGGGGCGGCCGAGGAAGACGCCTCCGACCCGGACGTCGAACTGACGAATCGGCGCGGGAAAACCGGCGGCGACGATTACCTCGTACGCCCGATCCTCGAGGAAACTCGCCGGGATCGGATGATCGATGCCGAGGTCGGCAATCACACGACGGAAAATCGCAGAGCCGGGGCGGCCGCTGCGCGCCGTGTGCCCCAGCAGCTCATGGAGTTCCGTTGGTGTGACCAGATCTTTCTCCAAGAGGGCGAGGGTCAGCCCCCGGGTCCACCGGAACCCGCATATCCCACTCATGTCGAACAGGGTCCGCGCCGGGGATGTCGTCGGCAGTCCGTCCGCCATGGTCAGGTGATCCTCGGGCAGGTAGCAGGTGTGGTGGACATCGACCGAGAGCAGCGGGCGAATCCGGCACGTGGTGATCACCTCGAGCTCCCGCGGCCGAATCCCGGGGAATTTTTGAAGCGCGGCCGCCGACCGGCGGAACGCGGCGCCCTTCGCCGACACACATGCCCCGGCCAGATTCCGGCTCCATGACTCATCGCCGCCGATGCCGAATGCGTTCGGATAGAGCTCCTTCCACTCGCCCGATTTGACGCGCGTGGCAATCGACCTCGAGTCGTGCCCGTTCTCGTAAGCTTCGCCGCGGCTGATCACGCCGTGTCGTTCGGCGGCGATTTGGCGGCATCTTTGGTCGGCGTCCATCTTCTTCATTCCCATAGAACAGAAATCGCGCCGATCGAAAGAAAAAACTGTGGCGCGCGCCACAGTCGGGCCAACTGTGTCCCCAGCATCTTTAAGCGCCGGGACGCGTCCTGAGCACGCGCGTGGGCGTTTAAAACGTCAGGATGTGGGTTGGGGCGGGCTATGCCGGCGCGCCGAGGCCGGCGCGCCGAGGCCGGCAGTGTCGAGGCCGGCGGCGTCGAGGCCGGCGGCGTCGAGGGCGGAACGGAGGTCGGGCGGAAGCGGGTCTTCGACCTCGATCGGCTCGCCGCCGTCGGGATGGTGGAAGCGAAGGCGCCACGCGTGGAGGAACGGCCGATCGAGCCCGAGCCGGCGAGCGACGTCGCCGGCGCGCCCGTAAACCTTGTCTCCCACGATCGGCAGCCCGATGTGGGCGAGGTGAACGCGGATCTGATGCGTACGCCCCGTCTCGAGCGAGACGTCGAGAAGGGCCACGTCTTCCGTCGCCTCGACTACGCGGAAATGGGTGACGCTGGCTCTCCCGCCGGCGACGACCGCCATTCGACGCCGCCGCACCGGGTGACGCCCGACCGGCGCCTCGACGGTCCCGCTCGGAACGCGCGGCGCGCCGTGCACGAGGGCAAAGTAGCGCCGCTCCACGGCGCGCCGGCGAATCTGGTCGACGAGAAACTCGGCCGCGGCGTCGTCCTTCGCGACGAGAAGGAGGCCCGAGGTGTCCTTGTCGAGCCTGTGGACGATGCCGGGACGCACCGATCCTCCTCCCGACAGGGGCACCCCCAGGTTCAGGAGTGCGTTGACGAGCGTTCCGGCCTCATGGCCGCGGGCGGGGTGGGTGACGAGTCCCGCCGGCTTCGAGATCACGAGCACCCGATCGTCCGAGTACCTGAGGGCGACCGGGATGTCCTCCGCCTCCGGCGCCGCCGCCTCCGGCTCCGGCACCGCCCCCGCGACCAGGTCGCCTTCTTCGAGCCGCCGCGACGGCCGGACGGTCTCGCCGGCAACCGTCACCGCCCCTTCCTTGAGCGCCCGCTGCGCACGCGTGCGCGTGATGCCGGCACGGCGCGCCAGAACGAGGTCGACCCGCGCCCCGACCTCTTCGTCCGACGGCGAGAACGAAATCACCCGCTTGCCTTCCCGCCCCGCGCCGGTGCTGCCGCCTCCTCCTCCTCGGCGCCCCCCGTGGCGCCGTCCGGAGGTGAGCGAAAGCTCAGGACGAGGAGCACGACGACGCCGGAGGAGATCGCCGCGTCCGCCACGTTGAACACCGGCCACACGTGGAGATCGATGAAGTCGACGACGCGCCCGCCCGTGTCGCGAAAGATGCGGTCGGCGGCGTTGCCGAGTCCGCCCCCCAATACCAGGCCCAGGGGAACGATCCACCTGTGGTCCTCGAGCCCCCGCACCCACAGGAGGATCGCGACGATGACGGCAAGCGTCGCCACGAGGAAAAAGCCGGGCATTCCCTGAAGGACCCCGAACGCTCCCCCCGAGTTGAACGCGAGCCGGAGCGACAGGACCCCATCCACGAGATGGATCGGGGCGTCGGCGAGGGCGCCCAGCGCCCACTGTTTCGTGATCTGGTCGAGGGTCACCACCGCGCCGCAGATGAGCGCCAGCGATCCATAGACGAACAATCCGCCGCGGGCCTTCACCGTCTCATCATGCTGGAGATGGTGCGTAAATGCGTCAGCGGGCTCGCTCTTCACGCCGCTTGCAGTCCATGCACAAGAGCGCATGCGGCAGCGCCTTGAGGCGCGCCGCGTCGATCGGCTTGCCGCAGCGTTCACACGTTCCGTAGGTCCCGTCGTCGATACGGGCGATGGCCCTGGTCGTCTGGTCGATGAGGTCCTCGATGTTGTTGCGAATGCTGAGATCCCGCTCCCGCTCGAAGGTGGCGGTCCCGGCATCTGCGTAGTCTTCGTCGATTCCGCCCTCGCCCGAATCCCCGCCGCCGTTCTCGTGCGCCCGGTCGATCTCGTTCTGCTGACGCCGCAGCTCCTCTCGCTCCTTCTCGAGCATGGCGCGGATCGAGCCGAGCGCCTTCTTGTCGAGCTTTGCAGGAGTCGCGGGCCTTCGGGGGGGACGGGACCGCGACGGTGCCCGCGCCGCTCCTGCGGACGGTGATGCGGTCCGCGGACTCCTCTGGGGGGCGGTCTTCTTGCCGGCGGCCCTCTTCGCCGCGCCTTTTTTGGCGGGAGTCTTGGCCGTCGTCTTCTTCTTCGCCGCCGGCTTCTTCGTTGCCGCCGTCTTCGAGGTTCGCTTCGCCGTCGTCTTCTTTCGCGCCGTGGCCTTACCGGTGGCGGCGCGCCGAGACGGCGTCCGCTTTACCGGCTTCTTCTTGGGCTGAGGCTTGGCGGCCGAAGTCTTCTTTCGGGCGGTCGCCTTCTTCGACGACGACGAGCGCGCGGACGCTTTGCGCCCCGTACCGGTGGATCCACCGGCCGTTTTCTTCCTGCTCGAAGTCTTCTTCGCGGGGGTCATGGAGGCCGGAAGATAGCACATCGTTCCCTCGTCTCCGGCGCGCCCAAACGGCGGCGGATCGACGACGGCGAGAGGCTACCCTTATCCCCATCATGAGCGACCTTTATCGCCCGGTTCCGCCACAGATCTCGTTCCCCGAGCTCGAGGAACGGGTTCTCGCGCGCTGGGGGGAGCTCGACATCCTGAAGCGCGCTCTCGAGGTCCGCGCCGGGAGCGCCGAATGGGTGTTCTACGAGGGTCCGCCGACCGCCAACGGGAAGCCCGGGATCCACCACGTGGAGGCCCGCACCTTCAAGGACTTCTTTTGCCGCTTCCAGACCATGCGGGGGCGCTACGTCCACCGGAAGGCCGGATGGGACTGTCACGGCCTCCCGGTAGAGATCGAGGTCGAGAAAGAGCTCGGCATCAGCCGCAAGCGGGAGATCGAGGAGAAGTACGGGATCGAGGAATTCGTCCGACGCTGCCGCGAGTCGGTCCAGCGCTACGTCGACGACTGGGAGCGCCTGACCCACCGCATCGGCTTCTGGATTGACCTCGACGAAGCCTATTGGACGATGTCGCCCGACTACATCGAAAGCGTGTGGTCCATCCTCAAGGGGATCTGGGATAAGGGGCTCCTCGAGGAGGACTTCAAAATCGTCCCCTACTGCCCGCGCTGCGAGACCGCTCTCTCGAGCCACGAGCAGCATCAGCCGGGCGCGTACCAAACCGTGACCGATCCGAGCGTCTACGTCCGGTTCCCGCTTGCAGACGAACCGGACACTGCGCTCGTCGTGTGGACGACCACCCCGTGGACGCTCCTCGCCAACTTCGCCGCCGCGGTCGGGCCCGACATCGACTACGTAGTGACTCCCGATCCCGGCCGCCCCGGACAGAAGCTCGTCGTTGCCCAAGACCGTGCCGACGCGGTCGTCGGCGAGGGCCACGAAGTGATCGAGCGCGTGGCCGGCGCCGACCTCGTCGGACGCATCTACCGGCCTCCGTTCCCGTACGTGCCGGCGGACGAAGTCGCACACCGCGTCCTCCCGGGCGACTTCGTCTCGACCGACAACGGATCCGGGATCGTTCACCTCGCGCCGTACGGGGAAGACGACATGAACGTCGCCCGGGAGTACGGGCTCCCGATCGTCCAGGTGATCGACGGCACCGGGCACGTGTCCGAGGAGGCGGCCGAATTCGCCGGATTGTGGTTCAAAGACGCCGACCAGCACGTCCTCGACGGCTTGGAACGGCACGGTGCGCTGCTGCGAAGCGAGCCCTACGAACACTCGTATCCGCACTGCTGGCGGTGCAAGACCCCCCTCCTCTACTACGCGCGCAAGGACTGGTACATCCGCACATCGCAGATCCGCGACCAGCTACAAGCATCGAACGAGACTACGAACTGGCAGCCGCCGAACATCAAGTACGGGCGGTTCGGCGTCTGGCTGGCGAACAACGTCGACTGGTCGCTCAGCCGCGACCGCTACTGGGGAACGCCGCTTCCGGTGTGGCGTTGCGGCGAGGGACACGACATCTGCGTCGGGTCGTTCGCCGAATTGGGGGAGTTGGCGGGTCGTGACCTGGCAAACATCGATCCTCACCGCCCCTACGTCGACGACATCACGTTCCCGTGTCCCCGATGCAGCACCACATCGGTGCGGGTTCGGGCGGTCATAGACACGTGGTTCGACTCGGGGACGATGCCCTTCGCTCAGTGGCACTACCCGTTCGAAAACGAAGACGTGTTCGACAAGCGCTTTCCCGCCGACTTCATCTCGGAGGCGATCGATCAAACACGGGGATGGTTTTACTCGCTGCTGGCGATTGCGACACTCGTTCGCGGCGAGAACGCATACCGGAACGTCGTGTGCCTCGGACACATAGTCGACTCTGAGGGCCGGAAAATGTCGAAATCCCTCGGCAACATCCTCGATCCCTGGACGGTGCTCGACGCCAAGGGCGCGGACGCACTCCGCTGGTATCTCATCACGTCGGGCAGCCCCTGGACGGCGCGCCGCGTCTCGATGGACATCATCGACGAGGCACTGCGAAAGTTCCTCCTCACGTTGTGGAACACCTATTCGTTCTGGGTGACGTATGCATCGCTCGATGGGTTCGACCCCGCAAACGTCGACATCCCGGCGTCGCAGCGCAGCGAGATGGATCGGTGGATCCTCGCCGAGCTCGACGACACCGTGCGGGTGATGACGAACGCGCTGGAGGAGTTCGACGCCACGACCGGAGGCCGCCGTCTCGATCGCTTCGTCGACGACCTTTCCAACTGGTACGTCCGGCGCAGCCGGCGCCGCTTCTGGAGGTCGGGGGCGGACGCCGATAAGGAGGCCGCGTTCCTAACGCTGTGGGAGTGCTTGACGACTGCCGCGCAACTGGCGGCGCCGTTCACTCCGTTCGTTGCGGACGAGATCTACGGGAACCTGACGGCGCCGGTCCCCGGCGCGCCGGACTCGGTCCATCTCGCGGAGTGGCCGCAATCAGACGACCGGCGGGCTCACGACGATCTGCGCAGAAGGATGGCGTTGGTTAGGCGTCTCGTTGCGCTCGGGCGCGCCGCCCGCACCGACGCGAAGGTCCGGACCCGGCAACCGCTCGCGCGCGCACTCGTTGTGATGCCGTCGTCGCAGACCCCCGACCTCGAGGGCCTCGAGGGCGTGATGGCCGAGGAGCTCAACGTCAAGGGGATCGAGATCGTGCGGGGTCTGGAGGAGCTCGTGTCGTATTCGATCAAGCCGAACTTCAAGACGCTGGGGCCGAAGTTGGGTGCCAAGGTCAAGCGGGTGGCGCGCGCTCTTGCCTCTGCCGATGCCCACGAACTCGTCCGCTCGCTCGAGACGCGGGGGTCGGTCGAGGTCGAGGCGGAGGGCGATACCTTCACGCTCGAGCCGGACGACGTCGATGTGCGGGTGGAGGGGCGGCCCGGTTATGCGCTCGCCCAGGATGGGCCGTTCGGGGTGGCGCTGGATGTGGATGTCACTCCCGAGTTGCTGGCCGAAGGTGTCGCGCGCGAGGTCGTGCGAGCGGTACAGGAGTTGCGAAAGGCAAGCGGATTTGCGGTCGAGGACCGCATCAAGCTCCGACTGTGGAGCGACGACCCATCGCTCGGTTCTGCACTCGATGCACACCGCGCATACATCTCCGCCGAAACGCTTGCCGCGGAGCTCCTCGTTGGAGAGCCGCCGGCAGACGACGACGTTCACCGCGGGGAGACGACGATCGACGGCGGGACGGTCGGCGTTGCGCTCGCGTCGGTTTAGGCGGGACTACGGCTTGCAGATGCCGCAGGCGCTGTACGACCGCCGTCGCGCCTGCGCCTTCGTGATTCGCTCCGCTCCGGCCGCCTTCGCGTAGCGGCATTGGGGGCGGTGGTACTTCTTCCGGTCGGCGATCGCGACAACTTCCTCTGACGATGCCGTCTTCCGTTTGGGCTTCGACGTCGACCGGCCCTTCGTCGGCGACGTTGCGGCACCGACGCCGGCGGCCGCGGGCGGAGTCGGGTCGGCCGGGGCTTCGAGCGGGGACGGCTCCTCGCCGGAGATCGCCGAGCCCGAGGCTTGATCCCGGGACGGCGCCGGCTCGTCGAGAGGCCCCTCGTGCAACGTCGGCTCGCCGTCGGCCGGACGATCGCCCAAGATCTCGTTTCCCGCCCCAGCGCTTACGCCCTCTCCGGCCGCAGGTTCGGCGGGGACCCCGCTCTCCGCAGCGCTGCCGAGCGACCACCCGGACGGCTCGGACCCCGCCGCCACGGGAGACGGGTGGGCCAGTTCACGCTTGCTCCGGACGTACGCAACCGCCAGCGCGGCGGCGGCGCCGAGCGACAGCACGATCGACGACCAGATGAGCGACTCGTTTTGGCTCGTCCACCCGAAGACGAGGGTCCCGGCCGACCCGAGGATCAGCACTATCGACGCCGCGATGAGAAGCGTCATCGTTCCCCGCCCTGGCGAAAGAAGAGATCGCGGACCCCGCGGCGGGACGAGTCGTCGGCGGGCTCGTCCCCCGGCTGCTCGAGATCGAGTTCGCCGGTGTCGTCGGCCCCCTCCGTCGTTTGAAGCCGAGCGGTGCCGGGCGGCGGCCGCGACGGTGGACCGAACCTGGGGGGCTCGACGGCCCCCAGTACATCGAGTGCCTTCAGCTGTTGTTCGAAGAAGGTCTTCAGGCGCAGGTGTGCATCACGCTCGAACGCATGCAGCTTCTCGATCCGCTCGTCGAGTTCCCTTCGGCGTCTCGCGAGATCACGCTCGATCTCACTCGCCTTGCGGCGCGCCTCTTCGTCCGCCTCCGCAATCCGTCGGTGCGCGTCTTCTTCGGTTCGGCGCGCCCGCGCGTCGGCTTCGGTGATCAGTTCCTCTGCTTTTGCCTTGGCGCGGGCAATGGCCTCTTCGGCAGCCTGTTGCGCGGTAACCAACGTCTTCTTCAGCATTTCTTCGGTGTCCCGGCTGGCGGCGACCGCCTGGTCGAGATCTCGTATGCGCGCGTGCAGCATTTCGTTTTCCCGGCGGAGCCGCTCCACCGATTCGGCAACACGGTCCAGGAAGTCGTCGACCTCCTCCTGGTTGTACCCGCGCCACGCGTCGTGGAACTCCTTTTCATGGATGTCGCGCGCGCTTAGCTCCATGACGTCAGTATCGCAGAGGACAAGGAGACCATTCGTCTTTGGAGGGCCTACAGTCCGAGGCTACAGACGTACTCGCGCAGTATGGCGAGGATGATGAACACGAAGATCATCGAGATATCGAACATCCCGACCGGTGGGATGTAACGGCGGAAAAAACCCAGCACCGGCTCCGTCACCGCGTAGATGAAACCAAGCGCTCCGCCGAAACCATCCGGCACCCGACCACCGAAGGCCTGCATCCACGACAAGATCACGCGGATGAGCAAGATGAACCAGTACACCATGAGGGCAGTGCACAGAAGCCCGCCCATCAAGCCTGGCTGAAGAAGCCGCGCTCCTCGAAGAGGCGCCGACGTTCCTCGGCCGACACCTGCACGCCTGCGGGCGTGATCAGGATGACCTTGTCCGCGATCGGCTGTACGGATCCCGCGAGTCCGTAAGCGAGCCCGCTTCCGAAGTCCACCAATCGCTGGCGCAGCTCGGCGTCGACCGCCTGAAGGTTCACGATCACCGAATAGCCCTCCCTGAAGCGGTCGCCGATTTCTTTAGCGCCCACATTGAATTCGCCTCCCGGCATAACCAGGTGGAAGCGCGGGGTCGGCGACGGAGTGGGCATTGCACGAACGACCGCATCGCGGCGGGCGGGATCGCCGTCGTGACTGCGGCGCACCGGAGCCCTCTCCCGTCGCTCCTCCCTCACCCTCGGCTCCTCGCGACGGCGCGGCTCGTCCTGGTACTCGTCTTCCTCGAAGTCGTTGTACGCGTAATCGTCGTACGGATCGTCTTCTTCTACCAACCCAAGGTAGACGAGGGTCTTTCTCCAGATGCCGGCCATGGTTCATCAGGATAGCCGCCCCCGCCCCGCTCGGCCGTCATTCGCCGAGGGCGCCGCGGCGGCCGAAGATCGCCTCGCCCACGCGGACGATCGTCGCCCCCTCCTCGATCGCGACCTCGAAGTCGCGTGTCATACCCATCGAAGCGTGAACCGCGGCCGGGACTCGGGACGAAACCTGCGTCCGAAGGTCGATCAGCTCTTTGAAGAACGGCCGGGAGTCCTCGGCTTCCCGCGGGTACGGCGGAATCGTCATGACGCCGCATACGCGGACTCCGCGCAGCTCGGCGACCTCCTCTGCCAACGCCGGCGCGCGCGGCGGGGCCACGCCGGTCTTGCCGTCTTCACCGGCCAGATTTACTTCGATCAACACGTCCTGCACGATGCCCAGAACCTGCGCGCGCCGTGCGATCGCGTCGGCAAGACCGATGCGGTCGACGGAATGAATCAACGCGGCAGACCCGACGACGTGCCGAACTTTGTTCGTTTGAAGATGGCCCACGAAGTGCCACACGAGCCCTTCTCTTCGTCCGACGACCGCCGCCTTTTCCTTGAATTCCTGCGCGCGATTTTCGCCAAAGTCGGCGACGCCGGCGGCCCGAGCCTCGAGGATCGCTGCCACCGGAAAAGTTTTCGATACGGCGATGAGGCTTACTTCGCCGGGATCCCGGCCGGCGCGCCGCGCGGCGATATCTATTCGCTCTCTCACGCCCGAAACCCGCTCGCTTATGTTCACTTTGTGGCCGCAAGGAGCCCGGCGAATGCCCCTTGCCGCCCCGTCACTCCATCGCGCCGGTAGGAAAAATAGTTCGGGTCGCACATCGTGCAGACTTCCGCACGCGCAACACGTTCGACCGCACAGGCACGCAGCATCGCGACCGCGGCGTCGGAAGGATCGACTCGATCCTCGGCGGCGACCGGGAGTCCGCGCGCCGAGAACGCGTCGACGACCTCGCGCCCGACGGTGTAGCAGCAGGCGCGGACGGCGGGGCCGACCCACGCCGCCGACACCTCGCCGACCATCTCCACGCCCTTCTCCACGATCCCCGCGGCGAGACCACGCCACCCCGCATGGAGGATCGCGATGCCGGTCGCGCCGGCAACCACGACCGGCGTGCAATCGGCGGTGAGTATCCCGACGACCGGCCCCGGCCGCCTCACGACGAGGCCGTCGGCCTCGGCCACGACGCCCGAGTCCCCGGGGTTGACCTCGACGATGTGCGTGCCGTGAACCTGCCGCGCAAGCGCGAGCACGGAGGGATCGAACCCCGCCGCGCCGGCGGCGCGCCGCCGGTTCTCCTCGACGCACCCGGGATCGTCTGAACTGCGCAGCGAGAGGTTCAAAGTGTCGTACGGCGGCGCACTCGTGCCCCCGCGCCGGTCGCCGAAAGCGACGAGGACGCCCCCGCCCCGCGCCCCCCCGTCCTCCAGCAGGTGAACACCATCCGCATCGGTCGGCACGAGCCGCGGCGAAAACATCGCATCAGTCTCCCGCACCGGCGGTGCCCCCAAGCAAAGAGCGGGGCACGAGCCCCGCTCTTTCGAGATACTCCCGTCCCGTCACTCGTTGCGCAAGAACGACGGGATGTCCAGATCCTCCTCGGCATCGAAGACGAGCCGCTCCTTCTCGAGCCGCTCTTCGGCCGGAGCCGCGAACAACGAATCATCGTCGGCGCCCCCCGCCAGCGAGAAGATTTCCTCCTCCGGCTTGACGAGATCCTCCGCCTCGCGCTGCCCCCACCGGTCGAACCCGGCCGCTATGACCGTCACCCGAACCTCGTCGCCCAGCGTGTCGTCGACGACGGCCCCAAAGATGATGTTGGCATCCGGATGCGCCGCCTTGGTCACGACGTTCGCAGCCTCGTTCACCTCGAACAACCCGAGGTCCGAGCCGCCCGCGATGTTGAGGAGGACACCGCGCGCACCGTCGATAGACGCCTCGAGGAGCGGCGACGAAATCGCCATGCGCGCGGCTTCCGCGGCACGATCCTCACCCCGAGCTTGCCCGATGCCCATCAACGATGAGCCTGCGTCGGTCATTACCGCCTTCACGTCGGCAAAGTCGAGGTTGATGAGGCCCGGAGTCGTGATGAGATCGGTGATCCCCTGAACCCCCTGAAGCAGGACCTCATCGGCCATCCGAAATGCCTCGAGCACCGACGTCGTGGCGTCGCCCACGTCGAGAAGCCGGTCGTTCGGGATCACGATGAGCGTATCGACCTTTTCTTTGAGGGAGGCGATACCCTGCTCCGCCTTCACCGCGCGCTGGCGGCCCTCGAATGCGAACGGCCGCGTAACGACACCGATCGTCAGCGCGCCGATCGTCTTTGCGATCTCCGCCACCACCGGCGCGCCGCCGGTGCCGGTGCCGCCGCCCTTGCCGGCAGTGATGAAGACCATGTCGGCCCCCTTGAGGACCTCCTCGATCTCTTCCCTATGCTCCTCCGCCGCCTGGCGACCGACCTCGGGGTTGGCGCCTGCACCCAGCCCCCGCGTCAGCTCCCGCCCGATGTCGAGCTTGACGTCGGCGTCGGACATGAGGAGCGCTTGGGCGTCGGTGTTGACCGCAATGAACTCGACCCCCTTGAGCCCGACGTCGATCATGCGGTTGACCGCGTTAACGCCGCCCCCGCCGATCCCCACCACCTTTATCACCGCAAGGTAATTCTGGGGTCCCGTCGCCATTGCGACCTCCTCTCCAACCCTCGACGCTCCATCGAAGGTTCGCTCCACGAGTGCCGACCCGATCGTTTCCCCTGCTCAGGAGGGGTATATCCGCGTCTCACGCTCGACTTGAGCCTTATAGTTATGTCAACCTGTAGGAACGGTTGAGGAATATAGACCTCCCGGCCGTGGCCGTCAAGCGCGCACCTCCGGAGAACCGGGCTCAGTCGCGCGAAACGTCGGTGCCGGACCCGGCCTCGGTCGCAGAGATCGCCGGCGCACTCGGGACCCTCACGTCCACGTACGCGGCCGGAAGGCCCTCGGCGCGAATCCGTTTCAGGACCGCGGCGAGGACCGCGTTCTTGTCGGCTATGTCCTCCGCCGCGCCGTAGCGCACGATGGTTCCGTCGGTCAGCTTCAGCGAGATCCGCTCGAGGGTCGGCGCAAACACGCCTTGAACCTGACGTCGGAGCGATTCCGGCAGCGAGTTGACGACGGCGATCGCATCGACCGCCTCACGCGTTACGAGCCGGATGCCGGGCTCGATCGTCGCGACCTGAACCCCCGCGAGAACCGGCAGCCCCCTTCCGGCCTCCCCCGCGCTGAGGACGTTTCCGCCCGCGTCGAGCGTCCAGCGCGCGGCTCCGAGGGAGAGCACGAACGCAGGATCCCGTTCCTCGATCTTGATCCGGACGGTTCCCGGAAGCATGCGGTCGACGTCGACGTCGGCCACCCACGGAAGCGCGCGCGCTCCCCGCGCCACGTTTTCGGTCGAAAGGAGCAACAGATTCTCTCCGCCGCGTACTCCCGAGGCCGCAACTACGTCCGCGGTACGAGTGCGAACCGCCCCCACCACCTGCACGTCCCGAACATCGAGCAGCGGCGACCACAACGCGACCCACGCCCCGGCCCCGAGCGCGCCCACCACCGCGGCGCGAACCAGCACCTTCCTGCGCCGGAGCCGCTCGACCGCGCGCCGCCGCCGCGTGAACCGGGGGTCGGTTCGTGCCCGAACATCGTCGGGCGCCGAAGCTTTCATTTGGATCCCACGCCCGATCCCTCGAAGCGGCCGGCAAAACGGACCTCGGGTTCCAGCACCACCCCGAAGCGATCCTCGACCCGCGTCCGCACCTCGTAAACGAGGTCGTAAACATTCTGCGCGGTCGCATCGTCGTCCGAGACGAAAAAGTTTGCATGCTTTTCCGACACCGCCACTCCGCCGACACGGAGCCCTTTGAGCCCGGCCGCCTCTACGAGCCGGCCCGCATGATCCCCCGGGGGATTCTTGAACGTGCTGCCGGCATTCTGGACCGCGGGAGGTTGGGTGGCGGCCCGGTGCCGGCGAAACTCCTCCATACGGCTCTTGACCGCTCCGGGTTTGTCGGCGCGGAGGCGGAACACCGCTTCGAGAACGAGGTGATGTGCGGCAAGACCGGAGTGGCGATAGGAGAATCCGAGGGATGCCGCGGAGCATTCCTCGGCGCGCGCGTGCTCGAGATCGAAGATGAGTGCGGCGTCGAGTACGCCGGCCACCTCTCCCCCGTGGGCGCCCGCGTTCATGCGGACCGCTCCTCCTACCGATCCCGGGATCGCAACGAAGAACTCGATCCCTGCCAGATCGCGGTACGCGGCCCAGTTCGCGACGACCGGCAACGACGTCGCGGCGCCGGCGGACACGGCGTCTTCGCCCGCCGCCCGCGTCCACGAGAACCCGTGCTTCGGCAGGCGCAGCGCAACCCCGGGCCAGCCGGAGTCCGACACCACCAGGTTCGATCCGCGGCCGAGGCTCAACACCGGCACCGACGGCGCCTCTTCCCGGAGAACACGGGCAAGCGCGTAGAGGTCGCCGATGTCGGCCGGCTCGACGTAGATGGCAGCCGGACCCCCGAGGCGGTAGGTGGTGAACCGTCCGAGCGGCACGTCTCTCTCGATGCGACCCCGTACCGCGGAGGACAAGGACCGTGCCAGGCGATCGAGCATCACGTTCTTGCCCTGAGGCGAAGGAGAAGCTCGTCGCCGACCGCGCCCACGTCGCCGGCCCCGAGCGTGACCACCGCGTCGCCCGGTCGCGCTATGCGGGCGAGGTACTCGACCACCTCGGCGCGCCGCGGCAGATACGCGACGGACCGTCCGGGCCAGCGGCGACAAACTGCATCGGCAACCAATTTGCCGCTCACTCCGGGCACCGGCTTTTCGCCGGCCGCGTAGACGTCGGTGATCACCACCTGATCGGCAACTCCGAATGCATCCCCGAACGCAGTGGCAAACGAAGCCGTTCGCGAGTAGCGATGCGGCTGGAAAACCGCGACCACGCGCCGCCACGGCCCCGGTTCGGCGGCGGCCAGCGTTGCCCGCACCTCCGTCGGATGGTGCGCGTAGTCGTCGATCACCGTGACCTCGCCGGCGCGGCCGCGGACTTCGAAGCGCCGTTCGACACCGCGGAACGCCGCGAGCCCGTTCGCGATCACCGCCGGTTCGATCCCGGCGCGGTGAGCCGCGGCCGCCGCCGCCAGGGCGTTCATGACGTTGTGCAGCCCGGGCGCGTGCAGGTCGACCGGGACAAGATCGTCCCGTACGCACAAGGTGAAGCGAACGCCGCCGGTGCCGAACGAGATGTCACGGGCCTCGACGTTGCCTCCGGTTCCGAACGTAATCACTTCACGCTTGGTGGCCGCCGCCATCGCGACGAGGTCGGCGTCATCGGAGGGAACAACGATCGCGCCCCCGTCGGTCACGCGTCCCACGAATTCGCCGAACGCAGCGCGGAGTGCATCGATCGAATCCCAATAGTCGACGTGATCGATCTCGAGGTTTGTGATCACTGCGATCTCCGGACGCAGCAGAAGGAAAGATCCGTCGCTCTCATCCGATTCGGCAATCGCAAACTCCCCCCGCCCGAAACGGGCGTTGGTGCCGACATCGTTCAACCCTCCGCCGACCAGATAGGTCGGGTCCATGCCGGCAGTCCGAAAGATCGACACCGCCATCGATGTCGTCGTCGTCTTGCCGTGGGTACCGGCAACGACGACCGCTCGGGACGCGCTGAGGATCTTTGCGAGCGCTCGACCCCGAGACCAGATCTCGATTCCGAGTTCACGCGCCCGCTTGATCTCCGGATTTGTCTCGGGGATCGCACTGGACACCACGACGGCATCGGCGTTCTCGACCAGCCGCGAGTCGTGACCGATATGGAGTTTCACTCCCATCGCCTCGAGCATCGCGGCCGCGCGCGAACGCTTGAGATCGGAACCGCTGATCACCGATCCCATCTCGAGGAGAACCTTTGCTATCGCCGACATTCCCGCGCCGCCGACACCGACAAAGTGGACTCGGCGGCCGGGCTCAATGAGCACGTGCAACCTCCTCGACGACGCGCGCCAGGCGGGATGCGGCATCCGGGACGCCGTGCTCGGAAGCGGACGCGCTCATCCGCGCGCGTACGTCGTCGTCACTCAGGATCCGCCCCGCGATACGGGCAACCGCGTCGGTCGTGGCGGCGGCATCATCCAGAACGATCGCGGCGCCCGCCCCCTCGAGCACTCGTCCGTGACGCTCCTGCTGACGGTCGCGGTGATAGGGATAGGGCACGATCACCGCGGGCAACCCCGCAACACCCAACTCCGCAACCGTCGTCGCACCACCACGACACAAAGCAAGGTCGGCCACGGCATAGGCAGGAACCATCCCGTCGAGGTAATCGAGCGTTCTATAGATCAACGCGCTTCCTTCGGCCCGGGCAACCTGCTCGCGCACGGCTTCGAGGTTGACGCGCCCGGTGAGGTGCAGGATTTGTAGATCGGCGCGGTCGCGCCACGCCTCGGCAAGACCCGCGGCCGCGGAGTTGATGCGCCGTGCCCCCTGACTGCCCCCAAAGACCAAAAGCGTCTTGCGATCCGGATCGAGCTCAAAACGGCGAAAGGAGGCCCGGCGCGCGGCCGAAAAGTCGGCGGCGGCAAGTTCCGGCAAGACCGGGTTGCCGGTCATTACCCCGCGTTCCCCCACCTTCTGCAGGGTCTCCTCGAACGAGACGGCGATGCGGCGCGCAAAGCGGCTGCAGATCTTGTTCGCGAGGCCGAGAACGATGTTCTGCTCGTGCAGCACGACGGGGGTCCGCAGCGAGCGCGCCGCGACGCAGACCGGCAGGCTCACGTAGCCGCCGACGCCGACGACCACGTCCGGCGAGCGTTTCTGCACGATTGCGCGTGCGCGGCGCACGGCCGTCACCGCACGGATTCCGGTGGCGGGAATTCTGAGCGGTTTAGACCTGTCGAATCCAACCACTTCGATCGTCTCCAGTGCGAAGCCGGCAGCGGGAACGAGCCGCGCCTCCGATCCTGCGACGGTACCGATGAAAGACACATCGTGCCCATCGAGTTCCCGGGCGAGGGCTATGGCCGGAATGACGTGCCCGGCCGTCCCGCCCCCCGCGATAGTTACGTTCACGCGCCTCTGGTCGCGGTCGCGCCGTCGTTCCTGCGTTGCGGCGACCTGCGCGGATGCCGGCCCTGATACGCGATGTTGACGAGGATTCCCATCGCCGCAAGCGAAATCACGAGCGACGACCCGCCGAAAGACACGAGCGGCAGCGGCACCCCCGTGATCGGCAAAGACGCGCTGACCGCACCCATGTTCACGACCGCCTGGACCGAAATCCATACGGTGATCCCGGTCGCCACCAGCATTCCGAACCTGTCGGGAGCTTTGCGCGCGGTTCGGACCCCGAGATACGCGAGAAACGCGAACATCCCGATCACCGTGAGGCTCCCCAGGAGGCCGGTCTCCTCTGCCAGGATCGCGAAGATGAAATCGGTGTGAGCGTTGGGGATATAGAGCCATTTCTGGCGGCTCGCCCCGACCCCGAGGCCGAACCAACCGCCGGACCCGACCGCTATGAGCGACTGGATCGTTTGGTATCCCGTATTGAACGGATCCTTCCACGGGTCGAGAAACGCCAGGACTCGCTCGCGGCGATAGGGTTCGACCAGGGCCGCGAGGATCGCAACTCCTGCACCGGACGCCAGCGTCGGAACCAGGTAGCGAAGGGGCGCACCGGCAACGAACATCATGCCCGCCCCGATCGCGCCGAGCAGCAGCGTCGTTCCGAGGTCGGGCTGCAGCATGATCAAGATGGAGAGCGCCGCAAGCGCGGGTACGAGTGGAAGCATCGTGTGCGCCAGGGTGTCGAACGTGCTCTCCTTCTTGCGCGAAAAGACGTCTGCCGCGAACAAGATGAGGGCGAGCTTTGCGAACTCCGAGGGTTGAAATTGGAGCCCGCCGAAGCCGAGCCACCTCGCGCTACCCCCCACGGAGATCCCGATCCCGGGAATCAGCACGAGCAGCAGCAGCAGGAGCACTGCCGCAAATGCGACATAGCCGACGCCTCGCCACCTCCGATAGTCCGTGCGCGCGCATACGACGAACGCAACCACTCCCGCCGCGGCCCAAAGAAGCTGGCGCGTAAAAAACCTAAAAGGCGATCCGTACTGTGCGAAGGCGACGACGTTGGATGCAGACAGGATCATGACCAGGCCGAGCAACACGAGTAGCCCGACGGTTATCGAGATCAACACGGAAGGATGTCCCGTGCTGAGAGCGGAAAGCTTCGGTCGCCCCGCCCGCGGGCGGACACGAGCCCCGATCCGCGTGCTATGCGTCGCCATGCATACCTTCCCCTCGCTCTAACTCTCCGATCAACGTCTTCACGGCGCGCACGAATGCCTCACCGCGCGCGCTGTAGTTCTTGTACATGTCCAGGCTCGCACACCCGGGCGACAACAACACGGATCCATCGGGAACTGCGTGTGCGTAGGCGCGGCGAACGGCTTCGCCCATATCGCGCGCTCTCTCGACCGGGACGCCGTCTGCGAACACGCGCTCGAGCTCATCGGCAGCCTCGCCCATCACCACCACCGCGCGCACCGGCGGAACCATCCCCCGCATCACCGACAGGTCGATCCCCTTCGCCCGTCCCCCCGCGATCAACACGACATCGGACAGACCACGAACCGCGGTTACCGCCGCATGAGGGTTGGTTGCCTTGGAGTCGTCTATGAACCGGATCCCGCGGGCATCGGCAACGACTTCTAAACGATGTCGCAACGGGCGGAATCCCCTGATGGCACGGATCACTGCTCGGCGATCGACGCCGTAATCGAGCGCAGCCGCAGCCGCCGCAAGAACGTCCTCAACTCCCGCTCGCCCCGGCAGGGGCACGTCGGATAGGGCCAGCAACTCCTCGCCGCGCCACAAGATGCGGCCCTCGGCGACGCCGATGCCGTCCACCGAAGCCGAGGTCGCGGAAAAGGGAACGACTCGACCCGGTGCGGTGCCCGCAAGGGCACGGGCGGCAGGGTCGTCCATATTGGGGATGAACGAATCGCCGGATGTTTGGTTCTCGATGATGCGCGCCTTGGCTGCAACATAGGCGTCGAACGATCCGTGCCAGTCGGTGTGGTCTTCGGCCACGTTCAGCATCACGGCAACTCGAGCCCTGAACTCTTCGATCGACGCCAACTGGAAGGACGACACCTCGAGTGCAATCGCCCCCCCCGCCGGAACGCGACCGACGGCTTCGATCGCGGGCGTTCCGATGTTGCCCGCCGCGGCAGACGGGATTCCGCCCTCCGCAAGCATCGCTGCAAGCAGCGTCGTCGTCGTCGTTTTCCCGTTGGTGCCGGTGACCGCCAAGAAATCGCACCGGGCAAGGCGGTACGCAACCTCGACCTCTCCCACCACGTCGACGCCCGCGTTCTCGAGCGCGCGCATGATGTCTGCATGAGGCGGGACTCCCGGACTTACGATCGCCACATCGGCGTCGAGCGCATCGAAATCGTGACCGCCGATCTCGACCTCGATTCCTTCTCTCCGTAATTCACTCGCGGTGCGTTCGATCTCCGCACTCGTAGATGATTCGGTGACGCGGACCTTTGCGTGGAGCGAGTGAAGGACTCTTGCGGCCGCCGCTCCCGTTGTCCCGACACCCACTACGAGCACGCGCATTCCGGCGAGCCGGTTCACGGGACACCACCCTTGCCGATGTAGTCGGCATAGAAGAGCCCGAGGCCGAACGCCGTGGACAGACCCGAGAGGACCCAAAAACGAACGATGACGCTGAACTCCGGCCATCCCGCGAGCTCGAAATGATGATGGATGGGCGCCATAAGGAAGATGCGCTTGCCGGTCTTCTTGAAGACGGCTACCTGAAGGATCACCGAGAGCGTCTCGACCACGTACAGGCCGCCGAGGAGGACAAGGAGCAACTGCGTGTTCAGAAGAACCGCAAAGACCGCCATCGCACCACCCAGCATCAGAGACCCGGTATCGCCCATAAAGATCTTTGCCGGTGCGGTGTTCCACCAGAGAAATCCGGTGCACGCTCCAAACAACGCCGACGCGATGATGGCGATCTCGAAGGGATCGGAGCCCGTCTCCCCGAGATCGTAGAAACCCGGATGGCGGAACTGCCAGAACGCGATGACGACGAAGGCTCCGAATACTTGGGCCGAGGATCCGACCGCGAGGCCGTCGAGACCATCGGTCAGATTCACCCCGTTCGACGACGCAGCAATCATCACGAACACCCAAACGAAGAACAACAGCCCGAGCTCGATGGCGGTCGAGCGGAAGAACGAAAGGTCGGTTCCGATGCCCACCACACGCACCGCCACCACCGCAAACGTCAGAGCAATTACGAGTTGCCCGATGAACTTGGTTCGGCTCCTGAGCCCGAGATTGCGCGCCTTCCGAATCTTGATGAAGTCGTCGACGAAGCCGAGAAGGCCAAAGGCGGCGATCGTGCAGATGGCAAGAACGCCGGTGTCCCGAAAGTGGACGATCCCCTGCCGTCCAATGTGCCCCAGCAGGTAGCCCAGGATGGTTCCGGTAAGGATCACGAGACCACCCATCGTCGGCGTTCCCTGCTTCTCGTAGTGGGCTTTAGGGCCTTCCTCGCGGATCATCTGTCCCCAACCACGCCTACGGAAGCGTTTGATCGCGAGCGGCGTTGTGAGAAGTGTCGTCAGCAGCCCGACGAGCCCCGCTATCCCAAGACTAATCACGACGCGCCCTCAGTCTCTCGGTCGTCGTTCCAACCCAGGCGCGCAAGCGCGCGCCGCGCCACATCTCGGTCGTCGAAGGGAATCGTGCGATCGGCGAATTGCTGCCCGGTTTCGTGTCCCTTGCCGGCGATGACGACCACGTCCGAATCCCGCGCCTGGTGGAGCGCGTAACCGATCGCCTCCGCCCGATCCGGGATGACCGCATCCGCACCATGTGGGCGTGTGCTTCGGATTCCGGCCACGATCTGGGCGATGATCGACGCCGGATCCTCGGACCGCGGGTTATCCGACGTTACGACGACCACATCCGCGAGTTCCGCGGCGACCCGGCCCATGAGAGGTCTCTTCCCGCGATCGCGATCACCTCCGGCGCCGAAAATCACGTGGACTCTCCCCCCTCGCTCTGCGGCGACCGAACGGGCGGCCCTCAACACGTTCTCCAACGAATCGGGGGTATGCGCGTAATCGACGACGACCCCGAACGGTTGGTTCACGTCGATTGACTCGAACCTTCCCGGAACCGCCCGAAGGGCCTCCACCCCCACGCACGCGTCTTCGAGAGAAATCCCGGCCGCTAGGGCCGTCGCTATCGCCGCCAAGCAGTTGGAGACGTTGAACGATCCGACCAATGAAGACGTGATGTCGATTTTCTCAGGCTCGAGGTCGTCACCGTCCACGACGCATACGAAATGCGTTCCCTTTGATCCGAGGTGCACGTTCTCGGCCCGTACGTCGGCACCCGGCGAGGCGCCGAAGGTGATCGTCTCGATCTCGCATTCGGTCACAAGCCGGCGGCCGTACGCGTCGTCCACGTTCACGGCCCCCCGGCGCGCCCGTCCGCGGGTAAACAGCGCGCGCTTTGCGGCGTAGTAGTCCTCCATCGAGGCGTGAAAATCGAGGTGGTCCTGCGTGAGATTGGTAAAGCCGGCTGCCGCAAACTCCACACCCTCGACGCGATCGAGCGCGAGCGCGTGACTCGTTACCTCCATCGCGACCGCATCTACACCGGCCGTTCTCATCTCGGCGAACAGCCTTTGGAGGTCTAGTGATTCGGGAGTCGTGCGGACACCGGGACGAACAACTCCGCCGATCCTGGTCTCGATCGTGCCGATTACTCCCGGCGTCAGTCCGGCGGCGGTGAGGACCGCCTCGAGCAGAAATGTCGTTGTCGTCTTACCGTTCGTACCGGTGACGCCGATCACCTGAAGGTCCCGCGCCGGGTGCCCGTAGAAGTGAGCGGCGACGCGCGCCATAGCGCGCCGCGCATTCGTGACGTGAACCTCGGGGACGCCGATCGCGACCGGCCGTTCGACCAGAACGGCTGCAGCGCCCGCCGCGGCGGCGGCGGCCGCGTGGTCGTGCCCGTCCGACCGCGCGCCGGGTATGCAGAAAAACAAGTCGCCCGCGACGGTCCGACGTGAGTCGAAGGAGAGCCCGGCGATCTCCGCCTCCCCGTCGACGCGCACGAGGAGATCACCCGCCGCCGCGGCGAGGTCGGTCAACCGGTGAGTAGTCCCCGTGGTCATCGTCGGGAGCCTAGTCTCGTAGAACCGGGTCCTGGGTCTGGGCCTCTTCGAGCTCCCGCGCCGCCTTGCGGGCGTTGCCGGTGGGCGGCACCCCCAGGTGCCGCAGCGCAAACTCGGTGATCCTCTTGAACGTGGGCGCCGCCGTCGAACCACCCCAGATGGGCGACGGTTCGTCGAGCACTACGAGGACGACGATCTGGGGGTCGTCGGCGGGCGCCATCCCTGCGAACGATGCAACGTGACTATCGCCGTAACCACCGGTCGGCAGTGGTTTCTGTGCCGTCCCGGTCTTCCCGGCGACCGAGTAACCCGGAATCTGTGCCTCGATGCCCGTCCCCTCCTCAACAACCCCCACCAGCATCTCCCGGACCTGCTCCGCGGTCCGGCGCGACACGATCCTCGTGGTGGATGCACGCGGGGAGGGGGCCACCTCACCCTCGGCCGTCGTCACCGAGTGCACGATCTTCGGCTCCACCCCGACGCCGTTGTTCGCGATCGCGGAATAGGCGGCGGCCATCTGAAGGGGCGTCACCGCGACCCCCTGGCCGAGCGGAACCGTGCCGATCGTCGATCCCGACCAGTCTTCAAGATCCAGTACGAGCCCCGCGGCCTCACCGGGAAAATCGAGACCGGTCTGGTTGCCGAACCCGAAGCGGCGCACCCATTTATCGAGTAGCTCCGGGCCCAGCTCGAGGCCGAGTTTCACGGTGCCGACGTTCGAAGACTGCGCAATGACGTCGGCGACCGTCATGTCCTCCGGAGGATGCGTGTGCGAATCGTTGATCACGCGGTCGGACACCTGAAGGGCGTCCGGGACCAAGAACGTCGTTCCGGGCCCGGCGAGGTTTTCCTCGAGTACGCCGGAGGCGGTCACGATCTTGAACGCCGAACCGGGCTCGTACATGTCGGTGATCGCTCGATTCCGCCGTTCGTCGTCTTCGAACCGGTAAAACGAATTGGGATCGAAGTCGGGGACATTCGCGAGCGCAAGGATGTGCCCCGTCTGCGGATCGAGGACGATCGCCGATCCCGCTCGGGCGTTGTACTCGTCGACGGCGCCGCGTAACGCGTGCTCGGTGAAGTACTGGAGATCCTTGTCGATCGTGAGGTACAGCGACCGGCCCGGCAGCGCCCGCTCGTATTCGAACTCGGCCTGAGGCAGCGAATGGCGGCCGCTCGGATCCTGCTCCAACAACATTCGACCAGGTGCTCCCTTGAGCACATCTTCGTACTGAAATTCGATCCCGCCGAGGGCGTTGCCGTCGGCATTGACGAATCCGACGATGTGGGAGGCGAGCCGCCCGTTCGGGTAGATCCTCTTCGGCTCCTTCATGAGGTGGATGCCCGGAAGATCCAAAGGCTCGATCCTGTCCGCCACCTTGGGATCGACCTGCCGCGCCAGGTATTCGAACTTGTCACCTGGAAACGTCCCGCGCAGGCCCCGCAGCAACTCCTTCGGCGGCACATCGAGAACCGCCGCGAGGGCGGCCGCGGTCTCCGCCACGTTCTCGACCTCGGTCGGCTCGGCGTAAACGGTGTCGAGCTCGACCGACTCCGCGAGGGACTCCCCATTCCGATCGAGAATCGAGCCCCGGTGGGCCGGGAACGCGATCTCCCGCTGCCGGAAATCGGCGGCCAACGCGCGGTATTCATCGGCTTCGACCGCCTGCAGGACGACGAAACGCGCGGCCATCGCGACGAACAGCGCGCCGAGGATGAAGAACAAGCCGACGAGGCGTCCCGGTGACTTCGAAGCCCGTCTCCGGGATTTAGGCATCAGGGCGAGATCCCGTCGGAAGCACCGGCGGCGGCAGCTCCCTCGGTCGAGAGCGCCTCGTGGCGCAAACCGGCCAGAGCCGCCCCTCCGTCGTTCATCCGCAGGCGGGCGACGACGAACTTCTGCGATCCCGGATCCGGTTCGATCATGCCGAGACGTTCGGTGGCGATCCGCTCGATGCGCGACGGATTGTCCAGAAGGACGGCCTCGTGCATGAGTTTCTCGTACTTCTCCTCTGCGACCACCAGCCGCTCGCGAATCGCAGAGAGCCGGAATGCCGACTGAGCCAAAACGATCTGTTCGAGGAGCACGCCGAAGACGAGGGTGATTGCGACGATCGCCGCGATTATCAGCGTGGGGGCCATCCGCGACGCACGGCTCCTTTTGATCAGACCGCGCGATTTCTTGCGCACGACACGCAGATGCGGACGCTGCGCCGCGTTATGACGTGCGACCTGAGAGCTCCGCGTGCTCACGCGCCCACCGCCAGCCGCTCCGCGGCCCGCAGCTTCGCCGCGCTCGACCGCGGATTGTCGGCTTGCTCCAGCTCATCGGGCCGTACGGGATGCCGGGTGAGGATCCGCAGGCGCGCGTCGCTGCCACATGTGCAGATCGGAAAGACCGGCGGGCACGAGCAACCCCGCGCCTCCTCTGCAAAGAACCGCTTCACGACCCTGTCCTCGAGCGAGTGGTACGACAGCACGACGACGCGTCCGCCGGGCTCGAGGACATCGACGATGTCGGGGAGCACCCGCGCGAGCGCCCCGAGCTCGTCGTTGACCTCGATCCTGAGCGCCTGAAACGTACGGCGCGCCGGATGTCCTCCGGTTCGGCGCGCCGGCGCCGGGATCGCGCCGGCCACCGTCTCCGCCAGCCTCGTCGTAGTTTCGATCGGACGAGCACGAACTATGGAGCGCGCGATTTGCTTTGCGAAGCGCTCCTCGCCGTACGTCCGGATCACCCGCCTGAGATCCTTCTCGTCGTAGGCGTTCACGACCTGGTGTGCGGACAGCGGCGCGTCCGGGTTCATGCGCATGTCTAGCGGGGCATCCGCACGGAAGCTGAAGCCGCGATGCGCCTCATCAAGTTGGGGTGAAGAAACTCCAAGGTCGAGTAAGACTCCACGAACCTGCGCAATCCCGAGTCGTTCCAATACGGTCGCGAGGTTCGAGAAGTCGTCACGAACGAGCCGAACTCGCTCCCGATACGGCTCGAGCCGGGCCCTCGTTTCCCGAAGGGCGTCCGGATCCTTGTCGATGCCCACGAGCCCAACGGCGGGCGCCGCATCGAGAAGGCGCAGCGCGTGTCCGCCGCGGCCGAGGGTCCCGTCGACGACCGTCCCTCCGGCGGAAACCGCCGGCTCGAGAAGATCGATGACCTCGTCGACGAGGACGGGTTGGTGTTCCATGAGAGCCCCCCGGACTCCATCTTCAACGCCCCAGGGCCCGGCTTGCGATCGCCACCATGCCGAGGAAGCCGCCGACGGTGGAACCGGTCAACGCCAGCACGACGATGCTCTGGCCCACCTCCCGAGCAAGCTCGGTCTTCATGCGCATGATCCCATCCCCTTTCGTCGATCAGAAGTCGAGGTCCGCTGCCAATTCTTCGAATCCCACCGTCTGCTCCATCGCGTCCTGATCCCGGAGGCGCGCCGGATCCCAGATCTCGGCGTGCCCGAGGGCGCCGATCACGGTCGCGTCCCGGGTGATGCCGGCGATATCCCTCAGCTTTTGAGGCACCGTGATGCGGCCCTGCTTGTCGACCTCGTCGCGGTGCGCCGACGACATCACCCAGCGAACGAACCTGCGGGAGCCGGGCTGACTCATCGGCAGCGCCCGGAGCTTGGTGGTGATCTCCTCCCACCCCTCCTCCGACCACATCGCAATGCACTCCTCCATCCACCGGCACAGGTAGACGGTGCCTCCCAGGGCGTCGCGCATCGGCGAGGGGACGATGAGCCGTCCCTTCGCGTCGATCGTGTGCCGGTACTCCCCGGTGAACTCCAACGTGTCCCTCGGCTAGGCGGATGGGACGGATCGGGCGGCGGTCGGTGCTGCACTAGTGCTCCCCGGACCACCACTTTCCTCCACTTCACTCCACTTGAAGGGCAAAGTACGCCCCTACGCCCCCCGAAGTCAACGAATCGGCCCGAATTACGAACTTGTAATTTGTTGCTCTTGTTGTTCCTGTCAATACGTGTGTTTGCTTGAGGTTGCGCGCGCGGCGGCGCCCGCACACGAAAATGGCCCCCGCTGCGGGGGGCTTAGGCGAAGGTCGAGCGCTCGGGGAGCCGCAGGTACGGATGCCACGACGGATCGAGATGTCGATCCGCCGCCACGATGATCCATACGCTGTCGTGGGGCGGGCGGGGGTGCCTGCGCAGGTTGAGGCCCACGTCCGCCGGCGAACGGTTTTCCTTGCGCGCGTTGCATGGGCGGCACGACGCGACCACGTTGTCCCACGTATGCCCTCCCCCGCGGCTGCGCGGGACGACGTGGTCGACATTCTCTGCCGGATGGCCGCAGTACTGGCACTCGAAGTTGTCCCTGATGAAGACGGCGCGCCGCGACAGAGATGCGCGGGCACGGAACGGCACCCGGACGTAGCGGTTGAGCCGGACGACGGTGGGAGCGGCGATCTCGAGAGCCGCCGAGCGGAAGACGAGGCCGTTCGTGTGGAGGACCTCGGCTTTGCCCTTCAGGGCAAGAACGAGCGCCCGCCGCACATCGACGACGCACAGCGGCTGGTAGGTCGCATTCAGAATCAGCGCTCTGGCCAAGGTCGCACCATTATAGGGATGCGCCCGTCAGATCCCGCCGATCTAGTGGATCGTGCCGATCGTGTTGTAGCCGGAAAAGTTCAACTTCACCGCAGTTTTTCTGGTGAGATCCCACTGCGCCGCGCTGTAGGGCCCCCGGTCGATCACCGGCACCCGCACCGTCCGGCCGCGATAGAAGATGTCTACCATCGTCCCGCACGGAAGGCTCCGGTGAGCCACCCCCACGGTGTCGGGCGTGAGCGTCTTTCCACACGCGGTCGAGTTGCCGTAAAGACCGGGGCCGTACCAGGTCGCGGGATCCGGATCGAACACCTTGATCGGTTTCGTTTGGCTGCGGCGGGCATTGAGCTCGTCGCCGCGGAAGACGACCCGGACCTTGCCTCGGCGCGGCGCCCCCGCGGGAAACGACGTGCGGAAGCGGCCGTCCCTCACCCGCGGCCGGCCGACCACTTCCCAGCGCCCGTCGACGCGCCTCTGCACGTGCACCCGACGCCCCGGCCGCGGCGGCCACAAGCCGCCCCGGACGACGATGCGCTCGCCGGAGAAGGGATGGCGCGGGGACGTGCGAACCGTCAGCCGGGGGCGGACGACCACCCGGATGCCCTTGCTGTGAGCCGTCACCTCACCGGTCGAGTCGGTCCACGACACCCGCAGGATCGAGGTCGTCATCCGCCGGCGCAGACGAAAAACGAATCGCATGTTCTCGTCGACCGCGTTGCTCGCCAGCACCTTCCATCCGCCCGACCGCGTCTCCCTCTCGATCGACACCTCGTCTCCCGGCGCGCCGTTCTCCAGATGCCCTTTCACGACCGCGGTGTCCCCGAGCCACAGACGGGTACGGGCATGGTCCACCACCGGATAGGGCCCCGCCTCCTGGGCCAGGGCGGCGGGCGCGGCGAGCGCCAAAGCGAGCACTACGGCGAGCCCGGCTCGGCCGCGCGCGGACGCAGGCGACAAATGAAACATGGTGTTTCTCCTTCCGGTCGACCGGCGCCTCTCCCACCCGGCACACGCGTCGAGGAGCGGCGCGTTCGGGCCGCGGCCGCAACTGTGCGGCGGCGACCGGCCCTCCGGCAACCCGCACGTGGTCGTGGCGTGTGCGGGCCGGGGCCGGCCCGAGGCATCTATCCGGCGGCGACCGTAGCCGGGGTCTCCAATTTCTGCAAGCAACCCGGCCGCATCGGAGGGCGGCGGCGCGGGCCATTTACCGCCCGGGGGCCATTTAGCCCCCGGGCGGCGGAGCCCGTCTCCCCGGGCGGCGGAGCCCGTCTCCCCGGGTGGCGGCGGAGCCCGTCTTACCCCGGGTGGCGGCGGAGCCCGTCTTACCCCGGGCGGCGGAGCCCGTCTTACCCCGGGTGGCGGCGGAGCCCGTCTTACCCCGGGTGGCGGAGCCCGTCTTACCCCGGGTGGCGGAGCCCGTCTTACCCCGCGTGGCGGAGCCCGTCTTACCCCGCGTGGCGGAGCCCGTCTTACCCCGCGTGGCGGAGCCCGTCTTACCCCGCGTGGCGGAGCCCGTCTTACCCCGCGTGGCGG
>Ga0247713_1000405_pt1 | contig 27419 bp, 26 predicted proteins | sample 21E_NmetaG_FD_189936 | JGI IMG/M metagenome (GOLD analysis project Ga0247713, IMG submission 189936) | Soil microbial communities from hillslope of Landscape Evolution Observatory, University of Arizona, Oracle, AZ, United States - 2-1-E_N | ecosystem: Engineered > Artificial ecosystem >... | reverse complement strand
ACCGCCGCCCGCCGAGCGCGGTGCCCCGTAGTTCGGGGGCACCGCGCTCGGCGGGCGGCGGTCGGGGCCCCGGCCCTGCTCCGCCGGGCCGCCGACGGGCAACGGGCGCGCGGGCCCGCCCGGGAACCCTCCGGGTGACGGCGCGGGGCCTCCGCCGTTGGGCCCGGGCTGGGGGACGCCGTTGCCGCCACCCGGGTACGAGCCGACGGGCGTCGGCTCGCGCGCGGGCTCGACCTTCGGCGGCCAGGGCTCGCCGCGGTCACGGGCCCGCTCCGCGGGGGTCTGGATCGGCGGCTTGTCCGACGGCGTGCGGCCGCCGAAGTCGTTGAACGCGGTGATCCGCGGCCGCTTCTGCACCCGGCCGAAGATCCGCTCCAGGTCGGTGCGGGTGAGCGTCTCCTTCTCGAGCAGCTCGAAGACGAGCTCGTCGAGCACGTCCCGGTAGCTGTTGAGGATCTCCCACGCCTCGGTGTGCGCTGCCTCGATCAGCGCGCGCACCTCCTCGTCGATCTCGTGGGCGACCTCGAGCGAGTAGTCGGCCTGGTTGCCCATCGAGCGGCCGAGGAACGGGTCACCCTGGTCGCGGCCGTAGCGCACCGCGCCCAGTCGCGCGCTCATGCCGTACTCGGTGACCATCGCCCTTGCGATCTTCGTGGCCTGGTCGATGTCGGAGGAAGCGCCGGTGGTCGGCTCGTGGAACACGAGCTCCTCGGCGCTGCGCCCGCCCATCGCGAACACCAGCCGCGCGATCATCTCCGAGCGGGTCATCAGGCCCTTGTCGTCCTCGGGCACGACGAGCGCGTGCCCGCCGGTGCGCCCGCGCGGCAGGATCGTCAGCTTGTACACCGGCTCCAGGTCCGGCATCGCCCAGGCCGCCAGCGCGTGCCCGCCCTCGTGGTAGGCGGTGATCTTCTTCTCCTGCTCGGAGATGATCTTACTCTTCCGGCGGGGGCCGCCGACCACGCGGTCGACCGACTCCTCCAGGGCGGCCGCGTCGATCACCGTGCCGTGCTCGCGCGCGGTGAGCAGCGCGGCCTCGTTGATGACGTTGGCCAGGTCCGCACCGGACATGCCGACGGTGCGCTTCGCCAGCCCGTCGAAGTCCACGTCGGGCGCGAACGGCTTGCCCTTCGCATGCACCGCCAGGATGGCCTTGCGCCCGGCGAGGTCCGGGGCGCCGACCGGGATCTGCCGGTCGAACCGGCCAGGGCGCAGCAGGGCGGGGTCGAGGATGTCGGGCCGGTTCGTCGCGGCGATGAGGATGACCCCGCCGCGCGCGTCGAAGCCGTCCATCTCGACGAGCAGCTGGTTGAGCGTCTGCTCCCGCTCGTCGTGCCCGCCGCCCAGGCCGGCGCCGCGCTGGCGGCCGACCGCGTCGATCTCGTCGACGAAGACGATGCACGGGGAGTTCTGCTTGGCCTGCTCGAACAGGTCACGGACCCGGGACGCGCCGACACCGACGAACATCTCGACGAAGTCCGAGCCGGAGATCGTGTAGAACGGCACGCCGGCCTCGCCGGCCACCGCGCGGGCCAGCAGCGTCTTGCCGGTGCCCGGCGGGCCGTAGAGCAGCACGCCCTTCGGGATCTTCGCACCCAGCGCCTGGTAGCGGGCCGGGTTCTGCAGGAAGTCCTTGATCTCGTGCAGCTCCTCGACCGCCTCCTCCGCACCGGCGACGTCGCCGAACGTGGTCTTGGGCATGTCCTTGTTGAGCTGCTTGGCCTTCGACTTGCCGAAGGACATCACCCGGTTCCCGCCGCCCTGGGCGTTGTTCATCATCCAGAACAGGATGAGCAGCACCAGGCCCAGCGGGATCAAGTAGATCAGCATCGTCACCAGGAAGCTGTCCTGGCGCACCACGGTGTCGAAGGCTGGGTCGCCCCCCGCCGCCTGCAGCGACTGGAAGATCTCCGCGGAGGTCTCGGCGGGGTACTGGGTGAAGATCTTCTCGGTGCCGTCGACCGGGTTGTTCAGCGTCAGCCGCAGCCGCTGCTCGCGGTCCTCGACCAGCGCCTCTGTGACGTTGCCCTGCTCGATCTGGGCGAGCGCGACGGACGTCGGCACCTGGGTGTACCCGCGGGTGTCGTCGAACAAGAGGCTGAACGACAGCCAGACCAGGACCGCGACGAGGATCCAGGTGAACGGGTTGCGGAGCAGGCGCTTACGATCCATGCGGCATCGGCCTTCGGTCGGCCTTCACCCTCCCTGACGTCTCCGGTGGCGTTCCACCGCTGTCTCAGCGTCGACCCCGGGTAGCGAGGGCGCCCCTCGGCACGATCGTCGGGACGAGCTGTGTGCGCGGCACGACCGGACCGGGTCCCCCCAGGGTAGCGGGCGGGTGAGACGATCGCGCCCCCGCGCAGGTCCCCGGGGCGACGGTGGCTGAGGAGCCAACGGACGGGCGCGCGGTCGAGTTCCCGCCGTTCACCGCAAGAGGGGGTATCCGGGACGCGGGGCCTGTCGTTGAGGTAGGCGGTGCGGGAAGGATGTGACCGGGGGACTCGTCCCCGTCACCGGCAGGGGAGAACAGATGGCGTCGAGCTCGGTTCGTCGGTTGCGCGGGATGGCGGTGGCCGCCGCCGTCGCGGCGGTGACCCTGACGGGGGCGCTGCTCGCGCCGACCGCCGTCGCCGCCCCGCCCGAGGCCGACGAGTCCGCGACGCAGGCCCCCGGGCAGTGGGCCCCGGCGGACTCCGCGGCGATCCGTCCCGGGATCATGACCGACACCGCCGGTGCCGCCTGCACCAGCAACTTCGTCTTCACCAGCGGCGAGCGGGTGTTCATCGGGCAGGCCGCGCACTGCGCCGGCACCGGCGAGGCGACCGAGACGAACGGCTGCGACTCCGCCACCCTGCCCGAGGGCACCCCGGTCACCCTGCGTGCCACTGACGGCACCGAGCGCACCGGCGTGCTCGCCTACAGCTCGTGGATCGCGATGCAGGACAGCGGCGAGACCGACCCGAACATCTGCCAGTACAACGACTTCGGGCTGGTCGAGATCGACCCCGCGGACGTGGCGGACGTCAATCCGAGCATCCCGGTCTTCGGCGGCCCCACCGGCGTCGACGACGACGGCCTGCCCGCGGGCGAGCAGGTGTTCAGCTACGGGAACTCCCCGCTCCGCGCCGGGGTGATGGAGCTCAGCCCGAAGACCGGCATCAGCGCCGGTGACGTCGGCGAGGGCAACGGCCACGAGGTGTTCACCTTCACCCCCGGCGTCCCCGGCGACTCCGGCTCGGCCTTCCTGGACTCCGACGGCGAGGCGGTCGGCGTGCTCTCGACGCTGAACATCGCGCCGCTGGCCGGCAGCAACGGGATCGCCGACGTGGCGCGGGCGATGGAGTACGCGCGGACGGTCGGCGGCCTCGAGGACCTGCAGCTGGTGCTCGGCACGGAGGCGTTCACCCCGTCCCCGGCCGGACTGCCGCTCGCGGCGCTCGCCACGCCGGCCGGGCCGCCGGTCCGCTGACGAGCGCCGCGACGGAGGATCCCGCGCTCGGGGCGCACCGCGGCGGGCTGCGTCCTCGTGGTTCCGTTGCGTAGCGCCTATGCGTAGACGGCCGGGGCGAGCGTGCCGATGAAGGGCAGGTCGCGGTAGCGCTCGGCGTAGTCGAGCCCGTAACCGACGACGAACTCGTTGGGGATGTCGAACCCGACGTAGGTCACCGGCACGTCCGCCTTCATCGCGTCCGGCTTGCGCAGCAGCGTGCACACCCGCATCGACGCCGGTGAGCGCGACTCGAGGTTCTTCAGCAGCCAGGACAGGGTCAGGCCCGAGTCGATGATGTCCTCGACGATGAGCACGTGGCGGCCGGCGATGTCGCGGTCGAGGTCCTTGAGGATGCGCACGACACCCGACGACGACGTCGCGGAGCCGTACGAGCTCACCGCCATGAACTCCAGCTGCACCGGCAGCGGCAGCGCCCGCGCCAGGTCGGTCATGAACATCACCGCGCCCTTGAGCACACCCACCAGGATCAGGTCGGACCGCGCGGACGTGTCGTCGGAGTAGTCGCGGGCGATCCGCTCGGCCAGCTCGGCCGTCTTGTCGCGGATCTCCTGCTCGGTGACCAGGACGGATGCGATGTCACCGTCGTACACGCCGATGGTCCTCCTCGGTCCGCGGTCCCGGGTGCCCGGACGTGCCGCCCCCGGCGGAGCGCGGGGGCCACCCGGCCGGGCGCAGCACGAGCCTTTCATGCCCGCGCGCCAGCTCCAACCCACCCGGCAGGGCGACGCTCGCCACGCCGGGGGGGCCTGCGACGAGCCGGTCGGCGGCGCGCAGGTGCTCGTCGGTGAGCCCGGTGACGCCCGCGGCCGCGAGCCAGGCCCGCACGGCGCGGCGGCGCAGGGCCGGCGGGGCCGCCGCGAGCACGGAGATCCCGGGAGCGGACGCTGCGCGGTGCTCGACCGACCGCGCACCGGGGCCGGTCCGGCCGGACGGCGGGACCGGTGGCGACGTGGCCGACGGGCTGGCGCGGTCGCTCGGCGCCGTGTCACCGCGGCGGTCGGGTGAGCCGACCGGACCGCAGTCGTCCCGTCCGGCGCAGGCGGCGGCGAGCAGGTCGCCGGCCAGGGCGTCGAGCGCGTCGACGTCCTCGCGCAGCTGCGCAGCGGTGCGGGCGAGCGCGGCGGACACCCCGCCGGCGAGGACGTCCTCGAGCAACGGCAGGACCTCGTGGCGCAGCCGGGCGCGGGTGAAGCGGGGGTCGACGTTGTGCGGGTCGGCCCAGACGGGCAGGCCGAGGGCGGCGCACGCGGCGCTGGTGGTGGCGCGGCGCACCGTGAGCAACGGGCGACACCACGGCGGGTCCCAGGCGCGCATTCCCGCGATGGAGCGGGGGCCGGAACCGCGCCCGAGGCCGAGCAGCACCGTCTCGGCCTGGTCGTCGAGGGTGTGGCCGAGCAGGACGGCCGAGTCGGGGTGCGGCCGCGCGGCGGCGAGCGCGGCGTACCGGGCGCGTCGGGCGGACGCCTCGGGCCCGCCGGGGCCGGTGGCGTCGACCCGGTGGACGGCGGCGTGCAGGCCGAGCCCGGTGAGCCGCGCCGCGGCCGCGGCGGCGACCGCCGCGGAGCCGTCCTGCAGCCCGTGGTCGACGACCGCGGCGTGCGCTCCGGGATGCAGCGCCGCGACGGCGGCGGCCAGGGCGAGCGAGTCGGCGCCGCCGGAGCACGCGACGAGGACCGGCGCCGACCGGGTGGGCTCCGGTAGCGCAGCCAGTGCCACCCGCACGGCCCGTCGGAGCTCCGCGACGGCGGGGACGAGGCTCATGCGCACACCGTCCCACGGGCCGCCCGCCGTGATGCCGCCCCGCGGCCCGGTGCGCACGGAACGGCGGTCTCGCGCGCACGGAAGGGCGCACTCGCGGGGGTCTCAGGCGACGCGGCGCAGCCAGGCCGCGGGGTCGGCGAACTCGGCACGGGTCGGCACGGTCTCCGGGCTCTCCCAGACCCGGTTGAACCCCGCCATGCCGATCTCGCCGACGACCGCCCGCGTGAACGCCGAGCCCACCGCGTACTGCCGGACCTTCGCGTCCACGCCGAGCAGTGCCCGCAGCAGCCGGTCCACCAGGCCGCCGCCGCGCCGGCGCGTGGTGAACCGCGCCCGGATCGTGGCCACGCTCGGCACGACCTCGGGCCCGGCCGCGTCCATGACGTGGTCGGCGTGCCCTTCGAGCAGGGTGGTCAGGGCCAGCAGCCGGTCCAGCACCGCGCGCTGCTCGGGCCCCTGCAGCAGCTCGACCAGCGCCAGCGCGTCCGGGCTGGACGACCGCACGGCGCGCGTCACCTCGGGCAGCCGCTCCAGCAGCCCGCGGCCGGGCTCCGAGATTGAGAGGAACCGGCCGACCTCCCCGGCGAAGTGCCCGCGCAGCCACGGCACGGCGGTGAACTGCAGCCGGTGGGTGGCCTCGTGCAGGCAGACCCACATGCCGAAATCGACCGACGGCACGCCCATCGCCTGCTGCGCGGCGTACACGTTGGGCGCGACGAGCAGCAGCCGGCCGTCGCCGCCCGCGCCGCCGAAGGGGTCGTACTGCCCCAGCACCCGCCCGCCGAGGTAGGCGAGGACGCCGCCGAGCTGCAGCCCGGCACTCGTCCCGGCCACCCTGCGCAGCGCCCGCGCGCTCTCGGGCAGGCGGGCGCCCGCGGTCAGCGCCGCCATCCCCGTGACGGCCGCGGCGACCCAGCCGGGGCGGTCCACCACGTCGGCCGGCAGCAGCGGCAGGCCGGCGCCGAGGCCTGTGACGTCGCGCACATGCCCCTCGGCGGTGGCGGCGTCGGCGCGGAGCCGGTCGACCAGCTCGCGGGCCTCCCCGCGCTCCACTGGCGGCCCGGCCGCGACGAGCCGGGTGGCGGTGCGCCGGGCCAGCTCCCAGTCCACGGGCAGGCCTGCGGCGTCCGCGGCGGTCGGGTCAGCACGCTGCAGGGGCACCCCGTCCACGCTACGTGCCGCCCGCCCGCACCGCCGGTACCCGCCCCTCGTGGCGATCACCACGAACGGGAAACGGGTCAGCGGCAGCCGCACCCGGCCAGCGCGGTGGCCATCGCGTCCAGCCGGGGCCGCACGGCCGCCGACGAGCCGCCGTTGGAGACGAACGCGAAGACGAGCAGGCGCCCGTCGGCGTCGGTGACGATCCCCGTGAGGCTGCTGACGCCGGTCAGGGTGCCGGTCTTGGCCCGGACGTCACCGCGGCCGGCCGCGGCCGCCGAGTCGACGGCGAACCGCTCGTCGAGGGTGCCGTCGCCGCCCGCGACCGGCAGGCCGGTGACGACCGGCCGCAGGAACACCGCGTCGTCGGCCCCCTGGGCCGGCGCCGCCGCGGCGGCCAGGACGGCGCCGAGCAGCCGGGCCGGGACCCGGTCCTCCACGGAAAGGCCGCTGCCGTCGGCGAGCTCGGCGCCCGTGGTGTCGAAACCCGCCTGGGCCAGCGCGGCGAGGATCTCGGTGGCGGCACCGGTGAAGGTGGCCGGCGCGCCGCGGGCGATCGCGACCTCGCGGGCCAGCGTCTCGGCGAGCACGTTGTCCGAGCTGCGCATGACGTGTTCCACCAGCGTCGTGAGCGGGGCCGACGCCACCGCGCCCAGCGGCTGCGCGTCGGGCGCGGCCGTGCCCTCCGCCACCTCGGGCACCGGGCCGCCGTCGGCGGCGAGCAGCAGCGCGAACGCCTCGCCGGCCGTCGTCGCCGGGTTCCGGAAGCGGCGGCCGTCCTGCTCCGCGGGGTCGACGCGGCCGCCGTCGAGCATCAGCGGCACGATCGGCGCGACGAACCCGTCCGGCACGTCGGCCAGATCCCACCCGGCGGCCAGCTCCGGGCCGGTGTAGCGCGAGGTGTCCACGAGCACCTGCTCGATCGGCCCCGGTACCGCCGCGCGCACCTCGGCGGCGAGCTCGGTGAGCCGCGTCGGCTCGGGGTAGGTGCCGGCCTCGCCGTCGGGCAGCGCGGTCAGAGTCGGGTCACCGCCGCCGACCAGGACGACGGTGCCCGGCTCCGGACCGGCCACCGCGCGGGTGACGAAGGCGTCGGTGGCGTCCAGGCTGAGCAGCGCGGCCGCCCCGGTGAGCAGCTTCACCGCCGACCCCGGCACCAGCGGCTGGTCCGGCGCGGACTCCCACAGCACGCGCCCGGGCACCGCCGGGTCCACGACCACCCCGGAGAACTCGCCGAGCTCCGGCTCCCCGGCCGGCCCGTCGAGCGCCGCGGCCAGGCCCTGCGGGGTGGGCAGCGGCGCCGCCGCGGGGAGCGGGCCGAGCTGCCGCTGCGGGACCGGTGGCGGCGCGGCCGCCTCCTGCGCGATACCGAACCCCGCCACCAGCCCCGGCGCGGTGAGCGAGACGGCACCGCCCGTCGCCGCCGCGAGGGCGAGCACCACCAGAACGGTGACGATCCGGCGGACGCCGCGGCCGGGCACGCGCAGCGTGTCGCCGATGCGAGAGCCCAGACTCACCCCGTCATCCTCCCCGAGCCACCCGTCCGGGCCGCACCGGCCCCGTCGCCTCATCGCCCGGGCGGCGGCGTCTTCCCGCACACTGTGCGCCAGGGCGAGCGAGGAGGAGAGGTCCGGACGTGGAGTTCGACGTGTTCATCGAGATCCCCAAGGGCGGGCGGAACAAGTACGAGGTCGACAAGAAGACCGGCCGTATCCGGCTCGACCGGACGCTGTTCACCGCCACCCAGTACCCCGCCGACTACGGCTTCATCGAGGACACCCTCGGCGAGGACGGCGACCCGCTGGACGCGCTGGTCCTCGTCCAGGAGCCGACGTTCCCGGGCTGCATCGTCAACAGCCGGGCGATCGGCATGTTCCGGATGAAGGACGAGAAGGGCGGCGACGACAAGGTCCTCTGCGTGCCCACGGACGACCCGCGCACCGAGCACCTGCGCGACATCCACCACCTGCCGGAGTACGAGCGCCTGGAGATCCAGCACTTCTTCGAGATCTACAAGACGCTGGAGCCCGGCAAGAGCGTCGAGGGGGCCACCTGGGTCGGCCGGGCCGACGCCGAGCGCGAGATCCACACGTCCTACGCCCGGGCCCGCGACGCCGGCGTACCGGACGCCCCGGAGACCGAGCCGGAGGAGCCCGAGGACACCCGCGCCGTCGTCGAGTCGGACGTCGAGACCGACGTCGAGCGGGCCGCCGAGGGCTGAGCGGTCCCGCCGCGGTCAGGTCGGGCGCACCGCGGCCAGCGCGGCCTCCTCGTCGCGGCGGGCCTCGACGCCGGACTGCGTCCGCAGCGGCAGCTCCTTCATCATCACCACGGCGACGAGGCCGAGCACCAGCGCGGCCGCGGCGACCAGGAACACCACGGTCATCGAGCCGGCGAACGCCTCGAGGATCGGGCGGGCCAGCCGGGGGTCGACGGTGGCGAGGAACGAGGAGTCGTCGAGCGAGATCGGCCCGCCGCCGCGCACCGTGCTGAGCACCGGGGCGTTGGCGGGGTCGGCGAGCACCGCGGGGTCGGCGAGCGCGGCGCGGAACGCGGGGTCCTGGGCGGCGGCGCGGAAGCCGTCGGCGACCCGACCGGGCAGCGTGGAGAACAGCAGCGACAGGAACACCGCGGTGCCCAGGGTGCCGCCCATCTGCCGGAAGAACGTGGCCGAGGCCGTGGCGACGCCCATGTCGCGCGACGGCATCGCGTTCTGCACCGCGAGGGTGATCGGCTGCATGATCCCGCCCAGCCCGAGCCCGATCACGACCATGTACACGGCGGTCTCGGCGTACCGGGTGTCGACGTCGAGCCGCGACAGCAGCACCAGCCCGCCGATCATCAGGGTCAGCCCCAGTATCGGCCAGACCTTGTAGCGGCCGGTGCGGGAGATCAGCTGGCCGGAGAAGATCGACATGACCATGATGCCCAGCACCAGGGGCAGGGTCTGCAGACCGGCCTGTGTCGGCGTCGCCCCCTTGACGATCTGCAGGTAGAGCGGCAGCAGCGCGATCGCGCCGAACATCCCCATCCCGGCGACGAACCCGGCGACCGAGCCCCAGCTGAACACGTTCGACCGGAAGAACCGCAGCGGCAGCAGCGCGTCGTCGCCGATCCGGCGCTCGGCGAGCAGGAAGCCGAGGATCCCGGCGGCGCCGATCAGGTAGCACAGCAGCGCCCGCGGGGAGTCCCAGCCCCAGGTGCGACCCTGCTCGGCGACGACCAGCAGCGGCACCAGGCCGACGGCGATCGCGACGGCGCCCGGCCAGTCGATGCGGTGCTCGCGGCGGGTGTGCGGGACGTTGAGCACCTTCGTCACGACGGCGAGCGCGACGATCCCCAGCGGCACGTTCACCAGGAACACCCACCGCCAACCGGTGATCCCGAGGATCTCGGCCTGGCCGGCGAGGAACCCGCCCGCGACCGGACCCAGCACGCTGGACGTGCCGAACACCGCCACGAAGTACCCCTGGTACTTCGCCCGCTCGCGCGGCGACACGATGTCGCCGATGATCGTCAGCGCCAGCGAGAACAGCCCGCCCGCACCGAGACCCTGCACGGAGCGGAACACCGCGAGCTGGTACATCGAGGTGGCGAACGCACACGCGGCCGAACCGATCACGAAGATCGTGATCGCGGTGAGGAAGAGCGGCTTGCGACCGAACAGGTCGGACAGCTTGCCGTAGAGCGGCGTGGTGATCGTCGCCGTGATCAGGTACGCGGTGGTGGCCCAGGCCTGCAACGACAGGCCCTGCAGGTCGTCGGCGATCGTGCGGATCGAGGTCGAGACGATCGTCTGGTCCAGCGCGGCGAGGAACATGCCGATCATTAGGCCGGCGAAGATCGTCCGGATCTGGCGGTGCGTCAGCGCGGCGGCGGGCGCGGGGACGGCGGTGGCCGGGACGGTCACCGGGCACTCCGGGCGGGCACGGCGGGCCGGTCGGACCCGGTGGGTGCGCCCGGCCGCAAGCCCGCCCGCTCGAACCCGGTGACGAACCGGGCGAGCAGGTGGGTGAGGGTGGCCCGGTCGGCGGGGTCCCAGTCGCCGGTCAGGGCGGCGATGCGCTCGTTGCGCATCCGGCGGTTCTCCTCGAAGACGCGCCGGCCCTCCTCGGTGGCGACGAGCAGGCTCGCCCGGCCGTCCTCCGGGTCGGCGGCGCGCTCGACGTAGCCGAGCCGGACGAGGTGCGCGACCTGGCGGCTGACCGTCGACGGGTCCGAGTGCACCACCTCGGCGAGCGCCGAGGCCCGCCGCGGGCCGTCCTTAACGAGGTGGACGAGCAGGTGGTAGGTGGCGCGCTCGACGGCGTCGGGATGGTCGGCGTGGTACTGCGCGTGCGCCCGGTCCAGCAGCTTCACCAGCCGGATCAGCTGCGTGCTCAGCTCGTCGGCCTGCGCGAGCTCCTGGTCGGTCGGCACCGACACACTCCAATGCATGGGACATACAACAAGTTGTCGGGCACGAGCATAGGCACGGGCGCGCCGGGCGCGCATCCCCCGGTACAGGGGGTGGGGCGCGCCGCGGTTCAGCGGGCGGCGACGTGCTCGGCGAGGACGGCGGCGCCGGTGGGCGTCAGCTCGGCGGGGCCGAGGTGCCGGCCCGGCGCGGGGGGCGCGATGAGCCCCGCCCGGACGAGGCGGCGGGCGGCACCGGAGTCCGCGCACGCCAGGCCGTCGATCAGCAGCAGCGGCTCGCACCCGCCGAGCAGCGAGCAGCGCCCGCTCCCGACCGCCCGCAGCAACGCCCTATCTCGACCCGTGAGCTCCATCATCGTCAACATCCCCCCGGCTCCTCCCGCGAGTCCTAACGGAGTAGTCGTGCCGGGCGGGCGGGGTGTTTCAACTCACTGGTCAGGCCACCCGTTCGAACACCGCGGCGAGGCCCTGCCCGCCGCCGATGCACATCGTCTCCAGGCCGTAGCGCGCCCCGCGGCGCACCATCTCCCGGGCCAGCGTGGCGAGGATCCGCCCGCCGGTGGCCCCGACCGGGTGCCCCAGCGAGATGCCCGACCCGTTGACGTTCGTCCGGTCCAGGTCCGACGAGGTGAATCCCCACTCGCGCGCGCACGCCAGCACCTGCGCGGCGAACGCCTCGTTCAGCTCCACCAGGTCGACGTCGGCCAGCGCCAGCTCCGCAGCGTCGAGCGCCTTCGCCGTGGCCGGTACCGGGCCGATGCCCATCGTGGCCGGCGGCACCCCGCCGATCCCCCACGACACCACCCGCACCAGCGGGCGCAGCCCGAGCTCCTCGGCGCGCGCGGGATGGGTGACCACGCAGATCGCGGCGCCGTCGTTCTGCCCGGAGGCGTTGCCGGCCGTCACCGTCGCCTCGGGGTCGTCCCGGCCGAGGATCGGACGCAGGCCCGCCAGCTTCTCGACGGAGGTGTCGGCGCGGATGTGCTCGTCGGCGTCCACCACGGTCTCGCCGCGGCGGCCCTTCACCACCACCGGGACGATCTCCTCGGCGAACCGGCCCTCGTCGCGCGCCGCGGCCGCCCGTACGTGCGAGCGGACCGCGTACTCGTCCTGCTCCTCGCGCGGGATCCGGTACTCGCGGCGCAGGTTCTCGGCGGTCTCGAGCATCCCGCCGGGCACCGGGAAGTTCACCCCGCCCGCGGTGACCCGCCCACGTGCCAGGGCGTCGTGCAGCAGCACCCCCGGCCCGGTCTTGGCCCCCCATCGCATCGCCGTGGAGTAGAACGGCGCGCCGGACATGGACTCGGCACCGCCGGCCAGCACCAGGTGCGACGCGCCGGACCGCACCTGCATCGCCGCGTACAGCACGGCCTGCAGGCCCGAGCCGCAGCGCCGGTCGATCTGCAGGCCCGTCGCCGTCACCGGCAGGCCGGCGTCGAGCGCGGCGACGCGGCCGATCGCCGGGGCGTCCATCGTCGGGTAGCAGTGCCCGAGCAGGACGTCGTCCACCGCCTCGGGCGGAATGCCGGTGCGGTCGAGCAGCCCGCGGACCACGGTGGCGGCGAGCTCGTGCGCGGGCACGTCGCGCAAGGCCCCGCCGAATCCCCCGACGGCTGTGCGCAGCGGCTCGCAGACGACGGCGTCGCGCATCCCTGCTCCTAGACGTAGTAGCGCAGCAGGCTCTCGGCCACCACGGCCGGGCGCTCGGCGCCGTCGATCTCGACGGTGACCTTGTTGACCACCTGCACCCCGCCGCTGACATCGGTGACCTCGGCCAGCTCGAAGTTGCCGCGCACCTTGCTGCCGACCGGCACCGGCGAGGTGAACCGCACCTTGTTCAGCCCGTAGTTGATCGTCATCTTGACGCCCTCGACCCTGTAGACCTGCCAGCCCATCGACGGCAGGAAGGAGAGGGTCAGGAAGCCGTGCGCGATCGTGGTGCCGAACGGGCCGTCCTCGGCGCGCTCGGGATCGACGTGGATCCACTGGTGGTCGCCGGTGGCCTCGGCGAACTTGTCGATCGTCGACTGGTCGACGGTCATCCAGTCGCTCACCCCCAGCTGCGACCCCACCGCTGCCCGCAGGTCGTCCACCCCGTTGAAGACGCGCATCCCGGCTCCCGATCTCGACGGCACTCCTGCCGCCAGCCTAGACATCCGGCGGCACCCGCCCGCCGCTCGACTCGTCCCGCCCGATCGCGCAGGATGGGCCGATGGGTGAACCGGGAACGGGGCGGGCGGTGCGCCGGTTCACCGCGCTCGCCCGGCTGCCCGCGCCGCCGCTGGACCGGGCGGCGATCGCGCTCGCGGCCGGCGCGGATCCCGACCTCGACCCGGCCGGGCCGCTCGCCGAACTGGACCGGCTCGCCGAGGGCGTCGACTCGCTGGCGGGACTCGTCCGCCGGCTGTTCCACGAGGAGGGCTTCGCCGGCAACACCGCCGACTACTACGACCCCCGCAACTCGCTGCTGCCGCACGTGCTGGAGCGCCGCACCGGCATCCCGATCTCCCTCGCGGTCGTCACGATCGAGGTGGGCCGCCGGGCCGGCGTCACGCTGGAGCCGGTGGGGATGCCCGGGCACTTCCTCGTGCGCGAGCCCGGCGCGGACCGCCACCTCGACGTGTTCGGCGGCGGGCGCCTGCTGGACCGGTCGGGCTGCGAGCAGCTGTTCCGCGGGGCGACGGGCGCCGGCCGGGAGGTGCCGTTCGGCGCGCACCTGCTCGCGCCGGCGTCCACCCGCGGGGTGCTGACCCGGATGCTGGAGAACCTGCGCGGGATCTACCGGGCGCGGCGGCGGCCGGCCGATCTGGAGTGGGTGCTGCGGATGCGCCTCGCCCTGCCGGGGGCCGGTCCGGCCGAGCTGATCGAGCTGGGGACCGCGCTGGGCGAGCAGGGCCGCTGGCTCGACGGCGCACGGCTGCTGGAGGCGCACGCGGCGGTCGCGCCCGAGTCGCCACCGGAGGTCGAGCAGCTGCGCACCGCCGCCCGCTCCCTGCGCGCGCACCTCAACTAACACCGCTCGCACGACGACCGGCCGGCACGCTCGCCGCGAGGCACCGACGACAGTGCCGTCCGTCGACCTCCGACGTACGGTGGCAGGCGTGTCGAACTCCTCGCGCCGCCTGCACGCGCTGATCACCAACGACGACGGCATCGACTCCCCCGGGCTGTCCACGTTGGCGGCGGCGGCGCGCGACGCCGGGCTGGACGTGACGGTCGCCGCCCCGCACGTCGACGCGAGCGGCGTGAGCGCCTCGGTGCAGGCCGTCCGCGAGGGGGACCGGGTCGCCGTGCACGCCCGCGAGCTTCCCGACCTGCCCGGCGTCGCCGCGTTCGCCGTGGAGGCCCACCCGGCGTTCATCGTGCACGCGGCCGGCCGCGGCTGGCTCGACCCCGAGCCGGACCTCGTGCTGTCCGGGATCAACCTCGGGGCGAACGTGGGGCACGCGATCCTGCACTCCGGCACGGTCGGGGCGGCGCTCACCGCGGCCCTGCACGGCTGGCGCGGCCTCGCCGTGTCGCTGGACACCGGCTGGCACCCGCCGCCGTCGCCGCACTTCGCGAGCGCCGGCGCCCTGCTGCCCGAGGTGCTGGACCTGCTCCTCGCCGCGCCCGCGGGCAGCGTGTTCTCCCTCAACGTGCCGGACCGTCCCGTCGACGGGCTCGGCGAGCTGCGGGAGGCGCGGCTGGCCCGGTTCGGCACCGTGCAGGTGCGCGTCGCCCAGCGGGACGGGCCGGCGGGCAGCGGCCTGCACGCCCGGCCCGAGGAGCTGTCGACCCCGCCCGAGCCGGGGACGGACACGGCGCTGCTCGCCGCGGGTCACCCCACGTTGACCGCACTGCGCCCCGTGGGCGAGGAGCCCGGCGTGCTCGACGGTCGGGAACACCGCGGGCACGGCACGGATGTGGCCGCCGGGAGGGCAGGGACCCCGGCTTGATCGTGAGCAAGCCCACAGGGCACGCTCTCCCGATGCAGGAAGACGAGCTCCGGCACCTGTGGAGCGTCGGGTTCGCCCGCACGGTGGCCGAGGAGATCCGCAGCGGGGTGCGCTGCGGCGCCTTGAGCTGGGCGGAGGCGGACCAGCTGCTGGCGCGCCTTCGCACCGTCGTCGAGCAGGCGCTGGACCCCGCGCCGATCTGAGGCCGGTCAGTGCTCGTCGCGGCCGGTGAGCTCCTCCTCGAGCCGGTCGGCCACGTCGACGACGGCGCGGAACGCCCGCTCGAACCCCGCCGGCGCGGTCTCGTGCAGCGGTACGGCGTGCCGGATCACGACGACGCCCCCGGTGCTCACCGCGCCCCCGACGACCGAGGCGGCCGCGAGCTCCAGCAGCCGGTGCAGGTCGAGTTCGCCGGCGCGCCCGACCGGCGAGTCCAGCCGCGCCCACGGGTGCCCGTCGGCGTCGCTCACCCGGCGGACCGCGACGAGCTGCGTGCGCTCGTCGCGCGTCGGCAGCTCGAACCACACCTCGTCGTCGGTGTGGCGCATCACCTCGTAGCGCACCCGCACGTAGGAGATGAGGTCGTCCCAGCCTGCCACCGCGCGACCGTACCGCGCGGGCGCTCAGGCCGACCGGAACGGGGTGAGCAGCTGGTCGACCGGCGCGCGGCCGTCGGTGAGCACCGGTGCGCCGGTGGCGAACCGGCGGGTGGCGGCCTGGTCGAGGACCGTGCCCGTCTCGCCGCGCTCGGCCACCCGCGCCGCGAGGGTCGCGGTGTCGATCGGCGCGTCGGAGGCGACGAGCACCGTGTTGCCCCCGCCGCCCCGGGCGAGCTGCGCCGGGGCCGCGAGCAGCACGACGTGCGGGAACCGCTGCGCCAGCGTCGCGGTCTCGGCCGCGAGCAACCGCATCGGGTGATTGTCGATGACGTTGACGACGTAGATCCCGCCGGGGCGCAGCACGCGCTGCACCTCGTCCGCGAACTCGACCGTCGCGAGGTGCCACGGCACCGAGCGGGCCCCGAAGGCGTCGCCGACGACCAGGTCGGCCGAGCCGTCCGGCAGCCGCGCGAGGGTGGTGCGGGCGTCGCCGAGGCGGATGTCCAGGCCCTCGATCGGGTCGACGCCGAGCTCGCGCCGGCCCAGCTCGACGACCCCGGCGTCCACCTCCAGCACCGTCGAGGTGCTGCCCGGGCGGGTGGCGGCGAGCCAGCGCGGCATCGTGAAGCCCCCGCCGCCGACGTGCACCGCGGACACCGGCGCCGGGCCCGGGAACGCGGTGTCGATCGCCGCGGCGAACCGGCGGGTGTAGGAGAACTCCAGGTGCGTGGGGTCGGCGAGATCGACGTAGGAGTGACGCAGGTCGTCGAGGACCAGGACGCGGGCGGAGGGACGCCGCGGGTCGGGCTGCACGCTCGCGCAGTAGTAGGTGGTGTCGGCGTCGCAGCGACCCGGGACGGCGACGAGCGCGACGACGAGCGCCGCCGCGGTGACGCCGGTGGCCGTGGTCGCGGCCCGGGTGCGGGTGGTCGCGGTGAGCAGCGCCAGCACCAGGCACGCCGCCCCGGTGCCGACCAGGATCGCCGCGATCGGCAGCAGCGCCACCAACACGAAACCGGTGAGGAACGTCCCGGCGAGCGACCCGATCGTCCCCGCCGCCGACAGCGAGCCCACCACGGTGCCGGAGCCGTCCAACCCGGACAGCCGGGCCCGGGTGACCGCCGGGGTCACCATCGCCAGCGCGGTCACCGACAGCAGCGTCGACATCGCGACGAGCAGCACCGCCGCCAGCGGGCCCGGCCCGAACACCGGGCCGAACAGCCGCACCAGCGGCCGCACCGCCAGCACGCCGAGACCACCCACGGCCAGCGCCCCCGCGGCGACGGCGCGCGGCGGCAGATCGTCGGCCCACCGGCCGCCGAGCGCGGCCCCCGCGGCGATCCCGGCGAGCGCGACGCCGATCACCGCCGTCGTGGACTCCAGCGTCAGGCCCACGTACGGGGCGACGAGCCGGACGGCGAGGGTCTCGACGACCAGGATCGCCGCACCGCTGACCAGCACCACGATCCGGGCGAAAGCGGCGTTCACCCCGTCATCGTGCCGCACGCGCGCGGCCGCAGGCGGGCCCGGAGCGCGGCGATGGGCATGAGGTCGAGTAGCCGCCGTCGCCGAGCGGCCGGACGAGCGGTGAGCCCGCTACCCGACGGCGCCGCCGTCGCGCAGCAGCGCGGAGATCCGCTGCCGGGTCACGCCGAACAGCGCGGCGATCCGGTTGATGCTCAAGCCGTCGGCGTGCAGGGCGAGCGCCTCCTCGCGCCGCCACCGGCTGCCGGCGTCGGCCAGCACCGCCAACACGGAGCTGATCAGCTCGACGGCGAGCGGGCGTTGCTCGTGGACGACGAGCTCCCGCCACGGCCGGCCCTCCCGGCGCTGCTCCGCGAGCCGCTCGGCCCGCTCGCGGGCCCGTTCCAGCTGCGTGGTGCACGAGCGCAGCTCGGCGACGAGCGCGTCGAGCGCGTCGAGCGCCGGGTCGGTGTCGCAGCGGTTCTCGGTCACGCGAGCCTCCGGACGTGAGGTAAGCAACAAGTATTTCATGCAACCCGGGTTGCTGGCACGTCAGGTGGGGCACAGTAGCAATCGCCCTTGCATGCAAGGGTCATTGCGTGCCCGGCGCGGGCCGCGGCCAGGACCAGACCTGTGGGACCGCCGCGCGGCCGCCCGACCGGGCGGGACAGGAAGCCCTGTGTCGACCTCCACCGAAGCGGCGTATTCCGCGCGCATGGAGCTCCCACCGACGCCGGCGAGCGTGCCGCTGGCCCGCCGCGTGACCGGTTGGCTACTACGGGTGGGCAACGCCGAGGCGCGCGGCACCGACGCCGAGATCGTCGTGCGCGAGCTCGTCACCAACGTCATCGACCACGTCGGCGGGGAGGCCCGCATCGCGCTCGAGCTGGCGGTCACCGACGGCCGGGTCCGCATCGCCGTCGTGGACGGCTCGGCGGTGCGTCCGGTGGTCCGCCAGATCGCCGGCACGTCGCCGCGCGGGCGCGGGATGCGGCTGGTGGCCGCCATCGCCGACCGCTGGGGCGTGGACGAGCGCGGCGCCGGGAAGGTGTGGGTGGAGCTCGATCCGGGGGGTACGGGGGCCGGCGGCGCCGCGTCGTAGCGGAACGCCACTGCGCCCGCCCCGCCGTCCGCCGGTCGGAGGAGGCGCACCGCGGCGGCCTCGGCCGAGGCCGACGGGCGCGGCATCCCCGCGTCGGCCGGCACTCGGCCGGACGGACCGGCTGGCTGGGCCGTCCGGCGCGTTGCGCGCCGCGCCGCGCGGCGGCAGCGTGGCCGGTCCGACCGGCGAGGGGGGACCGCATGACCGCATTCGCTCGGCGCCGGGTCGCCGTCGCGGCCGCCGGGCTCGCGACGGTGGTCACCGGCTGCGGCGGGGCGGGCGAGCCGGCGCCCGGCGCGCACGTCAGCGCCGAGGTGCCGGTGCGCGACCGGGGCGCTGTCGTGCAGGTCGGCGTCGAGGTGGACCCGGCGGGTCCCGACGACGTGATCGTGCTCGTCACGGACCCGGCGGGTGAGCGCGTGGAGGTGCCCGCGGTGACCGGCCTGCTCGCTCCCCCCGGCGCCGCGGCCGCACCCGTCTCCCTCGGCCGGATGGAGCCGGGCCACCTGCACGGCGTCGCCGACCTGGACCGGGCGGGCGAGTGGCGCCTCGAACTGACCATCGGCGACCGCGGGCCCGTGGTGGTACCGGTGCGCATCCCGCCACGCTGAGCGGGGCCTCGAAATTGCGGCACTCAGCCGTATCACCGCCGGGCCGGGCGCCTCTACCTGCTGGAACGGCGTCGCGGGAGTCGGGGGCAAAGGGCGCGGAGTCGTCGCCGATGCATTTTCACGAGGGGAGTCCGGAATGCGTCTTGCCACCGACGATGGCTCGTTGCGGCGGTCACCGCCGTGCCCGCCGTGGTCCTGAGCCTGCTCACCGCACCCGCCGCCGGCGCCGCCACGGGCCGCACGCAGATCCAGATGCAGGACCGGTGCGAACCGGTGAGCTTCAACGAGTTCGGGAACCAGCCGGGAGGACCCGGTGACATCTGCTTCAAGAACGGCGACGTCACGTTCGCGGAGTTCCTCGACAAGCTCAATCCGGACGACGGCGGGCACGGCGCCTGGCGGTTCTCCCGGGAGAAGACGCACATCGACGCCGGGCAGTCCCTGTCCGTGCGCAACACCGGCGGCGAGGTCCACTGCTTCACCGAGGTCGTCGACTTCGGCACCGGCATCGTCCCGGAGCTCAACGCCGCGGTCACGGAGACGGCACCGGCGGTGCCGGTCGGCGACGAGGGTCCGATCTTCGTCGGTCCGGGCGGCGTCCTGGAGGTCTCGGGGCTCACGCCGGGCACCCACAAGTTCGAGTGCCTGATCCACCCGTGGATGCGCAGCACGGTGGAGGTCCGCCGCTGACCACCACCCCGACCGCCCGCCGCTCGAGCGCTACAGCCCGAGCTGGCGGGCGATCAGCATCTTCTGCACCTCCGAGGTGCCCTCGCCGATCTCCAGGATCTTCGCGTCGCGGTAGAACCGGCCGACCGGGTACTCGTTCATGAAGCCGTAGCCGCCGAAGACCTGGGTGGCGTCGCGGGCGTTGTCCATCGCCGCGTTCGACGCCACCAGCTTCGCGATCGCGGCCTCCTTCTTGAACGGCTCGCCGCGCAGCATCCGGTCGGCCGCGGCGTAGTACGCGAGCCGCGCCGTGTGCGTCCGCGCCTCCATCTCGGCGATCTTGAACTGGATCCCCTGGTAGGAGCCGATCGGCGCGCCGAACGCGTGCCGCTCGCGGGCGTAGCGCACCGACTCGTCCACGCAGCCCTGGGCCAGCCCCACCGACAGCGCGGCGATCGCGACCCGCCCCTCGTCGAGGATCGACAGGAACTGCGCGTAGCCACGACCGCGCTCGCCGAGCAGGTTCTCGGCGGGGACGCGGCAGTCGTCGAAGAACAGCTCGCGGGTGTCGGAGGCGCTCCAGCCGACCTTCGAGTACTTCCCCGACACCGAGAACCCCGGGGTCCCGGCCGGCACCATGATCGCGGAGATCTCCTTGCGCCCGTCCGGCGAGGTCCCGGTGATCGCGGTGACCGTCACGACCGAGGTGATGTCGGTGCCCGAGTTGGTGATGAAGACCTTGGAGCCGTTGATCACCCACTCGTCGCCGTCGAGCTCGGCGGTGGTGCGGGTGGCGCCCGCGTCCGAGCCCCCGCCGGCCTCGGTGAGGCCGAACGCGCCGAGCTTCTCCCCGACCGCCAGCGCCGGCAACCAGCGCCGCTTCTGCTCGTCGGTGCCGAAACGCTGGATCGGCATCGCGCCCAGCGACACGCCCGCCTCGAGCGTGATCGCCACCGACGAGTCGACGCGCGCCAGCTCCTCCAGGGCCAGGCACAGCGCGAAGTAGTCCCCGCCCATGCCGTCGTACTCCTCGGGGATCGGCAGGCCGAACAGGCCCATCGCGCCCATCTTCGCGACGATCTCGTAGGGGAACTCGCCGCGCTCGTAGAGCTCGCCGATGACCGGGGCGACCTCCTTGCGCGCGAACTCCTCGACGGCCGCGCGCAGCGCCTCGTGCTCCTCGCTCAGCCTGACGTCCATCAGCTCTCCTCCGGTTCCACGCTCACCAGCACGGCCCCGCGCTCGACGGTGCCGCCCGGGCGGGCGCGCAGGTCGCGGACGACCCCGTCGACGGGCGCGGTCAGCACGTGCTCCATCTTCATCGCCTCGACCACCAGCAGGCGCTGGCCCGCGACGACGGTGTCGCCCTCGGCCACCTCGACGACCGTGACGGTGCCCGGCATCGGGGCGAGCACGGGCCCGCCGGCGCCGTCGTCGGTGTGCCGGGCGGCGTCGAGCGGCTCCTGCTCGCGGATGCCCCAGGCGTGCCCGTCGCGGCCGAGCCAGAGGGTCGGGCCGTCCTGGGCGGAGTCGTAGGTGCGCGTGACACCGTCGACGGTGACCTGGAGCCGGGCGCCGCCGTCGCCGCGCCTCCCGCGCACCTGCCACGAGGGTCCGTCGCCGACGACGCACTCCGCACCGTCCGCCCGGCCGCGGATCCGCACCGGCACCGGGTCGTGGCCCGCGACGAGCATCCGCCAGGCCGTCCACGCGGGCTCGCCGACGCGCCAGCCGCTCGGGACGTCGAACGGGTCGACGACCGGGCCGGCCGGCTCCAGCGTCAGCAGCGCGTGCACCGCGGCGGCCGCGAGGACGTCCTCGGGAAGAGCAGCGGGGTCGGCATCGGGACCGGAGGACGCCCAGGCGTCGCCGCGGCGGGCGACGAGGCCGGTGTCCAGGCGGGCGGCGCGCACGTCGTCGTCGGCGAGCAGGGCGCGCAGGAAGCCGACGTTTGTGCCGAGGCCCAGCAGCACGGTGTCGCGCAGGGCGGCGTCGAGGCGGCGCAGGGCCTCGGCGCGGTCGGCACCGTGAGCGATGACCTTGGCGAGCATCGGGTCGTAGTCCGAGCCCACGACGCCGCCTTCGCGGATCCCGGAGTCCACCCGGATCCCGGCGCCGGAGGGTTCGCGCAGCGCGAGGACGCGCCCGCCGGTGGGGAGGAACCCGGCCGAGGGGTCCTCGGCGTAGACCCGGGCCTCGACCGCGTGGCCGTCGAGACGCACGTCGGCCTGCGTGAGCGGCAGGGGCTCGCCCGCGGCGACGCGCAGCTGCAGCTCGACGAGGTCCAGCCCGGTGACCAGCTCGGTGACGGGGTGCTCCACCTGCAGGCGGGTGTTCATCTCCATGAAGTAGAACCCTCGGGGGGCTCCGCCCCCCGAGTCCCCCCCGAAAGCAGAGCCGTCGACGATGAACTCGACGGTTCCCGCGCCGGTGTAGCCGACGGCGCGAGCCGCCTCCACCGCGGCGGCGCCCATCGCGGCCCGCTGCTCGGCGGTCAGCAGGGCCGACGGCGCCTCCTCGACGATCTTCTGGTGCCGCCGTTGCAGGCTGCACTCGCGCTCGCCGAGGTGGATCACCGTGCCGTGCGTGTCAGCGAGCACCTGGATCTCGATGTGGCGGGGGGTGGTGATCAGCCGCTCGACGAGCAGCGTGTCGTCGCCGAAGGAGCCGCGGGCCTCGCGGCGGGCGGAGGCGATGGCGTCGGCTAGGTCGGCCGCGCGGTGCACCTCACGCATGCCCTTGCCGCCGCCGCCCGCCGACGGCTTGAGCAGCACCGGGTACCCGACCTGCTCGACGGCCAGGGTCAGCTCGTGGTCGGTGAGCCCGGCCCCGTCGGACCCGGGAACGACCGGCACTCCCGCCTTCGCGACGGTGGCCTTGGCGGCGATCTTGTCGCCCATCGCCTCGATCGCCGACGCCGGCGGGCCGACGAACACGATCCCCGCCTCGGCGCAGGCCACCGCGAACGCGGTGTTCTCCGACAGGAAGCCGTAGCCGGGATGGACGGCCTGTGCCCCGGTCGTCCTCGCCGCGTGGATGACGGCGGGCACGGACAGGTAGCTCTCGGCCGCGGCGGCCGGGCCGATCCGGACGGCGACGTCGGCCTCGGCGACGTGCCGCGCGCCGGCGTCCGCGTCGGAGTACACGGCGACGGAGCGCACGCCCATGGCGCGCAACGTGCGGATCACCCGGACCGCGATCTCCCCGCGGTTGGCGACCAGAACGGTGTGGAACATGAGGTCCTCGCAGTTCGGGGGGTGCACGGGGAGCGGAGCCCCCCGTGGGGTCCTCACATGCGGAACACGCCGAAGGCCGGGTCGGCCAGGGGCGCGTTCGCGGCGGCGGACAGGGCGAGCCCGAGGACCGTGCGGGTGTCGACGGGGTCGATGACCCCGTCGTCCCAGAGCCGGGCCGTGGAGTAGTACGGATGCCCCTGGTGCTCGTACTGGGCGCGGATCCGGTCCTTGAACGCGTCCTCGGGCTCGGGGTCCTTCGGCGAGCGGACGGTGGACAGCACCGTCGCGGCCTGCTCGCCGCCCATCACCGAGATCCGGGCGTTGGGCCACATGAACAGGAACCGGGGCGAGTAGGCACGACCGCACATCGAGTAGTTGCCCGCCCCGAACGAGCCGCCGATGATCACGGTGAACTTCGGCACGCGGGTGGTCGCCACGGCCGTGACCATCTTCGCGCCGTTCTTCGCGATGCCGCCCGCCTCGTACTCCCGGCCGACCATGAAGCCGGTGATGTTCTGCAGGAACACCAGCGGGACGCGGCGCTGGTCGCACAACTCGATGAAGTGCGCGCCCTTGAGCGCGGACTCGGAGAACAGGATGCCGTTGTTCGCCACGATCCCGACGGGGTGGCCGTGCAGCCGGGCGAACCCGGTCACGAGGGTCGTCCCGTACTCGGACTTGAACTCGTGGAACTGCGAGCCGTCGACGATCCGGGCGATCACCTCGCGCACGTCGGACGGGGTCCGCGGGTCGGTGGGGACGATCCCGTACAGCTCAGCCGGGTCGGCCGCCGGCGGCACCGTGGGGAGCACGTCCCAGGGGCGCGCGGCGCGCGGCGCCAGCGTCCCGACGATCGAGCGGACGATCTGCAGGGCGTGCGCGTCGTCGGCGGCGAGGTGGTCGGTGACCCCTGAGGTGCGCGAGTGCAGGTCGCCGCCGCCGAGCTCCTCGGCGGTGACGACCTCACCGGTGGCCGCCTTCACCAGCGGCGGGCCGCCCAGGAAGATCGTGCCCTGGTTGCGGACGATCACCGCCTCGTCGCTCATCGCCGGCACGTACGCGCCGCCCGCGGTGCAGGAGCCGAGCACCGCCGCGATCTGCGGGATGCCGAGCCCGGACATCTGCGCCTGGTTGTAGAAGATCCGGCCGAAGTGCTCGCGGTCGGGGAAGACGGCGTCCTGCTCGGGTAGGTAGGCGCCCCCGGAGTCGACGAGGTAGATGCAGGGCAGCCGGTTGTGCAGGGCCACCTCCTGCGCGCGCAGGTGCTTCTTGACCGTGACGGGAAAGTAGGTGCCGCCCTTGACCGTCGCGTCGTTGGCGACGATCACGCACTCCCGTCCCGAGACGCGGCCGACCCCGGTGATCACGCCGGCACCGGGGGCCTCGTCGCCGTACATGCCGTTCGCCGCGAGCGGGGAGAGCTCGAGGAAGGGGCTGGCGGGGTCGACGAGGGAGTCGACGCGGTCGCGCGGCAGCAGCTTGCCGCGCTCGACGTGGCGGGCGCGGGAGCGCTCCGGGCCGCCGAGGCGGGCGGCCGCTAGCCGCGTGCGCAGGTCGTCGACGAGCTCGCGGTGGGCGGCGGCGTTGCGGGCGAACGGCTCGGCGGCCCGGGTCGGCGGCGGTGGGCAGGACCGGGCCGTGTCCGTGGGGACGACGCTCGTGGGCGGCGGTGCGCATTCGGACCGTCCTCGTGCTCCGGGGTTAGCGGCCGTTAACAGGTTAGCGGCCGTTAACGTTCACCGCCAGTGGGAGCCGCACGTGGCGCCGGGCCGCCGGTGTTAGCGTTCGTTAACTCGGCGCGCTAGGCTCGGATCGTGGCCACCCCGGCGACCGGCATCAGCAGGCGCGAGCAGCTGCTCGCCGTCGCCGCGCAGCTGTTCGCCCGGCACGGCTACCACGGGGTGAGCATCGCCGATCTCGGCGCCGCCGTCGGCATCAGCGGGCCGGCGCTCTACCGGCACTTCCCGGGCAAGGAGGCGCTGCTCACCGAGATGCTCGTCGGGATCAGCGAGCACCTGCTCGCGGGCGGCCACTCCCGCGCGGCGGCCACCGACGATCCGGGCGAGCTCCTCGCCGCCCTCGTCGACTTCCAGCTCGACTTCGCCCTGCGCGAGCCCGAGCTGATCGTCGTGCAGGACCGCGACCTCGCGAATCTGCCGCCCGACGCCCGCCGGCGGGTGCGGCGGCTGCAGCGGACGTACGTCGAGATCTGGGTGGACGCCATCCGGCGTGCCTCGCCCGAGCTGTCCGCGGAGCAGGCCCGGATCGCCGCGCACGGCACGTTCGGGTTGCTCAACTCCACGCCGCACAGCGCCCGCGGCGGCGACGCGGCCCCCCTGCTGCGGCGGATGGCGCTCGCCGCGCTGGCGGGGCTCGGTCCCGCCTGAGCCGCCCCGCCCCGCTCTACCGCCGGCCCACCCCGGCGCCGTCGCACGTCGTGGGTCACCCTGTGCCCGTGACGATCGACCTGAACGCCGACCTCGGCGAGTCCTTCGGCCGCTGGGTCCTCGGCGACGACGAGGCCATGCTGGGCATCGTCAGCTCCGCCAACGTGGCGTGCGGCTTCCACGCCGGCGACCCGTCGACGCTGCGCCGCACCTGCGCCCTCGCCGCGGCGCGCGGGGTCGCGGTGGGCGCCCAGGTGTCCTACCCCGATCTCACCGGGTTCGGCCGCCGGTTCCTCGACGTCGAGCCCGAGCGGCTCACCGACGACGTCGTCTACCAGATCGGGGCGCTCGACGGGCTGTGCCGCGCGGCCGGCACCCGGGTGCGCTACCTCAAGCCGCACGGGGCGATGTACAACGCCGTGGTGCACCACGACGAGCAGGCCGCGGCCGTGGTCGCCGCGGTCCGGGACTTCGACCCGCGGCTGCCGGTGCTGGGGCTGCCAGGGTCGGCGCTGCTGCGGGCCGCGGCGGCCGCCGGGCTGCGGGCGGTGCCGGAGTTCCTCGCCGACCGCGGCTACGGTCCGGACGGGACCCTCGTCCCCCGGTCCGCGCCGGGCGCGCTGCTGCACGACGCCGCCGCCGTCGCCGAGCGGGCCGCGCGGATGGCGCGCGACGGCGTCGTCGTGGCGGTGGACGGCAGCGAGGTGGCCGCCGTCGCCGAGTCGGTGTGCGTGCACGGCGACTCCGCGGGCGCGGTCGCGATGGCGCGGGCGGTGCGGGCCGCGCTGGAGGCGGCCGGGCAGGAGGTGGCGCCGTTCGCCGGGCCGGCGCGGTGACCGGTGCGGGGCATGCTGGCGAGGTCGCCCCGCAGACGTCGGATGTCCGCGGGGCCACCCTGCCGGCATCGGGGACGGCGCCGTGAGGGTGCTGGCCTGCGGTGACGCCGCGGTGCTCGTCGAGCTCGAGGACCTCGACGCGGTACTGGCGCTCGCGGCGGCCGTGCGGGCGGCGGCCCTGCCCGGGGTGCTCGACGTCGTCCCGGCCGCGCGGACGGTGCTCGTCACGGCCGCCCCCGGCACCGACCTCGAGGGCCTGCGCCGGACGCTGCGCGAGCTGCCGGTGGATCCGGTCGCCGCGGCGGGCGGCCCGACCGTCGAGATCCCGGTCGTCTACGACGGGCCGGACCTCGGCGAGGTCGCCCGGCTGACCGGGCTGGCGGCGACCGAGGTGGTCGCGGCGCACACGGGCCGGCCGTGGCTGGTGGCGTTCGGCGGGTTCGCTCCCGGGTTCGCCTACCTCGTCGACGGGGACACGCGCCTTCGGGTGTCGCGCCGGGCCGAACCGCGCACGCGGGTACCGGCCGGGGCGGTGGGGCTGGCCGACTCCTTCAGCGGCGTCTACCCGCGGTCCTCGCCCGGCGGCTGGCAGCTGATCGGGCGCACCGACGCGGTGCTCTGGGACGTCGAGCGCGACCCCCCGGCGCTGTTGCAGCCGGGTGGGCGGGTGCGGTTCGTCGAGGCCGCGGCGGGCGACAGCGACCGGGACCGGACAGCGCTCGCCGACGAGGCCGACCCCGAGGGCGCGACCGCCGCGGCGGGCAGGCCCGGTGACCGGGCGGGATCTCATCCGGCCGCGGCGCGCCCGCCCGACCCGGCGGGTGCGCGCAGGTGCGGGACGGTCGGCGCGCGCGCCTCCGGCGGCGATTCCGTGCGGGCGCTCGAGGTGCTCGCCACCGGGCCGCTCGCGCTGGTGCAGGACCTCGGGCGGCCGGGGCTCGCGGCGTCCGGGGTCGGGCGGTCCGGGGCCGCGGACCGCGGGGCGCTGCGACTGGCGAACCGGCTCGTCGCGAACCCTGAGGGCGCCGCCGGGATCGAGGTGACGTTCGCCGGGCTGGTCGTGCGGGCGCGTGCGGCGCTCACCGTGGCCCTCGCCGGGGCGCCCGCACCGGCCGAGGTCGACGGCTCCCCGGTCGGCCACCACGCGGTGCTGCGCCTGCGCGCGGGGCAGCGGCTCGCCCTCGGCCCGCCCGCTTCCGGGCTGCGCACGTACCTGGCGGTGCGCGGGGGGATCGCGGTCGCGCCGGTGCTCGGCTCGCGCAGCACGGACGTGCTGTCCGGGGTCGGGCCGGCGCCGCTCGTGGCCGGTGACGTGCTACCCGTGGGGCCGGAGCCGGACGCGTTCCCGCTGGTGGACGTCGCGCCGGTGGCGGTGCCGCCGTCCGGGACCGTCACGCTGCGCGCGCTGCCCGGGCCCCGCGACGCCTGGGTCGCCGACCTCGCCGCGCTCACCCGAACGACGTGGACGGCGTCGGGTCGCAGCGATCGCGTCGGGATGCGCCTGACCGGCGGGCGGCTCGACCGGTCGACGCACGCCGAGCTGCCCAGCGAGGGCGCCGTCCGCGGCGCGGTGCAGGTTCCCCCCGGCGGGGAGCCGGTGCTGTTCCTCGCCGACCACCCGGTGACCGGCGGCTACCCCGTCGTCGCCGTGGTGCTCGACGCGGACACCGACCGGGCGGCCCAGGTGCGCCCCGGCCAGCGGGTGCGGTTCGTGCTCGTCGAACCGTGACC
>Ga0247713_1000404_pt1 | contig 27540 bp, 29 predicted proteins | sample 21E_NmetaG_FD_189936 | JGI IMG/M metagenome (GOLD analysis project Ga0247713, IMG submission 189936) | Soil microbial communities from hillslope of Landscape Evolution Observatory, University of Arizona, Oracle, AZ, United States - 2-1-E_N | ecosystem: Engineered > Artificial ecosystem >... | reverse complement strand
GGCGGCGGTCCGCCGTCCGCCGCGCCGGAGGGAGACGCTTATTACCCGATCGGCGACGGCCTCTCCTGTTCGCTGGGCTCGCTCGGCGCCGGAGCATCTTCTGTGCTCGAGGTTACGGTCACGCGCCAGGGTGCCAGGAAGATGTGGAGCAGCGGCTGGGTCTCGTCGTCTAACCACGATCCCGACTACGAGAACAATTACGCGGATTTGCGGATCGCGCCCGACAAGTCGAATCCGGCAGACATCGCGCTGTCGATGGATGCGCCGGCACGGCCCGAGGTGGACTCCGATTTCGACTTCACACTCGAAGTGACGAACCTGGGTCCGTCCCGCGCCGACGCGGTTCGCGTCGTCGACCCTCTGCCGTACGGAGTCGATTTCGTTTCCGTCGCGGCCGACGACCCCGCGGCGAAGTGCTCCTACGAGGCCGGTGGGCCGGAGCCGCTGGAGCCTGAGAAGGACGCACCCTCGTTCTACGGGGGCGGCGAGGTGAGCTGCGACTTCGGTTCGCTTGCGCCCGGCGATACGGCGACGGCCACGATCACCGTGACCCGGAGGACCGATTACGAGATCTGGAACAGCGGATGGGCGACGACGTCGAACTACGACCCCGACTACGACAACGACATCGCCTCGGTCCTGGTGGAGGGACGCCCTTATGAAGGCGTGTGCCCCGCCGACGCGGGGGCGGCAAGGGGAAGCGAGGCGGCCGATTCGATCACGGTGGGAGCCTGTGATGCTGATACCGGCAGGGGCGGGGATTCGATCACGGTGGTCGCCGGAAGCCGGCACCATGCCGCGACCGTGGCGGCCGGCCCAGGCGCGGACACGATCAACGTGGAGATCACTGCCGCGGGTGACTCCCGGCGCTCGATCCAAGTCTTCGGGGGCCGCGGCTCCGACACCATCAGGGTGACCGTTGCGCCGGGCGCCGGAGGGGGCCGCATCGTGGTGAACGGCGGCTCCGGGAACGATCTCATCGAGATCGACCTCCCGACCGGCGCCGATATATCGATCACTGCCACCGGTGGCAGGGGGCGCGACCGTGCCGTGGCGATTTACTCCTCACCGCGGCGGACGGCAACGATCGCCGGCCTCACGCTGCTCGGTGGCGCCGGCGCCGATCTCGTACAGGGCGGCGACGGCGACGACACGCTCCGCGGTGGGTCCGGCCGCGACCGGCTGTTCGGCGCCCTCGGCCGCGACCGACTCTTCGGGGGGAACGGAGTCGACGTGTGTCGGGGAGGCCCGGGGCGGGAGATCATGCGCTCCTGCTGAGCCCCTTATTTCGCGTCGCTCCGGTCGTCAACAGCGGGGCATGTCGAGGGTGGTGCCGGGGTTTCTCTTGCCCTCGAAGACGATCGCCACCCACATCGTGTCTCCCTCAGACTTGACGCCGACCCCAACATTGAAAAAGCGGCCGCCGAGGATGTTGGAGCGATGTGTCTGTGACGCCATGAAACTGCGGTGGACAGACGATGTCGTTTTCCCGCGTCCTACGTTCTCGCCGAGGATCTTCCACCTCGTCACTCGCGTCTCGAGCTTGTCGTTGTGGAAGATTTCGCCCTTGTTAACCATGGCCGCGGCGTGAACTCTGGCGACGTGCGATAGCTCTGGGTCGAGGCGGAGGGGACGGCGGTTGCTTTCCCCGCGGCTGTCGTTGATCGATCGGGTCATCCTTCGCTCGGCCTTGGTCGCGCGCCAGCAGTTCGATTCGGTCTCGGCGCCGGCCGGGATCGCGGTCGCGAGCACGCAGAGAATCGCAGTGGGAACAGCCCTTTTGATGTTCATGGAGGTGTTATCGGAAGGCGAGTAGAGGTCTTTAGTCCGGAATGGGGTGAAGCTTCTCCCTCGAACGGGGAGCCGGCACTAGGGAAAGAGTCGGGCGATCCTGTGGAGAATCGCTCGTTCGACCGCATGAGTTTGTTCGGGGTCGAGCTTGTCGCCATCGGGGCCGCGTACGTAGAACACGTCGACGACCCGTTCCCCGACGGTCGCGATCTTTGCGATCCTGATGTCGAGTCCGAGATCGCTGATAGCAGCGGTGGTCGCGTACAGCAGGCCGATCGTGTCGTGAGCCCGTACCTCGATCACCGTCGAGTCCTGCGACGCATCCTGCAGGATGCGGACCGCGGGTCGGACCGGAGGGCCCGAACGGTAAACCGCGATTTTGCGTTCGACGTCGTGTTCGAGCGCCAGCCGCCCCCCGTAGGCGGCGCCGAGCGTTTGAGCGAACGCAACGGCCCAATCGTGCGACGCGGGTGGCTCGACCACGAATCGCTGGAGGGCCACGGCCTCCGACGTGGCGTAAGCCTGCGCTCGGAGGATCGATACCTGCGACAGCGTGAATGCGCCCGCGGAGCGAGCGAGGGCACCGGGACGGTCGCTTACACACACCGTCACCAGCGCGCGATCACCGTCCTGTTCCACTCGATGGATCACCTCTCCGGGGCGCGGCGGCCGGTTGGAGATGAGGCGCAGTTCCTCGACCATTTCCGGTACCGAAACCGAGTCGAGATACGAGGGCGGCATACGGCCGAGGAGGTCGGCGGCGCGGCCACGGAAGCCCGGCTCGTATGCCTCGATCTCCTGGGCGCGGGTGGCGACATCGCTACGAACGGGCAAATCTCCCGTCTCCAGCGCGGCAAGCGCCTTTGCATACAGCTCCCGCACGAGGGCGGCCTTCCAGTCGTTCCACGCCCGGGGACCCGTGGCGGAGCCGTCGGCAACGGCGAGTACGTACAACATCTTGAGGCGGCGCGACGTCGCCGCGATCCGCGCCACCGTTTCGATCACGGCTCCGTCGTCGAGATCTCTGCGTGTCGCCGTATCTGGGATCAGGAGGTGGTGACGGACGAGCATCACGACGTCGTCGGCGTCTGAAGGCGAGAGGCCCATCCGTTCCGTAACGACCCGGGCAGTCTCGGCGCCGGCTATGGAGTGGTCGGTGCCCGATCCCTTGCCGATGTCGTGGAGCAGCGCGCCGATGCGGAGCGCGTCGAGGGATCCGATCTCGGCGCCTGCGGCCGCAACCACCGGGTCGTCCTCGAGCACTCGGTTCACCTCGGCGACGGCTCGAAACGTGTGACCGTCAACGGTGTATCGGTGATAGGGATCATGTTGCGCCCGCCCGCGAACGGCTCTCCATTCCGGCACGAGCGCGACGATGCCGTCGACCTGGTCCAAAAGCTCCAGGGCCGAGTCGGCGTGGCGCCCGCCGAGGAGGTCCAGAAATGTGGAGCGAAGCGTGGCGTCCCACCGCGCGACCTGCGAGGAGTCGAACGACTGCTCGAGCAGGTCGAGCGCCCGTAAAGACGGGCGACGCCCGGTATGCGAGTACGCGGCAAGCACATCCAAAGGGCGCGCTCCGGGACGGACCGTTAGCTCACCGTCCTCGAGAAAGACGTGGGGGCGGAGCGGCCGGGCGGCCCCCGAGCGGCGCGGGCCGCCGAAGACGTGATGTACCGCCTCTTCTCGACCGACCATAGAGACGTACTCGATCGTCCGGGCGGCCGAATGGAGGGCCGTCATGAGTTCATCGAGGTCGACCCCGAGACGTTCCGCAACGGTCGGCTGTGCGTCTATCCGAAGGTAATCGTTCTTCCGCTTTCCTTTCGCGTGTAGCGCCTCTCGAACGGCGGATAACACTGCGGCGGCCTCGCTTGCGCGTGCGGATTGAAACCCTCGATCGCATATCTCCTCGAGCCACAGGAGCGTGTGGAAGTCGCGCAAAGCGCCGACGTCTTCCTTGAGGTTGGGTGCAAGCGACCATCCGGCTCGGTCTCGCGCGGCATGCCGCTCGGCGGTGGAGTCGAGGATGCGCCGCACGATGCGGCGCGTATCTTTGCGAATCCATGTGGCGCGTCGATCGACAAACGCTGCGAAAGTAGCTTCATCGCCCGCGATGAAGCGCGCATGGAGAAGGGCGGTCGCGGCATCTAGGTCGTCCTTCGCATGTTCCACTGCCTGTTTCGGGGAACGGAGTGCGTGCCCGATTTGGAACCCCGCATCCCAGAGCGGATAGAGAAGACCTCGCAGCGACGCGGGTGTGATGTCGCGCCGCGCCGATAGGAACAGGAGGTCGATGTCGGAGTGCGGCGATAGCTCACCTCGGCCGTATCCACCAACGGCCGCGACCGCGAGGCCATCCGTGGGGCCGAGCGTTTCCGCCACCATGTCGGAGAGCGCGGAGTCGACGTTTTGTGCCCGGAGGACCGCGGGCGCAATCCCATCTTCGATTCGAAGGGACTGCGCCCGCCGAATCTCAGAGAGCGTCGGCACCCTTTTCACCGGTACGGATGCGGATGGTCTGCTCGACCGGCACCACCCACACCTTGCCGTCGCCGATTGCCTGTGTGCGCGCGCCGGTGACTATTGCTTTGATGATCTCCTCTACGTGGTCGTCGTCGGCGACGACTTCCAGCCGTACCTTCGAGGCAAAGTCCACCTGGTACTCGGCGCCCCGATAGATCTCCGTGTGCCCCTTTTGGCGACCGAATCCGCGAGCGTCGGTGACGGTCATTCCTTGTACGCCCACCCCTTCCAGTGCTTCCTTCACGTCCTCGAGCTTGAACGGTTTGATAACCGCGACTACAAGCTTCATCGCACCTCGCTTCCCGTCGATGCCGGCACCGAGCCCGCTGCCGGGGTGAACGATGTAGGCGCCGGGGCCGCGGCGCTACTTCCCGTTTCCGTGAACGCGTAGCCGACCTCGGCGTGCTGGGTGAGATCAAGGCCGGTGATCTCCTCGTCGCCGCTCACCCTGAGCCCGATGGTGGCGTCGATGAGCTTGAGCAGGATGATGCTTGCCGCGAGCGAGAAGCCGATGGTCGCGACGATCGCAACGAGCTGCTTGGCCAGGAGGGCGGCACCTCCGCCGTTAAGCAGGCCGTCGCTCCCCGCGCCGTTCACGGCGATGTCCGCAAAAACTCCCGTCAGGACGGCACCCACGATGCCGCCGACGAGGTGAACGCCGACGACGTCGAGCGAGTCGTCATAGCCGAGCCGGAACTTCAGCCCCACGGCATAGCCGCAGATGACGCCTGCGGCACCCCCGATCGCGATCGCGGAAAGGGGGGACACGAAGCCCGCCGCCGGAGTAATGGCGACCAGGCCTGCGACCGCTCCCGATGCGATCCCGAGGGAGGTTGAACGCTTCTCCTTCCTCGCGTCGAGGAGCGCCCAGCCGCATGCTCCCGCCGCCGCACCGAGGTGCGTCGCAAGAAAGGCGGACGACGCAAGGCCGTTCGCCCCGAGAGCGCTTCCCGCGTTGAAGCCGAACCACCCGAACCACAGAATGCCGGTTCCGAGGATCGTCATCGTGAGGTTGTGCGGAACGAATGCCTGCCGCCCGAACCCGCGCCGCTTGCCGACGACGATCGCCGCGGCGAGCGCGGCTACTCCGGCATTGATGTGCACGACCGTGCCGCCGGCAAAGTCGAGCGCACCCAGTTCCCGGATCCACCCACCCGGCGCCCACACCCAATGCGCAACCGGCGCATACACGAGCAACAGCCACAGCGCGGTGAATGCGAGATAGCCGGAGAACTTCATCCGTTCTGCGAACGCACCGGTGATCAGTGCCGGAGTGATCACGGCGAACATCATCTGAAAAACGGCGAACGTCGAGTGCGGAATGGTCGCGGCGAGATCGGGGTTCGGGTCCGCTCCCACGTCCCGGAAGCCTAGAAAATCGAGGCCACCGATGATGCCGCCGACATCCGGCCCGAATGCGAGCGTGTAACCGACCACGACCCACAGGACCGACACTAGGCCGAGGGCGAAAAAGCTTTGGATGATGGTTCCGAGGACGTTCTTGGGCCGGACCATCCCTCCATAGAACAGGGCTAGGCCGGGCGTCATGAACATGACGAGCGCGGCCGAGACGAGAATGAAGGCAGTGTCTCCGGTGTCCATGCACGACCTCCTTCGTATGCCGGAACCGCTTGGTGAGGTTGGCGACCATCAAAGGCGAACCCTGTTTCGGATTTGTTTCCTCGTCGTTTCCGCGCCGTAACAGTTCGAGTGGCGTCGCCGCTCGCCCGCCGTCAGGAGAGAAGGCTTGCCGCAGCCTCGTCGAGCACGAACGTGAGGCGTTCCACGTTTGCCAGCCCCCGCACCGGAGCTTCCTCCGGAGCTTCGTCGCCTCGAAGGGCTCGCCGCACGGCGTCGGCCTTGGCGTCTCCGTCGGCCGCGACGATGATTTCCTTTCCCGACAGCAGTGCGGGAAGCGTAAGCGTGATCCCGCGCATTCCGTCGGGACGCGCGACCGGCACGCACAGGCGGGTTTTCTCCAAGACGGCGTTCGCACCCGGAAACAGTGCCGCAATGTGCGCATCGTTGCCGAGTCCCAGAAGCACTAGGTCGAATCCCGACTCGATCAAATCGCGCACGTCATCTTCGTATTTGGCCGCCGCCTCGGCAGGGTCGTCTTCGCCGTACATTCGATGGATGTTCGTGAGCCCCAACGGGTCGAGCAGTGTTCGGCGCGCCATCCCGTAGTTGCTTGCATCGTGATCCGGGGGCACGCAGCGTTCGTCTGAAAACGCGATCTCGAGGTTGGGGATTCCCTCGAACCGACTCAACTCCGTGTAGATGCGGCGCGCCGTGCCCCCGCCCGTAATCACCGCGCTCCGCGCCGATCTCAAACGTTCGGCGATGTGTCGGGCCGCCGACGATGCGAATTCGCCGGCACCGAAGACCCTCACCGACGCGTTCAGAGAACCAGAACCCCACCGAGACAAACGACGAGCAAGCTCATCCTCGTAGCCTATGTTGCACCGATGGTTGCGCCCGCGGGCAATGAGCAGGCTTGCTACGCGCTTTGTGGCTCCGGCTTGACCTCACCGAGTGCCGCGTTGGCGGCGTCTTCCTCGTCGGTCGCGAGGCGGGCGGCAAGGACGCGCAAGAGGAGCGCGGTGACGACGAACAAAATTCCGATCGCGACCCACCTGAGGCCGTCCGGTGGGATGATCCGGGCCGGGGAGCGCGCCGCAATGTTCGACCCGAACTGCTCGTCGAGCACCTTCGGCTGCCCCGTCTCGGGATCGACCGAGTAGGGGAGTTCTTCATCGAATGTGCCCCAGTCGAAGTCGGCGGTTGCGCGCGCGAGGCTGGGCGGTCGCTGGACGCCGGGCAGACTGAGCGAGCTGAATGTCGGCAGCCCCGCCTGGGCAACACGCTTGCCCTTTACGACGAACGCATCGCCGGAGCCCGATCCTCCCTGGATCAGTTTCCCAAAGGTTCCCCCGTTGCTGGTTCCGCCGCCGCTACCAGAGCCGCCGCCGGCACCGCCTCCGCCGCCGGGAGTCCCACTTTCGCCCGGGGTGTGCCCGGAACCTGGCGTCTCGCCCGGGCCCGGATCGGGGGGAGGTTCGATGTATGCCGAGCTCGACCCCGAGGGGCTCGATGCCTTGCCTCCGGAAACGCTGCTGTTCCGGATTGCGATGACGCGGTACGAATGGTTGCCGGGTCCGGGACTGTCCGTGTACGAGGTCCCGCCGACGGTCGCGATCTCGCCGAATCCTCCACCGGAATCACGTTCGAGGCGGTAGCCGGTTATATCGGGCTCGGGGTTCGCATTCCACGAGACGTTGACCTGGTTGCCGCTTGCCGACGCATTGACGCCCGACGGGCTCGACGGAGCGTTGTCGACCGTCACGTTGATCGTCTGTGAGTCGGCCGAGCCGCTGTTTTCGGTGGCCGAGCAACGAAGCGTGTAGCCGCCGTTCCTCAGCCCGTTCGTCGTCCAGTTGTAGGACGTCTCCGCGTTCTGTTCGATGCCGCCCGGGGAGTGCTTCGCCACCGACGAGCCGTTGATGAACAACTCGACTTTGGCGATGCCACTGTTGCCCGAGCCCTGACACCGGACGGTGACCGTGTTGGTCACGATCGCGCCGCTCGAGAGGTTCGGAATGTTTGCCGACGCGGCGAACGCGGCGGTCGGTAGGAGCACGAGCGTCATCACGCCCAGAGTGACGAGTAGACGCTTCATGTGGATTTACCTCTTTCGGCGACGTCTTCGGAAGATTCGATAAGTTTGGCGCGCACGACGATCCGGTACTCGGCGCTTCCCTCGGGATGGCATGACGTTAGCGTGAGGAAGCTGCCGCCCTTCGGAAACTCCTCGATCGGCGACCAGTCGTAGGGATCGACGACCGTTGGTGGCGCTATGACCTGATACACGTGCCTGCCGAGCGGAGTCGTGAGAACGACTTTGTTGCCCGGCTCGAGTTCGTCGATGCGGTTGAACGGTTTTCCGTAGGTCGTTCGGTGACCGGCAATGGCGACGTTTCCGCCCTCACCGGGAAGCGGTGTCTCGGGGTAGTGCCCGGCCCCGGCGCGCAGTGCCGCCGGCGTCGTTCCCTCCACCACCAACGTGTCGACGCCCAAAACCGGGATCTCGAGACGGGTCAGCGGGTCTCCCGTCTTGATCTCGCCGAGCCGGTAGCGCTGCGCGGCGCCGGCCTGCGTGAACTCACCTTGGAGCCCGGTCTGGATGCGGGCGCTCCACATATCCGTGACAAATGGGTATGCGGCGAACCCGAGCCCGGTGAGGGCCAACACGATCGCAAGGGCGGTGAGGCCCCGGCGCGCTCCCCTCGGCGAAAGCTTGAAGAACTTCATCTTCAGACTCTCCTCACCGGACTCGGGTTCTCTTTACTTCTCTGTTACCGGCTGCCGAAACGACGCCGCACCACGAGGGTGCCGGCCGCAGCCGCCAGCAGGACCAGCGCCAGGCCGCCGAACGGCAGCGCGCCGCCGGTAACCGGAAGCGAAGTCGGCGGCTTCTTCTGCACCACCGGAGGCGTCTCCTCTTCGACCGAGTCGACGCTGACCCCGGCCGTGGTACGACCGAGCCCGAGCCGGATCCCGCCGTTGACGCCCTTCAGCAGGTGGAGGCTCACCGCGTCGGCGGCGGCGCTGGCGCGCCCCTCTGCCTCATCGGTCGAGCTGGATGCAGCGCTGATCGTGGATTCGGCCGGCGTCCCGTTCAGGACCGTGACCGACTGCCCGGGCGCTACCGAAACCTCGACGTACTTGGGGGTCGGCGACGTGACGTCGCGCACCTTGACGGTGACGAGCGCCGCGGATGCCGTTGCGTCGGCCGCCGTAGTCGCCTTGTCGATGGTGGCGGTCGAGCGTGACGCGCCGACGTCGATGATCACGAGGCCGTTCTTGAGCGGGTCGGCAGCCTGGACCTGGAGGCCCTGCGCATCCACGGTCGGAAGACCGAGGAGCCCGATGCGGGCACCCGCCGCGGTCGAGTCGACCGTTACGGTCTGACCCTTGGGCGTGATGTTCGACACCGACGGGCCGAGCTCGAGCTTGATCGCCTCGGTGTCGGCCGCCCCTTCTACGATCTGCAGGATGTTCTGCAGCGCGTCCTGCACCTCCTTGGGCGCCTCACCCAGGATCGGGCTGAGGGTCCCGGTCAGCTGGTCGACCAGGTCGGCGATGGTGTCCTCGTTGATCCCGCCGGGGAGCAGGCTCTGAAGGAGCTGCACGTCGAGCGGCGCCTTGGCGCCCAGCTCGAGCACCTTGCCGGTGTTCTGCGACAGTGGCAAGCCCCCTGCGGTCAGCTTGGACATAGACGACCCACACGCCGCACGAAGAGTGAGGAGCGTGTCGAGCGGCGCCGGAAGCGATCCCGAGCACGTGGGGTTCCCGTCGCCGGGGGTGCCCGGGTAGCGGGTCGTTACGGTGTTCTCGCTCGAGCACGGCAGGTTGTTGGGGTCGGCGTCGTCGCCGAGAAGGGCACATTGCCCGGCCCCCACACCCAAGATCTCCGGCTTCGAGTTCGCCTCGGTGAGCGCAAGCCCGAGCGTGACTCCCTCCGAACCGACGGCAACTTCAAGCGCCCGCGCTTCGCCGGCCAATGCAAAATCGGTGCGCTGCTTTGCGCCTGCGGGAACGCTGAGCGCCCCGACCAGCGCGACCAGCGCCAGTAATGCGAGTCCTCTCTTCATCCTCTACCCTTTCCTCCCGGTACTACTCCGCGTGATGGCTTCGCTACGCAGCGCGTTGCTCCACCGGTGGTGCGTCTTCTCCCAGCCGTGCCGTTCTCCTGCAGGTGTTTCCAGAAACTTCCGGAACTTGGATCTAAATGGAAACTATGTCCGGTTCCGGTTCCCCTTTCGGCACGGTCGACCGCGTTCTGAAGTCGGGTTTTGTGCCTTGCCGCCGGGTTCGTCCATAGGTTCCGCCCTGAATAGTGCCCTTTACGAAACCGAGCCGCAACTACCCGTCGACCGGCGAATGCGCTACGTAGCGAGGCTTCGTCACGTTGTGCAACGCTTTGGGTGGTTCTGTCTCGCGAAGAAAATCTTTTTCGAGCGCGCTGCGTCGGCGGTTTTGACGGTTGATCGGGTCCCTCGCTTGCTCACGAAGAGCGTCGGGGGGCATGCGATCCGAATGCATCCAGTGCGGGATGCTGCCGCAACGCGCCGAGTGCTCGGATCGTTCCTGCTCGTGCACCCTCTGCAACTGCAACCCGGTCGTGGTGCCGCATCGAGTTGGTGCCGTGAACGACCAGGTCGCTCAACCACGGTCGCAGCACCGCAACCGATACGCCGCCGGCGCGGGCGGCGCGTACCTCCCGGCGCAGCGACCGCGCAAATGCAGATCTCACGACGACCGGCGCCCACTGCCGCGGATCTCGGACCGGTGTAGGACCGTCCTTTCGGTAACCCAGCGGTGCTATGCACAAGATCGCTTCGCATCCTCGATCCACGGCGAGGTCGAGGGACGTTGCGCTGACGATCCCGCCGTCGACGTACGACCGGCCGGCCACGTCCACGGGTGGAAAGATCCCCGGAATTGCACACGACGCGGCGACCGCATCTGGAAGGGCCGCCGCCGGAGCGTCCGGCGCCCCGAATGGCGTGCGGCGGCCGGTGAGCAAATCTGCTGCGCATATCAAAAGCTCCGGGGTATCGGGGAAGCCCTGAGGAAGGTCGTCGTGCAGCCTGAGCCGCGTCTCGTCCGTCGAATACATGCCCGAGGGAAAAGCGTTTCTGATGCGAGCCGGGATGCGTTCGGCTCCCGGCACGTACCCGCGGGATGATGCCATCGCAAAGAGCGATCCCACGCTTCGCCGAACGCGCTCGGTTCGGGACCTGTAAAGCGGGTGGAAGAGTCGAGAGACCTCCTGTCGCTGTTCGTCCGGATCGCGCAGTGCCTTTGGATGTCGTCCGTGCGTGTATTCGTAGAAGTCCGTCTGGTCCCATCCCGTCGCGAGATAGGACGCGACGATCGACCCCGCGCTGGTTCCGACGATCACGTCTGCCCGTTTGACGTCGATTCCTTCGTCCGCCAGGGCCTTGAGAACACCCGCGTGGTAGCCGAGGCCGATGAGCCCCCCGCCCCCGAGCACGAGACCGAGCTTCATGAAAGGAATGTACACACGAGCGATGTCCGGACGCGCCGTCTAGTCATCGTCTCGTGCGAACAACGTGGCAGATGCCTGGGCGCGCGGACGGACGACGATCTCGTCGATGTTCACGTGGATGGGGCGCGTGACGGCCCATGCAATGCAATCCGCTACGTCGGCCGCGGCCAGGGGGACAATGCCGCGGTAGGGCGTCTCCGCTGCATCCTCGTCACCCGAGAAGCGGACCAGCGTAAATTCGGTTCTTACCGCCCCCGGCATCACCTCGGTTACGCGAATCGGTTTGCCGAGCAGCTCGATGCGCAGCGTCTTGGTTATGGCCCGCACCGCATGTTTGCTGGCGGTGTAGCCGCCGCCGCCGGGGTAGACCTCGAATCCCGAGATCGACCCCACGTTCACGATGTGTCCGTTACCCGAGGACTCCAGCTTCGGCAGCATCGACCGGGTCATGCGAACGAGCCCCAGGACGTTCGTCTCGAACATGGCGGTGACGTGATCGTCGTCGATTTCTTTCAGGTGATCGAGTCCGAGCGCAAGCCCCGCGTTGTTCACGAGAACGTGGCATCCATCGATTTGCCGACAGAAAGACTCGATCGATGCCGAATCCGTGACGTCGAGAGTCATCGCCACTCCCCCGCATTCGGCCGCCACCTTTTCGACACGCTCCTTTCGACGCGCCCCGACGATCACATGGAAGCCTTCTTCGGCGAGCCGGAGTGCGGCCGCCTCGCCGATCCCGGCAGAAGCACCTGTCACGACCGCAACGCGCGACGAGTTCATGGGAGCATCGTGGCATGAATACCCCCGCCCACGTGTCGATACTCGGCGCGCCGCTCGACCTCGGCCAATCGCGCCGGGGGGTCGACATGGGACCGAGCGCCATTCGTTATTCGGGTCTTGCCGAGCGACTATCCGGCCTGGGGATCGAGGTCGGGGATCGCGGCGACTGCACGACCGAGATTCCCGAACTCGCGCCGGTCGACGACGAGCATGCGCGTTACCTCGCCGCCATCCTCGATTCCGCGGCCGAGATCGCGCGCAACGTGGCTCAGGAGGCGAACGCGGGGCGCGTCCCCCTCGTCCTGGGCGGCGATCACTCGATCGCCATGGGGACGCTCGCGGGCTTGCACGACGTGCACGGCACGGGCGGTGCTATTTGGATCGACGCACACGGTGACGCCAACACACCCGAGACGTCGCCTTCGGGGAACGTCCACGGAATGCCTCTGGCCGCGGCGCTGGGATGCTGCGGCTTCGAAATACCCGGTTACAAACCGGCGCCGTGGCTCGACGCCACTCGGGTTGCGCTCGTAGCCACTCGCCAGCTCGACCAGGGGGAGAAGGCTCTGATGCGCGAGTTCGATCTCAACGTCTTCACGATGACCGAGGTCGACCGTCGCGGAATCGCCGCGGTCATGCGGGATGCCATCGAGATCGCCGGGGGACCGGGCTTCGTGCACGTCTCGTTCGACATGGACGCCTGCGACCCCGAGGTAGCACCGGGCGTGGGGACGCCGGTGAAAGGCGGCCTCTCCTATCGCGAGGCGCATCTTGCGATGGAACTCCTCGCCGAGGCGCAACTGCTGACTTCCGTCGAGATAGTCGAAGTCAACCCGATTCTCGATTTACGCAATGCGACCGGCGATCTTGCGGTCGAGCTCATAGCAAGCGCGCTCGGGGCGCGCATCCTGTGACGTGCCCCTGATTCTTCAGGGGTCGTGAAGCACCCGTCCCTCCATCCCGCCCGCCACCGTCACGACCTCGCCGGTCACGTGGCCCGAGATCGCGTCCGAGGCGAGCGCCACCACGACGCGCGCGACGTCTTCGGCGGCTCCGACTTTCCGAAGCGGCATCGTCCTCGTGATTCTTTCGACGAGATGCTCGTCGGCCAAGGCATCGCGCGCCATATCGGTCGCGGTCCAGCCCGGCGCCACCACGTTCACCCTTCCCCTTGGAGCAATGCGGGTGATCTCGTTTTTCAGACTCTTGAGGAATCCGGACGCGAGGGCCCCTTTGGCGGCGGCGTAGTCGGCGTGACCTGCTTCGCCGAACAAGCCCGCGGTCGACGCGATGATGACGATGTTGCCGGTGCGCGTTCTCGTTACGTGCCGGAGGAACGCCTTGCAGCTCAGGAACACCGTGTCGAGGTTGGCGGCCAGGGTTTGCCGCCAACGTTCCAGGCTCATGTCCCACACGGGCTCGTCCGCCCGCGGCCACGCCCCGGCGTTCGCGATCAACACGTCGAGCCGGTGCAGCCTCCGCACGGCATCCGCGACCAGCGCGTCGGTTTCGTTCTCGATGGTCAGGTCTGCCCGCAGGGCGACCCCGCCCACTTCACCCATCAGCTTCTCGGCTCTATCCCTGCTCGAGCGGTAATGCAGCGCAACCTTCGCCCCTTCGCCGGCGAACGCACGTCCGAGCGCACCTCCTATGCCGCCGCCCGCTCCGGTGATGAGCACGCCTTTGCCGGCAAGACCCGTCTCCATGCACGGCAGGCTACCCTCGGGTCGTGAAAGACGTAGGCGTGGTCGGTGTTCCTTACGCGGGGAAATCGACTTTGTTCACCGCGCTTACCCGAAGCGGCTCCGTGGGGGGGCGTTCCAACCAAGCCGTGGTGGACGTTCCCGACGACCGATTGAACGTTTTGTCGGACCTCGAAAAATCCCGAAAGGTGGTTCATGCAAAGGTCCGGTTCGTCGACGTCCCGGGGGGACTGACCGCGCAGGGCATCGCGGATTATCGAACGGCGGATGCCCTGTGCCTCGTCGTGCGCGGCTTCGGCGACGACGCCGATCCCGGCGGCGAGTTGAGGAGGCTCGAGACCGAGCTGGTGCTTGCGGATTATGCGTCGGTAGAGAGCGGTCTCCAGAAAGCGCAGAAACGCGCCCGCAGCCAGGCCGAGGCCAAGCGAGAGGTCGACGTTCTGGAACGTTGCCATGCTCTGCTCGACGCCGAGCGCCCGCTTCGCGGTGGCGACTTTGACGACGACGACCGAAAGCTTCTGCGTGGGTACGCGCCCCTCACGCTCAAGCCGTGGATCGTCGTGGCGAACGTCGGCGAAGGAGACGCGTTGCCGGAGGGGCTTCCGGAAGGAGCAATCGCGGTGTCGGCGGCGCTCGAGGCCGAGGTCGCCGGGATGGAAGATGCAGACGCCCGGGAGCTACTCGAGAGTTTCGGTGTCACCGAACCCGGGCTCGATCGAGTCATCGCCGCGTGTTACCGCGCCCTCGACCTCATCACGTTTCTCACGACCGGTGAAGACGAAACGCGGGCATGGGAGGTGCGGCGCGGGGCGACCGCACCCGAGGCCGCCGGCGTCATCCACTCCGATCTCGAGCGCGGCTTCATCCGGGCGGAGGTGATCGCCTACGACGACTTGGTGACGGCGGGATCGTGGGATGCCGCCAAGGCTGCGGGCATGCTCCGCGTGGAAGGAAAGGACTACGTGGTGCGCGAAGGGGATGTGATGAGCGTCCGCTTCGCGGTTTGAGCGTTCTCATACGAGCGCATGGGCACCGCTTCGCCGGGGATCGTGCGCGGCATCGACTTTGCCGTCGCGTCCCACGCTCGCCGCGTTGACCCCCCCGAAGAACATATGGATCTCTTCGTACGGCCTGGAGGCATACACGAGGTTGCGTCCCGGGAGGCCCGGCTCGAAGCACAGCGTATCGCCCGCCTCGCGCGCGTCGAGGTAGGCGCGGGGTGCGGCGACTGCATCGGCCAATGGGTCCTCGTCGATTGCGAGTCGTACCAGGGTCTGGGCCAGAGCGCTCACGATTCGGTTTGCGCCGGGCGAACCGATGCTCACGATACGTTCGGGCCCGGTTGCGATCGTGGGGGCCATGTTCGAATGCGTCCGCGACCCCGGCGGGAGGGTGTGGACACCGAGTGGGTTCAGCTCTTCCTCTCCCAGTGTGTTGTTGAGGAGGATGCCGGACACGACCAGCCCGGAACCATATCCGTTTGATTCGGTGATCGAACAGAGATAGCCATCCTCATCCGCGGACGACGAATGGGTCGTCGACGGCGACTCGAGACCCCGTCGGACGGTGTTGAGCGCCTCTTCCAGGGCACCCGCGATGTCACCTGTATCGCTGTAACGCTCCCGGCGGTAGAGCATCGCGCCACGCTGTGCTTCGATGATCGCGCTGAGTCGCCTGACGGGATCGGACAGGTCTGCCTGCTCGAGGAGGGCGAGCATGTGCGTGAGAACGGCACCGCCCACGGCCGGCGGAGGGTTTGATTCGATCTTCCATCCGAAGACGTTCGTGGCCACGGGCGTCCTTATCTCGGCCGAGAACCTCGACAGATCCTCGAGGTTCATGAAGCCGTCGTGGCGCGCCAGCTCGTCGATGATCGCTCGTCCCACGTCTCCTCGATAGAACACGTCCGGTCCCTCGACTGCGATCCGCTCGAGTGCGTCGGCGAGCTCCGCTTGCACCAGGCGTTCGCCCTCGATGAGTGGTCGATTGTGAGGCGAAAACACCGCACGCGACGAATCGAACAGCGACCAGATCTCGCGGTAGGTGACCGAGAGGTAGTACGCGGACGTTTTGGGAAACGGGATGCCGCTGCGGGCGGCTTCGATCGCAGGCTGAAACAGTGCCTCCCACTCGATCTCACCGTGCCGCTCCCACGCGCAGCGGACGGCCGCGAGAATCCCAGGCACTCCAACCGATCCCGCGCCGACGCCGGTATGCATGCCGTCGGAGTAGTCCGGCACGTAGATCCGAACGAGTCCCTGTCCCGGCTCGGTCGGCGTCGTGAGGGGCATCGCGTTATTGCCGTCGATTACCTCGACCCGTCCCTCCGGGGTTCGCACGGTAATGAATCCAGATCCGGCAAGAGACGCGAAGAACGGCTCGGCGACCCACGCCATGATGGCCGATGCGAGGCATGCATCGACGGCGTTTCCGCCCGCTCGCGCCACGGATTCTGCCGCCGTTACGCCCTGCGCGTTGCCCGCGGCAATTGCGAGACGTGGCGATTTCATATTTGCTCCTCCGTCGTCGACACCGAACGCTATCCGCATCCCGGCGCTCCTCCACTACCCTTACCCTCGTGCCCTCGACCTTCCTCTCGACCCGCTCACGGCTGATCGCCGCGGCTCCGGACGACGTGCTTGCCGTCGTCCGCGATGCATCTTCGTGGCCCGCGTGGCAACCGGAGATTCGGTCGGCGTCGGGTTCGTCCGAGCTCAAGAGCGACGACGTGGTGCGGGGGGATGCGGACATGCTCGGTTTCAAGGTCCATGGGCACAGCACCATCACAGAGGTCGGCGACGGCCGTTTCGAGGAGGACGTCGTGGTCGGCGTAAATCTCCGCATCGCGTTCTTGTTCGAGCCGACTCCGAATGGAACGCGGGTCACGCACCGCATGACCACCCAACTTCCGACCGGGGTGATGGGCCGTCTGCTGTCGGTCTTCTTGAGACGGCGGCTGGTTCACATGCAGCGAACTGCGCTCGATCGCCTCGCGCGTCACGCCGAGGCGTCCGCCTCCTGAACCATTTCGACGATCGCGTCCATCAAGTCGCGCAGCGAAACGATTCCGACGGGCTCATCCATTTCGGTGACGAGCAGGTGGCGGAAGCGGCGTTCCGTCATCGTCTGGACCGCCTGAAGGACATCCCATCCCGGTGCGCCCGAAACGACGTCGCGCGTCATGACGTCGCCCACGGTCACCGATTCCATCTCGGTTCCCTGTGCGATCGCGTGAAGCATGTCGCGCTCGGTGACGATGCCGGCGACTCGCTCGTTCTCCATAACGACGGCAGCACCCACTCCGCGATCGGTCATTATGCGCGCGGCGCGCCGTAACGTGGCGTCGGGCGCGACCGTGAGCAGGTGACTGACGGCGATATCGCGCAGGAGTTTCATAGGTGCAAGATCATCGACGATCGGACGCGCCCGTGCAACCGCAAACGAAGGCGACGATCACGGGCGGACGCTTCCTCTTGGTAGCGTCCTCAGATGATCATCGGTGCCCACGTTCCGGGCGTCTTGCCGCTGCAGGAGGCGGAGGAGGTCGGCGCCGACTGCATTCAGATGTTCGTCGGGAACCCGCAGTCGTTCCGCAAGCCGCCGCCTCGCGAGGATGCCGACGAGCTCATCAGTGCAAACGTGCCGATGTACGTGCATGCGCCGTATCTCATCAATGTCGCATCTCCCAACAACCGGATCAGGATCCCGAGCCGGAAACTGCTTCAGCAATCCCTCGATTGCGCGCACGCGATCGGCGCTTCGGGACTCATCGTCCACGGCGGTCATGCCGAAGACGACGTGAAAGAAGGATTCGTTCGCTGGAGGAAGGCGCTCGAGCAAATCGAAAGCGATGTGCCGGTGTTGATCGAGAACACCGCCGGCGGCACCAATGCGGTTGCGCGTTACGTGCATGATCTAGCTCGTTTGTGGGATTGCGTCGGTACTTTGAACCCGGGGTTTTGTTTCGACACCTGTCATGCGCATGCCGCAGGGGAGGACCTGTCGGACGTGGTCGAGCGGGCGCTGGCCGCCGTCGGCAAAATCGACGTGGTTCACTGCAACAACTCCCGTGATGCCGCGGGTTCGGGTGCCGACCGTCATGCGAACTTCGCCTCCGGCAAGATCGACAATGCGACGTTGCTGCACATGGTGAACGCGTCTCGGTCGCAGGTTCTGATCTGCGAGACGCCGTGGGAGCGCATCGGCGACGACATCGACCTTCTGCGCACGGCGACTTCTTAGGGTGCGACTACTCCTGCGAGATATGCTCCAGCAAACTCTCCTGAAGGAATCCGAGCCAGTGCAGCACCGACATCGCGACCGCGTCCGGCGAGTCCGGATCGACCTCGCGGGCCATCGATTCTTCATCCACATTGAGCCGTGTTCCGAGAGCGAGCCGTGAATCTGTGAGGAACGTCAACCATGCGTCGACTTCCCCTGATGCGAGGGTGGTCTCGACCGAACCTGCTTCCCCCAGGCCTTCCGAGACCGATGCCAAAGCGGCCCTTTTGGCCTCGTGCAAGTCGTCCCTCGTCATGCGCCGGTAATCTCGCTCCTCGTCGAGGTCGGCGTAGGCGGCGGGGAACAGGCGGTTCGCCACCGGGTCCGAATGGGGGATGTCGGCATCCAAAAGGAGCTTCATCTCGCCCGCCACGCGCCTGAGCAACTCCGCCTCGTACTCCTCGAGGGCCACCCGAAGGTCGCCGTTCGCTTCCCGATCGATCGTCGGCATCACTCGCTCTTGCTGATGGTCGCCCACAGACCGTGGGCGTGGAGCCGGTAGCAGTCGAGCTCGGCCTTTTCGCGCGCGCCGCTGGACACCACCGACTTGCCCTGGTTGTGAACCTGGAGCATGAGTTGTGTTGCTTTGTCTCTCGAATACCCGAACAGCTTCTGGAGGACGTACGTGACGTACGACATGAGGTTGACCGGATCGTTCCACACGATCACGAGCCACGGGCGATCGGCCTGAGCCGACTCGTCGTGCGAGATGTCGTCCGTGCGCTCCGGTGTGATCGTTGGCTGCATCTCGCCGTCATCGTAAGTGACGTACGTCTTCTCCTTGACCGTGGAGTCGGGGATGTTTCGAGTTTCTCCGACCGCGCGTTCGGAGAGTTGAGCCTTTTCTTGACCGTGCGTTCGGAGACATCGCAAAAAAAAGAGAAAGGTTCGCCGATTCGGGTAACGGTTCGATGCAGGCGGAGTCTGCACCTATGACGGGGGTCTTGTTACAACCGAAACCAGCTCTAATGAAGGGAGGTTGCGCGCATGGCGTCGAGCACCGCCCCGAGTTTGCTCCACATCGACGATGACACCCTTGCGATCTGTGCCGCCTCCGACTTCGAGGCATTCGCCGAGCTCTACCGGAGATTTCTGCCGACGGTCTATCGCTTCGTGCGGTCCCAAACCCCAGACGACGCGACCGCCGAAGATTTGACTGCGCAGGTGTTCTTCAACGCGCTTTCGTCTGCGGGCAGCTTTCGGGCCGACGGTTCGTACCGCTCGTGGCTTTATCGCATTGCCCACAACGTCGTTGTGAGTTGGAGGGGGCGACGCGACCGGTCGGTGACGGTCGAGCACCTTCCCGACGAGGAGGACCCTTCCCCCTCTCCTGCGAGTCGTGCCATCTCTAAAGATGCTTTGACCGAGGTTTGGAAGAAGGTGGCGGAGCTGCCGGCAGCTCAGCGGGAGGTTGTCGCGCTTCGATACGCGGAGGATCTGACCACCGAAGAGATCGCTCGCGCCACTCGGCGCAGCCGCGGGGCGGTCCGCATCCTGCTCCATCGCGCACGGGCGCGCCTTCGCGGCTCTCTTCAGGGCAACGATCTCTTGTGACCGATGCCGACACGTTGATCTCAGCGGCTTTTCGCATGGTCTCGCCGCGACCCGGTTTTTTTGATGAATTGCTGAAATCTTTGAAGACCACTCCCTTGCTGCTCGTTCCCGTGACCGACTCGTCTTTCGAGCGCACGCGCAGGTTTTTCGTCGCCGGATCGATAGCCGCCGGCGCGGGGGTTGCGGGAGCCACGACCTACACGATCGCCAGGCGGAAGCGCCGGAAGGGAATTTGATGAGGGCAGGAGTTTTTCCGGGGCAAGGCGTGCCCGCGCAACAGGTTTTGGATGCACTTCCGCGCGGCGACGCGCACCTCGAGCAAGCGAACGAGCTGCTCGGATACGACCTCCGAGGTCGGGTGACTATCGCGGCGCGCCGAGAAGGTGCAGCGCTGCCCACGAAACTGGCGCAGCCGGCAATCTTCGTCGCCTCCGTGCGGTCGTGGCGTGACGCCGCCGACGGGGGTGCGAGGTTCGATGCTTTTGCGGGACACAGTCTGGGCGAATATGCCGCTCTGGTTGCAGGCGGCGCGATTTCCTTCGAGCACGCGCTCTGCGCGGTCGCGGTTCGAGGTGAGGCCATGGAACGCGCCGCAAAGGCTTCACCCGGCGGGATGGTGGCTCTCCTCGGGGTGGACTTCGACCGCGCGCTCGAGGTCGCGAGGCGTTCCGGTTGTGTCGTCGCCAACGACAACGCGCCGGGACAAGTGGTTCTGTCGGGATCGGAGGCCGGTCTCGCCGCAGCCGGAGCCGCGGCCCGCGACGCAGGCGGGCGGGCGGTGTTGCTCGAGGTTTCGGGTGCATTTCACTCGGGTGCCGTTGCGGGGGCGCAATCCGCGCTTCGCCACGCGCTCGACCACGTCGACATCCGTAGCCCGCAAGTCCCAGTCGTCTCGAACATCACCGCGCGTCCCTATCGAGCACCGGGGGAGATTCGGCGCCTGCTGGTCGATCAGGTGGTCGACCGCGTCGGGTGGAGGGAGTCGATGGAATGGCTGTGGCACGAGGGTGCTCGCGAGGTTCACGATTTCGGTCCCGGACGGGTGGTCGCAGGGCTCGCGGAGAAGACCTTTCGCATGCTCCAGCGTCCGGCCGAGGTCGCTCATGCATGAAATGGTCGAAGACGTAATCGTCGTCTCGGATCAGGCTCCCATAAGGGAGCGCGTGGTCGTATCGCCGTCGGCGGGAAAGTTCGTGCCTCTCGCCCCCGAAGTATTTACGTGCGAGGGAGAGTGGGTGGAGCCCGGCGGCGTGCTCGCGGAGATCGACGCCGGGGGCGAGGTCGTGCCGGTGGTGTCGGCGCATCGAGGATGGGTGATGGGCATGCTCGCGCTCCCGGGCCAACCCGTTCATTCCGGCGAGGGACTTTTCTGGATCTGGGGCTGCTGATGGGTGCGGTCCTCACCGGCCTCGGCGTAGCCCTGCCGGAGCGAGTTCTCGACAACGCGACGCTTGCAAGCTCCCTCGACATCACCGAAGACTGGATTGTCGAACGAACCGGGATTCGGGAGCGGCGGATCGCCGCGGAGAACGAGACGATCCACGACTTTGCAGTTTCGGCCGGAGCCGTTGCACTGGCCTCGGCCGGCGTCTCCCAAGTGGACATGGTGGTGTGTGCAACGTTCACCCCAGATCTTCGCTTGCCCGGGATAGCGCCGCGCATCGCCGACGCACTCGGCCTCGCCGGCGCCGGCGCCTACGATCTCAACGCCGGTTGTGCAGGGTTTCTCTACGGGCTGGCTCAGGCGAGCGCTCTCGTCGAATCTGGGGCGGCGCGCCGTGTGCTGCTTGTCGGTGTCGACCTCATGTCGCGTGTCACCGACTACAACGACGCAAAGTCGTGTGTGCTCTTCGGCGACGGTGCCGGAGCGGTGGTCGTCGAAGCGAGCGCCGAGTCGCGCATAGGCCCGTTTCGTCTTCACGCGGATGGCGCGCAATGGAAACTCTTGTCCATGCCCTCCGACACGAACCTCATCAAGATGAGCGGGCGCGAGGTCTACCGGCATGCGGTTGCGGGAATGGTGTCGTCGATCAGAGAAGTGCTCGCCGCCGCAGACGTACCGACCGACGAAGTCGATCTCGTCGTGGCGCATCAGGCGAATGCACGCATTCTGCGAGCAGTCGGGGAAAGGCTCGGTCTCCCGGAGCGCAAGGTGATCACGAACATTGCGAAGGTCGGAAACACGTCGGCAGCTTCGATTCCCCTCGCACTTGCCGATGCGGTACAAGGGGGTACCCTCCTCGACGACGACTTGGTGGTGCTCGCCGCATTCGGCGCCGGGTTCGCGTGGGGGGCCGGGCTCACTCGGTGGGGTGTTCCACCCGAATCGGTGGGCGCGGCCGCAGTCAAGGAGGTTGCGCGTGTCTGACGTTGCGCTCGTAACCGGGGCATCGCGCGGAATCGGTCGTGCGGTCGCGGTCGCTCTGGCAGAGACCGGTCGTGTCGTGGCCGTCAACTTCAACAGCGACGCCGACGGAGCCAAGGAGACGTTGCGGTTGATCGAGGCCGCGGGCGGCGAGGGTATTTGCGTGGGAGCGGACGTCGGTGACGAGGATGCCGTGGAGCGCCTCTTCTCGGAAGTCGAGGAAGCCGTCGGCCCCGTCGGTGTGCTCGTCAACAACGCCGGCGTGAGGGCGGACGGTCTTGCGCTGCGCATGCGCGCCGAGCAATGGGATCGCGTCATTCGTACGAATCTGTTCGGGACGTTCGCCTGTTCGCAGCGTGCCCTGCGAAATATGTTGCGCGCCCGCGCCGGGCGAATCGTGAACGTGTCGTCGATCGTGGGCACTCAGGGTAGCCCCGGCCAAACGAACTACGGCGCGGCCAAAGCAGGCGTGCTGGGTTTGACCCGTTCGCTTGCGCGTGAGGTCGCCGCGAAGGGCATCACGGTGAACGCGGTCGCCCCCGGACTGATCGAAACGAAGCTCACGACGAACCTTCCCCAGGATCGTTACGAAGAACTGGTCCGCGGCGTCCCGGTGGGGCGCGCCGGGCAGCCTCACGAAGTTGCGTCGCTCGTCAGCTTCTTGTGCTCGAACGACGCCGCATACATCACCGGAGGAACGTTCGTAATCGACGGCGGCATGACCGCCTGAGGAAGGGAGTACTGCATGAGTAGTCGCGAGGAAATCTTTGGAGTCGTGAAGGATCACCTGGTCGGTCGCGGTCTCGACGCCGACGCGGTCACGCCCGAGGCCGATTTGGCAAATGACGTTGGGCTCGACTCCCTCGACGTGACCGAGTTGACGCTCGGGCTCGAGGAGCATTTCGGAATCGAGATCCCCGACGAGGATCTCGAGGGGCTGCGAACGGTGAACGACGCGGTCGACCTCGTCGAGCGGAAGGTGGCGGTCGGGGCGTGAGCCGCGAAGAAGTCGTCATCACCGGAATCGGCGTTCTCACGCCGATCGGCTCCGGGGTCGACGCGTTTGTCGACGGGCTCACAAGCCGCCGCTCCGGGACGACGACGCTCACCGCCTTCGACGCCACGGATCTCCCCGTTCGTATCGGTGCGGAGGTTCGGGACTTCGACCCGACGAAGTATCTCCCCGCGCGCGAGGTTGGGCGCAACGACCGCTTCACGCACATGGCGGTCGCGGCTGCGTCGCTCGCGCTCGACGATGCCGGTCTCGAGTCACCTCCGGGGGCGCCTGAGAAGACCGGCGTCATCATCGGTTCGGGGATCGGTGGGCTGGTGACAATCGAGCGCGAGCATGATGCTTTCTTGCAGGGCGGACCCCGCCGCGTGAGCCCGTTCATGATCCCCAAGCTCATGCCGAACGCGGCCGCCGGCGCGGTTGCCATGCGCTTCGGCCTCACCGGGCCGAACTTCGCTACTTCGTCGGCATGCGCCACCGGCGCGCACGCGATCGGCGAGGCGTACCGGTATCTGGCGGCCGGAATGTGCGACGTCATGTTGTGCGGCGGCACCGAGGCGGCGCTCACGCCGCTCGCGATCAGCGCGTTCGCGCGCATGGGCGCGCTCAGCCGCCGCAACGACGACCCCTCGCGCGCAAGCCGCCCGTTCGACAAGGATCGCGACGGCTTCGTGTTCGGCGAAGGAGCCGGAATCCTCGTTTTGGAGCGCCGTTCGGTGGCCGAAGCCCGAGGCGCGCGGATCTTGTGTGAGCTCGCCGGCTACGGCGCGAGCGCCGACGCGTTCCATGTAACGCAGCCCGACCCCGAGGGTAAGGGCGCGCAGGCGGCGATGCGGGCCGCCTTGGCCGACGCGGGTATATCCCCGTCGGACGTCGACTACCTGAATGCTCACGGCACCAGCACGCCGTATAACGATCGCGTCGAGACCGGCGCGATCAAGTCTCTCTTCGGCGTCGAGGCCAAGCGCATTCCGGTGTCGTCGACAAAGTCCCAGACGGGGCATCTGTTGGGCGCGGCGGGGGCGGTGGAGGCCGCCGTATGCGCGCTCGCCATCGACCGATCATTCATCCCCCCGACCATCAACCTCGAAGAGGCCGACGAGGAATGCGACCTCGACTACGTATCCGATGGTCCGCGCGACGAACGGGTCGCGACCGCTTTAAGCAATTCGTTCGGCTTCGGCGGACAGAATGCCTGTCTCGCGTTTCGGAAGGCATCGTGACGAAAGACCTCGAGGGTCGCGTCGCTCTTGTAACCGGCGGATCGCGCGGCATCGGCCGCGCGGTCTCGCTCATGCTCGCCGGACGCGGGGCGAACGTCGTCATCGCGTACCTCCGCAATCGTCGCGCCGCGGAAGAAACCGCCGCCGAGATCGAAGGCGAGGGCGTGAAGTGCGTTCCGCTGAGGGCCAACGTCGGCGACGTCGGCCACATCGAGACGATGTTCGATCGGATAGCAGAGACGTTCGGCCGCCTCGATGTGTTCGTGTCGAACGCGGCCACGGGAGTCATCCGTCCCATTGCCGATCTCGACGAGCGCGCGTGGGAGTGGACGATGAACGCGAACGCGCGCGCTCTGTTGCTCTGCGCCCGGCGCGCCCGCACCCTCATGACCGACGGCGGTTGGATGGTGGGGATGTCGTCCGGCGGTGCGAACCGCGTGCTGCCCGGGTACGCAGTGGTCGGCGCATCCAAGGCTTCGATCGAGGCACTCGTGCGCTATCTCGCAGTCGAGTTCGCCCCCCAAGTCAACGTCAACTGCGTGTCGCCGGGCGTCGTCGATACGGATGCTTTGAAGCATTTCCCGATGCGGGACGAGATGCTTGCCGAGGGACGCGCGAAGACCCCCGCCGGCCGCCTCACCACCCCCGCCGATGTTGCCGACGCGGTGCGCTTCCTAACCTCGGACGCTGCCCGCATGGTCACCGGCCATACCCTCGTCGTCGACGGCGGCGCCAGTCTGCTCGCGTGATGCTGGGTGTAGACGTCGTAGACGTGGAGCGGTTGCGCACCACCCTGGCGCGGTCGCCCGGGCTCGAGAGTCGGCTCTTCAGCGAGTCCGAGCGGACGTACTGCGCCGACCATACGGATCCGGCGCGCCACCTTGCCGGCACCCTTGCCGCCAAGGAGGCTGTGATCAAAGCCCTCGACCTCGGGACGTTGGTCGGGTGGGCGCGCCGTATCGAGGTCGAGCGCCGCCCGTCGGGTCAACCGGTCGCCACCGTCGACGGAAGAGTCGTTCCGGTCTCGATCTCGCACGACGGCGGTGTCGCAGTCGCAGTCGCGCTCGCGATGAATCCGTAATCGGCCGCCGGGCGTTGCGCTACTCGGGAACGAAGGCCGCTCCCATGATGCCCATCACGTCTTTGCGCGCGCGGGTGCTGTCGTAGACCGCGGTGAGGCGAAGCTTGTCGCCCTCGGCCACCTTGATCCCGGGCGTCCCCGACCACGACGACATCTTCGTGAGATGCCGCGGATCGTGGTGGGACCCATAGGTCGCCGTCGAGGTGTAGACGTTGCGGCCGGTTGTGAGGTTCTTCAACGAGATTCGCAGACCGCCGTCGTGTAGGTGCCCGGCCAAGAAGACGAAGCGGCCGTCGCGGGGCATCTCGTAGGTCCAATCCTCCCGGTGGACGCGGTTTCGTCCGCTGCCCTTGCGCACGTCGAAGACCGGTTCGGAACTGCAGTTGCGCACGTCGAACCACGCCATTTGGACATTTGTGATGTTCGTCGCCTCGGCCGCGGGTACGAAACCCATGTCCACCTGGATGAAGACGTCGGACGCCCCGTCCATCCCGTCGAGGTGAGTGACGAACGCCCACCACGGGGCCGACTGTGTGATGGGCTGGCTTACCTGCGGGTCCCAGAAGTATCCGTAGCCGCTCGGAAGGTCGACCTTCGTGGATTCATTGCCGGTGGCGAAGAAGCGTTCGTAGCCCGGCAAGGCGCCGTCGTCGTAGGAGTCGCAGGTCATGTCTTTTTCGTAGGGGTTGAGCCACACCGCGTGATGCAGGTGAACCGCATGCGATCCGACCGAACGGCCCGAGTCGTCGACGAGCTTTGCCCGGGCCCAGGTCATGTAGCCGGCTTCCGAGGGTGCCGCGACGCCGGTCATCATCTCGATCGTCTCGTTCGCCTCGACGTCGAAGGGGCCAATCGTGCAGCGGTAGCCGGCCGATGTGCGAAGGCACTGGGAGGGAACCACTCCCGGCGCGGGCGTGGCCCTTCCAAGTCCGGCAACCGAGAGCATCAGAATCGCCGCCAGCGCTGTCGCGGCGGACCGCTTCTTCATTGTCAACACTGTAACGCCGGGTTTCGGCGGTGAGCGAACGGAGGCGACTCCCGGGACCCGGCGCCGGTCACGGATCGGGCGGCCTCAGCTTTCCCGCCTTGCGGTCGCGCTCGGTCTTCGCCTGGTGACAGGGCCAACACCGGTGCTCCAGGTTGCCGGTGGACGCGGGGCCACGGGCGACGTGCGGCTCGACGTGGTCGTTCTCGATGCGGAAGCGGTTGCCGCAATCGATGCATTTGATCCCGTCGAAGTCGGGCGGTTTGCCCAGCTCCAAGGCGAGCAGGACCTCGACCGACGGGGTGCGGCTCCAGCGCTTGGTGTGCCTTAAGTCGGTCCCGTCGAAGAACACCCCGGTGAGAAAGGCGTCGCGGCCGATGTCTCTCGCCACCCCGGGCGGCACCGGGCCGATCCCGGGGATCTTGCACACCTCGCCCTCTTTCACGTCCTTCCACCCCCTCGTGGCCACCCCGTGGCTCACCAGCACCACCAGCTCGGGGCGGCGGGACTTCCCCGTCCCGGTCCCGGCGAGCATCGCCGCGTAGGCGTCGGCCAGGTGGCGCTCGAACGGCTCTGTGGTCCCGTCCTTCTTGGCGCTGCGATAAAGGCGTGACGCCTCGGCCTCGGCGCGATTCACGATCGGGGTCCCGATGTGGGGCTCCAAGGCGAGGTTGATGTGGATCATGCCGAGCTCGTCTTTGTGGCTCCGGGCGCTTCGGGCGCGGTGCTGGCGGGCGCCCAAGTCGTGGTGCTGCTCGGCGTCGAGCTTCACCCGGCGGGCCTCGTCGGTGAGCACGTTGAACGAGTTGTTCTTCGCCACCCGGACGAGGTCTCCGGCCGATCCCGGTGCCGCCTCCTCGGCGACCGCGATCCGGGCCGCCTGATCGAGCGAGACGTCGCCGTGGCGGAGCGCATCGCTCAGCTCGTCGGACGTGCCCATGACCTTGCCGGTAGTGACGGTTTCCTTGGCCTTTCCCACCGAGGTGCCGGTGATCTTGGCGACCTCGGATATGTCGTCTATCTTGCGGGTCAATGCCGCTTTGCCGAACGACGCCAGCTTCTCGGCGCGGGCATATGCCTCCAGCAGGCGGCGCGCCGCAGGCCGGGTGAGGAGCTCCGGCTCGAGCCCGGCGTTGGCCTTCTCGAGCAGCTCGATCGCTTCGTCGA
>Ga0247713_1000403_pt1 | contig 27600 bp, 31 predicted proteins | sample 21E_NmetaG_FD_189936 | JGI IMG/M metagenome (GOLD analysis project Ga0247713, IMG submission 189936) | Soil microbial communities from hillslope of Landscape Evolution Observatory, University of Arizona, Oracle, AZ, United States - 2-1-E_N | ecosystem: Engineered > Artificial ecosystem >... | reverse complement strand
CAGCCTAGGGGCATGGTCGACGGTCGAGCGACGATGTTCCGGCGTGCGCTGACGCGGCGCTGCCCGATCTGCGGTGCCCGCGGGATCTTCCGCGGCTGGTTCGCCCTGCGGGAGCGGTGCCCGCAGTGCAACTTCTCGTTCGAGCGGGAGGAGGGGTACTGGGTCGGAGCGCTCATCGCCAACATCGCCGCCGCCGAGGGCCTGTTCGGGCTGGTGTTCATCGGGGGGATCGTCGTCACCTATCCCGACGTCCCCTGGACCGGCCTGATGATCGCCAGCGCGTTCCTGATGGTCGGCTTGCCCATCGTGTTCTATCCCCTGTCCAAGACGCTGTGGATGTGGCTGGACCTGTCGTTCATCCACCCGCTGGACGCCGACGACCTCGCCGCCAACGACGTCGTGGTGCCTGACAGCGACCGGTGACGATCGGCTCAGCCGGCGTGCTTGGCGCGCGAGGTTGCACGGGCCCGCTCCCGTTGATCGAGGACCACCTTGCGCAGCCGCACGGAGGCGGGGGTCACCTCCACGCACTCGTCGGAGCGGCAGAACTCCAACGCCTGCTCCAGTGACAGCTGCCGGTGGGGGATCAGTGGGACCAGGACGTCGCCCGTCGACGAGCGCATGTTCGTCAGCTTCTTCTCCTTGGTCGGGTTGACGTCCATGTCCTCCGAGCGGGAGTTCTCACCGACGATCATCCCCTCGTAGACCTCAGTCCCCGGCCCGACGAACATCGTTCCGCGTTCCTGCAGGTTCGCCAGCGCGAACCCGGTGGTCTGCCCTTTGCGGTCGGCGACCAGCGAGCCGGTCGGGCGGGTGCGCAGCTCGCCGTGCCATGGCTCGTAGCGCTCGTGTACGTGGTGGAGCAGGCCCGTGCCGCGGGTCTCGGTCAGGAACTCCGTGCGGAACCCGATCAGACCGCGCGCCGGCACGATGTACTCCATTCGGATCCATCCCGAGCCGTGGTCGACCATCTGCTCGAGCCGGCCTTTGCGCAACGCGAGCAGCTGGATGAGCACACCCTGGTAATCCGACGGTGCGTCGATCGTCAGGCGCTCCATCGGCTCGTGCACCTTGCCGTCGATGGTCCTGGTGACGACCTGAGGCTTGCCGACCGTCAGCTCGAACCCCTCACGGCGCATGATCTCGACCAGGATGGCCAGCTGCAGCTCGCCGCGCCCCTGCACCTCCCACGCGTCGGGGCGTTCCGTCGGCAGCACGCGGATGGAGACGTTGCCGATCAGCTCGGCGTCCAGGCGGCTCTTGACCAGGCGTGCCGTCAGCTTGTCGCCGCTCTGGCCGGCCAGCGGCGAGGTGTTCGTGCCGATCGTCATCGACAGGCTCGGCTCGTCGATGCTGATCACCGGCAGCGGCCGGGGGTCGTCGGGGTCGGCGATCGTCTCGCCGATCGTGATGTCGGCGATCCCGGCGATCGCGACGATGTCACCGGGGCCTGCCGACTCGATGGGCACGCGGTCCAGCGCCTCGGTGCCGTACAGCTCGGTCAGCTTGACCCGTTCCACGGTCCCGTCCGTGCGGCACCACGCGACCTGCTGGCCCTTGCGGATCTCACCGTTGTGGATGCGACACAGCGCCAGACGTCCCACGTACGGCGACGCGTCGAGGTTGGTGACGTGCGCCTGCAGCGGCGCCCCGTCTTCGTACGTGGGCGCCGGGATGGTCGACAGCAGGACGTCGAACAGCACCTTGAGGTCCGGGGCATCGGGGCTCTCGCCGTCGGCTGGCCGCTCCAGCGACGCCTGGCCGGTCTTGGCCTGGCAGTACACGATTGGGAAGTCGATCTGGTCCTCGGTGGCGTCGAGGTCCAAGAACAGCTCGTAGGTCTCGTCGACGACCTCGGCGATCCGCGCGTCCGGGCGGTCGACCTTGTTGATGACGAGCACGACGGGCAACCGGGCGGCCAGTGCCTTGCGCAACACGAAACGGGTCTGGGGCAGGGGGCCTTCACTGGCGTCGACCAGCAGGACGACGCCGTCGACCATGGACAGTCCGCGCTCGACCTCCCCGCCGAAGTCCGCGTGGCCGGGGGTGTCGATGATGTTGATCGTCGTGTCGCCGTAGCGGACCGCGGTGTTCTTGGCCAGGATCGTGATGCCCTTCTCCCGCTCGAGGTCCATGGAGTCGAGCACCCGTGTCTCGACCTCCTGGTTCTCGCGGAACGCGCCGGACTGCCACAGCATGGCGTCGACGAGCGTGGTCTTGCCGTGGTCGACATGCGCGACGATGGCGATGTTGCGGAGGTCGGGACGGGTGGGCATGCGAAGGTCGCTTCCAGTGTGCGGGGGAGGGCTGGTGCGATCGCGACCAGCGTGCCCAGTGTAGGGCTGGGCCGGCGGGGTAGTCGTTGGGCATGAGCCGCACCGTCGCCTACGTGAACGCCCCCGTCGAACGCGTCTTCGAGGTCCTGCTCGACCCCACCACGTACGCCTACTGGGTCGTGGGCGCCAAGCAGATTCGCGCTGTGGAGGACGCCTGGCCGCAGCCGGGCTCCGGGTTCCACCACACCGTGGGAGTGGGACCGTTCGCGACGCGCGACGAGACGCGGGTCGTCCGCATCGACGAGCCATCCCTGCTCGAGCTCGAAGCGCGCGCGTGGCCGGCCGGTCAGGCGCGGGTCCGCATGGAGCTCAGCGGTGAAGGCGACCGCACCCGGGTCGTGATGAAGGAGGAGCCCAGCGCCGGCCCGGCCAAGCGGCTGCACAACCCGCTGCTGGACGCGCTGACCCACGTCCGCAACACCGTGGCCCTCAAGCGCTTGGCCCGCGTCGCCGAGGGCCGGTTGTAGCCGGTGCAGACGTTCCTGCCGTACCGGGACTTCCGCCGGACGGCGCGGGTGCTCGACGATCGGCGCTTGGGCAAGCAGCGGGTGGAGACCCTGCAGATCCTGCGGGCGCTGACCCGCGAGCACTACGGCTGGAAGCACCACCCGGCCGTGCTCATGTGGCAAGGCCACCTTGAGGCGTTGGTGCTGTACGGCGTCACCATCACCGACGAGTGGCTGCGTCGGGGCAGGGCTGACACCTGCCGTGCACAGATCCTGGAGTTCGCGCCCGCGTCACCGCCGACGCAGCAAGACCTTTCCCGGGGCGGGCTGCTGCCGCCGTGGCTGGGGCGACGGGCGCTGCACCGATCGCACCAGTCGTCACTGGTCCGCAAAGATCCCGACCACTACCGCCGCTTTTTCCCGACCGTCCCCGACGACCTTCCCTACCACTGGCCGGTGCGCAAGCAGGATCGCGCCCCGGGCTGAGGCTTCAGCCGGCACCACCGACGACGGGTTGCTCTTCGGGGCGGTCGTGGTCCCCGTCGGGGCGGCCCAGGACCTCGTCGCGCAGCGACAGCGCGCATGCGGTGCCGGCCTTGGCTCCCTCGGCGGCTGCCGTCTGGATGTACTGCATGCCGGGGGTGACGTCACCGGCGGCGTACACGCCCGCCACGCTGGTACGGCCCTCGTGGTCGACGGCGATGTAGCCGTCGGAGTCCAGGGCGCAGCCGAGCTGTTCGGCCAGCTGGGTACGGGGATGATGGGCGATCGAGAAGAACGCCCGCTCGCAGGGGATCACCCCACCGTCACGCAGCCGGACCGCCTCCAGGTCACCGTTGACGCCGCACAGCTCCTCCACCTCGTCTTCGACGACGTGGACACCCAAGCGCCGCAGCTGCTCACGGTGCTCACCCTCACCCTCGAACCGGCGACCGTCGGTCACGACCATCACGCTGGCGGCCCAGTCCAGCAATCCGCGCGCGAATGCGGCCACGTTGTCGCTCCAGCCGAACACGACGACGGGTTTGTCTCGGGTCTCGTAACCGTCGCAGCTGGGGCAGTGGAACACCGAGGTGCCGTAGAAGTCGAAGAACCGGTTGACGTCGGGGAACTCGTCGCGCACGCCCATGGCGAAGACCAGGCGCTTGGCGTGGACCTCATCGCCGGTCTCCAGCGTCAGGGAGAACAAACCGTCGACTGAGCACTGGGCCGAGGTGGCCTTCGCCGCACGGATGGTCACCGTGTCGTAGCTAGTCAGGTCATGGCGGGCGCGCGCGAGCAGCTCGGCCGGGCTGACGGGATCCGATCCGAGGTAACCATGTCCGAGCTGCACCCATCGATTGCGGTGCTCGTCGCTGTCGAGGACGATCACGTCCCGCCGGTACCGGGCGAGCCAGGTTGCCGCGGCAAGTCCGGCCGGTCCGCCGCCGATCACGCAGGCGTCGGCGGCATCGACCGGCGAAGCCGGCACGCTCCTAGTGTGCGCTGCGGGACCGGGAACGGCGCCGCGGCGTCGGCTGCTCGCGCCAACCGCCGTGGCTGGCGCAGGTCTTGTTCGGGTTGTAGCGCGACAACATCGCGCTGCAGTCCGGGGCGGCGCAGCTGCGCTCGGCAGAGAACTGGTCCAGCGGCTTGCCGTTGCGCAGTGTCATGGCGCGTTCGACGCGGCGGCGGGGGGTTGCGTTCGACAACATGGCCTCCTGTGACCGATACGGCATCGACGGGGTCATGGCCGAGCAATGGCGTTGTGATCCAAGCCTTACCGGAAGTGGGGGTTGGCGAAACTTGTCCGCAAATGACCCACCGGTCGTGCATCCCCCCGGAGAAGACGGGGTAGGTCGGGCGCATGGCTACCGATCCTGATCTGCCTGATGTCATCCGAGAGGCGCTCGCCGCGGCCGATTCCGTCGACGCCCGTGCGATCGACGTCGTGGCCGGGGACGACGACGACGTCGTCCTGCGGGGCACGGTCTCGACGTTCGAGGAATCGACCGCGGCTGCCGCGATCGCCGGCGACCACGCGCCCGCCGTGCGCAACGAGCTGCGTGTCGACCACAACGTGCGGGAGGGAATCGACCCGCCAGTCGCCGAGGGCGACGGGGACGCCGCGTCGCTTCAGGGCTCGTCCCGGGACCCGGTCGCCGAGCCCGACGACCTGGTCAGCGACTCGCAGGCATCCCTGGACGAGAACGTGCCGTGGGATCCGCCGCACGAGGAGGTGACCGTCCCGACCCGCGCCGAGTCGCGCGGCGTCGCCGACCGCGGGCCGGCCGATGACCCCGACGCCGGTGACATCCTGGATGAAGCCGCCGACCCGGCGGCCAAGTCCCTGCCCGACATGACGCAGCAGGATCTGGAGCGCGCGGTGGAAACCGCGCAGCACGAGGAGAGCAGCAGCTGATGGACACCGACGCAGCACGCAGCCGCTTGATCGAAGAACGGGACAGACTCGCCAGCACATTGGCGAGCCTGGAGGATGATCTCGAGGCGCAAAAGGACTCCCTGTCGGAGCTGTCGACGTACGACCAGCATCCCGGCGACATCGGCACCGAGACGTTCGAGCGCGAGAAGGACGAGTCGATCGCCGAGTCCGTTCGCGCGTCGCTGGAGGACATCGACCACGCCCTCGGCAAGCTCGACGACGGCACCTACGGCACCTGTGAGATCTGCAAGCAGCCGATCCCCGATGCGCGCCTGGAGGCGCTGCCGGCAACGCGGTACTGCGTCGAGCACCAGGCGGAGATGGACCGCGCCGCCTCGGCCTGATGGCCGGTTCCCGGCGGTAAAACCCGCCCGGTCGGCCAGGGCACGCCCTGGCCGACCGGCCCAGACCGGGTACGTCTTCGACTCGTTGAACACCGTGTTCGGCGGGACATCGGAGAGACGACGTGCCCATACGGGTCTTGATTGTGGATGACACTGACTCCCTGCGGGAGCTGCTGCGCTCGCTATGCGAGGAGGCGGGCATGGACGTCGTCGGCGAGGCCGCCGACGGCGGTGCGGCGGTGGCGCTCGCGGCGCAGCAGCTGCCTGATGCCGTGATCCTCGATGTCGAGATGCCGATCATGGACGGACTCGACGCGCTGCCCCGGCTGAAGACGGCCGCGCCGGACGCGCACGTCGCGGTGTTCTCGTCGCGAAACGACCCCGAGACCGAGGTCACCGCACGCCAGCGTGGCGCCGACGGTTACTTCGTCAAGGGGGAGGTCAGCAGCCGGGAGGTGGTAGCCGCCGTGCTGGCAGGCACCCGGGACGAGAGGGGTATGTCCGGATAAGTCCGGACGCCTAGCCCGATCGGCTCAGATCGGACCATCCGGAATGCCCCGGACGTGCCATTGAGGGCGGACCCTGGCCGGTGCGACGCTGCTGCTCTGATCCCGCGGCGGGCGCGGGAAGGACGGGAGGCTTCATGCAACGCACTCGATTCCCGCGCGCCTTGGGCCGCATCCTGCTGCTGGTCGCGCTGGTGGTGGGCCTGCTGCCCGCCGTCGCCGCGGTGCCGGCGGCCGCCAACGTTCCCGACGGTCACTCCTACACCCTGACGACGGCGCCCGTCACGATCACGCGCAAGAGCCAGAAGTTCCAGATGTCGCTTTACGTCTCGGTGTGGGGTTCGCAGAGCCGCCATCTGTCGGTGGAGCTGTCGCAGACACGTGACCCGTCCGGCGTGACCAAGTCGACGCAGACACACCGGTACTCGTTCGACTTGGGCAAGACCGGTTCGTTCACCGCCGGCAAGAACCTGTCGTCGGCGGAGCTGAAGTCGGGGACGGACATGGGCGGCTACGGCAGTACCGGCCTGACGTTCGCGGCCGACCAGAAGCAGAAGGTGCTGTGCAAGAACGGCAGCGGCGTCCACCAGGCGCAGCGAGCCGGCGCGCTCAAGGGCAAGTTCCGGCTCAAGACCGGCACAAAGCTGTTCGGTGACATCACTGAGCGGCCCGGGCGAGCGACCCTGTTGTGGGACGACGGCCAGCCCTGCGGTGACATGGACTGGACGTTCCCCTGCTTCCCTGCGGGTCAGAGCATGATGGCCGACCGCAACTCGGATCAGTTCAGCATCTGGGTCAACAAGGTCAACGGCTCCAAGTCCGCGTCGATCAATGCCTACTGGTGGGAGAGCGCCGGGAAGAAGTCGTTCGGCGGTTCCAAGTCGCACAGCGTTTGGGCGACCGTCCCGGCCAAGCACGTGACGATCGCCAGCGACTTGAAGACTGCCACGATCCAGGGGCGCAAGGGCACCTGGCTCAGCGGCGTGGCGAAGTTCGCCAGCAACGGGGCGGTCCAGGAGTGGCCGGGGACCTGCGGCAAGCCGGAGAAGACGTACAAGAACTTCAGTCGCCAGGGGATCCTGAAGGCCGGCAACACGCCGTTCAAGGTCACCTCGTGGCTGGGTGCCGGCAAGTCCGTCGGCACCTCGAAGATGCCGGCGGCCGCTCGCCGGTCGACCGCCGCCAAGTAGCGCAACAGGCGGGGGATGACAGGGGGCGGTCCGTCAGGACCGCCCCCTTCTTCGCCAAGGTCTCCAAAGAAAAAGACGGCGCCGAGGCGCCGTCTTCGGTGGGCGATAGAGGATTTGAACCTCTGGCCTCTTCCGTGTCAAGGAAGCGCTCTCCCCCTGAGCTAATCGCCCTCAGGTGGTGCGGCGAGGATAGCCGCGGACCTGGTTCGACGCCAAAGATCGGCGGCGTAGCCAGGCGTTTTGCCGGGTACGCGACAGGCCATGACACGCGAGATCCTCGACCAGGCCCAGACGATCGCCGTGGTGGGGCTGTCCACCAACCCGTTCAAGACCGCACACCGCATCCCCGCCGCGATGCAGGCGCTCGGGTACACCGTCATCGGCGTCCACCCCTCCGCGGACGAGCTGCTGGGCCGCCCCGCATACCGCACGCTGGCCGAGGTCCCGGTTCCGGTGGACATCGTCAACGTGTTCCGCCCGTCCCCTGAGGCCGCGGGCATCGCCCGCGAGGCGGTCGCGATCGGCGCCGGCGCGCTGTGGCTGCAGAAGGGCATCGTCTCGCCCGAGGCCGCGCGCATCGCCGATGAGGCGGGCATGGCATACGTCGAGGACCGGTGCATCGCGGTGGACGCCCACCGCTGGGGGGTCCGTCGCAGCGCCTGACCCTACGAGGGGTCGAAGCTGGCCACGATCTGCTCCCACACCGGTTGGGACTCCTCCCACCGCGACTCGTGGGTCTGGAAGTTCAGCGCGTAGCCGCGGCCACCGGTGACGATCGCCAGGTTGTACGCGTGCAGCTCGGCGCCGCCGTCGGTGTAGGTGTACTCCCACAGGGCGGCGTCGTCGCCGAGGTCGACGCGCTCGATGCGGATCTCTTCGTAGTCGTCATGGCGAGCGTCGAACGACTGCGACTGCTGCTGCCAGTCCGCAACGGCGTCGTCTCGCGGCTGGTCGGTGAACTGCACCCGCAGGTAGCGTCCGCCCTCCGGGTCGACGAGGTCGGTCGTGACGGCGTCGCGCTGCACCGGCTCCCAGCCGGCCGGGTAGGCCACGGTGGTCCCGGTGTCACCGACCGCGTGGGTCTCCCATTCCGGCGGCGTCGCGGCGTCCTGGTCGTCGGCTGAGTCCTCCGTGGGCTGCTCGCCGGGCGACTGCTCTGCCGGTGCGTCATCATCCGCCTGGGCGGATTGCTCCTGTTCGGCGGCCTGTTCCTGCCCCGCTTCCTGTGCCGCTTGGTCGTCGGTCGGCCGCTCGGTCAGGCCGTTGCTCGCCAGCCACACGGCCCCGACCAGCAGCGCCGCAACCGTTACCAGCACCGGCCACACCCGTCGTCCCCGGGGCGCAGCCGCCGTCCCCCAACCAGCGTCGGCCTGGGGATCGGCATCGTCCGCGGCGGCGGGTGCCGGTTCAGGCGGTCGTGGGTCCACCAGGGTCCGGTCGCGCCCGCCGGGGGCCGCTGTCGCGAGGGACTGCAGAACGGAAGCGACCTCGTCGGTGGTCGGGCGGTCCGAGGGCTCCTTTTCCAGCAGCCTGTTCAGCAGCGGCGCAAGGGGACCCGCTCGATGCATGGGCGCGGGCGGGTCGTGCGACACGGCCGTGAGGGTGGGGATGGCGCCGCCGCGGTCGAACGGGGGCTTGCCTTCCACCGCGAAGTACAGCGTCGCGCCGAGGCCCCACAGGTCAGTTGCCTCGGTGCTGGTGCCCTCCCGCGCCTGCTCGGGCGCCATGTATGACGGCGACCCGACGATGAGCCCCGTGGCCGTGATCTTGGGGTCGCCCTGGACGGCGGCAACGCCGAAGTCCGCCAGCTTCACGCCGCCGTCCGCCGGCACCATGACGTTGCCTGGCTTGACGTCGCGGTGGACGATGCCGTGCCGGTGGGCGGCCTGCAGCGCGTCGAGCAGCGCCGCTCCCAGCGCCGCGGCCTCGGCCGGTTCCAGCGGACCGCCTCGGTCGACGATCTCGGTCAGCGTGGCGCCATCGACGTGCTCCATGACGATCCAGGCCTGACCGTCTTCGTTGACGACGTCGAAGACCGTGATGACATTGGGATGGCTCAGGCGCCCCGCGGCGCGTGCCTCGCGGAGCACCCGCGCCCGGATCAGCTCCACCTCCTCGGGCGCGACACCCGACGGCAGGGTCACCTGCTTCACCGCGACGCGTCGTTGCAGCAACGTGTCGGTGGCCGCCCAGACCACGCCCATGCCGCCGCGGCCGATGCGCTCGCGGAGCTCATAGCGCCCCTGAAGGACGGTCGTGGGAGCCTCGGACGCGCTCATCTGGAAGTGGCTACCCCACGGGGGCAGCGCTCAGTCCTGCACCGTCAGACGTTGAAGCGGAAGTGGATCACGTCGCCGTCGCGGACGACGTAGTCCTTGCCCTCCACGCGCATGCGCCCCGCGTCCTTGACCGCCTGCTCGCTGCCCAGCTCGTCGTAGTCGCCGTAGGAGATCACCTCCGCACGGATGAACCCCCGCTCGATGTCCGAGTGGATCTCCCTCGCGGCCGCGGGCGCCTTGGTGCCGGCGCGGATGGTCCAGGCCCGGGCTTCCTTCGGGCCGGCGGTGAAATAGGTAATGAGCCCGAGCAGCCGGTACGCGGCGGTGATGAGCTGGTCCAGCCCCGAGCGCTCCAGGCCCAGGTCGGCCAGGAACTCGGCGCGCTCGGGCGGATCGAGCTCGGCGATCTGCGCCTCGGCCTCGGCGCAGACGACGATGACCTCGGCGCCCTCTTTGTCCGCGAGCGCCCGCAGAGCCTCGACGTGGGGGTTGTCAGGGCCGCCGAGGTCGGACTCAGCGACGTTCGCGGCGTACAGCACGGGCTTGGCGGTCAGCAGGCCCAGGGCTCGGTACACCGCGCGGTCGTCGTCGCCGGCGTCCAGGGCGCGCGCCGGCTGGCCGGACTCCAGGTGGCCGCGCAGCCGCTCGATGGCGTCGGCCTCCGCCTTGGCGGCCTTGTCACCGCTGCGCGCCGACCGTGCCGCCGAGGTTGCGCGCTTCTCGACCGTCTCGAGGTCCTTCAGCAGCAGCTCGGTGTCGATGACCTCGACATCACGCACCGGGTCGACCGAGCCGTCGACGTGGACGACGTCGGCGCTGTCGAAGCAGCGCACCACATGGACGATGGCGTCGACCTCGCGGATGTGGGACAGGAACTGGTTGCCGAGCCCTTCACCCTGGCTGGCGCCCCGGACGAGGCCGGCGATGTCCAGGAACTCGACCGTCGTCGGCACGGTGCGCGCGGAGCTCGCCAGCTCCGACAGCCGCTCCAACCGCGCATCGGGCACGGCGACGACGCCGACATTCGGCTCGATCGTGGCGAAGGGGTAGTTCGCGGCCTCGGCGCCGGCGGCGCTGACGGCGTTGAACAGCGTCGACTTCCCGACGTTCGGCAGTCCGACGATGCCGACTTGCAGACCCATGTGGTGTGCTCGCTTGGTCTAGACGTTGTGATCGGTGACCGGCAGGATGCCGTCGAGGATGCTGTGCCCGGTGACGGCCCACTGCGCCACAGCCCGGCCGCAGACGGCCCCCAGCAGGTTTCCGGTGCCGCTGTACCCGCCGAAGGCCCAGCCGTCACCGCGCCAGATGACCGGCAGCTTGTCATCGGTGAAGCCGATGGCGCCGGCCCAGCGGTGCGTGACGGGCGCACGCACCCCAAGACCCTGGCGCAGGAACACGTCCAGGTGGGACTGGACCGTCCCGGTGGGCGTGGCGTCGGTCGTCCACTCCGACGCGCCGCCCAGGTCCCGGAAGCCGCCCAGCACCACGCGCTTGTCGGGCAGCTGCTGCCAGTAGTCGTAGCCGTAGCGTGCGTAGACGGGGCGGGGGATGTCGATCTCGTAGGCCGGGGCGGTGGCGAGCATCTGCGCACGCGCGGTCCGGACGTTGGTCACACCGGGAACGGCCTTCTCAAGGCCGCCGTCCACGGCGACGATGACGGTCTTGCAGTGCACCGAGCCCTGCGGGGTGGCGACCTCGGATCCGCTCAGGGCGGTGGCGGGCGAGCGCTCGAACAGCCGGGCGCCGCGCATCCGCGCGCGGGAAGCGAGCAGCCGGGCGCGGCGCAGTGGCTGGACGGACGCGTCGTGGGGGAACAGCAAGCCGTGGCCTTCGGGCCCGTTGTAGACCTCCACCGGCAGGTTCGATGCGCGCATCGCGTGCAGCTGCGCGCGGCAGTCCTCGATCTCGTCCTGGTCGACGCCCAGCCGGATGCTGCCGGTGATGCGGATCGCCTGGGGCGTCTCCAGCCAGACGCGGTCGATCTGCTCCAGCGTGAGCCGGTACAGCGCGGCGGCGCGGTCCTCGCCCATGACCGCCACCGCCCGGTGGTAGAAGTCGGGGGTTCCCGCCAGGAAGAAGCCGCCGTTGCGGCCGGTCGCCCCGGCACCGACCCGGTCGCGTTCCACACCGACGACGTCGATCCCCAGGTCGAGCAGCTCGAGCACGGTCGACAATCCGGACCCGCCCAGGCCCACGACGCACACCTCGGCGTCCACCCGCCCCGTCAGCGGCGGTAGGGGATGCCACGGACGGTCGTCCCACACCGGACCGGTGTCCTGCGCAAGACGGCCCGCGCTGCGGCTGCGCACGGCGTGACTAGGATTCGCTGACATGTATGCCGAGATCGTAGGCGCCGAGTCCAACGAGCCCCTTGTCCTGCTCCATGGCGGCATCGGCACCGGTCACTACCACTGGTCCAAGCAGGTCAAGACGCTGTCCGAGCAGTTCCGTCTCCACCTGCCGGACCTTCCCGGCCACGGGCGCACGCCGCTGCCCGACGACGGGCGGTATGACCGCGAGGTGCAGGTGGAGGCTGTGGCGTCGTACCTCGACGACCTCGGCGGACCCGTCCACGTCGCCGGGTTCTCCATGGGTGGGCACGCGCTGCTGGCGCTGGCCGCGCGCCGCCCCGAGCTGTTCGCGTCGCTGACGCTGATCGGGGTGAGCGTCGCGGAACACGCCGGCCTGGACGGCTGGCGCCACAAGTTCGACCCCGACGAGCTCGAACGCGACTACCCCGTGTGGGCCAAGCACCTGTCCCGCATCCACGAGCCCCTGGGAGGCGCAGACGCCTGGAAGGACGTGTGCCGCCGGGACAGCAAAGGTCTGGAGGTGGACGTCGACGTTGACGCGCTGGACGGGGTGTCGTGCCCGGTGCTGCTCGTGCGCGGCGACCGGGATCCCGCGGTCGATCCCACCCACTACCAGCAGCTGCGCAAGGTGTGGCCCCACGCCGACGAGTTCGTCGTGCCCGCCGGCGCCCACGACGTCCAGCTGACCAGAGCCCGCGTGGTCGCCCCCGTCCTGCTCGAGTTCCTCCAACGAGCTCAGGACGCCGGCCCAGCCGACGCCGCGTAAGCACCGCCCACAGCGGGAAACCAGTGCCGAGGTCGCCGCGCCGGGCCGTGCGACACTGGAACCCATCGAAGGAGCCCCGTTGCGAGTCGTCCAGTTCGAGCAGCCACCGCCGACGCTGCGCCGTCCGGTGCTCGTGGCGGCCTTCAAGGGCTGGAACGACGCGGGTGAGGCAGCCAGCGGAGCGGTCCAGATGCTGTGGGAGGCGCTGGAAGCCCAGACGTTCGCATGGATCGACCCGGAGGAGTTCTTCGACTTCCAGCTGACCCGCCCCACGGTCCGATCGGTGTCCGGCGGCGGGCGCGCGATCGACTGGCCGGACAACCGGTTCGGATGGGCCGAGCTGCCCGGCGCCGACCGCCATGTCGTGCTCCTCGATGGCACCGAGCCCAACCTGCGGTGGCGAACGTTCTCCGAAGGCATCGCCGACCTCGCGCTCACGCTCGACGTCGAGATGGTCCTGACCGTCGGGGCCCTGCAGGTCGACGTGCCGCACACCCGTCCCGTGCCCGTGACCGGGAGCGCCGGTGACGTTCGGCTCGCCTCCCGGCTGGGCCTGAGCCGCAGCACCTACGAAGGGCCCACCGGGATGACCGGTGTGCTGCACCAGGCATGCGCGAAAGTCGGCATGGAGGTCGTCAGCCTGTGGGGCGGGGTGCCGCACTACCTGTCCGGGACGCCGTACCTCAACGCGACGCTGTCGCTGACCGACCGCATCGTGCGCGTGCTGGACGCCGACGTGCCGCTGGACGAGCTGGAGCGCGAGGCCGCCTCGCAGGTCGAGGACCTGCGCGCGCTGCTGGACGAAGACGAAGACCTGGCCGAGTACGTCGCGGAGCTGGAGGACCGCTTCGCGGAAGGTGACGAGGATCCCCTGCCCGAGGCCGGCGTGACGGGCGACGAGCTGGCCGAGGAGTTCCAGCGCTACCTGCGTGACCGGGGCGGCCACTGAGCCGCCTGGCCACACTGATCGCCGTCGCGGCGTTCGCCGCGGCCTGCAACGGCGGGCCTGGACCGCAGCCCTCGGCACCGACCCCGCCGGCCACCGAATCGCCTGCGACGCCGGCGCCGGCCCCCGAGTCTCCCGCGGCCGACGCCGGCGAGGAGCCTGAGCCCGCGGCGTTGGACGACGTCGCTGTCGCGGTCGAGCAGGTCGCAGAGCTCGACAGCCCCATCGCCATGGCGGTGCGTGCCGGCAGCGACGACCTGTACGTCGCCGAGCGGCCCGGTCGCGTCCGTATCGTCCGCGACGACGGGGTGGTCGAGCAGCCGGTGATCGACATCGCCGACCGGGTCTCCACCGGCGGTGAGCGGGGACTGCTCGGGCTGGACTTCACCCCCGACGGCGAGCGCCTGATCCTCAGCTACACCGACCCCAACGGCGACAGCCGGGTCGAGTCGTTCCCCATGGATGGCGACCGTGCGGACGCGCAGGCGGGTCAGACGCTGCTGGAGGTGGGCCAGCCCTACGCGAACCACAACGGCGGGAACGTGGTGGTCGGGCCCGACGACAAGCTGTACATCGGACTCGGCGACGGCGGGTCCGCCGGCGACCCGCAGAACAACGGGCAGGATTCGCAGACGCTGCTCGGGTCGCTGCTGCGCGTGGAGCTCGACGGCACCGTTCCCGACGACAACCCGTTCGTCGACGGTGGCGGTCAGCCGGAGATCTTCGCCATCGGCCTGCGCAACCCGTGGCGGTTCTCGTTCGACCGTGAGACCGACCAGCTATGGGTCGCCGATGTCGGGCAGAGCGCGATCGAGGAGATCAACGTCACCAACCTCGAGCAGACGGCCGGTCGCAACTACGGCTGGAACCTGATGGAGGGGACGCAGACGTTTGCCGGTGACGGACACCCTGACGACGCGGTGGTCCCAGTCGTGGAGTACCCCACCGGTGAGCAGGGTTGCGCCGTCACGGGCGGGTACGTCTACCGCGGTGAGGCGATCGACGACCTGCGCGGTGCGTACCTGTACAGCGACTTCTGCGGCGGGTGGCTGCGCGCCGTTCGGATGAACGGTCGTGACGTGGGCGACGAGGCCACGCTGGGCGTCGAGCTGCCCGAGGTGGCGTCGTTCGGCCAGGACGCGGACGGCGAGCTGTATCTGCTGTCGCTGGCCGGCGGGGTCTACCGCATCGTCCCGGACTGAGCAGGCCCGTCGGCCCTGCGCCCGCGTGGCGCGACTGACGATCGGCCGGGTCGACCGTCACCCAGTCAGGCGCTGGCGCACCATCGCGTTGACGGCCTTGCCGTCGGCGCGCCCCTTCACCTTGGGCATCACCGCGGACATGACACGGCCGAGGTCCGAGGGCGACGTGGCGCCCGTCTCGGCGATCGCCTCATCCACCACCTGCTGCAGGGTCGCTTCGTCCAGCTGCTCCGGCAGGTACGCGCGGATCACCTCCAGCTCGCGGCGTTCCTTCTCCGCAAGCTCGGTGCGCCCGGCCTCGTCGTAGGCCTCGGCCGCCTCGGTGCGCTTCTTCGCCTCGCGGGTGAGCAGCTCGAGCACCTGCTCGTCGGTCACGTCGCCGGACTGTCCGGCGGCCACGCGGGCGTTCTTGATCGCTGCGACCACCATCCGCAGCGTGCCGACGGTCTCGGCGTCGCGGGCTTTCATCGCCGCGGTCAGGTCTGCCTGGATCTGCTCCGAAAGTGCCATGGCGCCATCGTAGAAGCCGTGCCGTCGTGCTCAGCGGCGCCAGGTCCAGCCGAAGTTGAAGGCGAAGTTCAGCCCGGAGCCGATGCAGATGCCCAGCGCCTGCGCGAGCAGGTACGGCATGAACTCCTTGAACAGCGTGGCGCTGGCGACCTGCACGGCGGCGCCGAGCAGCATCGTGAGGTTGAACTGCAACAGCCGCCGCAGGCTGATCCGCCGGTGGTGGAAGGTCCACAGCTCGTTGCCGAGGTAGTTGCCGATGATCGCCACCTCGGTGGCGATCGCTGACGATCGGGTGAACCCAAGGCCCAGCTGGCCGTGCAGTACCTCCAGCACGGCGAGGTTGACGACGGTGCCGATGACGCCGACGACCCCGAACTTGGCGAGCGCGATGAGCAGCCGCGGCTTGGCTCTTGCCGGTCCGCCGCGCAGCTCCTCGCCGAGGACCTCCTCAGGAAGCGGTAACGGGTTCGAGGAGGTCATCGAAAGCGTCGAACACGTCGTCGTCGAGCTCGAGGTCGGCAGCGCCCACGTTGTCGTCGACGTGGTCGGTCTTGGTGGCGCCGACGATCACCGAGGAGACGAAGTCTTGACGCAGGCACCAGGCCAGCGACAGCTGGGCGAGCGTGCATCCCGCCTCTTCGGCGACCCCGCGCGCCTCGGCGACGGCGTCGAGGACGTCCTGGTTGAAGTAGCGGCGCATGAACTTCGCGTCCTCGCCGGCGGCGCGGCTGTCTGCCGGCACGTCGTCGACCGAGGTGTACTTGCCGGTCAGGATGCCCATGGCCAGGGGGGACCAGACCACGTTGCCGACCCCCAGCTCCTCGCAGGTGGGCAGCACCCGCTGCTCGATGTGACGCCACAGCGCCGAGTACTGCGGCTGGTTCGACACCGGCGGGGACCAGCCGTTGGCGCGACACAGGTTCACCGCGTGCGCGATCTGGTCGGCGTTCCACTCCGACACGCCCCAGTACAGGATCTTGCCCTGGGAGATGAGGTCGTCCATGACCCGGCAGGTCTCCTCTAGCGGCGTGTCCGGGTCGTAGCGGTGGCATTGGTACAGGTCGATGTAGTCCACGCCCAGCCGCCGGAGGCTGTGGTGGCACTGCTCGGTGACGTGCTTGCGCGACAACCCGCCGTCGTTGGGGCCCTCGCCCATGTCGAAGAACACCTTGGTGGCCAGGACGTACGAGTCGCGCGGGAAGTCCGCCAGCGCCTTGCCCATGACCTCCTCGGCCCGCCCACGCATGTACACGTTGGCCGTGTCGAAGAAGTTCACGCCCAGGTCGTAGGCGCGCCAGATGCACTCCTGGGCGATCTGTTCGTCGACGGACCCGCCGTAGGTCAGCCACGAACCGAGGCCGACGGTCGAGACCTGGACGCCCCAGCGTCCCAGCTTGCGGTACTGCATGCGCTCCTCGGGTGGCCGGAGGGGGTGTTGGACGAGCGGGAATGGTAGCCGCGGGTCAGTGGGTCGCGTTGGCGCCCTCGGCGGCGGCTGCGGCCTGTGCCAGCCGCAGCCAGGCCTCGCGCCCCAGCTCGTGTGCGAGGGCTTCCAGCAACTGCACCAGCGGTGCGGACAGGGTCACGCGGACGTAACCGGGCTCGCTGTCGACGTCGACGGTGACTTCCTCGGCATCGGCGCGCAGCCTGACGTCAGGCACCGGGGGCCACTGCGGGTCGTCGGGCTGCTGTTCGGCCAGGTAGTCCCACGTCTCGGGGGCGATCTGTTCCAGCAGCCGGTGCAGGTCGGTCAGATCCGTCCCGACCCGCGCCAGGAGCGCACCGATCTGATGGAGCCGGTCATCCACGCCGGCGGCGTGCTCCCGGCAGTAGAAGTGGTCAGGGGGCAGAGACTCGCCGCACACCGCACAGGTGTCATCGCGGTACACGGGGCACCCCCCTCGCGGACGAGCGGATCCCGGCACTGGCGAGGCCAGCGCCCGACGGGTGGGCTGTTGCGGCTACGCGATGGCGCGCAGGAACGCCAGCCAGATGACCGCGAGCGCGATCGGTGCCGTCAGCAGTGCCAGCACGATGGCGATCCCGCGGGCCCACGGCTGCCAGTGGGCGTCGGTGTGTGGAAGGTGCACGTGCATGGGCCGAGTATGCGGCAACGACGCGGGTAGGAGCCAGGACCTTTGTCACTGGTCAGACGTCGATCGGCCTGCCGAGTGCGTCTTGCAAGAAGCGCAGTTCGAGCATGAGCAGGTTCTCCGCCACGACCTCCTGCGGGGTCATGTGGGTCACGCCGGACAAGGGCAGGACGGCATGGGGCCGACCGGCCTCCAACAGCGCCTGCGACAGGCGCAGGGTGTGGGCGGCGACGACGTTGTCGTCGGTGAGGCCGTGGATGAGGAGCAAGGGTCGTTCCAGGCGGTGCGCCTCGGCGAGCAGGTTGCAGCGCTTGTAGCTGTCGGCCGCGGTATCGGTGCCCAGGTACCGCTCGGTGTAGTGGGTGTCGTACAGCGACCAGTCCGTGACTGGTGCGCCCGCCACCGCGGCGTGGAACACGTCGGGGCGCCGCAGGACGGCCAGCGCGGCGAGGAACCCGCCGAACGACCAGCCCTTGATCGCGACCCGGTCCAGGTCCAGCAGCCCCGGGTGCATTGCGGCGCACGCTTGCAGCGCGTCGACCTGGTCCTGCAGCGGGGCCTCGGCCAGGTCGCCCGCGATTGCGTGCTCCCACGCGGGCCCGCGGCCGGGCGTTCCGCGGCCGTCGACCACCAGCACCGCGAACCCTGCGTCGGCGAACCACTGCGACTGCAGATGGCTGTTGTGGCTGCGCAGCACCCGCTGCGCGTGGGGCCCGCCGTAGGGATCCAGCAGGACCGGCAGCGGCTGCTTGCCGTCGTGGCCGTGGGGGAGCAGCAACACCGCACGCAGGTCGCGGTCCCCGAGTGTCAGCTCCCGCGCGTTGGTCGTCAGCGGCGGCCTTTCGGCGTGGCTGGTGATCACATGGCGACCGCCGTTGCCGCGGACCGTCGTGGTGACCTCGGGGGAGGCCAGCGACCGTTCCACGACGACGGTGGCGCGGTCGACGGCGACCCCATCGGCGACGCCGTCGGTGCGAGTCAGGGGTTTCAGATCGGAGCCGTCGGGGGCGCACGACCACACGGCAACGCTGGTGGGACCGTCACCCGAGGCCGCGAAGATCAGGCGGTGCTCACCGGCATGCAGCAGGCGGCGCACCTGCAGGCCCGGTGGCGTGACGGGCGCCCCGTCGACCGCCAGGCGGCGGGTGTCGGGATCATCGTGGGCGGTCACCAGCCGGCCGTCGACCAGCCAGGCCGGCAGCCCCGCGATGAGCTCCACCCACGGGCGCTGCACCTGTTCGTGGACCACCCGGCAGCCGCCGGCGTCGTCGACGGCGCACACGACCAGACGCTGCTGGTCTCGGGATTGCGCAACAACGGTCAGCGGTTCGCCCTCGCCCCAGGACACCGAGGCCAAGTACGGCAGCTCTTCGCGTCCCCAGTCGACCTCGGTCAGCGATCCGTCCAGTCTCGCGACGTGCAGCGACACGTCGGCGTTGGCCGTGCCGGCGGCGGGGTAGCGGTGCTCGACCGGTGGCGCCTGTGGATTGGTCGCATCGGCGATGTGCCAGGTGGCCACGGGCGTCTCGTCGACCCGCGCGACGGCGAGCGCCGTGCCGTCCGGCGACCACCAGTAGCCGCGGAACCGTCCCATCTCCTCCGCTGCGACGAAGTCGGGTAGGCCCCACGACACCGCGTCGGCCGCTTCCGGCGTGACGCGCTGCGCCGTCTCGCTGGAAAGGTCGAGGACCCACAGAGCGCGGTCCTGCACGAACGCGACGGCGCTGCCCGCCGGGTCCAGACGGGGCGCGATCACCGGCGGGCGGGCCGCCAGCGCCGTCACGCCACCGTCGACGAGGTCGGCGACGTACGCCGCCGAGCCCAGCGCGAACACCGCAGCCGTGACCTGCCGGTCCGTGGCGTATGACACGATCCCGCCGGCGCCTTCGCGCGCGCGCTCCCGCCGGGCGCGCTCCTCTGGGGGGAGATCGTCGTCGCCGGCCAGGTCCCGCGGATCGGCGATGCAGCGCTCCGCGCCGGTGGCGGTGTCCAGCACCCACAGGCAGCCCACGGGGTCGTCGCCGGCGCGGCTGCGCACGAAGACGACGCGCGACCCGTCGGGGGCGATCGCCAACGACCGTGGAGCACCCAGCGTGAACCGCTGGGTGGCCGCGTACCGTCGGGGGAAGCTGCGGGGCTGCGCGGCGCCGCTCATGAGGCGGCGATCGTCGATTCCTGGAGCCTGGGGCAACGGCGTTCGTGGCCCGGTCGGACCCACGTCCACGCCTGGCAGGCGGGGCAGCGCGTCCCATCACGGACGATCGGGTTGCCCTCGAGGGCCAATGGCAGGTGGACGTCCAGCCGGGCGCACACGAAGGACTCGTAGGCCTTCTCGGCCAGCTGGCGGTTGCGGTCCGCGAGCTGCTCGAGCTCTGCCTGCGGGTCGATGGCGGTGCCCTGCTCGATCAGCAGCGCGATCAGGTCCGCCGACTCGGGTCGGGACAGGTCCAGACCCTCGATGGTCGGGGCCCGCAGGCTCTCGGGCAGCGGCAGCTCGACACCCCGCTCGCGCCACCCGTGCCAAACCGCCAGCCCCTCGGAACGGCTGCGGCCCGCAGCCTCGTCGACCTGGGCGACGATCCGGCTGCGGACGCGGTCGGCCATCCCGTGGTCGCGCGCCCACGCCAGCAGCGCCACGATGTTGTCCGACGTCAGATCGATCCGATCGACGAGCGTCTCGAGGCGTTCCGGGTACTGCTCGGCGACCTGCGACAGGGTCGCCACGGTGGCGGGGAGGCGCTCGACGTGCGCGGACAGCAGGGCGTCCATCGCCGGCGGCAGCGTCCCTTCCTGCTGCTTGACGGCGGCGGCTTCGGCGAGCCAGCGATCGTCCGGGTCTTCGGGGAGCGGGACCTGCAGGTCCGGCTCGCGGGCGAGCAGTGCAGTGGCGATGGCCGGCCGGCGACCCACCAGGGTGAGGTGGCCGGTCAGGACCTCCTTCAGCCACGTCCAGATCAACCCCTGCGCGCGTTCGACGTCCTGCGCAACGCGGTCAGCCTGGCCGGCCAACCCCAGCTTGACGGCATGGGTGAGGGCCACCCGGGCGCGCTCCAGCGCACGCTGGCGCTCGGCGAGGACCGGCTTGCACTCCTCGGGTCGGGCGCGGAACAGCTCCCACAGCGCGAACAGGTCGCGGTAGCGGCCCGCGGCTGCGGAGGCGATGAAGTGGCGTGCGAGGGCCTCCGGTCCGAGCAACGCCCCGGCCGTGACCGGCGGGATCTCGGTGATCAGCGCCTCGCGGGCCTTGCGCGACAGGCGCGAGAGCTTGGGGTCAGGCGCCAGGACGTACGCGAGCGCCTGCTCGTTGGTCTTGCCGATCCGCTTGACGACCTCGGCGGGATCCGGCCCCGCGGGCTTCTTGGGCTTCTTGGGCTTGGGGGCCGGAGCCTCGGCGGTGGGGGCTGCGTCGGCGGCATCACCGGCGGCCGGCGCCGGCTCGGGGTGGGGCAGCGCCTCCGGGTTGGGTTCGATGGCGCCATCCGCGATGTCCGCCTCGTCGTGGCCGTCCGCCGCCTCGTCGTCGTCCGCGCTGTCGTGATCGTCCGCGGTGTCCTCGGCCGGCGCCGGCGCCGGCCCGGGCTCCGGCTCGGGCTCCGGCGCGGTCTCGGGCTGGGGCTCGGGCGCCGGCGCGGTCTCGGGCTGGGGCTCCGGCGGGGTCTCGGGCTGGGGCGCGGGCTGGGGTGCGCCCTCGGGCACGCCGGTGTCGTGCGGCGGCTCCTGCGGCGTCTCGTCGGTCGGGGCCACGGGGAACCTCCTGCAGTCAGGACCGGTCTCGCGGGCGGTGCGCGCGAGGGTCGACGGGGGTGCGGGCTACGGAGGATACCCGTGTGGTGCGCGCCCTCCGGTGCAATCAGGCGCTGTCGGCGGCCGCGGCGGCGACGGACCGCAACGTGTGCATCGCTGCCGCGTTGTGGGGCCGTGCCAGCTGCTCGGCGGTGGTCTCGACCGCCGTCTCGGCCACGACCTCGCGGGGCCGGCTGTCCATCAGGTTGCGGCTGAACACCGCCAGGTCGGCGGCGGTCGGCTGGATGACCAGCGTCGGCAGGCCGCGTTCGTTGAGCAGTCGCAGCTCGGCATCGAGCCGGCGCTGGGCCACGCGGCGCAGGGGGTACAGGTACCGGTCGACGAACCCCGCGGCGGCATGGCCTTCCAGCGACGACATCGGGTTGATGACGACCACCAGGTCCAGGTCGAGGTCGGCAAGCAGGTCGGCGTTGCTGGGGGAGTGCATCCCGCCGTCGACGTACCGGTCCCGCCCGATCTTCACGGGGCGGTACAGGCCCGGGATGGCGCACGACGCCCGCACCGCCCGGTCCAGGTGGGCGCGCGGTGAGCCGGGCCGCCCGAAGACCACACGCTCGCCGGTGCGCAGGTTCAGCGCGACGACCCACGTCCGGGGGTGAGGCGCCCACCCGGCGGGGACGACGCGCTGCAGCGCGTGCCCGATCGCCACATTGGTGAACATGCCCTCCGGAAGAAACGCCGTCAGCGCCACCTCGGGGCGGACGGCCCACGGCTGAAACAGCGCCTTCAAGGCCAGGCGTCGCGACTGCGGGCCGATCCGCGGCAGCGCCCGCGCCGGGGTGAAGATGTCCTTCAGCGTCTGCGCCTCGCCTGGGTCATCGGTGCGATCGGGATAGCGCTCGTCAGGGGGCAGCCGCCCACCGCGGGACCGCCACAGCCCGAAGTGCGCCGGCATGCCGGCTCCGTACAACGCCGCGTGCACCGACCCCGCGGAGGTGCCCACCAGCACCGAGGCGGTTCGGGGCTGGAAGCCAGTGGCCTCGTGAACCGCCACCGCCGCGCCCGAGAGGTAGGCGTTGCCCAGCACACCACCGGCGCCGAACACCACCCCGACGCGGGGCCGGCGGTTGACGTCGGTGGGCTGCGGTGCCCACGGCGCGCCTTCCAGGTACGGCAGCACCTCGGCGTCGAGTGAGCGGACCGCCTCGGCGGTCGACTCGAACGGCAGTGATGCGGCACTCACGACAGAACCTGCGAACTCTCCTGGGTCTGGTCCAACCAGATGAGGATGTCATCGGCAAGTCTGTCGGGTGCCTCGAGCATCGGAACATGGCCCAGATCGTCGTAGGTGATGTGTTCCCAATCCCCACGGCGAGCCGCCAGCCGTTCGATGCCTCCGGCGAGGACCAGGCGGTCCTTCGCGCCGTGGATCAGCAACGTCGGGGCACGGCTGTCGTCGACCGCCTTCCACACGCGTCGCTGGCCCGGCCCGATGAGCTTGAGCAGGCTGCGCGCCGCGTGCAGCATCGCTGCGCGCGCGTACGGCAGCTCCCGCCGGCGGCGGACGAGGTCGACGTGCTTGTCGAGCAGGTCGGCGTCGAGCCGGTCCGGGTGGGCGGCGCACAGCAGCATCGTCTCGCGGACCTGCTGCGCGGGGGTCGTCCGCGCTTGACGCCGAGCCAGGAACCGCTCACCTAGACCGGGCACGGCCATGGCGGCGAAGTTCACCACCACACGCGGGTCCACCGGCGCGTTGAGCGGCCGTGGTGACGCCGGCGCGATCAGCACGGCACGTTCGACGAGGCGGGGCCGCGCGGCGCACAGCAGCAACGTCAGCAGCCCACCCATCGAGTTGCCGAGCAAGATCACCGGCCGGTCAGGCGACACGGTTCGCACGAAGCCCGACAGCAGGTCGAGGTTGTCGTCGACGGTGGGCCGGCGTCCGGTCGGGGGGGTCAGCCCGAACCCGGCAAGATCGGGCGCGTACACCGTGCCGCGGTCGGCCAGCCGTTGCGCCAGCAGCGCCCAGTTGACGTGGGAGCCGCCCAGGCCGTGCACGCAGACGAACACCGGTCCCTGCGTCGGACCGTCCCAGCACGCGGTGTGGACGTCGACGTCGCTGCGGCCCCGGTCCAGCCTGGAGCGGGGGACGGTCAGCCAGGCCAGCCGCACGGGGGCTAGTTGTCCGGCGGGATGATGAGCTCTTGGCCGACACGCAGGCCGGTCGTCGAGTCCAGGTTGTTGGCGTCGACGATCAGGTCGAACTTCCGCGGGTCGCCGTAGAACTGCTCGGCGATGCGCGTGAGCGTGTCGCCCGACTGGACGGTGTACGTCTCGCCCTCGCCGACGGCATCCCCGTCGTCACCGTCATCGGCAGTGTCGTCGGCCTGCTGGTCCCCGCCGTCGCCGTCGTCGGCGTTGGCCTGGTCGTTCTCGGCGTCGTCGGCGTTCTGCGCCGCGGCGGCCTCCAGCTGCTGGCGCAGGACCTGGTTCTCGCTGGACAGCTCCACGACCTGGCTGTTGGCCTCGTTGTACTCCGCCTGCGACACACCATCGTCACCGGCGCACGTGCCCAGCCAGAACGCAAGGGCGAGGGCGCCGAGGAAGAACGCGATACGGCCCCACAAGACGCGGGGCGCGTACTCCTCTTCGAGCTCGTAGTCCTGTTCCATTACCGCGCAGTATCCACCATTCGCTGCCGAGCACCTACTCTGCCACGCATGATCGAGCGCGAATGGGTCTCCGTCACGAATCCGGACGATCCGTACGACCGGTACGTCTTCGACGTCAGCTTCCTGCTGTCGGCGTACACGTGCATCTACGGCCAGGGTTGCCCGGGCGTCGGGAAGGGACCGGAGATCGCCTGCTGCGGCTTGGGCGCCCACTACGTCGACGAGGACGACCGCGAGCGGGTCGAGGCGATGGTCGACGTGCTCGGCCCCACGTTCATGCAGAACTACGGCGACGCCAAGCGCAAAGGGGTCACGGCGCTGCAGCCCGACGGTGAGCACCGCACGCGGGTGCGCAACGGCGCCTGCATCTTCCTCAACCGGGACAACTGGCCGACCGGAGCCGGTTGCGCGCTGCACCACTACGCCATGGCGCGTGGGGAGCACCACATGACCTACAAGCCCGAGGTCTGCTGGATCGTGCCGTTGCGACGCGAGGTCACCGAGGACGTCGCCGACGACGGCGAGGACTGCTATGTCACGACGATCACCTCCTACGACCGGGGGGCATGGGGGCCCGGCGGCGCCGACTTCGAGTGGTGGTGCACCGACGCGGCGAGCGCGCACGTGGGCGTCGACCCGGTGTACGTGTCGATGGAGATGGAGCTGCGCGCGATGACCAGCGACGGCGTCTACGAGGAGCTCGCCACCTACCTCGCCGACCGTCGGTCGACCGCGCGCACCGCGTTGCCGTTCCGTGTGGTGACCGGTCAGCCGTCGCAGCCGTAGCAGCGCGCGACGATCAGGGGTCTGAGCGCACCGCCCCCACGCCCCACGCGGCCGGGAAGCGCACCGACCGCTGCGCGAGCTCCGGCTTCTGTGCGGCCATGACGCCCGCGAAGCGGTGCAGCGCGTCCACGACGGGGAGAAGCCGTTGCAGGTGCTGCTGCTCGGCGACCACCGCTCCCAGGTACCCAGCCACCTCCACGAGGCGCTCGTGCAGCAGCACCCATGCCGCGTCGGTGTGCGGGAGCATGTACCCGGCTCGGTAGAAGACCTCGAACGACGGGCCGGCGGTTCGCCCCGGGTGATCGGGCCCGGCCGGCATGCGGGTGGCCGCCTCGCCCAGCGGCTTGAGCACCTGGACCATCAGACCGACGGCGACGCCGGCCAGGGCCTGCAGCTGCGCCGGGGTCTCGTGGCCGTGGCCGAAGAACCGTCCGAGCGTGTACAGCAGGATCTCGTAGCTGACGTTGAACGCGTCCAGCACCCGTGCCGTCACCGGGTCGCCGACCAGCGGACTGGGCGGCGCGTCGACCGGCGCGCGCACACACGCCGCGATGACGGGGCGCGCCGGCTCGAAGGACGGGTCGGCGCGGCGCAACTCCAGGAACTCGCCGAGGATGTGCAGGAACCGGCCGTAGTGCGCGTCGCGCCAGTGGCCGCGGGTGCCCTCGCCCTGCTCCACGACCGTGTCGATGGCCTGGCGAGCCGATGCCAGATCCGTCACCGGCACAAGATCGGCCCACTGGAAGCTGTCGGGTCCGGCCTGGGCGTACGGCGGACCACAGAACAGCCACTGCTCCCCGTGCCGCTCGGCGAGGTGCTCCATGCCTTCACCGATCGCCCGGTACAGCTCGCCGACGGTGGCGAAGTGCTGGCCGGACGGGACGATGTCCTCGGGCGCGGCCCGCAGTGGTTCGGCCTCCTGCAGCGCTTGGTAGGCCTCCACGTCGTCGCGGTTGATCCCCTCCGGGCGCTCCAGGAACAGAAAGTGGCGCAGGGCACGTTCGCTGAAGGGCTCGAGCGCCAGGTGGACACCCGGCGGGTAGTAGCGGCCGGCTTGCGGCAGGTTGGGCCTGCCGACCCGCGGCGCCGCCCCGACCGCGGCGAGCAGGTTGTTGACCAGCGCCATGTGCAGCATCTCTTCGTGCGCGACCCGCAAGATCTGCTGCTTCCAGTCGGCGACGGTCGCCAGCCTCCGCTCGTCGAGCCCCTCGTCGGGATCGGTCTTCAGCGAGAACGCCGCGAACAGGTACTGGCACATGATGGCGTGCTCGAGCTCTGCGGCCTCGCTGAGCATGTAGATCAGCGCGTCGCGGTGCTCGATGACCATGCGAGGGCCGGTGCGGCTCATACCCGCCTCAACCCGGCGTCGTGGCCGCGACCCGCATCGCCGCGGCCGCCCACCGGTCCATGCGCCGGCGCAGCGACGGGGCGGTGAACAGCTGCCCGCGCAACGCACCGGCGAACCCGGGGGTGTCGGCCTGGGTGGCGAGCACCAGGCGGCTGCCGCCGCGGGCGTCGCGCACGACCCGGCAGCCGACGCTGAACCCTCCCCGCTCGGTCGTCGTCGTGATCTCGAACAAGCGCCGTTCCCACGTCACCACGCGCCAGCGCCGCATCGTCCCTGCTTCCACCGTCTCGACCTGCGTGCCGACCACGGGCGGGTCGGGATCGACGTCGGCGACGCTTTCCACGTCGGTCCACTCCGGCAGCCGCCACAGGTCGCCCACAACCGCCCACAGCGCGTCGGTGCTGACGTTGACCGACGTGGTGAACGTCTCCAGGCGTACCGACACGGGTCAGCCCAGCGCCCGACCCCGCTGCGCGGAGCGGCCGACCCGCTCGGCCAGGGCTGCGGTGCGGTCGAGGATCTCGGGGTAGTCGTAGTCCAGGGTCGCCACGTGGTAGCTGCGCTCGAGCCACACGTGCTCGAACTCGACCGCCCCGATCCGGTCGGGGATCAGCTTGGCGCTGAAGTCCCCGACGACGTGGTCCTCCCGAGACGTCAGCAGCAGCGTCGGGACGGTGGTGTCCGGCAGGCCGGCGATGGCCTGCCGCTGCAGCTGGGTCAGCGAGTACAGCGCGCGCAGCGGCAGCCGCTCGTAGCCGACCTCGTCCATCCCGGGCTTGGCGATGTCGTTGATGACCCCCGGGAACGACGGCACCAGCAGCCGCATGATCGGCAGCAGCTTGGCCATGGGCGCATCGGTGCCCAGGAACGGGTTGATCATGACCAGGCCTGACAGGTCGTCGCCCCGGGTCTGGGCCAGGCGCAGCGACAGCAGCCCGCCGACGGACAGCCCGACCGCGACCTGCCGGCGCGTGCGAGCCCGCAGCCGCTCGAAGGCGCCGACCGTCTCGCGGGCCAGGTCCTGCCAGCGGACCGACATCAGCTCCTTGACGTGGGTGCCGTGACCGGGCATGAGTGGCAGCTCGACGGCGAACCCGCGTTGCGCCAGGTCCTCGGCGAGCGGGCGCATGCTCGCCGGGCTCCCGGTGAACCCGTGGACCACCAGGATCCCGATGTCGCGGTTGTCGCCCGAGCCCTCACACGACCACGGCTCGCATCCCGGCCGGATCTCCACCACGTCTCGCCTCCTGTGTCGACCTGCGCCGCCCACGGAGGCTAACAGCCGCAGCCGGCGGTCAGACGTCTGGGTCGCCGCGCTGCTGGCCCTGCCGGTTGCGCAGGAAGCCGCCCATCGTGCCGCCGGCTGTCATGCCCGCGATGCCGAAGGCGATCACGGCGATGATGATGCTCAGGGTGCTGCCGCCCCAGATCACCAGGCCGGCGATCAGCCCGAGGACCACGCCGACGATCGCGCCGACGACCGTGCCGATCGTCCCGCCGACCATCTGACTCTTCGTGGCGACGACACCAGGGCCGGCGAACGACGAGTCCGCCTCCTCACGCAGCTCGTTGCGCGGGCCTTGCTCATCAGCCATGACGCCTCCTATCGGTTGCCCTCTTCCTGCCCGGGTCAGACAACCAGAAACCCGCGCCGGCGCGGGTTTTTGAGGTGGGGCGGCACCGGCGGCGGCAAAA
>Ga0247713_1000402_pt1 | contig 27612 bp, 28 predicted proteins | sample 21E_NmetaG_FD_189936 | JGI IMG/M metagenome (GOLD analysis project Ga0247713, IMG submission 189936) | Soil microbial communities from hillslope of Landscape Evolution Observatory, University of Arizona, Oracle, AZ, United States - 2-1-E_N | ecosystem: Engineered > Artificial ecosystem >... | reverse complement strand
CGCTCGCTCACTCCCCCACCCGCCAAATCCTATTTGCTTCCAAAATAGGAATTCGCCTGTCAGGCTTTGCGCGATTCGATGCTTGCGCCCCGGCCAGCCCTTTCGCCTCATCCCTTTCCGCGCCGCGCGGCGGGCCCGGGCGAGGCTTCGAAAATAGGATTCCGGAAAAGCGCGCCGCAATGTCAACCGTGTCAACTTGCCTTCGGCCCAAATCCTGCTGAGTCCGGTTTCGCCTATCCTACAAATCCGGCGATTGGCGGCGGCCGTTCCGGGCCCTTCGCCGCGCCTCGGCCGCCCTCACTTGCTGGTATAGTCGCTAAAGCCGATGATGATGATGGCGATCGCCAGCGCGAAGGACAGCACGCCGATCACCACCACCCACGCCTCGCGCTCGGTCGGATAGGGGTTGATCACCTTTTCCACCGGGCGCGCCGGAGGATCGCGCCGGATTCGCGACGGCCGCGCCGGCGGGTTCAGCTCGACGGCCTTTCGGCCGGGGTTCAGCGGCTTGCTCACCCGCCAATGTCTACGCCGCCACGGTTACGAGCCGGTTACCGTCGCCGGCGAGGCAACCGGGGATGAACGGCCTGTAGTTTGCGGTTCATGGAGCAGGCGCCGCCCGCGGCTCGTTATCCATGCACTGCAAATTTCCAAGCGGGAGCAAAATGTCATGCGTCATTCCCTTTCTTTCCTCGCCCTCGGCGCGGCCCTCGCCGCTTCGCCGGCGCTCGCCCAGGTCAATGTCGGGCTCGGCGGACAGGCCGAAGCCGGAGCCCGCGTCGGGGTAGGGGTCAATCCCGGAGCCGCGGTCGAGGGAGTCACCGGAACGCTTGACCGGACGGTCAATGCCCTCGACCGGACGGTCAACCGGACCGTCGGCAAGGACCTTCGGCTCGCCACCAGCGCCGACCTTCGCGCCGGCGCCGAAGTCCGCGACGGTCGCGGCAATCGGGTCGGAACCGTCCATTCCGTGCACGGCGACATGGTCATGGTGATCGAGGGCAATCGCGCCTTCCACGTTCCGCTCGCGGCGCTCTACCGCGGCGGCAAGGGGCTGGTGACCAGCCTCACCCGGGCGCAGATCGAAGCCGCCGCCCAGGCCCATGCCCATGGCCACGTGCACGGCCACGCGCACAACTGATTCGGGTGCGGCCGCCGCTAGCGCTAGCGACGGTCCTGCTTCGACCGCTCGAGCCAGCCGGGCGGCGCGGTTCCGAGCACGGCCTTCGGCTCCTGGCGTTCGGCCCGCGGCCGCTCGCTTCCCGGCCAGGCGACGACCGCGATGGCGATGGCGAGGAGCGCGAGGGCGAGGATCAGGCCGAAGATCGGAAGCGTGCTCAGCATCAGCCGCGGGTTCTCGGGCTGGGTGCGCGGCCTCAGCGAGTTGAGCGAATGCGGCCGCGATCGCCGCCGGCGGGCGAGGCCGAGCAGATAGCCGTCGATCCGCGCCCATTTGCGCGGTCGCGACTCGCCGGGCTGATCGCTGTCCATCGCGCCTGTCTTGGCCCGCCGAGCGCTGCCCGCAAGGGCGAAAATGCGCGCCTTCGTGCGTTGCCGCCTCATGCCCTCGACCGTCATCCGCCGCTTCGCCTATGCGCCCGCCAGGCGGGAACTGACCGTCGAGTTCACCACCGGCCGGCGCTATCGCTACCTCGAGGTGCCCGAAGACGAGGCCGAGGCGCTTGCCTCCGCCTTCGCCAAGGGCGTGCATTTCAACCGGCGGATCCGCGGCCGTTTTGCGTTCCGCGAGCTCGACCCGGTCGGGATCGAGGCGCAAGGGGACGATGGCTAGCGCGTTCCCGTGGTGTCGCCCTGGGCGCTGCCCTGGTCGCTGACCGGTCCGCCGGCGCCGTTGGTCCCCGCCTGGTCGGCGCCCGGCGGCGCGGATTGGTCGGTGGCGGTTCCGGCCAGCACCTCGGGGTGAGTGGCGCGCTGCTCGAGCTCCCCCTCCTCCTTAGTAGGCGGCGAGCCGCAGGCGGCGGCGAACGCGGTGGTGGCCGCCGCGGCGGCGGCAAGCAAGGCGAAGCGGCGGGTCATCATTCCTCCCTCATGTCCTCGACCGGTCAAGCGCCCCTGAGCGGCCAAAGGTTCCGGCTGGCGAATGGGCGGAACCGGCGGTCCGGAGGTTCGTTCGTTTCGCCAAGATAACAGCCCAACAGGGAGGCAAGGAAATGGTTGATCCCGATCGCGACCGCGAAACCGAGCGCACGACCGTTGTCGAAACCGATCGCGGAGGCGGCGGCGGAGTCCTCGCCGTCGTCCTTCTGATCATCGTCGTTCTGGTGCTTCTGTTCCTGTTCCGCGACCAGCTCGGCTTCGGCGGCGCCGACACCGGCACCGACATCAATATTCCCGAACAGGTGGATGTGAACGTCAATCAGAATTGACGCATTCGAATTCCAGACCGCGCGGGTAGGCGAGTCCCCGCGCGACGGGCGCGCCCTCCGATTTCGGAAGGCGCGCCCGTTTGAGTTTCGCCTTCCGACCTATTAACGCCGCGGCCATGAGCAATCGGGACGCCCTGCGCTACCTGTCCGGCTTCGGCGGCCATTTCGAAAGCGAGGCGGTCGAGGGCGCGCTTCCGAAAGGACGCAACTCGCCGCAACGGCCGGCCTTCGGGCTTTATACCGAACAAGTGTCGGGCAGCGCCTTCACCGCGCCGCGTCACGAGAATCGGCGAAGCTGGCTCTACCGGATGCGGCCGACCGCCGATCATCGGCCGTTCGAAGCTTACGACGGCGCCGCCCTGTTCGGGTCACCTGGGCCCGACTCGCCGCTGGCGCCCAACCGGCTGCGCTGGGACCCGCCGCCGGACCTGCCCGAGGGCAAGGATTTCGTCGACGGAATGGTCACCATGCTTGGCGCCCGCCGGCCGGAGGATCTCGAAGGCTGCTCGGTGCACCTTTACCGCGCTGACAAGTCGATGGAGCGGGTATTCGCCGACGCCGACGGCGAGCTCCTGATCGTCCCCCAGCAGGGAGCGCTGGAGCTCAACACAGAGCTCGGCCGGATCGCTGTCGCTCCCGGGTCGATCGCGCTGGTGCCGCGGGGAATCAAGTTTCGAGTGGTGCTGACCGAAGGGCCGGCGCGCGGCTATGTCGCCGAGAATTACGGCCTTCCGTTCCGCTTGCCCGACCTCGGACCGATCGGCGCCAACGGGCTCGCCAACCCACGCGACTTCGAAACGCCGACCGCTTGGTTCGAGGATTGCGATGACGAGACCGAGGTCATCCAGAAATATCTCGGCTCGCTCTGGCGAACGAGCCTCGACCATTCGCCGCTCGATGTCGTCGCCTGGCACGGCAATTATGCCCCCTGGCGCTACGACCTGACACGATTCAATACGCTTGGCACGGTCAGTTTCGACCATCCGGACCCGTCGATTTTCACCGTCCTGACCAGCCCGAGCAACGTCCCCGGACGGGCCAATGCCGACTTCGTCGTCTTCCCGCCGCGCTGGATGGTCGCCGAGGACACTTTCCGCCCCCCCTGGTTCCATCGCAACGTGATGAGCGAGGCGATGGGCCTCATCCAAGGCGAATATGACGCCAAGGCCGACGGCTTTGCCCCCGGCGGCCTCAGCCTGCACAATCTGATGAGCGGCCACGGTCCAGACCTCGACAGCTGGAGCAAGGCGAGCGAGGCGCAATTGAAACCGCACAAGATCGAAGGCACGCTCGCGTTCATGGTCGAGACTTGCTGGCCTTACCGGCCGAGCCATTTCGCGCTCGATCGGGCGCAGAGCGATTACGACCAGGCCTGGGCCGGATTTCCGAAGGCGGAACTTCCGTGACCGGCCTCGACGAAACGCACGACGCGTCGCGAACAAGCTGGGTAAGCGGAGCACAACCGGGCAGCGACTTTCCGATCCAGAATTTGCCGATCGGGATCTTTTCCGAGGCCAAAGGCCGCCGACGGCCGGGCATCGCCATCGGCGACTATATCCTCGACCTGCCGGCACTCGCCGAAGGGGGTCTGCTCGACGAGGGCTGGCTGGACGACTTCAAGCAGCCGGTTCTCAACGCCTGGCTGTCCCGCGGCCCCTTGGCTCATCGCGAGCTTCGCCTGCGTCTTTCGGACATGCTCGCCAACGAGCGTTACCGTGACGACCTGGAAGTCCATTTGATCGGCCAGAGCGAGGTGCACATGCACCTGCCATGCCTGATCGGCGACTACACCGACTTTTACGTCGGCATCCATCACGCGACCAATGTCGGCAGGCAATTCCGACCGGACAATCCCTTGCTTCCCAACTACAAGCATGTGCCAATCGGCTACCACGGCCGGGCAAGCTCGGTTCGGGCGTCGGCCGAGCCAGTGGTCCGGCCCAGCGGCCAGCGCAAGCCGCCGGATTCGGACGCACCCGATTTTGGCCCGAGCCGACGCCTCGATTATGAACTCGAGCTCGGCCTGTGGGTCGGCCGCGGCAATGCGCTCGGCGAGCCAATCCCGATCGGCGAGGCCACCGATCACATTGCCGGCTATTGCCTGTTGAACGACTGGTCGGCGCGCGACCTCCAGGCCTGGGAATATCAGCCGCTCGGCCCGTTCCTCGCCAAAAGCTTCCTGACCAGCATCAGCCCCTGGCTAATCACCGCCGAGGCGCTGCTCCCGTTCCGTAAACCCATGGCCCCGAGGCCGGAGGGCGATCCCCAACCCCTGCCCTATCTTCGCGACGAGTCGGACTGCCAGACAGGCGCGCTCGGAATCCAGCTCGAGGTCACGTTGACGACCGAGAGGATGCGCGCGGAGGGAATGACGCCCCACGTCCTGTCGCGCGGAAGCGCCGAATCGGCAATGTACTGGAGCGCGGCCCAGATCGTCACTCACCACAGCTCGAACGGCTGCAATCTGCAGCCGGGCGACCTGATCGGCACCGGCACCCTGTCCATCGACAACGACTCAGGCCTCGGCTCGCTGCTCGAAATCAGCCGCGGGGGCAAGCAGCCTGTCGAACTGGCCAGCGGCGAATCTCGCAGCTTCCTCGAGGACGGTGACGAAGTGACCTTGCGCGCCTGGTGCAAGGCGGAAGGCGCGGTTCGCATCGGCTTCGGCGAATGCATCGGGCGGGTCGTGCCGGCGGTCGTCGAGCGATAGCCCGGCCGCCGCAGGAACATAGCGGCGGCGACTCTCGTTTGGGCGCCGCATGGCCGAGAAACAGGCGCAGGCGCGCGGACTCCAGGTCAATGAGGACCGCCACTGGCAGGAGACGCTATGGACCGCCCAGCGGTTCGCCTGGGCGGCGATGGCGCTTCTGGTCGTGTTGGCAATGTTGGGAGCGACGGGCAAGGGCGGTCCACTGGCGACAGCAAGCGTGAAAAGCACGGGAGCAACCATCGAATATCCTCGGATTACCCGCTGGCAGTCGGCCGACCAGCTTTCGGTGCGGCTGCCGGCCAATGCCTCAGGCGAGGTTCAAATCGAGCTGTCGCAGCCATTCGTCGAGCTGTTCAGCATCGAATCGGTCGAGCCCGAGCCGTCTCGAATGGAAGCGAGCGGCCAGGGTCATCGCTTCGCCTTCAACGTCAGCGGAGGCGGTGGGCAGCCGCTGATCGTGTTCCACATCAAGGCGAGCCGGTTCGCTTTTTCGCGGACGGTCACCGCGCGGGTCGGGGAGGCCGCCCCCGTCGAAATGAGTCTCATCATCCTTCCGTAGGAGCTCGACAATGGAAACCGTGATTCGCGGGGCCGCAATCTATTTCTTCTTGATGCTCATCCTGCGGGCGTCGGGCCGCCGGACTCTCGCCGAGATCACTCCGTTCGATTTCGTGCTCCTGCTGATCATTGCCGAGACGACCCAGCAAGCCCTGCTCGGCGAGGATTATTCGATTAGCAATGCCATAGTGCTGATCGTCACCCTGATCGGGCTCGATATCTTCCTTTCCCACGTGATGAGATGGTGGCCCGCGGCTGGCCGATTGCTCGAAGGCGTTCCGACCGTGCTGGTCCGCGACGGCAAGATCGACCGACGAGCGCTCGAGCGGTCGCGGATCGGCGAGGAAGAGATTCTGGTGGCGGCGAGGCAGCGCCAGGGCCTCGAAAATTTGAGCCAGATCAAGCATGCGGTGCTGGAGACCGACAGCGGCATCAGCATCATCCCGAAGGAGCGGTGATCAACCCAGGCGGAGCGCCTCTGCCAGTTGCCTGGTCATCGCATAGAGCAGGTCGAGCCGCGGAGTCGAAATGCCCGAACGGCGGGCGATTTCGATCGGCGATCCGAGCAATGCCTCCAGCTCTATCGGCCGCCCGGCCTCGACATCCTGAAGCATCGAGGTCTTGAACGCTCCGAGCCGGGCCGTCACCGCCATCCGGTCCGCCCCGCTCTGCGCGATCGGACAGCCGATCGCCTCGCCGACTGCGGCGAGTTCGGCCATGGCTTCAAGCATCATCGAGCGGATCTGCGGATCGCCGATCAGACGGTCGGCGCTGGCCCGGGTCAGTGCCGAGAGCGGGTTGATCGTCGCATTGCCCCACAATTTGTACCAGATCGCCTGACGGATATCGCAGCTCGCCTCGCAGCGGATGCCGGAGTCATCGAACAGCGCGCGAACCCGCTCGACGCGGTCGCTCGGCCCGCCGGCCGGCTCTCCGGCGATCAGCTTGTCGGCATGATGCACCAGGATGTGGTTCGGCGCCGGGCGGCTGCACGAGGCATGGACGACGCAGCCCAGCAGCTGATTGAGCGGCAATGCCTGGGCGATTCGGCCGCCGGGATCGACCGAATGAAGCCGCTCACCGGGAAGGAACCACCAGGGGATTCCGTTGAGCATCGGAAGGATGATCGTGCCCGGGCCGATCAGCGGCCGTGCCGCCTCGGCGGCATCGGCCAGCGCCGGCGCCTTGACGGCGATGACGACCAGCTCCTGCGGCCCGAGCTCCTCGGCGGCGGCGCTCGCCTTGACCGGAGCAGTCGCGGTCATCCCCCCGTCGCTGATCCGCAGCCCGCCGGTCCGGATCGCTTCGAGCGTGCCGCCGCGGGCAAGCATGTTCACGCTGAGACCGGCAAGCCCGATCCGCGCCGCGATCCAGCCGCCGATTGCCCCGGCGCCGACGATGGTGATGGTTTCGAAAGGCCGGTTGGTCATGATTGCGTGATCCTCATGCTCGGCCGCCCCCCGGATGGCCTGCGCGCGAGGGTGGTGCCGCTTGAGGGACTCGAACCCACGACCCCATCATTACGAATGATGTGCTCTACCAGCTGAGCTAAAGCGGCGCCGCTGCACGGAAGCCGGGCCCCTATCAGCGCCGTCACGGGCAAGCAAGGGCACGGCCGGCCCCCTACCTAAATGGGTAGGGTTAACGCTTTGGTAAAGCTTGTCGGTCATTCCATTTCCCGACTGGAGAAGTGGGGGCTTCGGCAAATGGACGGCTATCGCGATTTTCCCAGCGATTTCGAGCCTTCAAGCGCGAGCGAGACGGCGGTTTCGTCCGACGTCGCCGCGGCGATCGGTACCGACGAGAGGCGGATGCATGTCCGCGCCTATAATTACTGGGTGTCGCTGCTCGACGGGCGCGACTATCCGTCGATCGAGGATCTCGAGCCTGGCGATCTCAAGAGTTTTGCCGACAACAGCGTCCTTCTCGACTTCACGTCGGGACGCGACAACCCGGCCACCCCTTACATCGGCGCCGCGATCCGCGAAGAATGCGGGCTGTCCGACGACATTCGGGCAATCGCCGACGTTCCAAGCCGATCGCTGCTGTCACGGCTGACCGACCATTATCTGCAGATCATCGCCAACCGGGCGCCGATCGGCTTCGAGGCGGAATATGTCAATCAGCGCGGCGACAACATCTGCTACCGCGGAATCCTGATGCCCTTTTCGTCCGACGGGGACACGATCGACTTCATCTACGGAGTGATCAACTGGAAGAGGGTCGGCGACGAGGCCGTCGAGCGACAGACTGAGCCTGAAGCCGCAGAGCCGGCGCAGCCCGACGCAGTGGACGTTGCCGATGAAGAATTGAGCAGCGGACTGTCGGAACCGGAGGCCGCCGCCACTTTGCATCCGGAGCCGACAGCCCCCGAGGGCGCGGACGCGCAGCCGCCGGTCCATTTTTCCTGGGAGGACGGCCCGCTGGCAGATGTCGATGGCGAGGAGGAAGCGCAGGAAATCGCTCTTGGCGAGGACGCCGGACTCGCCGACCGCCTGTGGGCCGCCCGCGAAACCGCCGAGGCCGCCAAGGCCGCCGACGGGCGAACGCGTCAGGCGCTCTACCGGGCGCTGTCGCTCGCCTATGACTTCGCGGTGGCCAGCCAGCGCATGCCCGAGGACTATGCCGAGCTGCTCGAGGAATCGGGCGTCAAGGCGCAAGCGAGGGCGCCGATGACCCCGATCGTCAAGCTCGTCTTCGGGATCGATTATGACAAGACCCGGCTGACCGAGTTCGCCGCCGCCTTGTCCTACGCTCAACGGCAGGAGGTTGCGCTCGGCGGCTTCCTCGATTTGATCGACAAGACCCCCGGCGGCCTCAAAGCGCTGGTAGCAGCCGAGCGCCAGGCGAGGCGTCCCGAGGCCCGGCCTGATAGCCGGACCGATTCGGCCCGGGCGCAGCTTCGCTCTGCACCGACGATCGCGCTCGATGAAATAAACAGCGACGAGGAATTCAGCCTGGTCCTGACCCGCCGCTCGGGCGACGGCGGCCAGGAGGCCGTGGCGGTGATCGACGACCCGGCGATGGTCGAGCGCGCAATCCGCCGCGCCGCCGGCTGATCCATAACGCTGGCGGGGTTGTCGCGCTTGCGGCGGCGGGGCTATAGGCCGCGCCCGACGCTTTTCTCGCGGAGCCCCAGCATTCGATGACGGCCCATACGCGCCTGGCCAAGCCCTTGGTCGAGTCCCTGCGCAAGGCGCTCACCCGCAACGCCCTTCCCGGCGAGGTCGAAGGTCTGTCCCGTCATGTCGAGCGGGATGCCGCCGAATTCCTCGCCAGGGTCGCAGCGCGGCGCAAGCGCGGCGAAGCCGAGGTCTGCGTCGAATCAACCGGCGGCGAGGCCGGGCAGCGGCGGATGCGGATCGCGATCGCCAATGACGACATGCCCTTCCTGGTCGATTCGGTCGCCAACGCCCTCGCCGCCCGGCATCTGACGATCCATCGCCTGCTTCACCCGGTGGTGTGCGTCGAGCGCGACGAAAAGGGCCGGCTGAAGTCACTCGAGCCGCTGTGCGGCGACGCGAACCGCCAGGAATCCCTGATGTACATCGAGCTCGACCGGGCCGACGCGCGCATTCGGCGCGAGCTGGCGACCGATCTCAAGGCGGTACTTGAAGACGTCCGTGCTTCCGTCCGCGACTGGCGCGCGCTCCAGGAGCGGATGCGTCAGGATGCCGACCAGATCGAGGATGCCGAAGGCTCAGCCTTGCTCGAGTGGTTTGCCGACGGCGCGATGACCCTGCTCGGCTATCAGGTGGAACGGCCCGGCCGGCAACCCTCGGACGCGCTCGGCCTGTTCAGCATTCCCGGCGCTCCGACGGACGACGGTGGCTGCATCGGCGCGATGCGCTACTTCGAGCAAGGCGGCGAAGTGCCGCTGATGGCCAAGGCCGAGCGCAAGTCGACGGTCCACCGCCGCGTCCCGCTCGATCTGGTCGTCGTCCCGCTGCGCGAAAATGGCGCAATCACCGGCATAGGAGTCCACGCCGGGCTGTGGACCAGCCAGGCCCTGATCCTTCCGGCCGAGGAAGTTCCGGTCCTTCGCCGCCGCCTGAAACAACTAGATGACTATTTCGGCTTCGACCCCAAGGGTCATAGCGGCAAAGCGCTTCGTCATGCCGTTGCCTCGCTCCCCCGCGACCTGCTGATCAACCTCAGCTTCGATTCGGTGCGCGAGCTGGTTGCGAAGGCCATGTCGCTTGCCGATCGGCCACGGCCAGCGCTGCTCCAGGTGCGAAGCATCCTCAAGGGCCATTTGTTCACCTTCGTCTGGCTTCCGCGCGACGACCTCACCACGCAGCGCCGGCGCGACATCGGAGCAATGCTCGAGGACATGGCGAACCGCGAGATCACCAACTGGTCGGTCGAGCTCGGCGAGGGTGATCTCGCCCTCATTCGCTATACCCAATACAGCGACCCGGATGCACGGCTGCCCGATGTCAAGGCGCTCGACCGACGCCTGAACGCAATGGTCCGCGGCTGGACGCCGGGAGTTGAGGAAGCACTGATCGAGCGGGTTGGTCCCGGCCGCGCGACCCGACTAACGCTCGGTTACGCCGGAGGCTTTCCCGAAAGCTACCGCTGGCGCACTGGCCACGACGAAGCGGCAGAGGACATCCTTCGGCTGAAGAATCTGCGCACGACCGATGAACGGGCCGTGCGATTGTTTCGCAACAGCGACGACGCGCCGGGGCAGTTGCACCTCAAGACCTACCGCCGCGGCGATCTGATCCCCTTGTCAGAGGCGGTCCCGGTTCTCGAGAATTTCGGCTTCCGAGTGCTCGAGGAAGTGCCGCACAAACTTGGCGACGGAGTGCTCGGCTACATCCACGATTTTCGCCTCGAGCTGCCGCCAGAGGGCAGGGTCGACGATATCCTCGAACGGTCGGAGACGATCGAGCGCGCGATCGCCTGCGTCCTTTCGGGAGCGGCCGAGGATGATGAATTCAACCAGCTGGTCCTGTTCGCCGGCCTCGACACCGAGCCGGTCGTCTGGCTTCGCTCCTGGTTCCGTTACCTGCGCCAGACCGGGAGCAGCTTCGGGCTGGTCACCGTTGTCGACGCCCTTCGCCGGGCGCCCAAGGCAACCAAGGCGCTGGTCGGCCTGTTCACCGCGCTCCACGATCCCGCCGCCGGCCGCCGTCGGCCGCGCGAGGTCGATCGGCTGCGCGGAGAGTTTGACGATGCCCTGCGCGACGTGCGCTCGATCGACGACGACCGAATCCTTCGCAAGCTCCGCGCGGTGGTCGAGGCGATCGTCCGAACCAATGCCTTTTCGCCCGCCGCCGACGAAGCGCTCGCCTTCAAGATCGATTCCAGCATGGTTCCGGGATTGCCCGCGCCCATCCCCTGGCGGGAAATCTGGGTCTATTCGCCCCGGGTCGAGGGAATCCACCTGCGCGGCGGGCCGGTCGCCCGCGGCGGCCTGCGCTGGTCCGACCGGCGCGACGATTTTAGAACCGAGATCCTCGGCCTGATGAAGGCGCAGCTGGTCAAGAATGCGGTCATCGTCCCGACCGGAGCCAAGGGCGGATTCTATCCCAAGCAGCTGCCGCCGGCGAATTACCGCGACGCCTGGCTGGCCGAAGGCACCGAAAGCTATCGGATATTCATTCGCTCCCTGCTGTCGATCACCGACAATATAGTCGACGACAAAGTGATCCACCCGGAAAAAGTCGTCATCCATGACGGCGAGGACCCCTATTTCGTCGTTGCAGCCGACAAGGGCACCGCGACCTTCTCCGACGTCGCCAATGCCATCGCGCTGGAGCGCGGCTTCTGGCTTGGCGATGCCTTCGCCAGCGGCGGGTCTAACGGATACGATCACAAGGCGATGGGGATCACTGCCCGCGGCGGGTGGATTTCCGTGCAGCGCCACTTCCTCGAGATGGGAATCGACGTCCAGAGCGACCCGGTCACGGTCGCCGGCTGCGGCGACATGTCCGGCGATGTGTTCGGCAACGGCATGCTCCTGTCGAAGGCGATCAAGCTGGTCGCGGCCTTCGACCACCGCCACATCTTCATCGACCCCGATCCCGATCCGGCCAAAAGCTGGACGGAGCGCCAGCGGCTGTTCGATCTGCCGCGGTCGACCTGGGACGATTACGACCGCAAGTTGCTTTCAAAAGGCGGAGGAATCTTTCCCCGAACCCAGAAATCGATCGCTCTGTCGAAGGAGGCCCGTGAAGCGCTCGGCATCGAGACGGAAACCGTCGACCCGGCGAGCCTGATCAACGCGATTCTGAAAAGCCCGGTCGATCTTTTGTGGTTCGGCGGCATCGGCACATACATAAAGGCATCGACCCAGTCCCACGCCGATGTCGGCGACCCGGCCAACGATATGCTTAGAGCAGACGGAGCCGATTTGCGCGCCAAGGTGATCGGCGAGGGCGCGAACCTGGCGATCACTCAGGCGGGGCGGATCGAATTTGCCGAAGCCGGGGGCCGGATCAACACGGACTTCATCGACAATAGCGCGGGCGTCGACTGCTCCGACAATGAGGTCAATATCAAGATCCCGCTCAACCGGGAGATGAATGAAGGGCGCCTGAGCCTGCCCAAACGCAATGCCCTGCTCGCCAGGATGACCGAGGAGGTCGCCGAGCTGGTGCTTGAGAACAACCGCCTGCAGAGCCTTGCTTTGTCGATTGCCGAGGGCGGCGGGCCTCGGGCATTGCCAAGTCATGTCCGGACCATCGAGCTGCTCGAGGCTTCCGGACGGCTCGACCGCAAGGTCGAAGGACTGGCCGAGAGCGAAGAACTGCTCCGGCGCGTTCAGCAAAACCGCGGCCTGACCCGGCCGGAACTGGCTGTTCTACTGTCGATGTCCAAGCTGGCGCTTCAGGACTCGGCTGAAAAGCTCGCGCTCGCCGATGAGAAGATGCTTGAGCCGCAGCTATTCGCCGCCTTCCCCAAGCCGATGCGCCGGGCTCATGCCGAGGCGATTCGCGCCCACCGGCTTCGCCACCAGATCCTTGCGACCAAGGTCGCCAACCGGATCGTCAACCGGCTCGGGCCGAGCGTCGCGCTCGACATGACGGAAGAGGAAGGCGCATCGCTGAGACAGGTGATCACGGCCTTCGTCGTCGTCGAGCAGCTGCTCGACCTCGACAAGCTTTGGGCCGGGATCGAGTCGGCGTCGCTGCCCGAGGCGGTCCGGATCGAATTGCTTTCGATCGCCGCCCAGAGCGTTCGCGCGCATTTGTCGGACCTGCTTCGCGCGATGGGCAGCGAATCGAGCATCGGTAGCTTGTGCAAGCTGCTCGAGCCCGGTGTTCGCAAGATCGCGGCGGCGGCGACCAAGCTCATCCGAGCTGAAGTTCGCAACGAGGCGGCGGTGCGCCGCGACCGATTGATTGCCTTGGGGGCGAGTGAAGAAGTGGTCCGCGGACTCGTCCGACTGTTCGAGCTCGACGGCATTTTCGGCCTTGCCGCCCTCGCCGCCCGACGCAAGGTCGACGGCCTGGCCCTGACCCGAGCTTACACCAAGCTTGGCGAGGTGCTCGGACTCGACTGGGCGCAGCAGCAGGTTGCCCGCTTCGTGCCGGCCGACCAGTGGGAAAGATTGCTTACCGCCGGCCTCGCCCGCGATTTCGAGCAACTGAGGATCGATTTCCTGTCGCGAGTGCGGGGAAGGGAGCCAAACGAGGCCGTGGAGCAGTGGGCCGAGTCGCAGGAGCAGCGGATCGAACAGTTCCGCAAACTGATCGATCGGGCGCGGGCGTCAGGAAACGTCTCGGCGCCGATGCTCGCGCAGATTGCCAGCCAGGCGCGAATCCTGCTCGCGCGATAAGGCGAGCCGGAGCAGCCACTGGCGCAGCGCCGAGGTCAGGCTGGGCAGCGGGCGCGAATCGAGCCGGGCCAGATCCACTTCCGCGATCAGCGCGTTGAGCGGCTTTCCCAATTCCTCTGCCGCGCGCTCCAGTTCGCTCCAGAAGGCAGGCTCAAGGCTGATCGACGTTTCGTGCCCGGCGATCGTGACCGACCGCTTGACCGGGCGCCGGTAATCCATGCCCCGGCCATCAGTACATATGCTGGCCGCCATTGACCGACATGGTCGACCCGGTGACGAAGCCGGCATTCTCGTCGACCAGGAAGGCGACCGCGCGGGCGATCTCGTCGGCGCGGCCCAGGCGGCCGACCGGGATCCGGGCGACGATCTTGGCAAGCACATCTTGCGGCACGGCAGCGACCATGTCGGTGTCGATGTAGCCGGGCGCGATCGCGTTGACGGTGATCCCGCTTCGCGCGCCTTCCTGGGCGAGCGCCTTGGTGAAGCCGTGGATTCCCGATTTCGCAGCGGCATAATTGACCTGGCCATATTGTCCGGCCTGGCCGTTGATCGAGCCGATGTTGACGATCCGGCCGAAGCCTCGCCCGGTCATTCCTTCCCACACAGCCTTGGCCATGTTGAAACAGCCGCCAAGATTGGTGTCGATCACCTCCTGCCACTTGGCATGGTCCATGCGCTTCATCGTCGAATCGCGGGTGATTCCGGCATTGTTGACCAGAACGTCGACCGGCCCCAGCTCGCTTTCGACCCGGCCAACGCCGTCGAGACAGGCTTCGAAGTCGGACACGTCCCATTTGAAGGCGGCGATTCCGGTGCGGTCGGTGAACTGGCGCGCGCGCTCATCATTGCCCGCATAATTGGCGGCGACCTTCATCCCCATTTGCGAAAGGGCGACGCTGATCGCTTCGCCAATGCCGCGGGTGCCGCCGGTGACGATTGCCACTCGAGCCATGGATTCCTCCTGTTGTCTATGAACCCGCTTATTCGCCGTCCACCCACCCGGCAAGTTCGCGCCGGACGAGAGCGGTTATCATGTCCATTCCTTCGGACGACTCGTTGAGACAGTCGAGCAGGCCGAACCGCTCGCCGCCTGCCGCGAGAAACGTCTCTCGGCCGCGAATGCCGAGCTCCTCGATGGTTTCGATGCAGTCGGCGGCAAAGCCGGGCGCGGCAATGGCGATGCGGGTCACGCCCTGGCCGGCATATCCCGCGAGCACATTTTCGGTCGCCGGCTCGAGCCAGCGGGCGCGGCCGAAACGCGACTGGAAAGCAATATCCGTCTGCAGGTCGAACCGCTCGCCGAGAAGCCGCGCCGTCTTCTGGCAATGGCAATGATAGGGATCGCCAAGCTCGAGCGTTCGCTGCGGCATTCCGTGGAAGCTGAGCAGCAATCGCTGCGGCTCGAAGTCTAGGCTGGCCAGTTGCCGGCCGATGCTCGCGGCGAGCGCATCGATGTAATGGCTGTCGTCGTGATATGCGGGGAGCGTTCTAAGCGCAGGCTGCCAGCGCAAGGTCGCCAGAATTGCGAACAGCGCATCGTTAGCGCTCGCCGTCGTTGCCGCGCAATATTGCGGATAGAGCGGCGCAGCGAGGATCCGAGTGCATCCTTCCGCGATCAACCGGTCGAGCGCTGGTTTCAACCCCGGATTGCCGTAGCGCATCGCGTGTTCGACGGCAATCGATGGGCCGAGCCGATCCTGCAATGCCTGCGCCTGGCGGCGAGTGATTGCGGCGAGCGGCGAGCCTTCCTCGGTCCACACCTGTCGATAGGCATGCGCCGACTTGCGCGGGCGGGTGCGCAGGGCGATCCCGTGAAGGATGGGCAGCCAGGCGAGGCGCGGAAGCTCAATGACTCGTCGGTCGCTGAGAAACTCGGCGAGATAGCGCCGAACCGCCGGCGCCTCGGGAGCGTCCGGCGTGCCGAGATTGATCAGCAGGACACCGATGCGCTCGGGCGGAACGGGCGGGTGGCCGTCAGGAGTCATTGCTCGCCCATCGGAGCGAACGGCAGCGAGCGCAAGCGCCGGCCGGTGCCGGCGTGTATTGCGTTGGCCACCGCTGCCGCAATCGGCACCGAGCCGAGACCGCTTACTCCGCCGGGGTCTTCATCGCTGGCAACCAGTTCGATCTGGATTTGCGGCGTTCCGGCGAGCCTCGGAAGCCCGGTCTCGGCGAAAGGCTGGGCGAGCGGCATTCCAGCCCGCCATTGGGGAGCGGCGGCGACCGTCTGGCCCAAGCCCCACAACAGGCCGCCTTCGATCTGCTGGCGGACAATTTGCGGATTGGCGATCCGCCCGCAATCGACGACCGCGACAAGGCGGTGGACCGCGATCCGCTGGTCGGCGGCGATGGTCGCGTTGGCGACGAGCCCGATATGCGATCCGAAGGCCGAGCAGGCGGCCAGGCCGAGCGTGCTTCCCGGTCCTCCGCCGTCCCAGCCGCCGAGCGCGGCTGCTTGGGAGATGCACCGCGCGAGGCGAAGATTCCGGCCGAGCAGCGCCATTCGAAAGGCGAGCGGCTCGCCGCCGGTTGCGCGCGCCAGCTCGTCGACGAAGCTTTCGGTGGCGAAGGCGAGCGCGCTTTCGGGATAGCCGCGCATGTAGCCCGTGGCGAAGGAAAGCGAGACTGGCACGGCGTCGACCTGCACATTGGGAATGGCGTAAGGTGGTATCGCTCCGGTCAAGGCCGAATCTCGGATGCCACCCGGCCGCTCGGCGCCGGTCAGTCGGGCCAGCGTCTCACCCAGACCATCCGCCGTCGCGACCCGCATCCGCCAGGCCGCGAGGCCCGGAGATCCGGGAACCGCGAACAACCGCGCCAGGGCCGGCGGGGCGACCGCATCGACATTTTGGCCGGCACGCTGCGCGAAAGTGAGCTGCACCGGCCGCCTCTCGGTCCGTGCCAGCTCGACCGCAATCGGGATCGCGCTGGCCTCGACCGCACGCCCGCTGGGATCGCCTGATGGCATCGGATAGAATGTGACGTCGGCGATGGTCAGCCCGGCCGCGTCGGCTGCCGCCTGGCGAGCAAGCTCCGGCGCCTGGCTCGACGCCCATATTTCGAGACGGCCGGCCCGGAAGCGCGCCGTCGCCGACAAAGGCTCAAGCGCGAGATGGCGCGCTGGAGCAATCGAATAATCAGCAGTCAGGGCAGTGCCGCCGGCCACCGCCGCCGAATAATCGCCGCGACGGAATGTGGCGCGCGCCTCGCCGCCGTCCATGGCCGCCTCGAGCGACAGGCGAAAATCCTCCGCGCCCTGCCCAGGGCGACCGCTAAACCGTGGCTGGGCCGCATCGAGACCGCGCTTCGCCGTCCAGCTGTCGCCAGCAATTACGGCGATCCAGCCGCGCCGGGCAATGACTTTTCGAACGCCCGGAACACGCTCCGCCGCCTGGCGAGAAAAGCCGGTTAGCCGACCGCCCGGCGGTACGAGCCGCGCCGCTGCGAAAACCAGGTCTGGAAGCCGGATGTCGGCGGCGAAGCGAAAGCTGCCGTCGCTCTTGGGCGGCAGGTCCAGGCGCGGAAGCGGCTGTCCCGCCAGCGGCCGCTGGCCCGGCCCGCGCAGGGGTGGACTGCGCGGCGGCGTTCGCCCGGCGGCATCCTCGGCGACCTGGCCCAAGCCAAGGCGTCGTCCGCCATGGACAACAAAGCCGTCCGCGGTGTCGCATTCCGCCGGGTCGACGCCCCACAGATCGGCCGCGGCTGCAACCAGCATCGCCCTTGCAGCTGCACCGGCCTGGCGAAACGGCATCTCGAAGGCCCGCATCGAGGTAGAGCCGGCCGTCAGCCGAAGCATCCCGCCGCTGCGCAGTCGGTGGCGGCGGAGCGGGCCGAAGCCTTCGAGCCAGCCCTCATCCGACGCCAGCGGATTGGAATGGCCGCTGGCAAGGGGGACCGGTTCGACTCCGACCAACTCCCACGCCGCGCCGAGCTCGTCGGCGATGAGCTGCGGCAGCGTCGTCCATATGCCCTGCCCGGTTTCGACCTGCGGAACGGCCACGGTCACACGGCTGTCGGGGCCGATCTTCAGATAATGGCCGAACATGTGCTGGCCTGGCCTTCCGGTCGCCGACGAGCGCGGCCAGGCAAGGAAGGCGACGACCAGGCCAATGCCTGCGCCGCCGCCGATCAGCAGCGTTCGCCGATCAATCGCTGGCAGGGCCGGCTTCAACTGCCGTGCTGGGACCGCAGCGCAACCTTGTCGATCTTGCCGGTGCCAAGGCGCGGAAGCGGGTCGGGCGAGAATATGAACCGCTCGGGGATCTTGTACGCGGCGATCTTGCCACCGAGGAATTCGCGCAATGCTGTCTCGTCGAGGTTGCTGTCTTCATGCGTGTGAACGACGGCCACCGGCACTTCGCCGAGCCGGTCGTCCGCGATTCCGAACACCGATGCTTCCGCAACTTTCGGACAGGCGTAAATCGCCGCCTCGACCTCCTGGCTGGAAATGTTCTCGCCGCCGCGGATGATGATGTCCTTCTTGCGGTCGACGATGAACAGATATTCGTCCTCGTCGAGATAGCCAATGTCGCCGGTGCGAAAATATCCGTCGTCAGTGAAAGCGGAGGCCGTTGATTCAGGCGAGCGCCAATAACCCTTGATGTTCGCGGCCGAACGAATGGCGACTTCCCCGCGCTCATTTGCCGGCAGACGCTCGCCGTCGTCTCCGAGGATGGCGATCTCGACATAAGGCCGCTGCGGCCGGCCGGTGGAGGCCGGCTTGTCGGCATAATTGGTCCAGAAATTGCCGCAACCGACCGCGTTGGTCTCGGTCAGTCCGTAGCCGAGCGCCGGCTGCGAATTGGGAAATTCCTGCTGCAGCCGCTCGACATGAGCAACCGGGCGCGGACTGCCCCCGGCCGCGATGTCGGTCAGCGACGACAGATCGTATTTTTCGCGGTCCGGGTGGTTCATCAGCTCGAGGCTCATGGTCGGAACGCCGACGAAGTAGCTGATCTTTTCCTTTTCGATCAGGCGCAGCGCCTCGCCCGCATCCCATTTGCGCATCATCACCATGGTTCGGCCGATGACGAAGCTGTTGAGCATCACCGGGACTTCGCCGGTGACGTGGAACAGGGGGACGTTGATCAGGGTGCGGGGCGGGTTGGCCGGAGCGCGCCCTTCCTGAGTAAGCAATCCGAGCAGGACCATGAGGCCGGTCGCATAGGCATAGACTCCCGTGGTGACCGCTCGATGGGTCGACAGGGCGCCCTTGGCTTCGCCGGTTGAGCCGGAGGTGAAGAGGATTGTAGCGTCATCCTCGGGCCCGACCTCGGGGAGAGCGACTTCGCTGCCGCCATCGGCAAGCAACGGCTGCAAAGCCTCGCCAAGCGGCTGATCGACCTCAAGCGTCACCAGTTCGAAATCGCCGCCGGCCTGCTCGATACGGTGAGCCCTCGGTGGATCGGCAATTACCAGCTTCGGCTCTGCCAGGTTCAGCGCGTGGCTCAGCTCGTCGGCGAGCCACCAGCCATTGACCAGGACGGCCACCCCGCCCGCCTTGAGGATCGCCATATAAGCGACGATCCACGATGGGCAGTTGCGCATGGCAATGCCGATCCGGTCGCCCTTGCCGATGCCACGCGCCACCAGGCCGTGCGCGAGCTGTTCGGAAATGCGGTCGAGATCGGCAAAGGTCAGTCGCTCGTCGCCGGCGACGACCCCTTCGTTCTGGCCGTTGAGCGCGCAGAAGGTGCGGAACAGCATCGTCAGTGTCGGCGGGAAATTGGCGACGATCGCTCGTCCGTCGGGGTCGCGCGCAATTATGATTCGTCCGCCTTCACCGGTCACTCGGCCGAGCATCTCATCGAAGCGACGGTCGAGTTCACTTGGCATGTTCGTTCGCTCCTTTGCCTTTCACTGCTCCCACCTTATGAGGCCCTGATCTTCAACGGGGAAGCCCTTGGCACGCAATACAGCCACCGATGCAATGGTCTGGAACGACCTCGGGCTTGATCCGGTCGCGCTCGACATCGGGTTTTTCGAGCTGCGCTGGTACAGCCTCGCTTACCTCGCCGGCATTTTCATCGGCTATTGGTATGTGCTTCGGCTGCTTCGCGAGCCCGGCGCGCCGATGGCCAAGCGCCATGCCGAGGACCTCGTCTTCTTCGCCGCGCTCGGCGTCATTTTCGGTGGCCGTCTCGGCTATGTTTTGTTCTACAACCTTGGCCATTACCTCGAAAATCCGATCGATATCTTCAAGCTGTGGGACGGTGGCATGTCCTTCCATGGCGGCGTGATCGGCACCACCCTTGGCATCCTCTACCTTTCATGGAAGCACCAGCTGTCTTGGTTGCGAGTGCATGACTATGTCGCCTGCTGCGTGCCATTCGGCCTGTTTTTCGGCCGTCTCGCCAATTTCGTGAACCATGAGCTTTGGGGAGCGGAAACGAATGTGCCTTGGGCGGTGCGATTTCCCGAGGTCATCGCCGGGCAATGGGTGGACGGGCCGCCGCGCCACCCGAGCCAGCTTTACGAAGCGGGGCTCGAGGGGCTGGTGCTGTTCGCCATCCTGTGGTGGATGTTCTGGAAGACGCAGGCGCGCTTCGAGCCGGGCAAGCTCGTGGGTGCCTTCCTGTTCTTCTACGGCCTGTTCCGCTTCCTCGTCGAATTCGTCCGCGAGCCCGATGCGCATTTGACCGAATTCGCCCAGGCGACCGGGCTCCACATGGGCCAATGGCTGTCGCTGCCGATGATCCTCGGCGGCGCCTGGCTGATGTGGACCGCCAGGCAGCGCCGGGTGCGCGCCGAGGCGGCGCCGGCCGCTTGACCCCGCTGGAGCGGGCGCTTCGGGAGAGGGTCCTTGCCGAGGGCCCTATCAGCATCGAAGCCTATATGCAGGCCTGCAACGCCTATTATTATGCGACCCGTGACCCGCTCGGACCCGAAGGCGACTTCATCACCGCGCCCGAGATAAGCCAGATGTTCGGTGAGCTTGTCGGCGCGGCGCTCGCCGATTGCTGGTGGCGAGCGGGCAGCCCAAGCGAGATGCTCTACGTCGAGCTTGGCCCCGGCCGCGGCACCTTGGCGGCCGACGCTCTACGGGCGATGGGCCGGGCGGGGCTCGAGCCGGCGGTCCATTTCGTAGAGACCAGCCCGGTCCTGCGGCGTGAGCAGTCGGGCAAAGTCGCGCATGCGACTTGGCACGAAAGGCTTGCCGGGGTTCCCAATGCGCCGCTGCTGGTCGTCGCCAACGAATTTCTCGACGCGCTTCCGGTGCGGCAGTTCATCGGCGGCATGGAGCGGCGGGTCGACGTCGTCGCCGGCGGCCTCGCCTTCGACCGCGACGGCGAGATCATCGAGGATTCGCCGGCCCGTGACGCGATCGTAACTGAGCTTGGCAAACGGCTGGCGCGGGATGGGGGCGTCGCAATACTTATCGATTACGGTCATGCGGCGAGCGCGCCCGGCGAGACACTGCAGGCGGTGCGCGGACACAAGTTTGCTCACGTGTTGGAACGACCGGGCGAACAGGACCTTACCGCCCATGTCGATTTTGCCGCGGTTGCGAAGGCGGCCGAGGAGGCCGGGGCTTTGGTCACTTCGCTCGTCACCCAGGGCGAATGGCTGGAGCGGCTCGGCATCGCTGCCCGCGCCGACGCACTCGCCAGGGCGCAGCCTGAACGCGCCGAAGAGGTGAAGACGGCGCTCCGCCGATTGTGCGATGACCGTGAGATGGGGACTCTGTTCAAAGCGATTGCGATCCATGCGCCGGACTGGCCCACACCGGCGGGTTTCGAATGAGCCCCATTACCTATCGCGACGCAACGGCAGGCGATGCGGCGATGGTTGCCGACCTGTTCGCGAGGACTTTCGTCGAGACCTTCGGTCATCTGTACAGCGAAGAGGATCTCGGCACTTTCCTCGCCGGCGTGACGGCGGAGGCCTATGCCGCGGAAATCGCGGACCCGGCGTTCGAGATCAGGCTTGCCTTCGCCCAAGGCGACGCGGTCGCCTTCGCCAAGCTGGGTCCCCCTTCATTGCCCGAAGAGCCGCCACCCAATACGCTCGAGCTTTGGCAAATATATGTCCTGGGTTCCTGGCAGGGCAACGGCATCGGCCCGGCTCTATTTGACTGGGCTGCGGGTCGGGCCCGAGGACGTGGGGCCGAACATCTCCAACTGACGGTCTATGTCGAGAATTACCGCGCCAAAACATTTTATGAGCGGCGTGGCTTCGTCCCAACCGGGCGCTACGCATTCATGGTCGGTAATCATGCCGACGAAGACATCATCATGCGATGCGTGCTGTGAAGGGCGTCGAAATCGTCCGCGCGGCCAACCTCGGCGTTCCTCACGGCTTCCTCGGTCGCCGCGGCGGCGTTTCCGAAGGAGCGATGTGGGGCCTGAACACGGGCTATGGCAGCGGCGACGACCCGCATCGGATTGCCGAGAACCGCCGCCGGGCGATCGCGGCGGTGCTCGACGGCGCGGACCTCGCCACCGTTTACCAGGTGCATGGTTCTGACTGCATCATCGTCGAACGAACAGGGGCGCAGGACGATCGCCCGCGCGCCGATGCAATGGTCACCGACCGGCCAGGCCTGCTGCTCGGAATTCTGACCGCCGATTGCGCGCCGGTTCTGCTTGCCGATGAGATTGCTGGAGTAGTCGGCGCCGCCCATGCCGGCTGGCGCGGGGCTCTCGCCGGGGTGACCGATTCGACGATCGCCGCAATGGAGCAGCTCGGCGCCCGGCGCGAGCGAATCGCCGCCGCCGTCGGCCCGTGCATCGCCCAGCCGTCATACGAGGTCGACGAGGCGTTCCGCGACCGCTTCGTCGAAGCCGACCGGGACAATTCGAGATTCTTCGAGGACCGGGCTTCGGGGCGTCCGCAATTCGACCTGGCAGGCTATGCGCGCCATCGGTTGCTTACCGCCGGCGTCACCGAGGTCGCGACGTTGCGCCTCGACACCTATTGCGAAGACGACCGCTTCTTCAGCTACCGCCGCTCGACCCATCGCGGCGAGCCGAGCTACGGCCGCCAGATCTCGCTGATCGGACTGCCCGGGTAGCGAACCTTTAGCGGTCGCCCTTGTCGCCCTCTCCGCGCTTCGGCTTGGTGCTCGACTTGCGCTTCTGGTCCTGGGCGAGGCTTCGGCCGACGTCGTCGCTTTCCTTGAAGCGGCCCTCTTCATCCCGGCGGACGAAACGCTTGTCGGTTCCGGTGTCGATCAGTTCACGAGGCATGAACATTCTCCTTCGCCGGTCAGAACCCGACGGCGGGCACGAAGTTGCGCGGCCCGGCGCAATTTCCGCCCACCCGGTCAGTGGCAAGCCCTTATCCAGGCTATGATGGCTCGCCTGGTCCGCGCTGGCGCCGGCGACCGAGCCATGCGCCAAGCAAGGCCGCGAGCAACCACACCGGCGTCGCAATCGCCGCCAGAATTAAGCCAACGTAAAAACCGAAGCGGCCGCTCTCGCTTGCGAGGTCGAAGATCGGCCTGTCGAAAACGATCGAATCCTTCACCGACAGGGCGAACCACGCAAGCAGCGGCAGGCTCGCGGCGATGACGATGGTTGCGATGCGTTGCCACGCGCGCGGGCTCGCCGTGCCGAGATAGGCGATCAGCATTCCAAGCAGCAGGTACCCGACAACAAGAGCCAGAAAACCCATGCCGGACATGATAAGCGATGCCGCAGCCATCCGCTACGGGTCGCGATGCCAATGAGGCTGGCCCGCTTGCCGACTGTCTGGCATCAGGGCGCAGGGGGGAGTGAATGGCCGCACGCTTGGGGCTTTGGGGCGGACTTGCCGCGTTCGTGATCATGCTGGCACTGCCGGCTCCGGGCGACATGCCCCTCGCCGCCTGGCGGACCACCGCGCTGGTCGTGCTGATGGCGACCTGGTGGATGACCCAGGCGCTGCCCCTAACCGCCACCGCTTTAATGCCTTTTCTTGCCTTTCCGCTGCTTGGAGTGATGGGCGCAAGCGAGACCGCGGCGACCTATTATTCGCCGATCCTGTTCCTCGTGCTGGGCGGCGCGATCATTGCCCTGGCAATCGAGCGGACCGGACTTCACCGGCGGCTGGCGCTAGCGATCGTCAGCCGCGGCGGCGCCACTCCGGGAGCGATGCTGCTCGCCTTCATGGCGGCGACCGCCATCCTGTCGATGATCGTGTCGAATACCGCGACGACGCTCATCATGATGCCGATCGCTATCGCCGTTCTCCGCGCGGCGTCAATCGCCGACGAGGAAACCGACGGCTTTGCCGGAGCGCTGGTCATGGGCATCGCCTTCTCCGCCTCGATCGGCGGGCTCGGCACCCTGGTCGGCTCGCCGACCAACGCCATCGCCGCAGGGATCATCAAGCGGCTGACCGGCGCCGAGATCAACTTCCTCACCTGGGCCAGTTACGGCCTGCCGCTGGTCGCAGCCACCATCCCGCTCGCCTGGCTGATCCTGCGCAAGGTCCAGCATGTCTCGCCGCACGATTTCGACGCGGTTGCAGCCCGCGCCGGAATAGGCGCCGCAGGTCCCTGGTCGATTGCCGAACGCCGGCTGGTGCCTTTGGTCATCGCGGTCGTAGCCGCCTGGATGCTGGCGCCGCTGGCCGCCCCTTATCTGCCGGGCGATGCGCTGACCGACGGAACCATCGCCATCGCCGGCGCGATGTTGCTGTTCATCATCCCGGACGGAACGGGGCGGCCGATGCTCGTCTGGAAGGAGGCCGACCGGGCGCCGTGGGGCGTGATCATGATGTTCGGCGGCGGGCTCGCGCTCGCTTCGGGGATCAGCGCGTCGGGCCTTGCGGCATGGGTCGGGACCGCGCTCGAGCCGATCGGCGGAGTCCATCCAGTCGTCATCGCGCTAATTCTCGTCGCCATGGTCATCCTCGTCACCGAATTCGCGTCCAACGTCGCCTCGGCGAGCTCTGCCATGCCGGTGGTCGCCGGCCTCATCCTGGCGACGGGCGCCGACCCGGTGCTACTGGCGATGCCGGCGGCGATCGCCGCCAGCTGGGCCTTCATGCTGCCGTCCGGCACCGGACCGAACGCCATCGCCTGGGCAACCGGCCACATCGCCTTACCGAGGCTTCTCAAGGCCGGGCTCATCATGAACCTGCTTGCGCCGCCGCTGATCGTCGGGATTGTCTGGATGATTCACGCCTTGTTGGGCTAGGGGGCGGCAATGCCCAGCTCCAACGACCGCCCGCACCGCCGCCCCAAGCCCTCGCCGACCAGCATCGGCAACCACAAATTGAAGCCCTCGACTCTGATGATGGGTTACGGCTTCGACCCCACGCTTAGCGAAGGCTCATTGAAGCCGCCGGTGTTCCTCACCTCGACCTTCGTGTTCGAGAATGCCGCCGCCGGAAAGCGCTTCTTCGAAGGGGTCACCGGCAAGCGCCCGGGCGGCGCCGAGGGGCTGGTCTATTCGCGCTTCAACGGCCCCAACCAGGAAATCCTCGAGGACCGCCTCAGCGTCTGGGAGGAAGCGGACGACGCGCTTGCCTTCTCGAGCGGCATGTCGGCCATCGCGACACTGCTGATGACGTTCGTCCAGCCGGGCGATGTCGTCGTCCATTCCGGGCCGCTCTATGCGGCGACCGAAACCTTGATCGCCAAGATCCTCGGCCGCTTCGGAGTGTCGTGGCTCGATTTCCCGGCCGGAGCGACCCGCGAGGAGATCGAAGCGGTGATCGCCGAAGCCCGGAGCCGCGGGCGCGTGTCTCTGATCTACCTCGAAAGCCCGGCCAACCCGACCAATGTGCTGGTCGACGTCGAGGCGGTGGCCGCCGCCCGCAACGCCGCCTTCGCGGAAGGGGAACGCCCGCCGATCGCCATCGACAACACCTTCCTCGGACCCCTTTGGGCGCATCCGCTCAAGCAGGGCGCCGACATCACCATCTACAGCCTGACCAAATATGCCGGCGGCCACAGCGACCTGGTCGCCGGCGGCCTGACCGGCCGCCAGGGGCTGATCGACCAGGTGCGGATGATGCGCAACACCATCGGCACCATCTGCGACCCCAACACCGCCTGGATGCTCTTGCGCAGCCTCGAGACCCTGGAGCTCAGAATGCAGCGCGCGGGCGAAAATGCCGCGCGCGTCTGCGAATTCCTCCGCGGCCACCCCAAGGTCGAGCATGTCGGCTATCTCGGCTTCCTCGAGGAAGGATCGCGCCAGGCCGACATCTTCCGCCGCCACTGCACCGGCGCCGGCTCGACCTTCTCGCTTTATCTGAAGGGCGGCGAGAGGGAGGCCTTCGCTTTCCTCGACGCGCTCAAGATCGCCCATCTCGCCGTTAGCCTCGGCGGCACCGAGACTCTGGCCAGCGCGCCGGCGGCGATGACCCATTTGTCGGTGCCCGACGAGCGCAAGCAGGCGCTCGCCATCACCGACAATCTCGTGCGCATCTCGATCGGCGTCGAAGATCCCGACGACCTCATCGCCGATTTCGACAATGCATTGGGGGCCGTGTAGCGGCCGCTAGGCCATCTCCCTAAGCCGTAGCCCCAGGCTGCGACGACGCTTCGGTGATCAGCGTCGATATGGCTGTTACGATTTGTGCCGGTGCGAACGGCTTTCGAACGATCAGGCTGTGCGGGACACCCTGGACCGGCCAGTCGTCAGCGGCATAGCCGCTCGTGTAAACAATTGGCAGATCGGGACGCAGTTCACGCGCCCGACGCGCGATATCCCACCCGGTAATGGTCGAGCCAAGGTTCACGTCGGTAACGAGGCCCGCCAGTCCGGTGGCCCCCTTGGCGTCTATCGCCGCCATTGCTTCTTCGGACGAGTGGGCGACGATGACCTCGAAGCCCCCCTCTTCTAGAACCTCCTTCACCATCTCGGCGATGAGGCTTTCGTCATCAATGACAAGTAGGGAAACGGCCGTGTCCACGTCAGCGTGATCCAAAATGATAGGGGCGGCCATCGAACTGACGTCGGCGAGTCGTAGGTCGCTGGAACGCCAAATACCAAAAGTAGTACGAAAAGCAATAAAAAGTTCGCTTCGTACTAAATTGTGTGTATAGGGCCGGCGTCGCAGGACGATCCGTCTGGACACAGTGCACCGAACGGGGGGAGATTCGATGCCTGGTCGTCGGCCATTAACCGACAGCGAGGGGGCGATCCTGACGCTCGTCCTGCGACAGCAGCCAATCACCGCTTACCAGATCGGGAAGGCCTTCGAGGCCTCGCCCGTGCACACGCTGAATACCAGCAAGGGAAAGCTGTATCCGCTAATCTATCGGCTCCACGACCGGGGATTGCTTTCGGGAGAAGCGGTGGAAGGTGATAAGCGCGGCACGCAGCTTTTTTCCTGCACCGCGAGCGGCAAGCAGGCTCTAAGGCGCTGGGTGCTCACGATCCGTCCCGAGCATGAGCTTTTGCACGACCCTTTGCGCAAGAAAATCCAAGGGTTTGAACTGCTCAGCCGGGAGGAGCAAATGAATTGGCTGGCCGAGGCGCGCGATCGCTTGGGCCGCAAGCTCGAGGACATCGAACGCTGGCCGACTGACGTCGAAGGTCCCTATGGCGAATTGGTGCATGAGAGCGCAAAGGTCGCGCTGCGGGGTCGCATCGCTTGGCTCGACGCGGCTCGCGAGCGAATTGCATCCGCACCAGACTGAGTTTCGGCGCGGCTTTGCAGTCGGCCCGGCCTAACCCCAATCCTCAACCGCCCAGCCGCGCTGCTCGGCAAGTCGCCGAAGCCGACCGTGCGGGTTGACCGCCACCGGCTCGTCGGCCCATTCGAACACCGGCGCGTCGGACGCATGGTCGGAATAGAAGCGGACATGACCGTGGCGACCGGTTAGCTGTGACTTCTCCACCCAGTCGGCAATCATCCGAAGCTTGGCGGGCCCGTAGCAATTTTCGCCATCGATCTTGGCGTGGACGCGCTCGTCGAGGCCAACGACCGAGCCGGTCCCGATCACGTCGTCGAACCCCAGGCGCTCGGCGATGGCGCTCGCGTATAACCGGTAGGAGGCCGTCGCCATCACCAGCCGGCGGCCCTGACCGCGATCGCGCTCGATCGCCGCGAAGGCGCCGGGGCGGATGTTCGAGCGCATTTGCGCCTCGGCGAAGCTGTCGACCAGCGGCTTCAAATCGGCAGGGTGGACCGCGCGCCCTAGCAGCAACGCATGGTTGATCTCCTTGAGCCTGGCCCGGTCGATCAGCCTGGCGACATAGGCCAGCATCGACACGAGCACGAGC
>Ga0247713_1000401_pt1 | contig 27707 bp, 28 predicted proteins | sample 21E_NmetaG_FD_189936 | JGI IMG/M metagenome (GOLD analysis project Ga0247713, IMG submission 189936) | Soil microbial communities from hillslope of Landscape Evolution Observatory, University of Arizona, Oracle, AZ, United States - 2-1-E_N | ecosystem: Engineered > Artificial ecosystem >... | reverse complement strand
GGGCCCCCTGCTGGACAGGCCGTGGCGCCACCGGCGACAGCCGCACCCGCCACACGGCGGACTCGTCGGCAGCCACCGTGCGCGCGAGTGTGTCGTCAGGGGTGAGGCGGACCGCGGCATCGGCCCAGCGGTACGGCACCACGGGGCGACTTCGCCGGACGGGGCGGGGCCGGCGCCAGTCGTCGTAGCCGTGCTCGAGCACGGCGATCGTGTCGGTGAAGCTGGTGCCCGCGCCCAGTCCCCCGGTCGACCCGAGAACCACCGCGATCAGCGGCCGGGCGCCACGCCGTGCGCTGCCCACCAGGCACAGGCCGGCGACGTTGGTGTACCCGGTCTTCACACCGGTCGCGCCGTCGTAGCGCGACAGCAGCTCGTTGCGGGACTCCAGCCGACCCAGCCCCGGCACGTCCATCGCCGGCGCACCGGCCCACTCGGCGAAGTCGTCGTCGGCCATGGCGAGGTCGGCCAGGCGTGCGAGGTCCAGTGCGCTGGCGCGGTGGTCGGGATCGTCGGTCAGCCCGCTCGCGTTGAGGAAGTTCGTCGCGTCCATCCCCAGCTCGCCGGCCCGTGCGTTCATCTTCTCCACGAACGCCGCTTCGGATCCGGCGACGTGCTCGGCGACGGCAACGGCCGCGTCGTTGCCGCTGCGCAGCATCAATCCGGCCAGCAGGCTCCGCATGGGGATCTGCTGTCCCTCGGTCAGCCCGAGCGTCGCCGCGCCGGGGCGCCGGCCGGTCTCGACCGCCTCCGCGGAGACGGTCACGGTCTCGTCCACGGCACCGGCTTCCAGGGCCAGCAGCACCGTCATGATCTTGGTGGTCGAGGCCGGCGGCAGGCCCTCGCGCTCGTTGTGCCCCCACAGCACCCGGTCGTCGGCCGCGTCCCACAGCACGGCCCCCCGTGCGGTCACCTCGGGCTCGTCGGCGGCTGCCGGCACGCCGCCCACCACGACCGACAGCACGACGAGCAGGGCGAGGGCCCGGCGGGTCATGCCCCGTGCACGTAGCTGCGCAGCGCCCGGGCCAGCAGTGACCGCTTCATCCGGTCCGTCAGGGTTGCCAGCTTGTCCAGCTGACGTGTGGCCTGACGGCGGGCCTCGGGGTTGCGCTGGCGCAGCAGCGGGGTCACCAGCTGCTCGAACAGCGCCAGCTCACGGTCGACGAACTGGCGGTACATCCGCAGATGGCGGGGCTCAAGGCCCAGGTGCAGCAGGTCGCGGGCCGCCCTGGCCGCGAGCAGGTCGTCACCGTCGAACGGCGCCCCGTCCTCCCCGCTGTCGCCGATGATCCCGTAGTCCCGCAGCGACCGCACCTCGCCGGCATCCAATCCGGTCGCCTCGCAGAACTCCCGCAGGGTCAGCTGCACGTGCTCGGCCGGCTGCTCGAGCAGCGACACGTCGTCGGCCAGCGCCGACTCGAGAAGCTTGGCGACCTGCGCCGACCGGTCCTGCGTCTGGACCGCCGGCACGCCGTTGCCGGCGGGCGCCGGCTGGCGCGACGGGCCCGACGGATCGCCGGCGTCGAGGCGCTCGAGCTGCTCGCGGATGACCTTCAACGGCAGGTAGTGGTCCCGCTGGGCGGTCAGGATGAACCGCAAGCGGTCAACGTCGTCCTCGGTGAACTTGCGGTAGCCCGACTCGGTGCGATCGGGGTAGATCAGCCCCTCGCTCTCCAGGAAGCGGATCTTCGAGATGGTGATGTCCTCGAAGTCTTCCTTGAGCTGGTTGAGGACCTCCCCGATGGTGAAGCCGTCGGCCGCCAAGTCCGCCTCAGCTCGGTTGGTCAGCCACGAAGGCGACGAGCTTGAACTTGCCGATCTGCACTTCGTCGCCGGTCTCCAGCAGCTGGTCGTCGGCCCGCTCGCCGTTGACGTAGGTCCCGTTGAGGCTGCCGACGTCGTGCACCCAGAAGCGGTGGGCGTCCCGGCGGAACTCCGCGTGGCGCCGGGACACCGTGATGTCGTCGAGGAAGATGTCGCTGTCCGGGTGCCTGCCCACGGTCACCACGTCGCGGTCCAGCAGGAACCGCGCGCCCCGGTTGGGCCCTCGCACGCCGACCAGCAGCGCGGTGCCGATCTCCAGCTCGGAGGTGTCGACGCCGGCGTCGGCGGGGTCGACGGGCTCGTGCGTCTCGTCGAAGCGCAACGCGCCGGTGGTGGTGTCCCCCACACCCGCCAGCGGCCGACCGCAGTTACCGCAGAAGTTCGCGCCTGCGGGATTCTCGTGTCCGCAGTGCGTGCAGTACATCGTGTCTCCCAGTCGACATCGGCCGGCGGCTCCCGCGCACCCGAGGGGCGACCCCGGTGTTCGCACGAATCTTGGCGCGCGATGCTAACACCGGGACCGCCGCCGTGGTCGGACGTCGCGGCGGCGTCAGGACGCGGTGAGCTTCTCGTAGTCCTCCGCCGACATCAGCCCGTCGACCACGCTGGGATCGTCGGCCTCGATGACGACCATCCACCCTTCACCGTACGGGTCGCTGTTGACCAGGTCCGGCTGGGACTCCAGCGCTTCGTTGCGCTCCACGATCGTGCCGGAGATGGGCGCGTAGAGGTCCGACACGCTCTTGGTCGACTCGACCTCGCCGAACGGCTGCCCCTGCTCGATGCGGGTCCCCGTGGCGGGCAGGTCGACGTACACGACGTCGCCCAGGGCGTCCTGGGCGTACGCGGTGATGCCAACGGTGACGCGGGCGCCGTCGGCCCGTGCCCACTCGTGCTCCTCGGTGTAGCGAAGCTCCGACGGGTTCACCCTGGCATCCCTTCTCGTCGGCGGCCCGCTGACTGCAACGCAGCGGGCGCGGCCATCGATCTCGTGTGCGCGGGGATGCTACCGCCTACTCCCGCGCCTCGGCAGGGACCGGCTCGCCGAACACGAACGACGGTGGTTCCGGGCGAGCCGGGACGGTGACCTGCTCGAGCTGCTCGACGCGCGCGGTCACCTGTGGGCGGGACTGCAGTGAGTCCAGCGCCCCGCCAGGGATCGCGAGCGCCTCGGCGACGGTCGCGGACGGGCCGATGGCCAGGATGGTCAGTGGCGCCTCCAGTGGCTGGTTGTCCAGCACCAGGCGGTTGTTGCGCACGGCGAACGCCGAGGATGCGATCAGACGGATGTCGTTGACCGAGATTGCCTCCGCGCCGGCGTCACGCAGCTCCTGCACGGCGTCCACCAGCAGGTCCGGGGTCAGCTCGCCTTGCGGGTCCTCCACGGTCAGCCGCACCCCCTGTCCTTCCGCGGGGACCGTTCCCGCCAGGATCTCCAGCTCGGACAGCCGCCGGCGCAGGCTGCGGACGGCCAGCTCCTCGGTCTCGGCGCTGTTCTCGAACGCCAGCAGGGTCAGCCGCAGCGAGGTGATCTCCTCCTGCAGCCGGTCGGACTGCGTCGAGAGGTCCGACAGGATGCGCGCGAGGTCTTCCTCGCGCTCGATGTCCAGCCGCTCGCCGAGCTCCTCAGTGGCCTGCAGCTGCGCGACCAGCAGAAAGCCGAGGACGACACACGCGAGCGCCGAGGCGATCCCCAGCCCGCTCCGGCCGCGGCGCGCGGCGCCGTCGCCGGTCTGACCGCCGCCGTCCGGGGCGGCGTCGGTCCGGGGTTCGGTCGTCTCGGTCATGCGTGGAACAGCCTGCGGCGAACGCCGGCGAGGTTCTGGAAGATGCGGACGCCGAACACCACGATCACCGCGGTCTCCAGGGCGTCGCCCACGGCCAGCTGATCGCCGAGGAACACCAGGAACACGGCCAGGACGATGTTGGACAGAAACGACACCAGGAAGATGCGGTCGCTGAACGTCCCCTCGAGTCGGGCCCGGACGGCCCCGAACAACGCGTCCAGCGACGCAACGACCGCAACGGGCAGGTACGGCGCGAGCGGGGCGGGGATGGTCGGTTGGATCACCAGGCCGATGACGGCCCCGATGAGCAGCGCGACGAACGCGATCATCCGCCGACCTCGGCCTCTGGGTCGACGGCGGTGCGCAGACGCACCGAGCCGGTGTAGGCCGGCAGCTGAAGGTCGTCCAGCGTCGTGAGGGCGTAGCCCAGGCCGAACACGTCCCGCCAGACCTCGAAGTCCTCGGCGAGCTGGCTGGAGGAGAACCCGTCGGCGAGCGCTGCGGGGTCCCCGATCGCCTCAACCACGTACGGCGACGTTAGCACCCGGTAGTTGATCAGCACCGACGACCCGGCGCTGCGGATGGCCGTCGTCGCGATGACCCGCTCACCGTTGACCGCGACCGCCTCTGCCCCCACCTCCCACAGGATATTGGTCGCAAGCTGCAGGTCGACGTCCTGGATGCGGCAGTCCTCCGGCCGTCCCGTCGAGCACACGCCGGCCGCGTCGGAGAACGTCAGCTGGACCCCGGGACCCCGCACGGCGGTCAGCCCGGTCATCGCCTCGACCTGCGACAGCTGGGCGCTCAACGCCGGCGCGGCCCGGGTGGTGACCGACTGCTCGGCGGCGGCGACTTCGGCACGCAGCTGCTCGAGGCGCTCGGACAGCGCCGCCGCGCGCTCCTGGCGTGCTCCGACCAGCGCGATGAGCTCGGCCTTGCGCTCGCCGACCTCCAGCGCGGCTTCGCGGCCGGCGGTCAGCCCGCTGGCCAGCAGCAGCCCGACCAAAAAGGCCCCCACCGCCGTGGCCGCCCGCACCAGCGGGCTGGACCAGGGCTGGGACCACCGCGGCGGTGGCGGGGGGCGGTAGTCGTCTTCGAAGCGCAGCCCCAGCGCCCGTGCGGTGTCGTTCACCGCTGCACCGCCTCCCCCAGGTGCCCCTCGCGCAGCGCCCTGCGGACCGTCATCGCCATGCGGCCGTAGCGCCAGCCGGCGACGTAGTACGTGACGATCCCGACGATGCAGTACCCGTAGGCGATGACGGTCGTCACCCGCGCCCCGGGCCAGTCCGCCGTCGGGTGGGCCAGCAAGAAGGCGGGGACCCCGATGAGCAGGCACGCGGTGGCGAACTTGCCGAGGTTGGACACCGGGATGTTGGGGTTGGCACCACGGAACAGCACGAACGCGGCGAGCAGCAGCGCGACGTCACGGACGATGATCAGCGCCGGCACCCACCACGGGATGATGCCGAGCACCAGCATGGTGATCGCCGCCGTGGCCAGCAGGGCACGGTCGATCAGCGGGTCGATGAGCTTGCCGATGCGGGTGACCTGGTCGAAGCGGCGGGCGACGTAGCCGTCAACCCAATCCGTCGCCCCCACCAGCACCAGGGTCCCAAAGGCCCGGCCGTACGCTCCGATTGCCGCCAGGTAGACGAACACGGGCAATCCGAGCAGGCGCACCGCCGTGATCCCGTTGGCCACGGTGAGGATGCGGTCGTGCACGACCGCCGGCGCGCCCGAACGGGCGCCCGCGTTGAACAGCCCCACCGAGGCCTTCCTCCTTGCGCTCGATTCGTCGTCCCAGGGTACGCGGGCGCATTGGCCGCCGGCGGTGGCGGGCGATACGCTGCGAGACGCAACAAGCGGGATGTGGCCTAGCTTGGTCCAGGGCGCCGGTCTGGGGGACCGGAGATCCCGGGTTCAAATCCCGGCATCCCGACCAGTGGACTCGCCCAGCACCAGGCTGCGCAGGTGGTCGAGTCGGACAGGTCCCGAGCCCAGGACATCGGCGTGGAACGCCGCGAGGTTGAAGTCGCTGCCGTCACGGAGCCGGCGCTGCTCTCGCAGCTCCATGATCGCCCGCTGTCCCAGGGCGTAGCCAATCGCCTGTGCGGGCCATCCCAGATACCGGGTGATCTCGGACTCGGCGTAGGCCCGGTCCAGCCCGGTGAGCTGCTCGAGGGTCTCGACTGCCAGCCCGTAGGACCAACGGCCGCCCGGATCCACCGGAGAGTGGTCAGGGATCGGCAGGTCGAGGTGCAGGCCCAGGTCGATCACCACTCGCAGCGCCCGCAGGATCGAGCTGGTGAGATAACCCAGCTCGTAGTGGGGTTCCTCGAAGTAGCCCAGCTCGTCCATCAGGGTCTCGGCGTACAGCGCCCACCCTTCGCCGTAGGCGACGTTCCAGACCAGCAGCCGGTGGGCGCGGGACAGCCGATCACCGATGGCGCGCTGGATGCCGATCTGCAGGTGGTGGCCCGGGAAGCCCTCGTGGTAGGCGGTGCTGACCTCCTCGAACAGCGGGACGGTCTCCCGCTCACCCAGCGCCCACCAGATGGACCCCGGGCGGGTGAAGTCCTCGCTGGGCGCCATGTACAGCGCTCCCAATGGCGTGCCCGGTGGGGCAAGGCGCACCTCGACGTCGCGGATCTGGTCCGGGACGTCGAAGTGGGTGCCCGCCAGCGCCTCGAGCGCCTCGCGTTGGCGCCGGCGCATCAGCTCGACGAACGCGGTCGTGGACGGTGCTGCGAACTGCGGGGCGGTCTTGAGGCGCTGCACGACCCCGCGGAGGTTGGCGTCCGGGTCGATGCGGGCTGCGACCGCTTCGGCGCGACCGAGCAGCCCCGCAAGGTGCTCCCAGCCCCAGGCATAGGCCTCGTGCGGGTCCAGTGACGTCCCGAGGACATGCCGGGCGGCGCGCAGGTAGCGCTCGAGGCCGACGCCATCGGTGTCGTCACCCTGCGGCAGGTACCGCTGCACCAAGAACGCGGCCGTCGCCTCGCACGCCTGTTGCACGCCCGTCAACGCGGCGTCCGCGGCGTCGCGCAGCTGCGGAGCTGCGGTGACGACCATGTGCGCTCGCCGGGTGAAGGCCCCCTCGGGGCCGGGCGCGTGTCGCAGCTGGTCGATCACGCTGTGGACCTGCCGCGCGGCGACGGTCACGCCCTTGTCCAGAGCCAGCTCCAGCAGCGACCGCCACTGCGCCAGCGCGTCGGGCATCCCACGCAGCCGCTCGATCAGCGCCTCCTGCGCCTCGGCGGTCGCGATGCTCTGCACGTCCAGCACGTCGCGCATGTCCGGCACGGTCGACGCCATGTGCCCGACGTCGCGGAGGTGGTCATCGTGCTCGAAGACCTCGAGATGCTGCTCCACCAGCTCGGTGAGCACTCGGGCCGCCAGGACATCGTCGGCCTCCGTTGCCGGCGGCAGGGCGGCCAGCTCGCGGCGGTAGCGCACCAGCATGTCCTGTCGAGCCTGGACGCCGGACAGGCCCAGGTCGCCCCACTCGTGGTCGTGCCCGGGCACGCCTTCGTAGGTCGCTCGGATCGGCCACAACGCGGCGTAGTCGTCAACGAAGCGGTCGGAGAGGGCGAAGACGGGGTGGGCGGACATCACGGCATTCTCGCAGCCGCAGGCACCGCCCTCGCCGTCAGGCTGCGAACAGCAAGACCATGGCCACCAAGGACACCAATCCGATGCCCCCTGCCAGCATCACCGGCATCGGACCGGCGGGCAGCGCCTGCCCGGCACGCATCGCACCGTCCACGCGCTTCCACCGCAGATACCCGGCGACCGCAACCGCCGTGCCCAAGGTGACCAGCGCCGCGGCGATGAGCTCACGGCCGCCGCGCACCGCCATCTCCGGCAGCAGCTGGTGCGCCGCGAGACCGGCGGCGTCGAGCGCCAGGGCGGTCCGGATCCACGCCAGGAACGTCCGCTCGTTCGCGAGCGTGTAGCGGTAGTCGGGGTGGCTCGGCTCGCCCTGATCGTCCATGGCGACAGTGTGAACCATGGGCAGGGGTTCGGCGCGGCGGGAGCCCTCCGCCCCCTCAAACGGACTCCTGCCGCGCCAAGGGCTCCCCTCTGCCCTTCCCCGACGCCCATAGCGTGGTCGGTCGATCAGGTCACAGCATCGTCAGTTCTGATGAAATCGCCCGGTCATCCCGGGTCATCCGGAAAAGGGCACCCACTGGCGCTGTGCCAGTCCGGCCAGGGCGTTGACCGCTACCCCGGCGTCGGACACCGTCACCAGAGCATCTCCCATCACGAACGCCCGCTGCACCATCGCGCCCATGTCGTAGCGAGCCCCACCCCCGGGGGCGTGCTCGATCTCCCCCACCTCGCGGATGCGGTCACCGTCGACGTGGAGGACAACCGCGCCCATGAACGGCCTGCGCTCCCACCGCTCGAACGGCAGCACGACGGTCCCGGTCGCGGGCCAGTGCAGGAAGGCGCGATGGTCGTGCTCGACCGTGGCGGCACCGGGGCCGAGGTCGAGCTGGTCGACGCGCCGCGGCTCGGTGAGGTCAGCGACGTCGAACAGCGACACCTGACCCCCCCGGACCTGGCCGTCGGCGGAGGCGTCCTGGCCGACGCCGAGCAGCCGGCCCTCGCCGACGGGGTGCAGGTAGGCCGAGTACCCCGGGATCTTCAGCTCGCCGCGCACGCGCGGGTTCTCCGGATCGGACAGATCCAGGGTGTACAGCGGGTCGATCTGCCGGAACGTCACGACATATCCGATGTCGCCGGCGTAGCGGACCGCGTAGATCTGCTCCCCCCGGCCCAGCCCGTCGACGTGCCCGACGCGCACCAGCCGCCCCGCCTCCGCGCGCAGGACCGTCACTGCGCTGTCGGACCGGTCGCGCCCCCCGCGGACGCGGTCTGTCGTGGTCGCCACCCGCAGGTGCCCGTCGTGCTCTGACAGCGCCCATTGGTTCAGCAGGCGACCGTCGACCTGACCGGACGCGATGTACCGCGCCCCGCCCACGTCGCTGATGTCGAACTGGTGGATCGTGGTGCGCATGCCCTCGGCGGACACCGGCGACGGTGTGTCGTGCCGCCCCCACTCGTTGAGCGCGACGTACAGGTTGTCGGTGGAGGCGTAGGTGGTCTCGGCACTGCCGACCACGGCAGCCGTCCCGTCGGCGTGCAGCTGACCTCGCAGGTCCACCGTGACGATGGAGACGAGTCCGAATCCCGAGAACGTGTCGGGGTGATGGACCTGCTCGCAGTCCAGCAGCGTTTGCTCGCGCTGGTTGCCGGTGGCCTCATCGGTCGCCACGGCGTATGGCAGCCACTGGTCGATGGTCGAGTCGCGGACCACCTGACGATTGCGCGAACGGGCCTCGCGCTCGGCGCGGATGCCCCCGCCCTCCGGCGTGACAAACGGCAGGGCCATGGGCTGCGATGTCAGGACCACGCGCGCCACCCCGTCGACCAGGCGAGCCGACGAGTACTGCCCGTCGACCTCCAGGGTGCTGACGATCCGGGGGTCCGAGGGTTCGCTGATGTCGACCAGCTGCAGCGAGGAGCGCCCGCTGCCCACCGGCATGATCGCCCGGTCCACGGCGACGTCGTGCAGCGGGTGCACCCCGCCGTCCGCCTGGCCCATCACCAGCACCCGGTCTCCATCGAGCAGCAGGCCCCCACCCCAGGCATCGATCACCTTGACCGAACCGCCCTTGGTCAGGGTGCCGCCATCGTCGACGGTGAGCACGTGCAGCCGGCCCCGGGCCAGTGCCACGACCCGCCGTCCGTCGGTCTTGGCGATGTCAGGCTCGTCGACGCCCGCCTCCTGCACGTTGGTGGTGGAGAAGTCGCCGGTGGCCGCCCCGCCGCCGGAGGAGGCCGCCGCGGCGGTGTCCGCCACCGACGTCGGGCCGCCGGCGCGCAATTCGGTCCCCTCCATCGCCACGTAGTGGTCGAAGCCGCCGTCCAACCCCCACGGTCCGACCCGCTCCAGCGCCTCCTCGCGGAAGTACCCGAGCAGCTCCTCGCAGCTGTCGAACGGCTCCAGCGCCGACACGAGCGTGATGTCGTCGGCCGGTGACGGCGGCTGGCTCGCCGGGTCGGCGCCGCTGGCCGGTGGCCCGACGCGGGGAGCGGTCAGCACGAACGCCAACACCAACACCGCGGCGTACGCCGACGCCACTGCCGCGAACCGTCGCATGGCAACCCCTTTTGCTCCAGGCCTGCATCGACAGTGCGACGCCGGCGAGGGCGCCGAGGTTCCCGAGGTCGGCTCAGCCGGTCTGGCGCCCGCGCGCGCCGGCCCGCTCGTCCCAGCGAGCTCGCACGCGAAAACCCAGGTGCAGCGGTGTTCCTTCGAAGCCGAACGCCTCGCGCAGCCGGCGTTCGAGGTATCGCAGGTATCCGGGCGACAGCTCACCGGTCGTGAACAGCCGGAAGGTCGGCGGCCCGACCGCGACCTGGGTGATGTAGCGGATGCGGACGTTGCGGTGGTTGTGCATCGGCGGGGGTGACGCCGCGACCGCCTCGGTCAGCCAGTCGTTGAGCGGGCCGGTGGGTACCCGCGTCAACCACTGGTCCAGGACGCGGTCGACCGCCGGGAGCAGCTTGTCCAGGCCGCGCCCCGTCAGCGCAGAGGTGCGGACCAGCGGTGCCCACGCGACGAAGTGCAGCAGCCGGTCGAGCTCGCGGTCCACCCACTCGCGCCGGTACTCGTCGAGCAGGTCCCACTTGTTCAGCACGACGACCATCGCCCGGCCGGCGTCGAGGATCTGGCGGGCGAGCTTCTGCTCCTGCTCCCCCACCTCCTGGGCGGCGTCGATCACGAGCAGCGCGACGGACGCCGCGTCGAGCGCCTGCACGGTGCGCACCGAGCTGTAGTACTCGGTCGCTTCACCTTTGCGCAGCTTGCGGCGCAGGCCGGCGGTGTCCACGAAGCGGTAGGCCCGCCCGTCGTCGAGCTCGACGACGGTGTCCACGGCGTCGCGGGTGGTGCCGGGGCGGTCGTCGACGATGGTCCGCTCCTCGCCGAGCAGCCGGTTGAACAGCGAGGACTTGCCGACGTTGGGCCGGCCGATCAGGGCCACGCCGGGGACGTCGTCTGCGTCGGCGGCAGCGCTGCGGTCGAACGCACCAGCCGCCCGCAAGGCGTCGAGGACGTCGTCGAGCAGGTCCCCCGATCCGCGGCCGTGCTGGGCGCTGACCGGGACCGGATCGCCCAGGCCCAGCGCATACAGCTCCGCGATCTCCGCCTCGAAGCCGGAGCGGTCGACCTTGTTCGCGACGAGCAGGACCGGCACGCCTGCCGCTCGCAGCCAGTCCGCCGCGGCGGCGTCCTCTTCCGTGACGCCGACGGTGACGTCGACGACGAACAGCACCAGGTCGGCGCGGCGGGTGGCAACCTCGGCCTGCGCCGAGACGGCGTCGTCGTAGGACGCCTCGCTGCGCGCCCAGCCGGGCGTCCAGCCTCCGGTGTCGACCACCGACACCCGCCGGCCGCGCCATTCGGCCACATGCGTGGTCCGGTCGCGCGTCACGCCCGGCTTCGGCTCGACGATGGCGTCACGGCGCCCCACGAGGCGGTTGACCAGCGTGGACTTCCCGACATTCGGGCGCCCCACGACGGCGACCGTCGGCAGTCCCGGCTCGCGGATCTGCCGGTTGCTCACGGTCGCCCCGAGGGGGCCGCGTCGAGATGTGCCACGACGGCGTCGAGGACCTCGTCGATGGTGCAACCGGTGGTGTCGACCTCGACCGCGTCGGTCGCCGGTGTCATCTGGGTGGCGTCCTGGGCATCGCGGCGGGCGATGTCGGCCGACTGGCGGGCGACTGCGGCGTCGGACGCGTCACCGTGCTGCGCGGCTCGCCGGCGTGCCCGCTCCTGCGTCGAGGCCGTCAGCCACACCTTCAGGTCGGCATCGGGCACCACCACAGTGCCGGCGTCACGACCCTCGACGACGGCGCCGCGCTCGGCGACCTCCCGTCGCTGCAGCTCGACGAGGAATTTGCGGATGGCCGGATGCCGCGACACCGACGACACGGTCGCCGTCACCGCCCGCCCGCGGATCTCGTCCTCCACATCGGCACCGTCCAGACAGGTCCTGCCGTTGCGCCGGTCGATGGTGGCCGCCGCGATTGCCGACAGCGCGGCGTCCACGTCGTCGGGTGACACGCCGGCCCGCAGCACCGCAAGCGTGGCGGCGCGGTAGTAGGCCCCAGTGTCGACGTGGGCGACACCGAGGCGCTCGGCCAGGGCGGCGGCGATGGTGGACTTCCCGGAGCCGGCAGGTCCATCGATGGCGATGACGGTCACAGCCGTCCCACCATAGGCGTCACGCCACCGTGCGCACGACTCCGCCGAGGCGGACAAGGTCGTCCCAGAAGCCGGGATAGGTCTTGGCGACGCAACCCGGTTCGGCGATCGTGATGCCGTCGACCGCGGCCGCGAGGGCAGCGAACGCCATGGCCAGCCGGTGGTCGTCGTAGGTGTCCAGGCGAACATCGCCGGTCGCACCGCCGCCGGTCACGACCAACCCGTCGTCGCGTTCGTCGACATGCACGCCGGCCTTGGTCAGCTCGGTGGCCAACGCGTGCAAACGGTCGGTTTCATGGCCGCGCGTCACGGCGGCGCCGGTGATCGTCGTCGTGCCGTCCGCCACGGCGGCCAGCACGGCGATGTTGGCGACCTGGTCGGGCATGGCGGTCAGGTCGATGTCGACGGCACGCAGGCGATCGGGTCCGGCGACGGAGACGGCTGCTTCCTCCTCGACGACCGTGCACCCCATCGCGGCGAGGGCGTCGACCATGCGCGCGTCGGGTTGCAGGGTGCGTGGGGCGGTGTTCGTGACCGTCACCGACCCACCTGTGGCCGCCGCCAGGGTGAACAGATGGGCGGCCGCGCTGGCGTCGTACTCGACGCGTTCGTTGCGCGCCACGTAGTGCCGGCCGGCGCGGACCGTCCACGTCCGTGCCGCCGGCTGCTCGACGTCGGCACCCCAGCGCCGCATCAGGTCGACCGTGAGGTCGATGTACGCGTCCGCCGCGTCGCCGCGGGCGTGGACGGTCACGTCGCGTGCGGCGTACGGCGCGACGAGCAGCAGCGCACTGGCGTACTGACTGCTGGCGGACACGTCGATGGTGATCTCCCCGCCTGACAGGCCGCCACCCACGGCAACGGGTGGGAAGCCGTCGTGGTCCGCCGCCGTCGCCCCCAGCTGCTGCAGGGCACGTGTCAGCGGTCCCACGGGCCGGCGCAGCAGGGGCGCGGCGCCGGTGACGACGACCCGCCGGCGTGAGAGCGCGGCGGCGGCGGCGACGAACCGCATGGTGGTCCCCGACAGGCGGGCGTCCACCGGCCCGTCCGCGACGAGATCGCCACCCGTTCCGTGGACCGTCAGCATGCCCTCGGCCTCCTCCACGGTGGCGCCGAGCGTGCTGATCGCGACTCGCATCGCCTGCGCGTCGTCGCTGTCCAGCGGCGAGTCCAAGCGGCTGGTGCCCTCAGCGAGCGCGGCGACCAGGAGGGCCCGGTTGGTCAGGCTCTTGCTCGACGGGGCCCGCAAGGTCCCATGCAGCGGGCCGGCAGCGCGCACCTCGACGGCAGGGACGTCGAGGAACCCACTCACAGGGGCTGCTCCAGCACTTCGTAGCCCAGGGCCTCCAGCGCCTCGCGGGCCACGCCGGCCGGCTTGAACCCGATGATCGCCAGGCGCAGGACACCGCGCCCGCCTTCCGGGGCGTGTTCGATGCCCAGATCTTCGATGTTGACCCCGACCGCCCCGACCGTGGTCGTCACCTCCGCCAACACGCCGGGTCGGTCCGGGATGGGCAGGTGCAACTCGACCAGCGCCCCGGTGGCCGTCTCCTTGCCCGGCAGCGACCGGCGCGCTGCACGGGCGTCGGCGAGCACCCGCCGCAGCGTCTCTGCGTCGCCCACGTCGACCGCCGAGCGCAGCGACCCGATCCGCTCGCGGTAGTCGTCGAGGACTCCCACGATGGCGTCGCGGTTCTGCTGGCAGATGTCCAGCCACAGGTCCGGGTCCGAGGCGGCGACGCGCGTGGCGTCGCGGAACCCGCCGGCCGCCAGCAGCAGCAATCCGGCGTGCTCGGAGCGGGCCCGGTCCGCGGCGAGGTTCATCAGCGTCGTGGCGGCCAGCTGCGGCAGGTGGCTGACCACCGCGACGAGCGCATCGTGATGGTCCGGGTCGACGGCCAGGGGCCGGGCGCCGAGCTTGGCGACCAGCGCGTGCAGACGCCGGTAGGCGGCGGGATCGGTGCCGGCCGTTGGTGTGAGCAGATACGTCGCTCCGACGAACAGCTCCGCCGAGGCGTGGGCGGCACCGGCCTCGTGCGAACCCGCCATGGGGTGCCCGCCGATCACATGCACCCCGTCGGCGGCCGAGGCCTCCAGCGCCTCGACGACCACGCCCTTGACGCTGGCAACGTCGGTCAGGATGGCGCCCGGGGACATCACCGGGCCGACCTCGGCGGCCGTGTCGGCGATAGCGGACACGGGCACGGCCAACACCACCACATCGGCGCGGGCCGCGGCGTCGGCCGCCGATGCGGCGATCAGCGACACCGCGCCCCGCTCCACGGCGATCCGCAGCTGCTCGTCATCACGGTCGTAGCCGGTGACCTCGTCGACCTGCGACAGCGACCGCAGGGCCAGGCCCAGTGAGGCACCCACCAGTCCTGTCCCCACGATGGCGACGCGCACGCGGTCCGCCATGACTACTCGGGCAGGTCGCTGCGCAGCTGCCGCGCGTCGCGCAGATACGCGTGGCGCAGCGCGTCGCGCGGCTGGTCGGTGTACACGTGCGCGAGCACCCGGATGCACAGCGGCACGCCGCTGCCACCTTCGATGCCCAGCTCGCGAGCGCACAGCATCGGGACATCGGAGATGCCTGCAGCCCGCACCGCCGCCGCGGGGAACTCCGATCGGATGTCGTCGGTGGCGGTGAACAGCAGGCTCACGACGTCGGCCGCGGTCAACCCGTTGCGTTCCAGCAGGGCGGACAGCATCTCGGTGGTCCGGGCCATCACCTCGTCGCGGGTGTCTGCCTCAAGCGTCGTGGCGCCCCGCAACGCCGCCAGTCGCGCGGTCACTCGGCCGCGCCGGCCGGGCCGGCCAGCCCCACCGCCGCGTACAGGTCCTTGACCTCGGCGGCGTTCAGCGGCCGGAACTTCCCCGGGGCGATGTCCCCCAACGGCAACGGGCCGATGCGGACCCGCGCCAGCCGCTCCAGCGGCAGGTTCACCGCCTGCAGCATCCGGCGGACCTCCCGCTTGCGTCCCTCGGCGAGCACGATCTCGACCAGCGTCTTGTCGCCGGAGGAGCCGAGCTCGCGCACCGACCGGGCGCGCGCGACCCCGTCGTCGAGCTCGACGCCGTCGAGCAGCTGGCGCACGGCGCGGCGCTTGGCCGGTCCGCGGATCTGCGCGACGTAGGTCTTCTCCACCTCGTAGCTGGGGTGGGCGAGCCGGTTGGCCAGCTCGCCGTCGTTGGTCAGCACGAGCAGCCCTTCGGTGTCCCGGTCCAAACGTCCGACGGGGTAGACCCGTGGTGACGCCGGAACGAGGTCCATGACCGTCGGGCGACCCTGCGGATCGGTGACCGTGGTGACGTAGCCGGTCGGCTTGTTCAGCAGCAGGTACAGCAGCGTCGGGTTGGTGTGGACCCGCTCGCCATCGACGGTGATGACCTGCGAACCGGGATCGGCCTTGGCGCCCAGGCTGACGACCTCACCGTCGACCGCGACCCGGCCGGCGGCGATCAGCTCCTCGCAGGCGCGCCGGCTGCCGACCCCGGCCGCGGCGAGCACCTTTTGGACTCGCTCGGCCTTCGTGGTGGTGGTCACTGATCGGCCGCCTCGTCCTCGCCCGGGTCCGGATCGGCGATGCCCAGCGCGTCGAGCTCGCGCCGCGCGGCCTTGTAGCCACCCGGCGCCGGCTCGGCCGGCAGGGGCGCGTCGGGCACCAGCTCGGGCAATGTCGGCAGCTCGGACACATCACTGATCCCCAGCCGCTCCAGGAAGGTCGAGGTCGTGCCGTACAGCAGCGGCTGGCCGGGCGTGGCCTCTCGGCCGACCTCTTCGATCAAGCCGCGCTGGAGCAGGGACCGGACCGCACCGTCGGCGTCGACGCCGCGGATCTCCGAGATCCTCGCGCGGGTGACCGGCTGCTTGTAGGCAACGATCGCCAGCGTCTCCAGCGCCGCCTGCGACAGCTTGGTGCTGCGACCGTGCAGCACGAAGCGCTCGACGTACACCGCGGCGGCCGGGTCGGTGTAGAACCGCCAGCCCCCCGCGACCTCCCGCAGGACGAAGCCACGCCCTTCGTCGACGTACTCCGAGCGCAGCGCCTTGAGCGTGGCGACGACCTCGTCGGTCGGGATTTCGAGCACTTGCGCCAGCGTGTTCGCCTCGACCGGCTCCTCGACCACCAGCAGGATCGCCTCGAGCGCCTTTCGGGTCTGCGGGTCTGCGACCGCCGGACCGTCCCCGCCGTCAACCGTCTGCTGCTCGGGGATCACGAGGGCACCTCTTCGTCGGTCGCGGGCGCTGCGACGTACTCCTCCATGTCGGCGAACGCCGACGTCTCCCACGACGACTCCGGGTTGGCGGTCACCCGCAAGGTCGCGAAGCTCGCGGGCTGCAGCAGGTCGACCAGGTCGAGCTTGTACAGCTCCAGCAGCGCCAGGAAATGCACGATGACCTCGACGCGATGACGGCATCCGGCCGTCAGCTCCTCGAACGTCGCCGAGCCGCCGGCGCGTTCCAGCTCGTCCACCACCATGCCGGCGGCCTCGCGGACCGTCATGCGCACCGGTTGCAGATGTGACACGTCCACGATCGGTTCCGGCTTGGCGGCCAGGGCCTGGCCGGCGATCTCCGCCAGGCGCTGCGGCGTCACGCCCAGCTGCACCTGCGGTAGGACGCCGATGAAGCGCTCCTCCAACCCGACCGCCCGCGGCACGAAACCCGACAGGGACGCCAGCTGCGCGCCCAGGTAGCGACCGGCCTCTTTGAACATGCGGTAGTCCAGCAACCGGGCGTACAGCAGGTCGCGCGCCTCCATCGCGAGGTCGTCGATGTCCGGCTCGTCTTCCTGCGGCAGCAATCGGGCCGCCTTCAGCTCGATCAGCGTGGCGGCGACGACCAGGAACTCGGTCGTGACGTCGAGGTCGATGCGCTCCATCTCGGACACGACGGCCAGGTAGTCGTCGGTGATCTGCGCGATCGGGATCTCGTAGATGTCGACCTTGTGCCTCGCGATGAGGTGCAACAGCAGGTCGAACGGGCCCTCAAAGGACCCCACGGCGACGCGATAGGTGCCGGACATGGCGTTCGCGAGTGTAGACGGTGGGGACCTGACCACCCCGCTACTGCAGGCGCTCCAGGATGACGTCGGGGCGCGACACCGGCTCGTCGCTCCAGCGGATCAGCTCGCGGAAGCGGTTGGCCGCCGCCTGCGCGTCGTCGTCACTGCGGGCGTGGACTGTCGCCACCGTCGCCCCGGGCTCTACCTCGTCTCCGACCTCGATGGCGACATGGATGCCGACCGCTGGGTCGACGTCCTCACCGGGCCGCGACCGCCCGGCGCCAAGGGACGCCGCGAGATCGCCGACCGCTCGTGCCGGCAAGCCGGCCACGACACCGCCGTGCAACGCCACGACGTCTTTGACCACGTCCGCCCGGGGGAGCACCCGCTCGGGCGACTCACAGACCGCCGCGTCGCCCCCCTGGGCGGCGATCATGCGTCCCAGCGTCTCCAGCGCGCTGCCGTCGGTCCACGCCGTCACCAGCCGCTCCCGGGCATCGCCGCCGACGCTGCCGACCACCGCGTCGGTGCGGTGCAGGGCGGCCTCGGCGAGGGCCAGTGCGACCTCGGCGAGTCGCCCCGCCGGCGCGTCGCGCAGCAGATCGACGGCCTCGGCCACTTCCAGTGCGTTGCCGATGCCACGGCCCAATGGCTGGTCCATCGCGGTGACCAGGGCGACGGTGGGGCGGCCGGCGTCGCTGCCGATCGACACGCACAGCCGTGCCAGTGCTTCCGCGGCAGCGCGGTCGGGCATGAACGCGCCGTCACCGGCCTTGACGTCGAGCACGATGGTCTGGGCCCCGGCGGCGATCTTCTTGGACATGACGCTGGATGCGATCAGCGCCGTCGACGCGACCGTCCCCGTGACGTCGCGCAGCGCGTACAAAGCCTTGTCGGCGGGGACCAGACGTCCCGTCTGCGCGGCGACGACACAGCCGACCTCGTCGGCGATCCTCAGCAGCTCATCCGGCTCGAGATCCGTGCGCATGCCGGGGATGGCCTCGAGCTTGTCCAGGGTCCCGCCGGTGTGGCCGAGACCCCGCCCGGACAGCTTCACGACGCGCACGCCCACCGCAGCGAGCAGCGGCGCGACCAGCAGCGTCGTGCCATCGCCGACGCCTCCGGTGGAGTGCTTGTCAACCGTCGGGCCGCTCAGCCGCTGCAGATCCAGTGTCTCGCCGGAGGCGACGAGCACGCCGGTCAGCGCCCGCGCCTCGGCCTCACTGAAACCGCGGATGACGCCGGCCATCAACCACGCAGCGGTCTGTCCCTCGCTGACGCTGCCGTCGAGGTACCCGTTGACCAGCCACGCGAGCTCGTCAGCGGTCAGCTCCCCGCCGTCACGCTTTCGTCCGATCAGCTCCGGCGCGCGCATCTACTGCTTCGCCGCGCAGTCGACGCAGCGGATCGACAGCGGGCGCGCCTCGAGCCGTGCGATGGGGATCTCGGTGCCGCAGTCCACGCAGACCCCGTACGCGCCCTCGTCCATGCGCGCCAAAGCGGCGTCCGCGGCAGCCAGACGCTCGCGGGCGTTGTCGATGAACGCCAGCGTCTCGCTGCGCTCGGCCGTCGCCGCGGCGGAGTCCGCGAAGTTGTCGTCGATCCCGGCGATGGCCTTCACCTTCTCGCTGTACGGATCGGCACCGAGCTGGTCGAGCTCGGACAAGGCGTGCTCGCGTTCGGTCTCGACTTCCTTGCGCAGCTGTTGCAGCAGGTCGGGGTTCATGCGACCGGTGCTCCTTTGTCCATCACGGCGCGGGGGTGCGCCTGCTCGTACACCGCCTTCAGCCGCGCTCGGCTGACCAGCGTGTACACCTGCGTCGTGTTGACCGAGGCGTGGCCCAACAGCTCCTGGACATAGCGGACGTCCATGCCGTTGTCGACCAGGTGCGTGGCGAAGGAGTGTCGCAGGGTGTGGGGGGACACGGCCTCGGACAACCCTGCGGCCTCGGCGTGCTTCTTCAGGATCTTCCACGCCCCCTGACGCGTCAGCCGTCCGCCTCGGCGGTTGACGAGCAACGCCGCGGTCTTCGGTGCCATCGCGGGCCGTCCCCGTACCAGCCAGGCGTCGACCACTTGACCGGCTGGGCGACCGATGGGCACCACCCGCTCCTTGTCTCCCTTGCCGATGCAGCGAACCGTCCGTGCGACCACGTCGATGTCGTCGACGTCGAGGTCGACCAGCTCGCTGATCCGCAGGCCGGCGGCGTACAGCAGCTCGAGCAGCGCGCGGTCCCGCAGCGCGACGGGCTCGTCGCCCACGGGTGCTGCGAGCAGCGCTTCGGTCTGGCGCATCGTCAGGGCCTTGGGCAGGGCACGCTTGGGTCGCGGCCCAGTGACCTCGGTCGACGGATCGTTGGCGGTCAGTCCTTCACGCACCAGGAACTTGTGCAGGCCGCGCACCGCGACCAGCGTCCGGGCGACCGTCGACGGCGCGTAGGGCTTGCCCTTGGGTGTCCGCTGCTCCCGGATCCACGCCACGAAGGCGGCGAGGTCCTCCGGGGCGCTGTCGGCCGGCCCGGCGATGCCGGCAGCCTCCAAAAAGCGCCCGTACAGGCCCAGGTCGCGGCGGTACGCGGCCAGGCTGTGCCGCGACAGGCCGCGTTCCACCGCCAGGAAGTCCAGGTAGCGGTCGGCGTGCTTCGGTAGCGCCGCCACGTCCGTCCTCCCATCCCTTGCGCCCGGCCGGGAGGGCGACGGTGCTGTCAGCCGATGACCTGGCCCAGCGGCACCGCCTGCAGGTCGTGCGCCTCGGCGACGCCTTCGTTCGTCACGTGACCGCCGGCGACGTTGACGCCCTCGGCGAATCCGCGGTCCTCGGCCACCGCGTCGATGCCGCCGTCGACCAGCCGCACCAGGTACGGCAGGGTCACGTTGGTCAGCGCGTAGGTCGAGGTGCGGGGTACCGCTCCCGGCATGTTTCCGACGCAGTAGTGTACCACCCCGTGCTTGACATAAGTCGGGTCGCTGTGGGTGGTGACATGGCTGGTTTCGGCGCAGCCGCCCTGGTCGATCGAGATGTCGACGAGCACCGCGCCGGACCGCATCGACTTGACCATCTCTTCGGTGATGACGTGCGGCGCTTTCGCGCCGGGCACCAGGACCGCGCCGATGACGAGGTCGGCGTCGGCCACCTGCTCCTCCAGGGTCAGGCGGTTGGACACCAGCGTGGTGATCCGACCCTTGTGGACGCTGTCGATGTACCGCAGCTTGCCCACGTCGAGGTCCAAGATGGTCACGTTGGCTTCCATGCCGGCGGCGATCCACGCGGCGTTGCGCCCCGCCGTGCCGGCGCCGATCACCACCACGTGGGCCGGCAGCACCCCCGACACACCGCCCATCAGCACGCCACGTCCCCCGTGCGGGCGCTCGAGCACGTTGGCGCCCACCTGCGGTGCCATGCGGCCGGCGACCTCGCTCATGGGTGCCAGCAGCGGCAACCCGCCGTCCGGACTCGTCACGGTCTCATAGGCGATCGCCGTGCAGCCCGACGCCACGAGCGCCTCGGTCAGGGGGCGGTCGGCGGCCAGGTGCAGGTAGGTGAACAGTGTCAGGTCACGGCGCAGGAAGTTGTACTCCTGTGCGATCGGCTCTTTGACCTTGACGACGATGTCGACCTCACCCCAGGCGGCGGCGGCGTCGTCGACGATCTTCGCCCCGGCGCGAACGAAGTCGTCGTCGGACAGCGACGAGCCGTCGCCGGCGCCGGACTGGATGAAGACCTCGTGGCCGTGGAAGGTCAGCTCGCGGACCCCGGCCGGGGTGATGGCGACCCGGTACTCGGACTCCTTGACCTCAGTTGGTACCCCGATGCGCACCGCGGTCCCTTCGTGTCAGCAGCGACGGCGGGCCGAGTCTAAGAGGTCGGCGCCGGATCGTCGTTGGCCAAATGTCGAGCGGCCAGCAGCAGCCCTATGACCGTCTTGGCGTCGCAGATGGTGCCGTCGTCGACCGCGGAGAGCGCCTCGGTCAGCGGCATTCGCACGACCTGCAGGTCCGCCTCCTCCGCCTCGGCGGTGAAACCGCTGTCGGCCTTGCCTTGGGCCAACCGGCCTGCCAGGTACACCGTGGTGGCCTCGTCGGTCCAGCCCGACGAGTTGTAGAAGTGGAGAAGCGGCCTCATTTCCCCCGCCACGAGCCCCACCTCCTCCGTCAGCTCCCGGCGGGCGGCTTCCAGCGCGGACTCGCCGTCCACGTCGAGCTTGCCGGCGGGGATCTCGAGCAGACGCCGGCCGACGGCGTGGCGGTAGTGGCTGATCAACACCACCTGCCCGTCCGCCTCGACGGGGACCACAGCGACGGCGTTGGCGTGCTCGACGACCTCGCGCTCGGCCACGTCACCGTCGGGCATGACGACCTGGTCCACGCGCACCGTCGACAGCACCCCGTCATGCGTCACCCTGCTGGAGCGGACCTCGTAGCCGGTCATGCGGGGCAGCCTACGCGCGCCTCACGACCACCGGTCAGCCGGTCGGCAAGGTGATGGTCTCGGTGGCCTCGCGCAGCTCCGGCAGGCGGCCCGCCTGGGCCAGCATCCGCTCGCGGGCAGCACCGACGAAATCGCGGAACAGCGGCTGCGGGCGGTTGGGACGCGACCGGAACTCCGGGTGTGCCTGGGTCGCCACGAACCACGGGTGGTCGGCGAGCTCGATCATCTCCACCAGCCGGTCGTCGGGCGACAAGCCCGAGAACACCATCCCCGCCTCGGCCAGCTGCGCTCGGTAGCGGTTGTTGACCTCCCAGCGGTGCCGGTGGCGCTCGTACACGACCGGCTCTTGGTAGGCGCGGGCGGCGTTCGTGCCGTCGGCCACCTTGCACGGGTACACGCCCAGGCGCATCGTCCCGCCCAGGTCGGTGACGTCGCGCTGGTCGTGCATGAGGTCCACCACGGGATCCGGGGTGCCGGGCGCGAACTCCGACGAGTGGGCGTCGGCCAGGCCGAGCACATGACGGGCGAACTCGATGACGGCCGTCTGCAAGCCGAGGCAGATCCCCAGGTACGGCACGTGGCGTTCGCGGGCATGGCGGGCGGCGTTGATCTTGCCCTCCACCCCCCGGATACCGAAGCCGCCGGGCACGAGGATCCCGTGGACGCCGGCTAAGGCGCGCTCGGCCGCCGCCGGTGTCGACAGGTCGTCAGCGGACACCCAACGGATGTCGACGTCGACGTTGTGGTGGATTCCCCCGTGGGTCAGCGCCTCGACCACCGACAGGTAGGCGTCGGGCAGCGAGACGTACTTTCCGACCATGGCGATCGTGACCGCGTCCGCCGGGTTGACCGCCCGATGGACCATCGCCGTCCACTCCCGCATGTCCGGCTCCACCGCGGGGTCCAGGCCCAGCTTGCGGACGACGAAGTCATCGAGCCCCTCCTCGCGCAGCACGAGCGGCACGGCGTACAGCGAGTCGGCGTCGTGCGCCGACACCACTCCTTCCAGGTCCACGTCGGACAGCAGGGCGATCTTGCGCTTCAGCTCCCGAGGCAACGGCCGGTCGCTGCGGCAGACCACCGCATCCGGCTGGATGCCGATGGAGCGCAGCTCGCGCACCGAGTGCTGTGCGGGCTTCGTCTTCAGCTCACCAGTCGGGCCGATGAACGGCACCAGCGCGCAGTGCACGTAGCAGATGTTCTCCCGGCCCACGTCGTAGCGCAGCTGTCGGATCGCCTCCAAAAACGGCAACCCCTCGATGTCGCCGACCGTGCCGCCCACCTCGGTGATGACCACGTCCGCCTCGTCGGCGAGCGCGAGGATGCGGCCCTTGATCTCATTGGTGACGTGCGGGATCACCTGCACGGTCTCGCCCATGTAGTCGCCACGGCGCTCCTTGGCGATCACCGACGAGTAGATCTGGCCCGTGGAAACCGACGACGAACGGCGCAGGTTCTCGTCGATGAACCGCTCGTAGTGCCCCAGGTCGAGGTCGGTCTCACCGCCGTCCTCAGTGACGAACACCTCACCATGCTGGAAGGGGTTCATGGTTCCCGGGTCGACGTTGACGTAGGGGTCCAGCTTCTGCATCGTCACGCGCAGGCCGCGGGCTTTGAGCAGCCGGCCCAGCGACGACGCGGTGATGCCCTTGCCCAGCGACGACGAGACCCCGCCGGTGACGAGGATGTGCTTGGCCACGTTGTCAGACCTCCTCGCGACACCTTGTGGGGGAAGGTCTCCCGCTTCGGCGTCCGATCGAACTGTCGGAGGCCAGCGCGGCCTCGGCCAACGCTAGCAGCAGGCTCGGCCCGCCTCAACGATCCGCTACAGGTCCGGTGCGCTCGTGGGGTCGACCGGCAACGCCGGGGCATTGGGGTCGATCGGCTCGGCAGCCACCGAGGGCTTGACCTCCATGTGGACGTGTGGCTGCTTCTCGTCCGTCACGTAGTCCACGTGACTGTCCATGGGCAGCAGCCTTGCCGCCCCGATGGCCGTGTCGCCCATCGTGACCAGATCCCCGACCTCGACCGCCGGGCGCAGCAGATGGATCAGGACGACGGTGAGATCAGGACGTCCCTGCGGGACGATCTCGACCCGCCAGTCGCGAATGCGCCCGTACAGCGGATACTCCGTCACCGCCGCGACCGTGCCGGTGACCGGGGCGACGACGGAATCGCCGAGGGGCACAACGATGTCGGCCGCAGACGTCGCGGGCCGCGCCCTGCCTCGCGACGACAGCACGCGGTACGGGGCGCCGTCGGCGTCGGGCGGCGGGCTGAATCGCGTGGGGTTGTCGTTGGCGATCAGCGTCCCGACGGGCGCCAGCTCCATCGCATCGACACGGCTGGCCTCGTGGAACGCGACCAGGATCGGGTTGCGGTGCGGCACCGCCAACTCGAGACCGTCGGCCGTCGCCATCAGGGTGGCCTGAGCAGCCGGCGTCCGGCTGCGCGACGCCTGGTCGGCCGCGGGACGCTCCGGGACGGTGGCGGCGGTCACAGGGGCTGCGGCGTCCGCGGTGGGGGCAACCTGTTGGTTCGCGACGAACGCCACCCAGACCGCCGCGACGAGGGCGGTCGCGACGGCGACGACCACGACCCTGGGCACGCGCAAACGCCGCCGGGGGCGATAGGTGCCTCCCGACAGCGGTTGTCCGACGCGCCCGAGCGCGCGCATCTCCGAGCTGTTCAGGGCTGAGCTCCCGCAGGGTTGGGTGCCGACAGTGCGCAAACAGCGACGCACCGCTCCGGCAAGAGCGGTGAAACCGTAGTGAACCACGTCGCAAGCGACGCCAGCCGCCGGCCACTGTCCGATCGGACACCCGGTGCTGCAGTCAGCCGGCTCGTTGGGCCCTGCGGAGCAGTTCACGAGCGTGATCCGTGGCAGCCTCGGTGTCCGCGCCGGACAACATCCGGGACAGCTCCGCGACCCGCCGGTCCTCGTCGAGCTCGGCGACGACCGCAACGGTGCGATCCCCGTGCGGCTGTTTCGTCACGGAGAAGTGGCGGTCGGCGTGCGCTGCGAGCTGCGCAAGATGGGTCACGCACAGCACCTGGCGCCCCTTCGCGAGCCGCGCCAGCTTGCGGCCGACCTCCGCCGCGGTGGCACCGCCGATACCCGCGTCGACTTCGTCGAAGACCAGGACGGGAGTGCGGTCGGCGTCGGCCAGCGCCAGGCGGACGGCCAGCGCAACCCGGCTGCGCTCACCACCAGATGCCGCCTTGCCCAGGGGCAGCGTCGGCTCGCCGGGATTGGCCGCGAGCCCGAACACCACGCGGTCGGCACCATGCTGCGCCGGTGCGGTGGCCTCGACGGACACGTCCATCCGGGCGCCGGCCATGCCGAGCTCGGCGAGGTGGCCCTCGACCGTTGCCGCCAGCCGCTTGCCTGCGGCGATGCGTTCGTCGCGCACTCGCTGGGCCTCGGCGTCCAGATCTGCCGCCAGCCGTCCTACGGCGCCGGCGAGCTCCTCGGACCGCTGGTCCCCGGTGTCGAGCTGATGCAGGCGGGCCCGGGCCTGCTCCGCGTAGGCCAGCACCCCTGCGCTGTCGATCTCGCCGTTCGCCGCGTCGCCGTACTTGCGGGTCAGCCGGACCAATGCGGCGTAGCGGTCGCGATGCAGCTCCAGGGCAGCCGGATCCGCTTCGACGGCGGTGGCGTAGGCCCGGAGCTCCATCCCGACGTCCGCAGCCTCGGCGGTCAGCGACACCAGCCGGTCCCGCAGGCTGTCGAGCTGTGCGTCGACGCCGTGCACCGGTGCCAGCGAGGCAGCCGCGGTGGCCAGCAGGTCGTGGCCGGCGCCTTCGTCGGTCAGGGCGGCCGCCGCCGTTTGCGCCGCGGCCGTCAGCGCCTCCGCGTGCTCCAGACGCCCGATGTCGGCGCGAAGGGCCTCCTCCTCGCCGTCAGCCGGTGCGACGGTGTCGATCTGCTCGAGCTCAAAGCGCAAGCGGTCGGCCTCGCGCACGCGATCCTGCTCGGAGGACTGCAGCATCTCCAGCTCGTCACGCGCGGCTGTCCACGCCGCGAAGCAGCGGCGGTAGTTCTCCAGGGCTGCGGTCAGCGTCGGGCCGCCGAAGCGGTCGAGCAGCTCGCGCTGGACCGCCGGCGACGACAGCCGGGACGAGTCCTGCTGGGCGTGCAGCTCCACCGTGGCCTCCATGCAGGCCGCCAAGGCCGAGATCGGCGCCATGCGCCCTCCGATCCGTGCCCTGCTTCGGGCGGCGGAAGCGCCCGGCGCGGCGACCTCACGTGCGACGATGAGCTCGTCGTCCTCGTCGTCGAGCCACTCCGCGGCCGATGGCGGCGCCGGCGCGACGGAGCCCTCGATGACCGCCGCCGCTGCTCCCGCGCGCACGAGGTCGCCATCGGCGCGCCCTCCCAGCAGCAGCTCGAGCGCGGAGACCACCATGGTCTTGCCGGCCCCCGTCTCGCCGGTGAGCACGTTCAGGCCCTCGCCAAGAACGAGCGTGACGTCGTCGATGACGCCGACGTTGCGGATGCGCAGCTCGGTCAGCACGGCACCATCATCGCCCAAGGGTCGGACATGACCGGCGACATCACGTCAAGCCGAACTTGTCCCGCACTCGCTGGTAGAAGTCGAACGGCGCCAGCCGCGCCATCCGCACCGGCAGCTCGCCGCGCGAGACCCGGACCCCCCCGCCGTTGGGGACGGCGAGGGATTCACGGCCGTCGCAGCTGACGACCGACGAGCCCTCCCCTGCCACCTGGCGCACGTGCAGGACCTCGCCGGAGTCGACCACCAGCGTGCGGTTGAACAGCGAGTGAGGGGCCACGGGGGTCAACAAGATCGCATCGACCAGCGGGGACAAGATGGGCCCGCCGGCGCTGAACGCATACGCCGTCGATCCGGTCGGGGTCGCACAGATGATCGCGTCGGCCGGCACGTTGGCCAGGACCGTCTCGTTGACCTGAACCTCGAACACGATCAGACGCTGGGGCACGGTGCGCTCCACCGAGGCGTCGTTGAGCGCCCAGGCGGTGGCCACCACCGCCCCGTCGGGATCGTGCACCGAGACCGACAGCGTCATCCGCTCCTCGACGTCGAAATCGCCGCTGACCAGGCGGCCAAGGGCGTCGTCGAGCTGGCCGGACTCGACCTCCGACAGGAACCCCAGCCGCCCGAGGTTGACGCCCAGCAGCGGGATGCCACGGTCCCGCGCGAGGTAGGCCGCCCGCAGGAACGTGCCGTCACCGCCCATGGCGATCACGATGTCGAGTCCCTCGCCGAACTCCTCGGCGGTGCGGACGTCGACGTCGCCGTCACCCCAGCCGTCCCCCTTGACCGCAACGACCGTGACCCCGGAGCCGGCCAGCGAGCGGCGCACGGACTCAGCTGCCGCGGCGGCCACGGAGCGGCCGCCGTGCACCACCAGACCGACCGTCTGCACGCGGGAAGGGGTGTCGCTCATCCGCCCGTACCCTAACGGCCGCCGCTGGTGCGCAGCGCGGTTCCTTCGGCCACGGCGCCGGCGATCATCGCCTCGATGTCGCCGGTCGCACCGGCACGAAGGTGCACGAAGAACTCGACGTTTCCCGACGGGCCGGGCAGTGACGAGACCACCACACCGGCCACCCCCAGCCCAAGCTCCCCAGCTGCGGTCACCACGCGCAGGATCGCCCGCGCCCAGACGTCGGGGTCGCGGACGACGCCGCCGCGCCCGACCGCTTCGCGTCCCGCTTCGAACTGCGGCTTGACCATGAGAAGGAAGTCGGCGTCACCCGCCGCGACGCCGCGCAGCGCCGGCAGCACCAGCGTCAGCGAGATGAACGAAAGGTCGGCGACGACGAGCTCCGCTGGGGGCGCGGGGACCTGCTCGGCCGTCAGATGGCGGACGTTGGTGCGTTCGAACACCACGACGCGGGGGTCGGACCGCAGCCGCCAGTCCAGCTGCCCGTAGGCCACATCGACGGCGACCACGCGAGCGGCGCCGTGGCGCAACAACACGTCGGTGAACCCGCCGTGGGCGGCGCCGGCGTCAAGCGCATGGCGGCCGCTGACCGACACCGCCAACCGCCGCAATGCGCCATCCAGCTTGTGGCCGGCGCGCGACGCGAAGGCCCGGGCGCCCCCGTCCACGATCGCAAGGGCTGCCGCGCTGTCGACCATCGTCGCGGGCTTGTCCGCCACCACGCCGCCGAGGGTCACACGACGCTGCTCGATCAGATGCTGCGCCTGCGTGCGGCTGGCCACGAGCCCCCGGCGGACCAGCTCGGCATCCAGCCGGCGCCGAGCGCCCACCCGGTCACCGCCGGCCGGATGCCGACCCTGTGACCGCAGCCCTGGGGTTGCCCGCGACGTCGCCCGCCAGACGATCCAGTTCGCTGACCAACCCCCGGTGCACGTCGTCGAGCACGCCGG